>Ga0160495_100061_pt1 | contig 180341 bp, 142 predicted proteins | sample DID4MG_4_FD_108251 | JGI IMG/M metagenome (GOLD analysis project Ga0160495, IMG submission 108251) | Enriched soil microbial communities from UW Madison campus, WI, USA - DID2933_E24_FP4 MG | ecosystem: Environmental > Terrestrial > Soil > Unclassified | place: USA: Madison, Wisconsin... | reverse complement strand
TTTTTAACCTCGAAGAGGTGAAATAATTATAGATCTGTAGGAAAAAATGTGTTCAAACTCCGAAGGAGTGACATTATAAAAATCTCCAAGGATCTTAACTTGATGAAAGAGAGGTCTTCCAAATCTAAATATACCTTTAATGTGCAGGAGATGCCTCCTAAGGTCGGCATGACGGACTTATTAACTTAATAGCATTAGGGAGACTCGGCTGAGAAGGAAAATAATTTATGCAAAAAGCTTATTTCCTAGCTGAGTCTCACGGATGGCCATGTGTGTAGGCTGTGGACTCAGCGTTAATCAAACATTGTATACGCCGAGTCCCCTGCAGGAGACTCGGCTGTGAAGCAAAATTTAAAAGAATCCTTTTGTAGCAGGGGATGCCTCCTATCGTCGGCATGACGGACTCCTTAACTTAATAGCATTAGAGAGAATAGGCTGTGAAGAAAGGCTTATATGAAGACTCGGCTGAGAAGAGGTATTTACTATTAACCATGAACGATTAACAATGAACTAAAAGATGAAGGGCTGCCCGATGCGAAGGGTTTAGTGCGTAACGCAGTGAAGCACCGGAGCGAAGCGGAGCCCGTAGCAGCGGGAACTAAAGCTGATTAGCATTACTACTGTTGACAGCCCCAAATAAAATTATACAATGCGGTAGCAAACACCTTCCAATGCAAGGTGAGAATTAGGGAATACTTCACGGGCTTCAGTTTCAAACTCGTCCAGCTTATCGTACTTACTACTAAAATGGCCAATCAATAATTTTTTTACACCGGCTTTTTGGGCAATGGTGGCGGCTTGTTTGGTAGTACTATGAAAACGCAATGTGGCCAGGTCTCGAAAGTGATCGAGGTAAGTTGTTTCGTGGTAAATCATATCGAAGCCGGCTATATGTGGCAATAATGCTTCATCATATTTTGTATCGGCACAAAATGCATAACTGCGTGTAGGTGGCGGATCGGCGGTTAAAATTTCGTTAGGGATTACCTCGTTGTTAGGCGTGATAAAGTTTTTACCTGCTTTTAGCGAAGCGTAATAATTATGCGGTATTTGGTATTCCTGTACTTTATTGATAAGTAATTTTCGTGGCGCAGGTTTTTCGGTAAATGAAAAACCAAAACATTCAATGCGGTGATTGGTACGAAAACATTTGATGATACATTGGTCATCATCAACTAAAATACCTTCGTTGCGTATGGTGTGAAAATGTATATCGAAGGATAAATGATTATCGGCAACTTTTAATTGCAACTCAATAAGCTGTTGCAAGGGGGCAGGGCCGTACACATGTAAATCTTGCTTGCGACCAAGTAAACTAAATGAATTGATAAGACCAATAAGGCCAAAATAATGATCGCCATGCAGGTGCGAAATAAAAATGCGGGATATTTTACTACGCCTGATTTTATAATTAATAAGCTGTATTTGTGTTCCTTCGCCACAATCCACCATAAAGTTATCGTTGTTAAGGGAAACGATTTGACTGGTGGGATGCCTGTCGAATGCAGGTACCGCCGAGTTATTGCCTAATATGGTGACAGCTAACATGTGTTAAAGATAATGCGAAAGCGTTTTTGTTTTTGTAAAGACTGTTTAATATATTTTTTTGCTGCACAGCTACGGAATTATTTACTAGCGGCCGCTTACAAAAGCTTATGTTGTGCCGCTACTTTTAATAGTTGCTGCGTATTGTTTACGTTTAATTTTTGCATCAGGTTTTTACGGTGTGTTTCCACTGTGTACGGACTTAAAAATAATTTTTCGGCTATTTGCGGGCCATTTAAACCTTCGTGCAATAATTCAATTATTTCTTTTTCGCGGCGGGTAAGCACCGGTATATTGTGTAAAGCTTCGGATACCGTTTTAAACTGTTCCAGTAATTTTTGATTGGCTGATTTGCTGAGGAATATTTTGTTGTCCATTACTTCGTCAATGGCTGTAAGCAACTCGTCACGTTCCATGTTTTTGAGTAAGTAGCCATTGCCGCCCTTGGCAAGAAATTGGGTAATTATTCCTGCTTCGTTGGTGGAAGTGAGTCCTATTATTTTTACTTGCTTATTGTTTTTGCGAATAGTTTCGCATAAGGTTAAGCCATCCGTATCGGGTAAATTAATGTCCAGTAAAATTACATCGGGTGTTTCTGTTTTCAGGTATTCAATGGTTTGCTTACCGGTATGCAGACTGGCGGTTATTTGCAGATAACTAACATCCTTAACCATCATGGCCACACCGCCACTAACCAAGGGATGGTCATCAACAATAATCAGTTTTATCATGGTACAACACTATTGCCATGAAAATACATCGAAAATTGTTTGTAAGCTATATTTTGGCGGGAAAAACTTTTTTTGTTACTCGTTTATTAAAAAATCCATCATTACGGTAGTGCCTACTTCTTGTTGCGAGTCGATAGAAAGCTGGCCATTCAGGTAGGTAACCCTGCTTTTTACCGATTCAAGCCCAATGCTGGCCTTGTTGCTTTGTTCGGCTGTATTAAAACCACGGCCATTATCTTCTATGGTAACCGTAAGCCGGTTGCCGTCTTTGTTAAACTGCAAGATGGCTTCGGTTGCCTGGGCATGTTTCATAATATTGTTTAATAATTCCTGCACAATTCGGTACAACATAATTTCGGTAGAAGGGCTTAAACGTTTATCCATACCAAAAACCATCAGGTTGGTATGTAGTAACTGACCTGCATTGATGCTGCTGCATAGTTCTTGTACGGCTTGTATTAATCCTATTTTAATTAAAACCTCAGGCATCATATTATGTGCAATGCGGCGTACTTCTTCGGATGCGGTATTAACTAACTCGTAACTTTTTACAAAAACAGGGTTTTGGCTTAAATCGGCCCTTTCGTGTTGCAGGCTGCTAAAGTGCATTTTAACGGTGGAAAATAAACCGCCTAATCCGTCGTGCAGGTCTTTAGCAATACGAGTACGTTCAGTCTCCTGGCCGTTAATCATACTTTGCATACTTACTACCTGCTGCTGTTGTTGTAAAAACTGTATATGCTGTTGTTTGTTTTCGTTATCCTTTTTAACTAATAGCTGATTTTTTTTACTGTTTTTGTACAGGAATAATAATAACAATAAAACAACACCGGCAATAGCACCGCCAATAATTAACCACTTGTTGCGTTGTAAAACTTTTACTTCATTAAGGGTGTTGCTCAAAGTAAGTTCGGTAATGGCTTTTTCTTTTAACTGGTTCTGGTATTTTGCTTCTAAAAAGTTAAGCTCGTTGGTTTTATTATTATTGTAAATGCTATCGGTAAGTGTGTTTACAATGCTGTAATAGTCGGCTGCTTTTGCAAACTGACCTTGTTGTTGGTAACTACGGGCAAGCAGTTTGCTAATCTCCAGTTGTTGGTCGGTAAGCTGTTCGTCCTTACTTAGTTCATATGCTAGAACTAAATGGGAAATGGCTTGTACTGTATTTTTTTGTTGCAGGTAAACATCGCCTAATTTGTTTTGTATAAAAATTATATTACGGTTATCCTGTAGCAGCTTAGCTTTTTCTAAAGCCTGGTTGTAAAAATTTATCGAGGCGGTAAGGTTTTTATTGTATTTAAGTTCATAGTCACCTTGCATGTAAGCAACCATATAAGCTCCATCAATTTTTTGTGCTTCACTAAGGTTGCTTAAGGAGATGGTTTGCTTTAATTTTTCAATGGTATTTTTAATAGCGTCTTGATTGTCTATATAATTATAAATATCATAAAATTGCGAATAGGCTGTCAATTGTAAAGGAGCTTTCAGACTGTCAAAAATCTTTTCTACTTTTTGTGCATACTCAATTGCTTTATCTCCCATTTTAAGACTAAGGTAGTCGGTGGAAACATTTATATAAATTGTGCCCAGGTTAGTATAGTTTAATGGTTGTTGTTGCTCAACCATTTCTAAAGCTTTTAAACGATATTCCAGTGCAGTTTTGAAATCACCGTTTATAGTATAAATGCTGCCAATATTGGAAAGTAGCATCATCTTTACCTTGCTGCGTTGAGTGTTATCTTTTAATTTTTCTGCGGCGGTAAATGCTGTGTTTAATGCGGCTAATGCACCGGGCCAGTTATTGTTAGTTTTATAAAAAGTGCCTAAAATATTATAGCCTTGTATTTGCAGAGTAGGGTACTGCGCAAAAGACGGTGTTTTTTTTACACTATCCAATATGCTTAAACCTTTTTCTGTTTCCAGCTTATGATTTAATAAATAATTTGCCCATTTTAATACACCATATATTCTAAGGCTATCATTTTTTTCAACCTTAAAACTGTTTACCAGGCTGTCCTCGTTCATATTCTGGCTTTTAACCACGTACACATTTGTACAAAGCATTACAATAAATAAGCAGCGGATAATATGGTTGGGGCTCATGTAAAATATATTAATGAATAAAAATAGTTATTCTCTTTTCTATTTCATTACCTGCATTCAGGTATTTTTTTAACTGTTTTTTCAACCGGTTCAAGTATGGTTTCCGGCTATTGCAAGGGGTAGGTTTGTTGTGCAATAAAGCTAAAACTAACATGAAAAATTCGGGGATTATTAAAACGGCTATTTGTCTTTTAGTAAGTGGCGTATTACATGCGCAGAATGGATCGGACAATAACAAGGCTGCCCGCCTATCGCCAAAAGAGTTTTCCATCCCTCCATCACCGGTGTTTGATTTAATGGGTGTAACCCCATCGCAAGTAAATAAAACATCTGACATCAAAGATTTTAAAGTGGACTGGTCTTTTAAGGACTGGAAACTAAATCCCAACCTGGCCATACAATCGCAACCCATCTGGGAGATTTTTTACAACCGCAAAAACCTGAGTCGTTACCAACAAGCTTCACCATTAATGCGTAAGCTGGCTTCTATTGATGTTTCGGTGGGTACTGTTCAGAATGAAGAAAGCGATCGTAGAATAGGGTTTGCCGTAAAAATGAATATCATTCGTGAAAAAGATCCTTTAATGGCAAAAGAGTTATATGAAGATATTGACGGCCGTTTTGCGGATGAAAAAACACAACTGACCGAACAATTAAAAGAATTACAAACAAAACTAGACAGTACAAAGAATGTATTGGAAAAACCAAATCTACGCAACCAGATAAACAGCACCAGAGAAACCTTGCTTTCATTAAACAGCAGACGCATGGAAGAAATAAACAGCCGTGCCAGTGTTTTTGTAGTAGAAAACTGGAATGCTGCTTCCTTAGATATTGCTTTTGGACGTGTGTACACTTACCAAACCGATAGTGCCGGATCGTTAAGAAAATTAAGACTGAACAGAAATACAGGTATGGGCCTATGGTTAAACGGCGGTGTGCCCATTGGTAAAAAACTAATGTTATCCGGCTTAGCTCGTATTACCCAATACGATGAACAAATTGATTTTTTATTAAGAAATACCAATACGCTGGAAGAAGAAAATGCTACTGCTGTAGCCGAAAATAATATCTATTCTCTTGGTGTAAACCTACGTTATGGCAGCCCTATCTACAGCTTTTTTGTTGAGTTTTTACACGAAAGCAAAACAACAAAATCTGCCGCTACTGCACTACAAAAAACTTTCGATGAACCTACCGATATGGAAATTGTGAGTTCATCGGTTAACTGGACCATTTTACATCCCAACAGTTTTACCATTGGTGGCGACTGGCGCATTGGTAAAAACCTCATGATTAATTATGGTATGCGTTGGGTAATGGACAATAAAGGAAAAACCCAGGCTTTCATTCCAGTTGCAGGCATTTCCTGTATGATGCGATAAACAATTTCACAATAAATAAACCTTAAAAATTACGTCTATGAAATCAAAAATGATGGCTAAGATAATTGCCGCATTATTTGCTTCAGCTATTATTCAAACAACAGTTGATGCACAAGTAAAGACCTTAACAAGACCTATTGCGAACCTCGCATTGCAAAAAAAGTTTTTGAATCCTAAAATTCAACCACTTTCTACGCAAGGGTCAATAAATAGGCAAAACATTTTAAACACTTTAACTTTTAAAGGCAAACCGCAAAAGGGTGCCGGTTTATTACCAAAAGTAAATGATTTTAAAACCACACGTAATGGCCGTACAACCGAGGTTGTACCTAACGATGGTAACCTGGGTATTACAGAAACTGCGGGTGAAAAAACTACGGAAAAAGAGGGTAGTGAGGATTGTACGACGGAGCTGGTAACTTTAACTGCTGGCTTTAATGAATTAAATTTATTGGATCCTTCTGCGGCAGAAATATGGCCGGGAAGAATTATCAATATTGCTACTATGGATGAGGGGTCTTACCAAAGCTTTATAGATTATACTCGCCGAAACGATTTAAGAATTGCCTTAATAGCCGCCGGCGCTTCACAATCAGGCATTACTAAAACCATTCCCGGAAACAGCGTTTCGCAAGGTGTAGTAGTTGATTCGGTAAATAGAATTAAAAACACTTTTGGAACTAATTCATTCGGTAGTCAGGGATGGATGTTCGAAGACATTCGTTATACCAGTATGGAACAATTTTCTATAGAAGCAGGTTTGGGTGTTGCTGCCGCCGCCATTAAGTTAGATGTAAGGGCTTCCTCTTCTATTAGAAACGGGGCTACAAAAAATAAAATTGTACTAAAGTTTTTACGAGAAGCATTTGTTGTTAAGGTAGATAATGATTTAAACGAAGTGGTAGTAACTAATAATATTTCTAACAATGCAGGTATTATTGCCACCGTTACCTATGGCTCATTTGGAATTATAGAAATAGAATCTGATTCTTCTTTTAGTGCTATAGAAGCTACTTTAAATGCTGCCTTTCAGGCTGCACCCGGTACTGCTATTAACGCTGGCATGACTTTGGCGCAAAGACAAACCATGACCAGTATGTCCATTAAAGGAATTTTTAAAGGCGTAGATGGTAACCAAAGTCTGCGTAATAATTTATCATTGGACGGTGTTCGCAGTATACTAACCAATGAAGTGCCTAACTTCTCTGCTACAACACCGGTTGTGCCTATTGCTTTTGGTATTAAGTCCTTAAAAACCGGCGAAACTATGATGTTGAGAAGCACGTTAAGTTACCCCCGCAAAAATTGTATTCCAATTCCTCCAACCTCACCCGATTTAAAAGTACGTATTAAAATGATTGCTTTTACCTGCCCTAGTGTAAATGATGGCGTAAGTAGCGATGAAGATATATTTGGAAAAATTACCGTTACTAATGGCTCTAAAAAACAAGACGTTTGGGATAAGGACATCAAGAAAAATGTAAAAGTAAAAAACTCTGCTGATCCTTCTAAAGATGGTGCTTATTCTTTAAATGGACGAGCCACTGACTTTGTTTTCACAATGAAAACCGATGTTGAATCATTATCACGTAACGAAATATCAGTTCGTGTAGAATTATACGATGAAGAATGGGAGAAAGGCGTTCCTTACGAGATTAGAACCATAAAAATAAAACACAAGGATATTTTTAGCATATTAAAAGCTCCAACAGTTACACCAACAAATATAGATTGGGATGCGTCAAATCGCATGTTTAAAATAGTAACCAACGAAGTTCGTAACACCAATAAAATAGTGACCTGGTTTAATGTATATGAGGATTAACTAGCTAACAAATAAACTTTAGTAGTACTTAAAGGCTATGCTCATGTTTGAGGTAGCCTTTTTGTTTCTATGTAATCAACTGTAGTGCTACTATCAACCCTAAACCCCTAAAGGGACTTTAAAGTTTGCTCAAGGATAATGTGTTTTGTTAACCAACGTCCCACCCTTGATTGGGCTTTACTTGCGTCGCACTCTTCAACTGCAACAATTCTATTGAGCAATGTGTAAGTATCCTGTACTTGGGTAAAACCCCATTTTCAAATTTTCAAATCACCAAATCTTCAAATTGATGTATTTGCTAAACTTTTTATAATGGTTTTGTGTTAGTAACGCAAACTATCGTTTGGTTCCTTAATTTTGCTCCCTGCTATGGATTGTACAACAACAAAGCTGTCATTTAAACAAACCGGATATTTTTCGGCCATTGTTAACGATTATTTGCAAGATGCGGAGGCCTTAAAAGCTTTCTATTCCCTACGTCCTACTGTAGAAGGTGTAAAACAGTCTATTGAAAACCGACTGGCATTTAATACTAACCGACAGGCTTTGGTTACTGGTTTACAAAACCAATACAAGGGCATTAGCAAAACAGTAGAGTTAGAAAAGAACATAGAGCTATTATTACAGCCTACTACTTTTACAATTACAACAGCACACCAACCTAATATTTTTACCGGCCCTTTATATTTTTTATATAAAATATTACACGCTATCCGTTTAGCCGATAGTTGTAAAACCTTATTTCCCGAATACGATTTTGTACCTGTTTATTATATGGGCAGCGAAGATGCTGATTTGGAGGAACTGGGCCATTATTTTATTGATGGAAAAAAATACAACTGGCAAACCAACCAAACCGGTGCCGTTGGCAAAATGCTGGTAGATGATAATTTACTGGCCTTGTTAAACGAAACAGCTAGTCAGGTAGGGGTGCAGCCGTTTGGTAATGAAATTATAGATATTTTAAAAGCGGCCTATACAAAAGGCGCCACTATACAGCAAGCAACCTTGTTATTGGTTAATGCTTTGTTTGGTCGTTTTGGTTTAGTGGTTTTAGTGCCGGATAATCCAGTTTTTAAGCAACAATTAATACCTGTTTTTAAAGATGATTTGTGGCAGCACAGTGCATTGCCATTAGTAGAAAAAACGGGCAAAGCTTTACAAGAAGCAGGTTATAAAGAACAAGCACATCCACGGGAAATAAATCTTTTTTATCTGGCAGACGGTATTAGAAACCGGATTGAAAAAACAAATACCGGATTTAGAGTTGTAGATACCGATTTGCAATTTTCTAACGAAGAGATGGAGCAGGAGTTGGCGCAACATCCGGAGCGTTTTAGTCCCAATGTTATTTTGCGTGGCATTATGCAGGAAACATTGTTGCCTAATATTTTATTTCTTGGTGGCGGCGGTGAGTTAGCGTACTGGTTACAATTACAAACCGTATTTGAGCATTATAAAGTACCGTTCCCCATTTTATTGTTACGTAACTCCTTCTTAATTTTTGACAGCCAGCAACAAAAGCGATTAGATAAACTAAAAATCAGTTACGAAAACTTGTTTTTATCCGAAACCAATTTATTAAACCTATTGGTAAAACGTGATACAACAAAGGAACTAAGTTTAGCAAACGCATTAGAACAACTTACACAACAATACCAGGCTATTAAGCAACAGGCCGCTGCAATAGATGTAACATTGGCGCAACATGTGGAGGCTTTGCAAACAATGGCTCTGCAAAAAATTGAAAAGCTGGAGAAAAAAATGTTACGTGCCGAAAAGAGAAAGTTTGAAGCCACGCAACAACAAATTGCCCAACTGAAAAAATCATTTTTCCCCAATAATAATTTGCAGGAAAGGGTAGAGAATTTTATATCTTTTTATGCCAAATATGGCAACGATTTTATACTGTTATTGCACCAGCATTCCCCGGCTTTAGAAAGCGAATTTGTTTTATTACAGGTTGATTAAGGAAATAGTAGCTAAACGCATTAATTATAATTCATAGGAGCCTTTGTCGTCCTTAGGCTAACGAAGGGCAATGTAAAATCAGCTTCGTCAAGCTTTTAATGACAAGTTTTAGAGTCTATGTCACCCTGTTTTAGCCCCGCATAGCGTGGGAGCTTGACGAAGGGTTACGCAGAAGAATAAAAACTCCTACCGGGCTTCGTCAGGCTCAGCCTGACAAACTTCTTGTTATTCTAAATGGAACATAATCTCTGTTTTATTTATGCCTCATCCTGACAACTTCTTGTCATTTTAAAGAACATCATTTCTCTTTTATTTATGACTCTGCCTGTGAGTTTTCTTGTTATTAGTATTCGCACTATTGCTGAATATAATTTTGCAAATGATCTATGGTTTCTTTTTGGGCCAGTATAGTTTCCTTTACCACATCACTCATTGATATAATACCGGCAAGTTTGTTATTATCAAACACGGGCATATAACGTATATGTTTATCCGTCATTAGCTGCATGCAATGTTCAATAGTGTCGTTGGGACTTACTCGGGGTAAATCGTCGGACATGATTTCGGATACTTTTGTTTCGGAGGAGTTTTTGCCTTTTAAAATTACTTTTCGGGAATAATCTCTCTCGGTCATAATACCCAGGTAATTACCATTTTCTAATACTACTACTGAGCCAATATTACTATCGGCCATTAATTTTAAGGCTTCTACTACGGTGCTTTCGGGACTAATGGTGGCAATATTGCTGCCTTTACGAGATAAAACGGAGGAAACTTTTTTCATATCACTAGCAGGTTTTAGTTAACTGAATTTACTGAAAACTTAGCTAATAGATAAATAAAGTTATAAAGGAGTACAATTTAACCACAGCGGTAAAGGAGTTTTTTCGCAGGGGTGCACAGAGATGGAGCGCAGAATCGCTGTTGTTTTTTACCCGCAGATTTTCGCTGATTTGTTACGCAGATTTTCGCAAATAAAATTCCTAATCAGCGAAAATTGGCGGTGTTTTTCATCTGCGTAATCTGCGAGGTAAATTATGCTATTTTAAATTGAACAGTTTATAAATTAAAATGCAGACTACTGCCAAGTGCTCAATAGAATTGTTGCAGCACAAGAGTGCGACGCAACAGGCGATGCTAGTAGTAATGCAGCTGATTAACAAAAAAATAAAAGCTCCTGGAGTAAATTATTTATCAAAGCCGTTGGTAAAACTAGCTTGTAGTTTTTCGGCCTTGGCCAATACTTCGTTTTGTAAATTGGTTTTGTAAGTCTGAATAGCTTGTGCAACAGTTTCATTGCTGCTGCCAATAATTTGTGCTGCTAATATGCCGGCATTTTTGCCACCATTTAAAGCAACCGTAGCAACAGGCACACCGGAAGGCATTTGTAAAATTGATAAAACTGAATCCCAGCCATCGATGCTGTTAGATGATTTTACAGGAACGCCAATTACAGGTAATGTAGTAATAGACGCAACCATGCCCGGCAAATGCGCAGCGCCACCGGCACCGGCAATAATTACTTTTAAACCTCTGGAAGCCGCACCGGTAGCGTAATCCATTAAACGTTGCGGCGTACGGTGTGCCGATACAATAGTTAGTTCAAAAGGAATATTAAACTCCTTTAAAATATCGGCAGCAGGTTGCATTACCGGTAAATCACTGTCGCTGCCCATAATAATACCAACTTGTATATTCATATTGCAAAGAAAAGAAAATTATTAACTACTTTTTCTTTACCACTTTTTTAGGTTGTGGTTGTTTTGTTTTTTTTACTACCGGCTTTTCCTTCCTGGGTGTTACTTTCTTTTTATTATCAACCGTGGGTTTCTTTACTGTTTTGGTTTTTGCCGTAGGGGCGGCTTTGGGTTCATCGGCTACGCCTTCTGTTGCATTTTTACGGCGTTGTTGGTAGTCGCCAAAAATATCATACAAATCGTGGCCGGCATTATAAATGCTGCGGTTAAACTTATTACCTAAAATAATGATGGTTGCTTTTTCATCGGTAAGGCGGGCAAAAGCAGGTGTAAAACCATGCCAGCGGCCAAAATGATAAATTACTTTTTTACCATTTGGAATGTTTAACATACGCCAGCCCAAACCATAGTTGTGTACACTTGGTTTTTCGTTGCTGTATGGTGTAAATGCCGAGTCCAGCAGGGTAGGTCGAATTAACTGTTCGCTATATAATGCCTGGTCAAATTGCAACATATCTTTTGGCGTGCTGTAAATATTTTTATCGCCATAGGTGCCTTCCAGGTGGTCATCCGGCCAAAACTCACGGTTTATTTTAAAGGATGGTGTAGCATGGCTGGTATCTTTTAATTGGTACACATAGGTATGGTTCATTTGCAATGGGCCAAATATGTTTTGTTGCATATAGTCAGGAAAACTTAAGCCTGATACTTTTTCAACAATCATAGCCAATAACACAAAGTTGGTATTACAATAACTAAAACCACGGTTGGGCGAAAAGTTTGGTTTGGGTTGTTGCTCAAATAAAAACTGTAACATCAGTTCATTGGTCACCATTGTTTTTACATCCCATTTTTTACTATCACCCATAAAGTGAACATAATCGGGTAAACCACTTCTATGTGTTAACAACATAAAAACAGTAATGCCTTTGTAGGGAAAGCCCGGAAAAAATTTATCCAAGGTATCGTTTAACGATAATTTGTTTTGTTGTACTAATTGTAATACGGCGGTGCCGGTTAATGGTTTGGAGGTAGAGGCAAGGTGAAAACTAGTCGTATCGGTAATGGTGTCTTTTTTGCGTAAATCTCTATAACCTACATAACGTTCGTAAATAATATTGCCGCCAACAGCCACCAAACAGGCTCCGTTAAAATCCTTATTCAACAAATTTGTATCTAAAAAATCGGCTACTTTTTTTCTGTAATCGTCCAGCGAATCCTTGCTTATATCCAGCGGCTCAGGTACCGCTATTGCAATACTGTCAAGGGTTTCATTGTTTCCTTGTGTAATGGCACCACAACCATAACTAACCATCGTTATTGCTAATCCAAGTGCTGCAAGGCGTATCATCTTCGTCCATGTCATAGGTGCAAAAGTAACAAGGCAGCACAGGCCATGATGCGTTAATTTTTCCCCATTTATTAAATTATCTTAATAACTATATTTGCAACCATTATGGCAACCGCACAACAGACCAGCTATCCAAAAGAAAAAATAAGGATACTGCTTTTAGAAAACATTAGTGACCTGGCAGTTAAAAATTTTCAACGACAGGGTTATGTTAATGTAGAAAAATTATCAAAGGCTTTAACAGAAGATGAATTGGTAAAAGCCATCAAAGATGTACACATTCTTGGTATACGTTCCAAAACAATGATAACGCCTAAAGTATTGGCGGCAGCTACCAAGTTGCAGGCAATAGGTTGTTTTTGTATTGGTGTAAACCAGGTTAATTTATTATCAGCCACCGAGCATGGTGTAGCGGTGTTTAATGCGCCTTACTCCAATACCCGTTCCGTTGCCGAGTTGGTAATTGGTTTGTCCATCATGTTAATACGTCGTATTCCCGACAAAAATAAAGCAGCACACCAGGGCATTTGGATGAAAGATGCCAAAGGCAGTTTTGAACTGCGTGGTAAAACACTGGGTATTATTGGTTATGGTAATATTGGTAGCCAGGTAAGTGTATTGGCCGAAGCCATGGGTATGAAAGTATTGTTTTACGATGCTGAAACCAAATTGCCATTGGGTAATGCTACCGATGGTAAAACCCTAAAAGAGGTACTGGGTAAATCGGATGTGGTAACCATGCATGTGCCCGATACTACGCAAACCCGCAACATTATTAATAAAACTACCATCAAGCAATTTAAGAAAGGCTCTATTTTAATTAATTATGCCCGTGGCGAAGTGGTGGATTTAGATGCTTTACGCAAAGCTATTATCGACGAACATATTGCCGGTGCTGCTATCGACGTATTTCCTTGGGAGCCAGAAAAAAATGGCGATATTTTTCAATCACCTGTACAGGATTTACCCAATGTAATTTTAACGCCGCATATTGGTGGCAGTACCGAGGAAGCACAACAAAACATTGGCGAAGATGTAAGCAACAAACTGTTGAACTTTTTAGAAAAAGGTATCACATTCGGCTCACACTCTGTGCCTGCATTGGCTTTACCACCGCAAGAAGGTTCGCACCGTATATTGCATGTACATAAAAACGTACCGGGTGTTTTATCGGCTATCAATACGCAGTTATCCAAACACAATATCAACATTGTTGGTCAGTATTTAAAAACCAACGAAGCCATTGGTTATGTGGTGCTGGACGTTGATCGTAAACTTTCTAAACAAGCCGTTCAGTTGTTGAAGGAAGTGAAAGAAACGATTAAAGTAAGGTTGTTGTATTAACAGTATATAGTATAAAGTATGTTGTATATAGAAGTTGGGCTTTGGCTCAACTTTTTTTATTTATGTTACCAGCAGCAGTAATACTAATCATCGTTCCTTGCGTCGCACTCTTGTACTGCATTAACACAGATGGGCATTATGCAAGTACAAATATATGAGACAATAGTTTTTTATAAGGTGAGGGTTTATAAAGCCCCTCCTTCGGAGGTTCCCGTAAGGGAAGTAACGAAGTTAGAGGGGAGGCCCTATTGGGCATTATGCAAGCCTCTATACTTCTTTGTAAAACTCAATTATTAATTATTCATTTTTAATTATTAATTAATTCCATAACCACATTTTCAAATTTCCAAATCATCACATTTCCAAATTACCTAATTGCTTTAGCTTTGTTCCATGGAAGAACAATTATCGCAGGACACCAAAAACATATTAGGCCTACAATTACCAACCGATCCGCGTTGGGTAAGCTTGGCCGAAATGTCATTGGAAGATATATTAACCGATCATGCTTATTGTGAGCAAAAAGCAGCTACCACTTGTATCACCTTGGTACAACGTTATAGCGATTATCCTAAAGTAGTAACCGAACTGGCACCTATTGTAACCGAAGAGTGGGGGCATTTCAGATTGGTATTGGCGGAGCTGCACAAACGTGGTATGCAATTAGGCATACAACGTAAAGACCAATATGTAAACAAACTCATCGAGTTTCAACAACGTGGCGGTTCTCGTGAAGGACGTTTTTTAGATGCTTTATTAACCATGGCTTTAATTGAAGCCCGTAGTTGCGAAAGGTTTAAACGCCTGAGCGAAGGATTGGAAGATGAATACCTGCGTAAATTTTACCGCCGCTTTATGGAAAGCGAAGCTGGCCATTACACGTTGTTTATTGAATTAGCTGAAACCTATATTGATAAAGAACTGGTACGCACCCGCTGGAACGAATGGCTTGCCTACGAAGCGGAAGTAATAAAGAATTTAGAGGTAAGAGGGGATAGGATTCATTAGGGTTGAAGGTTTGAGGTTTAGGGTTTAAGGTTTAAGGTTGGGACTGTGAGTACGTTGTACACATTAAAGTTGATAATATGCGAAATTGGCTTTTAGTTTTATGTTGCTGGCCTGTATATTCTTTTGCACAGGATACGGTATCTGCGGAGACCATATTAGCAAAAATGAATAAGTTGTATATGGAAGGTAAATTGGATAGTATTGTTTGTGAGGTCAATTTTTTATATGAAAACAAACCTACTCATGATAGCACGATTCAATTTTATATTTATACGGATACATTTTATCTAAACAACGGTTTGTATGCAGTTGGAAAACTTATTTTAGACCCCTTGATGGATTTTCATGCTGAACAAATAGGAAACTGGGAATATTATTATCCAAGCGGACAACTATTGGCAAGGGGCGTTTTTGGAATTATTGCAAGTTATGAATGTAATGGAACAGCTCCGAGTACGGTTGGATACAGTTATAAAAAGAATAATTGGGAATACTTTTATAAAAATGGAAAATTAAGAGCAAAAGGAAATTATATTATTCCTGGAAAAAAGAATATTATCAGTTCTTCAGGTCCGGTTTACTTATTTCCCCAACAGGATGATACTTGGGTGTATTATGATTTAGCCGGTTTGCAAAGTAAGAAAGGTGATATTGAACAAACTAAAAAATGGATTAGTGACGTGGTAAAATGGGAATAACTTTCATTCCTAAAAACTCTTAATACGTTCATAAATACTGCATATCCGGTACATTTTTACAAGCCTCTCCAATTTTAAATACAAACTGGCGGCGCTGATAGGATTTTACTACTCTGCCATTTTGTAAAGCCGGATCCCATTTTAGGTTGCTGGTTAATAATTTATCCTTTACATATTCGGCCAATCCATAACCGGGGTCGTTCTTGGTAACAGGTTGTGTAATAATGCCCGTTTTAGAAATAACAAATGCCATATCTACTACATAAATACCGGATGGTATATTGCCTGCTTTTTGAATACTATCGTTATGCGTGACTTGTTTTACAAATCTTTCCCAAACATGCTTTTTAAGGGATGCGTCAAATTCAATGAAACCACATCCTATATCCACGGACGTATCAGCTTTATTGTTTTGGCAATTAGTGTTATTGGCAATACCTAAAATTAAGAAGAGTGGTAATAATAACTTCATACTATGGTTTTGTATGAGAGTACATTCTCAGTCATTTCCATATAGCAAGATTTGGAAAGGTTGAATAATCAAGGTGATAATATATTTTACTTTTTTAGTTATGTAATGTACCTTTTGGTGCATCTGATTTTTGAGTCTATGTACTCAATAAAAAAAGCTAATGGCAAGAAAATTTACAAATGTTATCGTTGGAATTGTTTTTATTGCCCTATTAATTGGTACGGGAATGACGCAAACGCATTTGAAAAACAAACCTCAAATATTCATGTTAGCCTTGGGCCTTATAACATTAATAAGTTTTTGTTCTAAACAAAAAGTGATATCTAGCATACTCTTCTATATAATCCTGACAATTATGCTCTATGTCAATATTTTTTGTTAACTAATTTTATTGTTGATGCCATAAGTTCAAAAAAGGAGTGGGTGGAAATTAATGGAGTCATGCGCAGGCAAATGAATATGGACTGGATATGGGGCGTTTTAGTTGGTATTGTCTTGTCTCCGCTGATGTTGATAGTATATAATAAAGCTAGACCTAAACATCGGATAATGGAAGTGGTAACAACAACGATGTTTTTAGTGATAACAACAGTGGTTTATCTGATTTATGAGGTTTGATTATGTTGATTCGGAGACTGAAAGCAGAGCAAGGGAGTTTCAGGGAATTGGTCTCCTTTATTTTGATATGATAACTTCGCATAACACGATGATGCCCAAAGAACCGAACGTACCACCGATGAATCGGGGTGCACCTTGCACAATGTTGAGTAGTGTTACAGGTGCACAAGTGAGTGACACAACCAAAGCTCAATCAAGGGAGGGACGTTGGTAAACAAAAAAAGTATTTAGTATGTAGGTTTTATTATGAAGAAAGAAGAAACGCCAACTAAATCAGACATCAAAAAATCAGACATCATACATTTTCAAAGGGCTTCGTCAAGCTCAGCCTGATAAGCTTCTCATGTTTTAAAAAATCAGACATCCAAAAATCACAAATCCTACATCCAAGTCTCAATTCTGAACGCTCAATTCTCAAACAATCAACAACTTGCAAATAAAATTACTAATTTTGTGAGCTAATTTATTGCAATTCGGTAATCTTGACCTACCTTTGCCGCCACAAAATATATATTAGGATATAAATCGGATGATTTCTTAAAAAAACAAAGATGCCTTTAACAAAAGAAAAAACAGCAGCAATTTTTACAGAATTTGGCGGTAGCGCTACAAATACTGGTTCTATCGAAGGACAAATTGCTCAATTGACTGAGCGTATCAGTCAAATTAGCGGACACTTAAAAGAAAACAAAAAAGATTTCTCTACTCACCGTGGTTTGATGAAAATGGTTGGTAAGCGTAAACGTTTATTAACTTACATGTCTAAGCATAACCTTACTGGTTACCGTCAGTTGATTGAGAAACTTGGTTTAAGAAAATAAGACTTCCCCGTATCCGCAAGGAATTATGGGAAGTGTTTATATTACACCGTTTCTTTTCATCGGTAACGTTGAAGAAATACTTATATATAATTACTATTCCCAACTTGTTAGCATGTTGGGAATAGCTGTTTTTGGGCAATTGTATTTTTGCCCTTTTTAGCTGCCATTTTCTGCCCGCGATACTTCGTTTGCCTTATTTACACCACCAAATTAAATAGATGACCTAAACAGGAATTCGCCTGTTTATAAAAACAAACGTACATGTTACAACAACCCATTCGTAAAACATTTGATATAGGCGGTGGAAGAGAAGTGACCATTGAAACCGGTCGCCTTGCACGCCAGGCCGATGGCTCGGTAACCGTTACCGCTGGTAACTGTGTTATTTTAGCAACTGCCGTAGCCAATAACGAACCTAAAGAAGGTCAAAGCTTTTTTCCTTTAACAGTTGATTATCAGGAAAAATTTGCTTCGGCCGGTCGTATTCCGGGCTCATTTTTTAAACGTGAAGCCCGTTTAAACGATTATGAAATTTTAACCAGCCGTTTAATTGACAGGGCTTTACGTCCTTTATTCCCTGATGACTATTTCTGCGATGTGCAGATTTTAGTTACGCTTATTTCAAGCGATCCGGATATTATGCCCGATTCAATGGCTTGTTTAGCTGCTTCAGCCGCTTTAGCAGTGTCTGATATTCCGGTTAAAGAAGTAATATCTGAAGTAAGAGTTGGCCGTATTAATGGCGAGCTTATTATTAACCCAACCCGCAGCCAAATTGCGGAGTCGGACTTTGAATTTATTGTTGCTGCAACCGAAAAAAACCTGATGATGGTGGAAGGTGAAGCACAAGAATGTAGCGAAGCTGACCTGGTAAAAGTATTGGAAGTAGCCCACGAAGCTATCCGTGTACAAATTAAAGCCCAGTTAGAATTAAGAGCTTTAAAAGGTGTAACTACTAAAAGAGAATATACTAAACCTGTAACCGACGAAGCTTTAGAAGCTAAAGTAAAAGAGTTTGCCGGTGCAAAGGTTTTAGAAGTAGCCAAAGGTGCTTTAGCTAAACACGAACGTAGCGACAGGTTCTCTGCTATTCATACCGAACTGATTGAATTCTTAAAATCAGAATTACCGGAAGGCGAAACCGAGTTACCTTCTTTAACTAAAAAATTAGCCTCAACTTATTATAGCGATTTACAGTACTATGTAGTACGTGATATGATTTTAGACCAACGTGTACGTTTAGACGGACGTGGTTTAGAAGATGTTCGTGCCCTGGATATGGAAGTAGATGTATTACCTTCTCCACATGGTTCCGCATTGTTCACACGTGGTGAAACTCAATCACTTACAACTGTTACTTTAGGTACAGCTTTAGATCAGTTATTGGTAGAAAGTGCTGCTCATTCTTACGACTCTAAGTTTTACCTGCATTATAACTTCCCTCCGTTTTCAACCGGTGAGGTTAAAATGATGCGTGGTCAAAGCCGTCGTGAAGTAGGACATGGTAACCTGGCGCAACGTTCTTTAAAACAAATGATGCCGGGTGGCGATTTCCCTTACACCGTACGTGTGGTAAGTGATATTTTGGAATCTAACGGTTCATCATCAATGGCTACCGTTTGTGCCGGTTCATTAGCATTAATGGATGCGGGTGTTGGTCTTCCTAAGCACGTTTCTGGTGTAGCTATGGGATTGATTACCAAAGGCGATAAGTATGCTATCTTAACTGATATTTTAGGTGATGAAGATCACCTGGGAGATATGGACTTTAAAGTTACCGGTACACGTGATGGTATTTGCGGCGTACAAATGGACATTAAAGTGGATGGCCTTAGCATGGAAGTAATGAAAGAAGCTTTAGACCAGGCAAGACGTGGTCGTTTACATATATTGGATGCTATGTATGAGGCAATGCCTGCCGCTCGTACCGAGGTTAAACCGCATGCTCCTCGCATGGTTAAACTTTCTATCGAACGTGAGTTTATTGGTGCGGTAATCGGGCCAGGTGGTAAAGTAATTCAGGAAATGCAACGTGAAACCGGTACTACCATCAATATTGAGGAAGTAAACAACCGTGGCGAAGTAAGCATTTTTGGTATAGAAAAAGAAGGTGTGGATAAAGCAGTTGCCTGGATTAAAGGCATTACTGCGGTGCCTGTTGTAGGCGACGTTTATGATTCGGTTGTAAAATCGGTTGTAGCATTCGGTGCTTTTGTTGAGTTTTTACCTGGCAAACAAGGCTTGGTTCACATTAGCGAAATAAGCTGGAAACGTTTAGAAACCCTGGAAGGTATTGTAAGAGAAGGTGATACTTTTAAAGTAAAACTAATCGGTACCGATCCTAAAACCGGTAAGTTTAAACTTTCCCGTAAAATTTTGATTCCAAAACCGGAACAAAAGCCTCGTGAAGATGAGCAACAAGCTCCTCCAACACAAGGTGAATAAAAATATAAGCCCCTCCAAAAGAGGGGTTTTTTAATGCAGCCTCCCCACGCCCCTCCGAAGGAGGGGTTTTAGAATCCTATAAGTGCATTGGCTAATATTTGTTGTAAGGTGTCCTACAATTTATGACAGCAGCGGTTTATATACTTTAAGCACTCTTTTTTTACTTTTAAATTTTTACTTTTTACTTCAACTGCATTACTACTATCATCTTCCGTTGTGTCACTCACTTGTGCTGCATCAATTCTATTGGGCATTTTGCTAGTTTAAAATTATATTTAGTAAACTTTCATTATAATATTAAAATCAACTGTTTATAATAATTTTATAACGTACCTATTATAGAAACGAATATTTAAAATAAACACAATCCTGAAGAAAAGACAGGATGATTTGCTTTAGTATAAACGATGTTGATTTATAAAAGCGCCGCCATTTCCAAATCTCCAAATCATCACATCACCAAATTGTTTTACTTTAGTAGCAAACAATGCATGCATGAAAATCGCTGCCCTCATTCGCCTTCTTTTTGTTATCCTTTTAATCAATACGCAAACAGGTATTCAGGCCCAAACTGTTTACCAACCCAACTGGAAATCCCTGGATAGTCGCCCAATGCCGCAATGGTTTACCAATGCCAAGTTTGGCATATTTATACATTGGGGTTTATACAGTGTACCAGCTTGGGCCACCAATTCCAATGCCGATGGTTTTGGTAGTAACTATGCCGAATGGTATTGGGAAAGGTTAAATAACAAAAAGTTGAAAATTCATCAGGAGTTTGTCGATTTTCATAATAAAAACTACGGCCCTAATTTTAGCTACCAGGATTTTGTAACTGGTTTTAAAGCCGAGTTATTTAACCCCGATCAATGGGCAAAAATTTTTAAAGATGCCGGTGCCAAATATGTAGTGCTAACCAGCAAACACCACGATGGTTTTGCCTTATGGCCAAGCCGGGAATCATGGAACTGGAATGCCATGGATGTTGGTCCTAAGCGTGACTTAGCAGGCGATTTAAGCAAAGCCATCAAAGCATCCGGTTTGCACATGGGTTTTTATTACTCTTTGTATGAATGGTATAACCCACTTTACCAGCAGGATGTACATAAATATGTAAACGAGCACATGTTACCGCAAATGAAGGATTTGGTAAATCGCTATAAGCCGGATATTGTTTGGCCTGATGGCGAATGGGGCCAATCCGACACAACCTGGCGCAGCACCGAGTTTGTAAGTTGGTTGTTTAACGAATCGCCGGTAAAAGAAACCGTGGTAGTTAACGACCGCTGGGGAACTAAAGAACGTATCCACGGCAGTTTTACCACCACCGAGTACGGACACGGTAATGCCAGCTTAACCAAGCCTTGGGAAGAGTGTAGGGGCATTGGCGAATCATTTGGTTTTAACCGTAACGAAAACCTGGAGCAATATTTAAGTAGCGGTGCATTAATAAATTTATTGGTAGATGTAGTTTCTCGTGGCGGCAATTTATTATTAAACATTGGTCCTGCGGCTGATGGCACTATTCCCGTAATTATGCAACAGCGTTTAAAAGACATGGGTGATTGGCTAAACATTAACGGCGAAGCCATTTACGAAACCACTGCCTGGAAAGATGCTCCTGTAAAAAAAGACATACCCGTTTATTATACACGCAAGGGCAACGATGTTTATGTTATCAGTACAAAATGGCAACCAAGCATACATATTGCAGGCATTAAAAAAGGCAAAGTAACTATGTTAGGTTACAATGGCAGCGTAAAACAACAACAAAAAGGTAGTGAAATAATCATTACAGCTCCGGCTTTAACACCTGCTATTAATCCAAGTCAGTATGCTTGGGTGTATAAAATTAGCGGAGCGTTTTAGAAGCTGTTTATAATGTATGTTTATTTGTTTTCACACGCAGATAACGCAGATTTTTAACGCAGATTTTCGCTGATTATTTTCTGATTAGCGCAAATCTGCGCTTTCTTTTTTCTGCAAAATCTGCGGGAAAATTTAACGGATGTAAATATTTACACAATCTCTTAATCAGCATTTTTGCCTTTTGCTGTAGATTTTTTACCGGCAGTATTGGGTGTATTATCCTTCCAGTTCCAAAGGTGTAAACAGGCATAAGTTCTGTACGGTGACCATTTTTTAGATATACGCAACATATCCAGCTTTAATGCTTTTTTATCATCGGTATTAAGTTTGTATAACTTAACCATGGCTTGTTGTATGCCTAAATCATCAACAGCAAAAACATCTTCACGGCATAAAGCAAACATCAACATCATTTCAACCGTCCAGCGGCCTACACCTTTTATTTGAGTTAAATAGGTAATAATGGCCTCATTATCCATTTTGTTTAACACCTTGTAATTAATACCATGCTCCATATCAAAGCGGGCTACATTTTGTATATAACTTACCTTGGCATTAGATAAACCTATGGCACGTAACGTTTCAAACGGAGTAGCTTCAATAGCTTCGGCAGTGGGTACTTCATTATTATACAATGCTAAAAACCTATCGTAAATAACAGCGGCAACTTTAGTAGAAAGTTGCTGACTCATTATAGAACCACACAAATACAAACACAGGTTCTTTTTCTTTTTTAACGTATGGGTATTGCCGTTTGATAACAGTTGTAAAAACTTTTTATCTTTTGAAAGATGTGCTAGATATTCCATTTACGAATTAATCTTAAAATCGGAAAAGTTAATGGCCTTATTTTTCAAAAGTGTTTTCTCAATGTCATCAGCATTAACATAAATACCAAATGGTATTTGTATTTCGTTTTGCAAGTTTTTAATAATTGTGGTTTTACCCGATCCATTTGGGCCGGCAAAAACTCGCATACGCTTAGCCATATTTATTTAAGCTGAAAGTCTTTAGGTAAATTAGTTTTATTCTTTTTAAAAGACTTGATTTTTGTTTTAATTCCCCCGGGTTTTATTTCATACAAACCTTCATTCTCTTTCACATAAACCGGAACATTTGTTTTTTGTGCTTGTTGATTTGCATTATAGGTTGCCATTAATGCTGCTTCTGCTATTGCACCAAGTTGATTGCTCTTTGTTTTATTGGTTAAAATAGCACCTAATGTGGTGCCAATAGTACCATCCGCAATTAAATGTTCAATGATTTTATCATCGTTTTCCATATTCCAAATTTAATCATTTTATTATTGAAATAAATGGGATACTTGTTAATATTTAAGCACCAATATACTTACTAAGATACTCCTGAAATTCGGCTCCTTCAATCATTCTGGCGCCCAGGGTTTCTAAATGTGGGGTGTACACCTGGCAATCTATTAATTGTACACCTTCCAATTGTAGTTGTTTTACCAGATTAATAAAAGCAAATTTGGATGCATTACTGGCATGGGCAAACATACTTTCGCCAAAAAATATTTTACCCATTTTTATACCATACAAACCACCTACCAGTTTGCCGTTGCTCCAGGCTTCGGCGCTATGTGCATGGCCTAATTGATGTAAGTTATTATAAGCCTGTTCCACTTCGTCGGTTATCCAGGTGCCATCCTGATCGGGTCTGAAAGTTTCTTTGCAATTATGTATTACTTGTGCAAATGCCCGGTTAATGGTAAACCTAAAACTATCGTTACGCAAAACGGGTTTCATGCTTTTGCTAACATTTAACTCATCCGGAAAAAGTACAAACCTTGGCGAAGGGCTCCACCATAAAATATCCTTGCCTTCGTACCAGGGAAAAATGCCTTTGCGGTAGGCTAGTAGTAAACGTTCAACCGAAAGGTCGCCGCCAATGGCCAACAAGCCATCCGGTTCGGCTTCATGTGCCGGTGGAAAAACTAATTTATCGTCTAAAATATGTATGGGCATATAAGTGGATAGCCCTGTATGCAGGCATCAAAAGGTTAAGCCATTACTTCCAGCGTAGCACCAATACCACGTTCGGTAATAGCATCACACATAGGTTTTAAGTCATCGTATTCGCCTTGTTTAACGGCATATTTTCCTTTGTAATGTATAAAGTAGGAGCATTGTTCCGCTTGTTCAGGTGTTTGATGACAAACTTCTATCAATGTTTCAATCACCCACTCAAAAGTATTCACCTCATCGTTCCAAACAATAAGGCTGTAAGGCGGTTCTAACATGGTCAATACATCTGTATCCACACTTTCCTTTGTATGTGTATTGCTGTCGTAAAAGTTCATGACTCAAAGGTAAAAAACTTAGTTTAAAAATCTAGCATCTTTTAACAAGTGCAAAATAGCTACTGAAAAACAAACCATTATAACAGCCCTGCACTTAAATTGTTGAAGTATTTAGGATAATTAATACAATTATGTTACCGGCTGCAGTAACACAGATGATCGTCCCTTGCGACGCTCCGTTTGGGGTTCTGTTCTTTGGGCAGCAGGGGAGTCCGATAGTCAGGAAGTCCGAAAGACCGAAAGACAGGAAGTTATTAGCGAGCTAAAGTTTGTTGACGATACTTTTTATTCAACGTATTTTAATTCGTTGTTAGCAAAGTCGTTCAACATATGCTTGTTGGTTTTAAAATAGTAAAGCTTATTATCAAAATGTTGTCCTAAATGTAAACCTTTGTTTATGTCAGTTGATTTTTTAAACAGTGCTTGCAGGGCTTTATAAAATTTATCTATTTGCTTGTCCGGCGTTTTGCTGATTATTCTCAGTTTAATACTTTCAATAAACTCACTATCTTCTCTACCACCTTTACCCTCTATGCAATAATTAAATAATTCATCATCATAAAAACTTACATCATCATCCTGTTTTGTCTTTTTATTATCAAAACTTAGTTGCCCTTTTTTAATTGACAGATGTAATGATGTAAAGAAAAAGCCACGATAGTCTTTATCCTGAACAAAAGCAAGGTTTGAGTAATTAATAGCTATTTGTTCGTAATAAAAGCCTTTGGCTTCATTAAATTTTTCAACATAAACATTTATGGAATGGGTAATTAATATTTGCTCTAAGTCTGCTAATAATTTTTTTATTGGAATGATAATGTTGAAATATGTAGCCATTTAAAATGTCTCTGTAAGTTTTTTCTAGATGGGAGATGTTAATAATTACCAACGATTTTGTTATTGCCGCATTATTTGTTTAAATTTTTATTCATATTGTCGCCATATTCTTTAATCATCTTGTTTTTTATGTCAAGTTTTGAGAGTTCTAGATACCATTTATTAAAATTCTCTTTGTCTTTTTGATAGTAGTAATATTGCAAAATATTATAACAGGTCTCAGGCTCATATTGTTTGTCTTTTACTGTTGTTTTGGCTGAGTTATATTGTTGAATAGCTTTATCAATTTTATTGTTTTTAGCCAACGTATAAATATATTCTTTACTTACATAAGCATCAGATGAATTTATCTTTATATCTTCTTCTAAAATTTTTTCTGCTTTGTCATATTGCTCTAAACAATTGTAAGAGAATGCAAGCTCAACTGCAAGTCCTTTATGTTTTGGATTTATTTTTTCAGCTTTTTCCAAAAAAGTTAATGCCTTTGAACATTCATTCCAACCGTTATACATATACCCCCATTTATAAAGTCTTTCAATGGAGTTTTCATTAGTTTTATAATACTTCAACCAATCTGGTGTTGAATCAACTTTTAGTTCTTTTAATTTATTTTCGGGTATAAAAGCGACTAAAACATTATTAGCCTCTAATCTGACTTTTACATTCGTACTGTCAAATTTTGTTGGTATAAATTCTCCAGTTTGTGAAATCTCAAATGTCCCCTCATAGTTTAAAGTCAAACCTGCTTCCGGGTCTATATAGATAAATCCAAATGGATATGCACCTTCTTCATTTTTTTGAAATGCAACCCATTTGTCTTCACTTTGAACGAAGCGTTTGTCAAACGTTAATTCAGTCTGTGCATTTAATTTTGTTGTCACTAAAACAATCAGTAGGGGTAAATATTTCATTTGGTTGGATGTTTGTGTTAAATATAATACAAATGGTTTTGAGGTTTTGGAATGGTGGACAATCGAAGTACAAGTCTTCAATTTTTGTACAAAAGCTCAATCGAAGAACTACCGTTGAATTTTGAAGTTGCGCCTCATTATTGCAAAGCCCTTGTTGTGTATTGCTCTTCTTTTTTTATATGTTGTATGTCAGTTTATACTGTCGTATTTTGTCATGCATCCGATTAATTCTTTATAAAGAAGCCTGCCATTAACTCCGCCTGTTTTAAAACCGTTTCGATTGCCTTTGCTTGTTTGTCCGGCGGATAGCCCCATTTTGTCAATGTCCGCTTTACAATAACCATTAGTCTTGCTCTTGCACTTTCTCTAATTGTCCAGTCAATTGTTGCGTTTGCTTTTACCTTTTCTGTTATCTCTCTTGCAATTTCTCTTAAATGGTCGTCACCCAAAACCATTACGGCACTGTCATTTACCTCTAAAGCATTGTAAAAAGCAACTTCGTCTTTTGTCAGTCCAAGGCGTTCACCTTCTTTGTCAGATTCTTTAATTTCTTTGGCAATGTTGATGAGCTCTTGAATTATTTCGGCTGTAGTCAGCAAGTTGTTTTGATAGCGTTTTATAGCCCCCTCCAACATTTCCAATAATTTTTTACTCTTGACTAGGTTGGTTTTTGAACGTGTTTTTATTTCGTCATTGAGTAATTTCTTTAAAAGTTCTAAAGCCAAATTTTGATGCTTCATTCCTTTTACTTCCAAAAGAAACTCATCAGATAAAATTGAAATGTCTGGCTTTTCCATACCAGCAGCTTCAAAAATATCCATTACTTTGTCTGAACTTATGGCTTCATCGACTATTTGTTTGATAGCTGTTTCAATTTCAATATTTGATTTACCTGTTCCATTCCCTTCAAATTTTACCAATCTTGCTTTTACTGATTGAAAAAATGCAATATCATCTTTGATTTCCATTGCTCTTGGATGTGGAATGGATAAGGCAAAGGCTTGACTTAAAAAAGTTACTTCTCGGATGAACCTTGCTTTCCCATCTTCTAAGCCTAAAATGTGTTCTTCCGATTGCAAAATGATAGACATTTTTTCTTTTGGTTCTACATTGAAAAAACGCTTGTAATTAAATTTAAAACTGTTGGTATAATACGCTTCGGGTTCTTCTGCTACTATGTCTTTTTGTGTTTTGGCTTCTTCATTAAAAAATTGCTGAACGACTTCATATTTTTCATTCATCAATTCAATTGCCTTTTCTAAATCTAAAGTTGGGTCGCCTTTACCTCCAGCATCTGAATAAAATGACAATGCTTTTTTAAGGTCGGTTGCTATTCCTAAATAATCAACTACTAAACCGCCAGGCTTGTCTTTGAAAACACGGTTTACTCTTGCAATAGCTTGCATTAAATTATGTCCTCTCATTGGTTTGTCAATGTAAAGGGTATGCAAACAAGGTGCATCAAAACCAGTCAACCACATATCACGAACAATCACCAAAAGCAAAGGGTCGGCAGGGTCTTTCATTCGTTCTGCTAAATTCTTACGCTGTTGTTTTGTTGTATTGTGGCGTTGCATTTCAGGACCATCAGCACTTGTTGAAGTCATTACCACTTTTATAACTCCTTTGCTTAAATCGTCATTGTGCCATTCTGGTCTAAGGGCAATAATTTCTTTGTATAAATTGGCTGCAATTCTTCGGCTCATTGCTACAATCATTCCTTTGCCGTCAAACACTTTTTGTCGTTGTTCAGAATGGTTTACAATGTCTTTCGCTAAATTTTTGATGCGTTCTTCATTACCAACAATCGCTTCCAATTTGGTGTATTTGGCTTTTGCCTTTTGTTGGTCTGTGATTTCTTCGTCTTGTTCTAACTCTGCATCAAATTCTTCAATCAGGCGTTTGCCTTCTTGATCTAAATTTACTTTTGCCAAACGGCTTTCGTAATAAATTCGAACGGTTGCACCATCTGCAACGGCTTGTGAAATATCATAAACATCTACATACTGTCCGAAAACTTGTGGTGTATTTACATCTGTGCCTTCAATGGGTGTACCCGTAAAACCTATGTAAGTGGCATTTGGTAGAGCATCACGCATATATTTGGCGAAGCCATAAGCAATGCGTTCTCCGATTTTTTCTTTGGTTTCTTTGTCTTTTACTTCTTTGATAGAGGCTTCAAAACCGTATTGGGTTCTGTGGGCTTCATCTGCTATTACTACAATATTTCTACGTTTAGAAAGTTGCTCATAAACCGATTTTTGGTCTTGGGGTAAAAACTTTTGAATGGTAGCAAACACAATTCCACCACTTGCTACCTTTAACAATTCCTTTAAATGTTCTCTGTCTTTGGCTTGAACTGGTTCTTGTCTTAGTAATTGTTTGGAGTTTGCAAACGTGTCAAATAGTTGGTCGTCCAAATCATTACGGTCGGTAATTACTAAAATGGTTGGGTTTTGCATTTCGGGTGCTGTAATCAGTTTGCCCGAATAAAAAACCATACTTAAACTTTTGCCCGAACCCTGCGTATGCCAAACAACACCACCTCTTTTATCTCCGTTTACTCCAGATGCAATAATGGAAGATTGTACTGCTCTATTTACAGCGTAATATTGATGATAAGCCGCTAATTTCTTAACGGTTTCAATTTGTGTAATACCAGTTTTAGGGTCTTCCTTTTTACTTTTTTCAAATACAATGAAATTGCGAACCAAATCTAAAAGGGTAGAAGGGTTCAACATCCCTTTAAGAAGAATTTCTAACTGCGGGATAAACCGTGACGCTTCTTTTTTGCCGTCCGCGGTTTTCCATGTCATAAAACGGCTGAAACCTGCCGAAACACTTCCTGCCTTACATTCCATTCCGTCAGATATTACGCAAATGGCGTTGTAAGTAAATAAACTTGGAATCGTGGCTTTGTAGGTTTGGATTTGGTCAAATGCTCTTCGAATTGTAGCATTTTCGTCTGCTGCGTTTTTTAGTTCAATAACCACTAATGGCAAACCGTTTACAAAAAGCAATACATCGGGACGTTTGTTTTGATTGTTCTCCACAATGGTGTATTGGTTGATACTCAAAAATTCATTGTTTAATGGATTTTCAAAATCAATCAAAGTCACTTCATAGCTTCGTTCAAAACCGTCTTGTTGATAAGGTATTTTTACTTTTTCAATGAGTAGCTGATGAAAAGTTTCGTTGTTGTGCAATAATTCAGGAGAATATATCCGCAATACCTTTTGAATGGCTTGTTCCTGTGCATCTTGTGGAATAGTGGGATTTAGAACAGCAACAGATTTTCGTAAACGCTCAATTAAAACTATTTGCTCAAAGTTTTCTCTCTCGGATTGTTCTGCCCCGGGAGCCAACAATAAGCCGTGAACGTACTCCCAACCCAAAGATTGGAGTATTTCCAGAGTGAATTTTTCTATACTATTTTCTGTTATTGGTTTCATTTAATCGATTTCTTCGTCTGATAGCTGTTCTTTTTCGTCTGTTTCATATAACAAATCGGTTAATTCCGATTTTAGATAACTATCACTTAGCAGTTTTAAAAATAGTTCTTTTGATGTTTTTGAATGAAACTTAATCCTGTCTTGTGCATCATTAAATTTCAATCGTCTTTTTAATTTAGGATGCCCCAAAATAAAAGTTTTTAATCTGTCAAAGGGTAATGCTAATACAGGTGTATCTGCTTTTATTTTTATTATTTTCTTTGCAAATTTCTTCTCTTGAATTAGTTCTTCTAGCTCCTCAACATTTTCAATTAATTCAGCTTCCTGAATTAAATCAAATTTAGTTTTTGCAGCTCTCATTAAGATACCCGTGTAACCAAAACTACTTTCTAAACTTTTGATACTAAAAACAGCTACTTGATTATCTACCTGAAGAAACTCAAAAGTCTCGTTTACTTTAAGTATATCACTTTCTAACCTCACTAAGCCTGTTTCGGATTTTCTTAATCCAACAAATGAGCTATCCCTTTTGATTAGACTTAAAGGATAATGCTTTTTATATAATGCAATTTTATTTGTTTCATTACCTATTAAGAATACAAAACCTTCAATATTGCTAAAATCATCATCTATGAAAGAAAATTCCTGTTGTTGTTCTTGGGTAGTTACTACGTTTAATGGTTGAAGTCCAGGTAGGGGTTCTGGTAAATCGTAATAGCAAACAGTATTTTTCCGATCTGTATAATCAGTTAGATTACAATAGTTCAACTCTCCATCATTATTTATTCTTCCGTTTAAATACGCTACGAACTTATTTTTCAGTTCATTCCTTACCGCTTCTTCTAAATTCGCAAAACGAATGTCTCCATTCTTAAGAATAAGATACATTGACAAACTTTTATGTTCATTGGCATCATTCAAAAATGAAAGCCTATTTCTGAGTTGCTCTATTGTCATAAAACTGATTTTTTTGCATAGTGAATATTGTCGTTTATTGGTCTTGGTAATATAGCATCTCCAATTTTTAAAGATTGTTTGGTAATTACTATTATATCTTTCGTCAATTCTGTATCTAGTTGATATACCTTAAACCCCATAATTGCCAATGTTGGGTTAGTATAAAAAAGATTAGTTCTCACATATATCCAACCTATTAGGATTAATAATAGAACTAACATAGGTAAACTCCTCGATTTGTCCATATCAAGACAAGCAAGGGGAATAATATATGTCGCTAAAAATGATAACGTTTCAGAATTAAGGTTCTTAATTGAAGTTATTTTTTTCGATAACAAAGTTGCACCTTTGGTTATACTGCTATTGAAACCAAAATAAAAAAACGCTCCTAAAATCATAAATATCAACGCAAACAACGGTATTCCGTTAGTTAAAATGAGTCCTTTAAAACCAATAAATTTGCAACCTTCCTCAAAGCAAATAGGAATATTTACTTTTACAACAAAGAGAAGTAAAAATAAAAACCAGAGTGAAACGATATATAGTTTTATCTTTTGAAACATTTTATTCTACATTATTACTTTCATCTTTAGGAATCATATTAAACGCTCTTAATTCATTCTTATATGCTTTTGGGTCATTGCTGAATAACACCTCACTTGCAAAAAACGAATAATCTCCCATTTCAAATTCACCATATTGTTCGTCCCAGAAATCGTTGAAGTTTTCATATTTTTCATAGTCTATTTCTTCTTCAATCGGTTTTATTGGTTTGTCCGTTTCAAATGCTTCTATCAAAAAGCAACACACAATTGAAGTAGCTTCAATTAAAAAATTACCTGTTAATTCGTGAATCGAATTTTGTCTTTTCTGCAATTCCTCAACGGTTTTTCCGTGTGCAGTTGTGCCAATTTCATTTCTGAAATTGCCCATTTGTTGCCCCACATTGGCAATAGCTGTTCCTATTTGCAAAATGGTTGAAGAGGAAGGATAGCCTAATGATTTGAAAGCGGTTTTTAACAAGCCACTCATTTTTGAATTTTTGTCTAAGGCAACACCTTTCTTTACGCAAACTTCTTTTGAAATACCTTCCAAAAGGGCTTTCGCATTTTCAACGCACAAAGTAAAATCTGTAGAAGCGAAGCCTTCTATTCTTACAATGTATTCATTGTATGGCTCCCAATTGCTGTGTTTGGTTAATATGGATTTTAGTCTTTGCATTAAATCAACGAAAATAATTTGTTGGCATCAGCCGCATTTACAATTGGTTCTTGTGCTGGCGTTGTAGCGTAGGTCTTTTGTTCAAAGTGCGAAGTGTATCCAGTAAAATTATAGATGGCTGTATGAGTACCGCCTGAAGTTCTGCAAGCACAAACACAAACATCACATTTTGCATTAATTAAATCCGTCAATTTATCGTGAACCAAATCATAAGTATCACCCGAACTTGTTATGCCAACTCTCTGTTTGTCATTTTCAAAGACATCTAAAAAGTCACCACCGTGCTTTTGATACATTCCTGCAACACGACTGTAGCCGTTTGCCAATAAAATGTTTGGCAACATATTTATAGTAGTTGTTTTTCCTGAATTTCCTCTGCCTTTAAGTGCTATTATTCTGCTCATTGTTATTAGTTTATATTGAGATGTACGCTTCTCTGGTCATTAATTTATTGAGAAGGTTAATTTTTTGATTTTCTAAAGTTGAAATTTGTCTTGAAATACTTTTTCCTTTTTCAAAAATCGGTCTTATGACTTTTTTAAAATCCTCCATAATTTCTTTTGGGGGTACAGGTATGGAAAATTCTTTAATTAATCCTACACTTAAATTTTGCTGTGCAGAGCCACAAGCCATATCATTCAATACTTGTCTGGATGTTAACAAATGTAAATAGAGGTATTCAAAACAAACTTCTTCATCATTTGTAATTAATCCACAAGCTGCTTGATTAAACGCACCATCATTAAGTAGAATCCCCAATCTACCCACCGTTGGAGATGCATAAATTGCAATAACAACTGTGTTTTCTGGGAACAATTTTGCTGATGAATTATTTAAACCCTCATTAGTAATTTTGGAACTACTTTCAAAAAGAAAATTATCATTTAATTCCTTTGTTGAATACCAATTGATATTGCCATTATAATACTCTTTTACTTTTGTTGAAGGTGTTCCTCCAGAAGCAATCTTTAGGCAAACTTCTTCTAATGTTCTTGTTTCCCAATTTTCAAAATCTTCTTGAATTAATAATCTTCTATATAATGTTTGACTTAATTCAGATATTGTTTGGTTTTGACGTTGGATTAGTTCAGCTTTTTTATGTAATGAAATCAGAGTATCAGCAATAGCTTTTTGCTCTTTAATTGGTGGCACATCAATTGTCAATTGAGCCAGCATACTATTGTTTAAACTCGCCCTTGTGGTAATGGATGACATTCCAGAAACAGTACCCCGAAATTTGGGAGAACGAAAATAAAAGCCTGCATATTCAGGTAAAATTTCAACATTTCCTTTTGGTCTTAAACGCTTTGTAAATCCGTTGAATGTTGCATTAGGGTAATCCTTTAAAGCCACGCAACTCATCCCTAAATCTTCATCTGTTTCACTTGTTCTTGTTAGGAAAACATCACCTCTTTTTATGGAGCAACTTTCCTGTTCTTTTTCTGTTGAGTTAACTAAACTGGTTAGTTCATCAGGAGCAAAAAAGTTATGAAACACATCTTTAAAGCCAAGAAATCCGTGTCCAAAACCAAACTCAGCAGCTCCTTTTGAAAGCCCCGAAGCAAAGTCATACACTTCATTTAGATTATATTCTTTCCACTCACTCATTCTGCAATTTTGATTTTAGAAAGATTAGAAATTATAGCTGAATTGAGTGCTTCTTCTTCTGCAATCTGTTTTTCCAATTCGGTTTTCAAGAATAAAAATCGTTCTTCAAAATTGAAGTCGTCGTCTTCATCTGCTAAGCCAACATATCTGCCAGGGGTTAGCGTGTAGTTTAATTTCTTAACTTCTTCAATAGTCGCTGATTTGCAAAAGCCAGCCACATCTTCATAATTACCTTCCTTGTTTCTCCAATTGTGGTAAGTTCCTGCTATCAAGTCAATATCTTCATCTGTTAAGTCTCGATTTCTTTTATTTACCAAAAAGCCAAGGTTTCGGGCATCAATAAACAGAATTTCATTTTCACGATTTCTAAAACTTCCATTGGTTTTGTTTCTTGATAAAAACCATAAACAGGCTGGTATTTGCGTATTTAAAAACAATTTGGTTGGCAGATTTACAATACAATCAACCAGTCCTTTTTCTACCAATGCCTTTCTAATATCTCCTTCGCCTGTTGTGTTGCTTGTTAGCGATCCTTTGGATAAAACAAAACCTGCTTGCCCTGTGGGGGCTAAATGATACAAGAAATGTTGAATCCACGCATAATTTGCGTTTCCTGTTGGTGGTGTTAGCTTCTCGCCTAATACTTTCCACCTTGCATCATCACGCAATAATTCGCCACTCCAATCACTATCATTAAACGGGGGATTTGCTATGATATAATCAGCCTTTAAATCTTTGTGAGCATTATTTAAAAATGAACCTTCATTGTTCCATTTCACATTACTGCTATCAATGCCACGAATGGATAAATTCATTTTTGCCAATCGCCAGGTGGTCTGGTTACTCTCTTGTCCGTAAATGGAAATTCGGTCGGCTGGATTTAAACTTAAACCTGCTTTTCCTTTTTTCTTGTAATAGTCTTGATGTTTATTTATGAACTTTTCGCTTTGTACAAACATTCCACCACTACCACAACAAGGGTCAAAAACTCGTCCTTCATAAGGTTCAAGCATTTCAACCAATAATTTCACAACACTTTGAGGCGTGTAAAACTGTCCACCTTTTTTTCCTTCTGCCAATGCAAATTCGCCTAAGAAATATTCAAATACCTGTCCTAAAATGTCTTTGCTTTGTGCTTCTTTTGTTCCAATGGTTGCAGAACCTATAAGATTTACCAATCCGCCTAAACTCGTCTTGTCCAGTTTTTCTTGAGCAAATACTTTCGGTAAAACTCCCCGCAAAGAAGGATTGTCTTTTTCAATGGCATCCATTGCATCATCAATGTCCTTGCCAATAGTGGGTTGTGTTGCTCTTCCTTGTATGTATGACCAACGAGCTGTTGCAGGGACAAAAAATACTTTCTCTGCAACATACTCATTTTTATCCTCTGGGTCAGCACCCTCACTTTTTTGAGTAACTAATTTTTGATATTGTTCTTCAAATGCGTCTGATATGTATTTCAGAAAAATCAAACCTAGAGCAACGTGCTTATATTCGGCTGCATCCATATTTTTACGAAGCTTGTCGGCTGCTTTCCACAGTTTTTTCTCTAGTAGTTCTTCTTTTTCTATTTTTATTATTTTAGCCATTACATTGTCTTAAATTTCAATTTTTTAATTAGGTTGTAAAGGTACTTTTTATAATTCTATGAATGTCAAAGTTGTCTTCAAATTGTCCATTGTCCACTCGTCGGATGGTTTAGGGTGCGTTGGGATGCAGCTTTTTTGATTTTGCTAAAGCGTTGGCATTTTGTTTTTCATTCTTCTGTTTGTCTATTGTCGGTTGTGTCGTCTTTTAGGGACGCACACAATTCATAAATAAACGTAACTACCAACTTAAATAGTGGTTAATAAATGATTTATAGCAAACATTTAGAAGAAGCCGTAATAATTTAATGGTTCGTAAATGGGGTTACGTTGTGCAATTGGTGGTTGTACCTAGCTAAGATATTTTAAATATTTAATATATGCAAAACAATTGACAACTTACAATTGACAAGTGACAATGGAAAAATGTACGCCAATTGTGAATTGTCAACTGTCAATTGCAATTGGGTGAGGGATGGAAGCGGCATCCTTTTGCGCAGCATCGGCCAATGGCAGCCTGGGGCAAAAGATACAGCGGACAGCCCGACCCGTTAGCCCCGTGTTAGCAAACAAGGCGACGCAGGAGCCGTAGCTTTGCGTTACACGGGGCGGAGGGGCACCCCATAAATATTAATTATGCGGTTGTTGTTTTTCCGTTTGTATGAAAATCGAGAAAATAGGTAAACAGATTTGTTTCGGTAGATATGTTTAATTTTTTACGTAACCGGTAGCGGCTTATTTCTACACCACGTACAGAAATATTCATTAGCTGCGCCATTTCTTTGGTGCTTAAATTCATGCGTAAGTAAGCGCAAAGTTTTAGTTCGTTGGCAGTAAGGTTATCGTGTTTTGCTTTTAAGGCAATAAAAAAATCGTTATGTACTTTATCAAAATGTATGGTAAAATGTTCCCAGTCTTTATCGGTTTTTTCTTCTTCGTTTAATGATTTTATCATGCGCTTAAAGGCATCTAAGGCATTTTCGTCGCTGGTGTTTTTGGATAGTTGTTGTAACTCTTCTTTCAGCTTGTGAATAAGCTCACCTTTTTTTAACAAGTGCATGGTGGTGGAGGCCATTTCCTTGTTTTTAAATTGTATTTCTGATTCTAGTTTTTCGTTTTTTAAACTGATAATTTCTTTTTCGTTTTGTTCAACAATTATCTGGTGCTGGTATTGTAATTTGTTTTGTTCTTCGGCGTATTTACCTACTTCCAGTTGGTGCAGGTATTGTAAACGTTTTTGTTCTTCCTCATACGTTTTACGCTGGCGGGCAAATTTTCGTTTTTGTAATTTGTACAAAAGATATAAACCATAGATGCCTATAATGCAATAGATAGTATAAGCCCACCAACTAAAATACCAGGGTGGTAAAATGGTAAAACTATAAGTATATTCTTCGGAGGCGTTGCCCAGGTTGTTGCGTGCCTTTACATAAAAGGTATAAGTACCGGCGGGTAGGTAAGTGTATTCTTTCTCGGTTTTATTATTCCAGTCGGACCATCGTTTGTCGTAACCTTTTAAAAAATAACTGTACTCAATATTAGATTGTTGCTCGTAAAACGGCGAAGAGAACTGGAAGTTAAAGGAGTTGGAATGGTAAGGTACTTTTGGGTTTTCTAGTCCGGATGCATAACCACCAAAAATTAAACTATCGGTTTTGCCCTGTGTTTTTACCATGCGCAGTTGCACAATGGGGGTTAGTGTTTGGTGTTTGTATTTATCATAGTTAATATGAAAATAGCCTTTTTCGCCACCTACAAAAATATTGTTTTCATTGGCAGGAAACACTTGTTCAAAACCGCTTACCATGCGTCCGTTAAGCTCGGCAATATATATAATACGTGGGGTGCCGGTGCTAAAATCAACCACACCTAAATTTTTATCGTACACAAACCAAAGGTTACCTTGGGCATCTTCCTTTAAATAACGGATAATAGTTTTGCCAAAAATTTTGTTGAAGTAATTGGAGGGAATGAATTTATCGGTAGTAGAACTGTATTCAAAAATGCCCTGTTCGGTAGTGGCTACTATTTGGTCTTTAACTTTAAAAATATAATTGCCGCTTTCGCCCAAACCATGTTGCGCCAGATTGGTATATGCTTTTACAATTGGTGAGCCATTTTGATAATCTACACGATACACTCCTTTATAGGGATGCGACACCCAGATAATATTATTATGTATGGCCACAAAACGAGATGACTCAAAAGGTACTTCGATATATTCTTTAGCAATGCCGGTATTAAAATTATAAAGACGAACACCGTAATAAGTACCCGCCACAATAATAGGTGATGGTGAAATAGAAGACAGTGGGAGGAAGGACCAAAAGCCACTGGTTTTATCTAATTGTGTGGCTACGTTTTTTTGAATAGTGAGCAAACCTTCATGATGCCCGACTAATAATTGATTGTTTACCAGCGAAAGGTTCCATGTTTGGCCACGGGCATTGATTACTTTTTCAAAGGAACCTTTGGTAAAGCTATAATCGGTTTCGGCATTTAGTGGGGTAGTGTAAACCCCATTGGTGGTGGCTAAATACAATTGTTTTTGGTGTATGATGGCCGAGTAACCGGACACATCATTATCAGATTCAGGTTGTATGTTTTTAATGGCACTATTGTAGGCAATAAAGTCAATGCCATTGTCTAACCCCAGCCAGATGTTTTTATGTTTGTCGGTAAATACGCTTAATATATTATTGTTTTGCAAGCCCTCTTTACGAGAAAAGCTTTGTATGGGTTGCAGTTTTTTATTAATGACAATACAGCCATGCGTACTGGTGGCCAGGGCTATTGTGTTTTCGTCAACTAATGTGGCATCATATATATGGTAGTTGGCAATTACGTTTAAGTCCGGCGATTGTACGGGTTTAATGGTGTTATTATGAAAAAGAAACAACCCGTTTTTTAAGGTGACTATTAAAGTGCTGTCGGCACCAATGGGTAAAGACCCGGTGATTAGATAGCCTTCGGGCATTTTTTCGGGGCTAATGATGCGGGTCCATGCACCGTTTTCAAATGATACAATGCCATTACTAAACTCCTGCGCTATTAGTTTTTTGCCTGCTGCAATACCGGTGTATAACCAAATAGGAGCGGGGTAAACGTTGATATGATTGTCTTTTAATTCAAAAATAGCTTCGGTTGCTCGGAAAAAAATACTGTTATTATAGCAGGTAATGTCCCAAACATCAGAAAAAGACCGGTGTTTTTCGGGAATTAAATGTTTCAGGCTTTTATAATGTAGTTCTCCGTTTTTGCCCGGTTTAAAGTAGCCAAACTCGTTTTGGGCACCTACATATAAGGTGTTGTTACTGTCAACAGCAATAGATCGGGTGATGGTTTTATTGGGAACGGGGTATGTTTTCCAATAGGCACCGTCAAAACTTACAACGCCTTCATTATTAGCAAAGTATAAAAGATTGTTTTTATCCTGTGCAATGGCCCAGTTTTGAGTACCAGCTTTATATGCTTGTTTGGAATAATTAATAATATCGGGTAGGCCAATGGTATTTTGGCTTACAGCAGACATTAATCCCAATAAAAGGAATAGGAGGGTAAAAAGTAATTTCATTGACAACAATCAATTACTAAAATAAGAAATATATTCAATGATGTATCATTGAAGGGGTGTTTTTGTTTGTTTTAAGCTTAATGATGTAGTAGTGATGTAGTGTAATTGATGGAATTAGATTAAATTGAAGTTACTTTTATTAACGATTGTACTAAACCTTCATGGGGTCATCCCATACACTAACTAAAAGCTTGTATATGAAATCCAAAATTGTACTGTCCGTCTGGGCACTACTACTGCTTCAACTGCTATTTATTAATGAGTCCTGGGCTCAAACTGCAAAAATCTCAGGAAAAGTCACATCCAAAGCAACCGGCGAAATACTTGTCGGAGCAAATGTGTCAGTTAAGGGTACTACCACTAATACACTAACCGATGAACGGGGAGCGTTTACTATTAATGCAAGTCCCGGTGATGTATTGGTAGTTAGCTATGCTGATATGGCAACTATGGAAAAGCAAATAACCCAAGGCGGGGTTTACGATTTTAGTCTTGATCGCCAACAAGGTGATTTGGATGAAGTGGTGGTAATTGGTTACGGTACGCAAAAAAGGCGATCGGTAACCGGTGCCGTTTCTAGTGTTAAAGCGGTAGATTTAGAAAATATGCCGGTAGTAAGGGTAGAAAACTCTTTACAAGGCCGTGTATCTGGTGTGCAGGTAACAGCCAATTCGGGGCAACCGGGTGATGCCGCTAAAGTTAGAATAAGAGGTACTTCCAGTATTGGTGCCGGTACTGACCCCATATATGTTGTGGATGGGGTATTGATAAAAGGAGGGATTGATTTCTTAAATCAGGCAGATATTGAATCAATGGATGTATTAAAAGATGCAGCATCTGCAGCAATCTATGGTACACAGGCGTCTAATGGTGTTATACTCATTACTACCAAAAAAGGAAAAACCGGAAGAGCCGGCGTAACCTATAATGGTTATATAGGAACACAAGCTCCATGGCGTAAATTAGAGTTGTTAAATGCTACAGAATATGCCACTATTCAAAATGAAGGGCTTTTAAATGCCGGAAAACCAATTCGGTATTCTAATCCTGCTGCATTAGGAAAAGGAACTGATTGGCAAGAAGCTGTGATGAATAATAATGCGATGATGTATAATCACGAGTTAGGAATATCTTCATCAACAGATAAATCAACTTATTATACTTCATTCGGGTATTTTGATCAGGATGGTATTATTGCTACATCCAACTCGTATTATAAAAGGTTTACAGCAAGATTTAATTCATCACACAAAATCAACTCCCGTATAACCTTTGGTAACAATATTGCTTACACATATATTAAAGCCAGAGGTGTAGGTACTAATAGTGAGTGGGGAACTCCTTTAAACAGGGCAATAAACCTGGATCCATTGACTCCAATCGTTGTTACCGACCCTACCATGGCTGGTCAAGAGCCTTATACCAATAGTCCTTATGTTGTTAGGGATCCCATGGGAAATCCTTATGGAATATCCAGAGCTGTAACTTCAGAAATTCTGAACCCAATTGCGGCTTTGCAAGTTGACCAAGGATTTGGGTGGTCACATAAAGTTGTGGGTAATATTTTTGGTGAAGTAGAACTCATGAAAGGGTTGAAATTTCGCTCACAAATAAATGGAGACCTCGCTTTTTGGGGTAACGAAAGTTTTACGCCACTTTTTTATTTAAACACCATTAATAAAAATGAAATTTTAAATAGTTATTCAAGAGGTCAGAATAGAGGACTTGTATACATATGGGATAATATTTTGACTTACGATAAAAAATTTGGAGAACATTCTATTAATGTATTATTAGGTAGCTCGGCTCAAAAAGAAGCCGGAGAGTCTATTTCAGCCACAAAAAGAGGCATACCTGTAACTCATATTAGAGATGCTTCAATGAGGTTCCCTGTACCGGCTGATGATCAATCAAGTGGTGGCGGTGAATGGGAAAATACACTTTCTTCACTTTTTGGCAGGGTTACTTATGATTATAGCCAGAAATATTTACTGTCATTAATTTTCCGAAGAGACGGCTCATCCAACTTTGGACCAAGTAATAAGTATGGCCATTTTCCATCAGTATCTGCTGGTTGGGTTTTATCAGAAGAGAAGTTTTTTCAAAATGTAAAGGCAGTAAATTTTGCTAAGATCAGAGCATCATATGGCGTAAACGGTAATGATAGAATTCCTCCATTTGGTTATATTCCAACTGTTGGTGGCGGGAGATATTATACCATCAATGGCCAACTAATTAATGGTGTTAGTACAAATGCATTATCAAATCCGGATTTACAGTGGGAGGAAACATCTCAAACGAATATCGGTTTTGACGCAACTATTTTCAATGATTTCTCCATTACATTCGACTGGTTTAATAAAAAAACAACTGGTTTGTTATTGGGTGTTAGGGTTCCTGATTATGTGGGTAATAACGGGTCTATCCAAAATATCGGTAATATGGAAAATAGAGGTGTTGAATTGGAATTAGGATATAGGAAAAGAATTGGTGATGTTTCTTTACGTGCAAACGGTAATATATCCTATTTAAAAAATACTGTTACCTATCTGACAGGAAATTCAACTTATCTTCCGGGGCGTCAGTCATTTAGTCCGCAAAGTGTAGAAATGGCCAGAATTACAATTGGCCATCCAATTGACTATTTCTATGGTTATAAAACAAATGGATTATTTCAGAATAATCAGGATGTAACAAGTTATGTAAATAAAGATGGTCAGCTATTACAACCAAACGCAAAACCTGGGGATATAAGATTTGTAGATACCAATGGTGATGGTATTATTGATTTTGATGATAGAACACAAATTGGTAATCCTACTCCTAAATGGACTTATGGTTTTACACTTAACCTTGAGTATAAAAATTTTGATGTAGCAATATTTGGGCAAGGTATCCAGGGTGCTGATGTATTTCAAGCCATTAGAAGATTTGATTTACCCGCAGCCAATTACAGTAAAATAGCATTGGGTCGTTGGACAGGAGAAGGTACTTCTAATTATTTCCCACGTATAGTTGATGGCGACCCTAATCAAAACTTCAGCCGCAGTTCTGATTTTTATATTCAGGATGCATCTTTCTTCCGTATTAAAACTTTACAAATTGGTTATACTATTCCTTCTCATTTAATAAAAGGTATTGGGTTAAACAAACTTCGCTTCTATATCATGTCAAACAACCTTTTAACATTAACCAAGTATAATGGCTTTGATCCTGAAATTGGTAGCAGCAACGGTATTGACAGAGGTATTTATCCTCAGGCCCGTGCTTTTATGGGTGGAATTAATATAGGTTTTTAATTATAAAAACGATTGAAATGAAAAAGACATTTTATATACTTACAATATTTACAGGCTTATTAGCAACCTTAGTTACAGGTTGTAGTAAAAGTTTTTTAGAACTGCAACCTCGTGGTACTGACCTAGAAGATAACTTCTATAAAAATGAAGAACAGGTTTTTCAGGGATTAATTGCTGTTTATGATGTGATGCAGTGGGGAAATTCAGGTGGTTACACTATGGCTATGCCACTGTTAACCGTAGCTTCCGATGAAGCGCATGCAGGCGGTAGTGATGCTTCCGATCAACCTAGTTGGGTAGCTTATGATAATTTTACAATGCATGGTAATTTAGGTCCACAAGCGGGTTTGTGGGCTAAAAATTATGCAGGTGTATACAGGGCAAACCTCATACTTACAAAAATACAATCAGCCGATTTTTTAAGCGCAGCATTTAAGTCCAGGGTTACTGCCGAAGCAAAAACACTACGGGCATACTTTTACTTTAACCTCATTCGTTGGTTTGGTAACATACCATTAATTACGGGGCCAATACCTACATCCGAAATATATAACCAGGTACAGGTACCTGCTGAGGATGTGTATGCACAAATAGAAAAGGATTTAACAGAAGCTATACCCGATTTACCGCTTACTATACCTGTATCAGAATCCGGCAGGTTGTCAAAAGGTGCTGCTAGAGCTATTTTAGGTAAAGCTATAATGTATCAAAATGATAACAGCAGAATGGGGCAGGCTGCACAGTTATTTAATGAAATAAATACTTCACCAGTGTATAGATTATTAGATAATTATGCCGAAATATTCAGACCCGACAATCAGTTTAATGCCGAATCAATTTTAGAAATTCCACATTCCTCCCTTGCATTATGGGGCGATTGGGGTTGGATAAATGGTGGTGAAGGAAACGTAGCACCGCAGTTTATTGGCATGGCCGATTATAACGGTCCTCTGTATGCAGGTGGCTGGGGGTTTGCACCAATATCTCTTGAGCTGGTTAATTTCATGAAAGATGATCCTCGCTTCGAACATACAATAATAGATGGTAATGCATTAAAAGCTGGTGGCGCTTCATATGGTGAACGCTATCAGAATACAAACTATTTTATAAAAAAGTATGCTCCATTGCAAGCCTATAGAGCTACTGCGGGTACAGCCGAGTTAAACTGGCCTATCAATGAAATTGAAATTCGTTTAGCCGATACTTATTTGTTAGAAGCTGAAGCTTTGTTGCGTAGTGGCGGAAGTGCTACACGTGCCGGACAGTTATTAAATGCAGTAAGAGATAGAGTAGACCTTGCACCTGTAGCTGCCACATTGGATAATGTATACCGTGAACGTCGTATGGAGTTAGCTACAGAAGGCCATCGTTTTTTCGATTTAGTACGTACCAATCAAGCAGCAACAGTGTTGGGACCTAAGGGTTTTATCGCACCAAAAAACAACGTGTTACCTATTAACCAGTTAGAAATAGATCTTACAAAAGGTGTGTTAAAACAAAACCCAGGTTATCAATAATTTTTTTGTTTGACCAACAGCAGTGCTACTAGCATCGCCTGTTGTGTCACTCACTTGTACTGCATCAATTCTATTGGCCATTGTGCAGTACCCCGTATTTTAATCGGGGCCGTTCATATCGCTAATCAGCATTTTGCAAATATGCCTACTGGTTGCTTAGCTTATGAACAGCTAAATATTAACAACTTAAAAATGAATTTATGTTTCATACAATACAACTAAAAAAAATACTTACTGCTGCAATGGTTATTGCAGTAGTAATGGTATTTACAAATTGTACAAAACGTGGCGACAATTTAAAACTTGGCGCTACTCCCGAACCTAGTTTTGACATATCACCCGGTGCCGATGGAAACAGGTTTGTGGTAGTAAATAAAACACCTGGAGCTTCTATTCCATACTGGCGTATTAGCAATGGAGAAAATTACAGTGGCGATACTGCCAGGCTTTATTTTATTTTTCAAGGCACTTATGATGTAAAACTTTTTACAGTCACACAAGGCGGTTTAGATTCTGTTACAAAAACAATTACTGTTGCTCAAAACGATCCAACTGCTTGTAACCGTGCTAATGCCATTGGATTTATAGCCAGTTGCGATAAAAAAACATGGAAATTAAATCCTGCTGCCGGAGCATATAAAGTTGGTCCAGGTGTAGGTAACGGTGGTTGGTGGACCAGTGATGCCGCTGCAGTAACAGCAAGAGCTTGTGAGTTTAACGATGAATATACTTTTTCGTTTAACGCTACCAGAACTTTTCAGTACGATAATAAAGGCGATTTTTTTGCAGATAACAATTTAGGTCCTAACGATGGTGGATGCCATCCGAACAGCCAGTTTAAACCAATACAAATGCCATGGGCATCGGGTACATTTAGTTACGATGTGTTAGGTGGTGGCGTAAGAGGGCTTGGGCAATTACGTGTAAATGGTTTGGGTGCACATATTGGTTTACAAAAAGTATATAATATGGGCGAAGCTGCTCCGGGTACAGGCCCAACAGCCACATCTGTAACATATGATATTTTGGAAATGCAAAGAAACCCCGGTGGGGCAACATACGATATTATGGTATTAGGTGTACAGATTAATGCTGATGGTTGGTGGACATTTACCCTACGTTCTTACTAAGTTGTAAAGTTTACTATGGCAATAACACGATGATGCACAAAGAACAGAACGATGAACGGAGCGTCGCAACGGGTGTTCATCTGTGTTACTAAAGCCGGTAACAAAAAAATATAACTGATAAAATATTTTAAGCTTCGTTAAGTACGCTAAGCATGCAAGTTAGCAGTTAGTGCGGGGTGGGTGATTGGGTTAAGCAGCCCACCCCTTTTTTAAAATTTATTTCTATGAAGTATATGGTTATTTTATGCCTGCTTGCCAGTATTGGCACAGGTGTGAATGCCCAGTTTAAAAAACTGGTGTGGAGCGATGAGTTTAATTATAGTGGTTTGCCCGATAGTACAAAATGGGGCTACGATGTTGGTGGCCATGGCTGGGGTAATAACGAAAAACAATTTTACACGCATGCACGTAAGCAAAATGTTTTTGTACAGGATGGTAAATTAACCATTAAGGCTATTAAAGAAAAGTATGAAAACAATGACTTTACATCTACCCGTTTAATTACAAAAAATAAAGGCGATTGGAAATACGGACGTGTGGAAGTAAAAGCTAAACTACCAAATGGAAGAGGCATCTGGCCTGCTATTTGGATGTTGCCTACTAACTGGGAATATGGAGGTTGGCCACATAGTGGCGAAATAGATATTATGGAGCATGTGGGGTATTTGCCCGATTCGGTTTATGGAACGGTGCATACTTTGGCTTATCATCATAGTATTGGTACGCATAAATCGGCCAGTATTGCTAAAAAAGATTTAAGCAAAAAATTTCACGTATATGCATTGGAGTGGACAGAAGATGAGATGAAAATGTTGGTGGATGAGGAAGTGATGTTTACTTTTAAAAATGAAAAAACGGGTTTTGCCGTATGGCCATTTGATAAAGAATTTCATTTGTTATTAAATGTAGCTGTTGGCGGCGATTGGGGCGGTTCCCGTGGAATTGACGAATCGGTTTATCCCCAGGAAATGGTGGTGGAATATGTGCGTATATATCAATAATTAAAATTACAACATGAAGTTATTATATGTGTTAGGATTGGGGGTTTTAGTAAGTTGCAGTAAAGGCGGCAGTAGTGGTGGTGGTGGTGAAACACCGGGGCCATTGCCACAAATAAGTATTACTGATTTATCGCTTTTTGAAGGGAATGCCGGTACGGCTATTTTTCCGGTAGAGGTAAGGCTAAGTGCTAAATACTCGAAAGAAGTAACCGTGCAGTATAGCACCATTGAAGGGTTTGCAAAAGCCGGTGAAGATTTTACGGCTGTTGCCGGACAAACATTAACGTTTGCACCTAACGAAACTACTAAGACCATTAATATAACTGTAGTGGCTGATTTGATAAAAGAAGGGGATGATGATTTTATAGTTCGTTTATCTGCACCGGTAAATGCGACCATTTCCAAAGCAGATGCAACTGTAATTATTCGTAATGACGATACTAAGGTTGCATTTACTAACACCGGTTATGAAGCACCAACAACATACACCGGCTTTACATTAGATTGGGCGGATGAATTTAATAGTACCGCTTTAGATGCATCGATATGGAGTCATCAGAATGGCGATGGTTGTCCGGGTAATTGTGGTTGGGGTAATAATGAATTACAATATTATACTGACAGGCCCCAGAACTTTTTCTTTCAGGACGGCAAGTTGATTATTGAAGCCAGTAAAGAATCTTTTAGCGGTAAAAATTATACTTCGTCAAAAATATTAACCAGCGGAAAAAAGAAGATGAAGTATGGCCGCATTGATATACGTGCAAAGCTACCGACAGGGCAGGGGATATGGCCTGCATTCTGGATGATGCCGCAGGATGATGTTTATGGAACCTGGCCTGCAAGTGGTGAAATAGATATTATGGAAATGGTAGGGCATGAGCCTAACCGTACTCATGGCACAGTACATTATGGTACTGCCTGGAATGATCATAAATACATTACAAAAAGTACAACAGCACCTACAGGTACATTGCATGATAAATTTTATGTGTACTCTGTTGAGTGGAAAGAAAATGAAATAAAATGGTTTTTGGATGGCAACTTGTTTGCTACATTTAACAAGGCCGATGTAGGGGCTTATAATTATCCGTTTAACGAATATTTTTATTTAATATTTAATATGGCAGTAGGTGGTAACTGGCCGCAGAGTCCAAATGCTACTACTTATTTTCCGCAATGGTTAATTGTTGATTATGTAAGAGTGTACAAACCAAACTAATGTGTGAGGTTTGTTAGAAAAATATTTTTAATTTTTTTTGAAAAATATTTGGCAGTAAAATCTACTCCCTTATCTTTGCACTCCCAATCGGGAAAAAGGGAGTTTAGCTCAGTTGGTTCAGAGCATCTGCCTTACAAGCAGAGGGTCGGCGGTTCGAGCCCGTCAACTCCCACAAAAAGCCTTGCATTTTGCAGGGCTTTGTTATTTTTATTACTTTTTTAAAAACATGTCATCTTTGCATTTGATGCTCAATGCGCTAGCAAACTATCAAATGAGAGACTATCCTAAAAGTGTCTGCTAATTTAAAAACTAAATATTGGGTTATCCCGGAATTGTGACTTTCCTATTTTACCCAAAAATCAAAATTTGCAAACAATTTGCAAACAAAATTCAAAATCGGATAAATCGGCTGATATAATCTGTACAAAATGGTCAATATATGAAAGAACTATCACTATAAATTTATGAAATTTATTTGTTAGAGGTAAATTTATTATTCAATTCTTTTAGGTGATGAAGCCTTGACGTAAATGCAATCTTATCTAACTTTTCCTCCTTTATAAAAGCTATTACTTCCATTTTGTCAAAATATACGCGCCCTCGGTACCGATGACTGGGTAATCCGTGTTTGACCCAGGTAGTAAGTGTAACAAGTGAAATACGCAACAATGCTGCTATCTCTTGTCGGTTTAACAAAGGCTCTTCTTGGGATACATTCGGTAAATTGGTGGATTCAGTTTGCAACGCTTCTGAAATACCTTCTTTAATCCATTTTTTAATATCCTTTTCATTGGGTATGTAAATAGCATCCATCTGTATAAATTTATAATGGTCACTTCAATCTAAAAAAATAACGCTCACATAATTTTCAAGGAGGTAATAAATGAACAGATAACCTGCGAAAGTTCGGTTCCTTCAAATAGTATAGCTGTTGCATGCCTTTTTAAAAAGGAGTTGATATCAACGTCCTGAACCTTCACAATTTTATAAACCGAATTAGCATCATCATTCGGCTCAGGTAATAAAAAGTATTTCATTTCTTTTTACTTTAAGGCGCAAAACCACCTCCGGGAAATTATAAAACCTTACAAGGCTTCCCAGAAAATGATTAAACGATGGTTGATAATGTATATAGCCACGCTCTTGTAGCTCATGTATCGCTTTCTGATAGGTAGTTCGTGATAATTTGGTTAGTTCTAAAATCCGCTGACGGTTTACAAATAAGGGTTCTTGTTCACCTTGCTGTAAAAAACAATATAGTAAACACAAGTATAAGCAGCTGCCGGATAGGGATAATAAATGATCCTCGGCAGCTGCTGCATAAAATCCTTCTAACAATCTTTGATATCTTTCCATCTTATTTTAATAATTGTGCTCTAACAATCTTCGATATCTTTCCATCTTTTTTAATAATTATTCTTACAAAAAATTAAGTAACGCCTCTACCTCGTTTTCTGCCTTCCTTTTTTTCAACTTCCGCCTCCTTCATTTCATTGCGCTGTTGTTTTCTGGGAGAAATAGTTTCACTTTCCTTGGTGCTTAAATGTTGTACCCTTTGCAGATTTTGGTCAAATATCTTTAAGGAGTTATTGATACCGGATGCAGGATTCGCTTCAATAAACAACTTACGTTGTTGACCGTTTTCTGATAAATTTACTTCCAATCGGTTGCCCCTTTCCAAAGACCTTTGTATTTGCATGCGAACGTCAGGATCTTTTAATTCATCGAAATTATATTTATCCATAGCCTTAGGTAGTTCATATCCATAACTCTGCGACTTAAATTTAAAGTTGCCATCTTTTTCGGAGTTGCTAAAGTCCAACTTTACCCAGGTGACATATTTTTCTCCTTGCTTATTTTGTTTTTCTTTAAATACCGATCTTCCCTGTAACAGGTTCACTGCTTCTTTAAAAGTGACATTATCTTCTTTCATACGCAGGTAAAACAATTGTTGTAATATATTGTCCTCACCATCTTTTTTCAACAACATTTTAAATTTGTTAAAAAAATACATATCTGTAGTTTCCGATTTTCGGAAATGTAAAGTGGCAACCGCTTCATCCTTTCCAAAGTTGGCTTTGTGGGTTAGGATAAACTCCGGTTGTAAAGCCGACATCTCTTTTTTAAGAGCTGCATCATGTTGGTCTCCAAATCCCGAGTGTAGCAGTTGACTTTTTAAAAATTCATAATTTTTGTCTTGCATAACAATGTATTTTAAGGGTGAAAAGTTAAGGAGTACTAGGCAGCAGTCGGGCACGCAGTAAAGAGGCGTTTCGAAGCGTCAGACTTATATGTCTGCCACCGTTCTTTTCCATCAGTTGAACGACCAACTTTTTTTTATCCGGTATGGTAAACAAAGGTACTGCCACAAGAAAACGCTGATCAGTTTTGCCTTTTACCATGTCAGGTCTGTCATAGCTGTCAATTATTGGCAAGGCAATAGCTTGCCTGGCAGTACGTCTGCGCTGTTTTTTATCTTTTATGAGCAGGGTAAATGCATTGCAATAATAATCAAGTGTCGATTCGTTTTTTAGCCGGAAAGCAAAATACAAATATGCATCCTGTGTGTAGATATCTTCTAGGGCAAAAGTTAATTCATACTTTCTTGTGACTTTACGCAAATGCTTATCCGTTGTATTATATATTCGCTCTAAATTCTCTTGTATCTGTAAGGGCGTTGGGACGGGGTGCCGGCTTTTGAAAGCAGGTGCACGGAGATCAAATAACAAGGTATCCGGCTGAGGATGGTAGCTCACGACAAAAGAAAAAACATTTCCATCTTTCGTCACCACCGTTAAATTCGTATTTACAAAATTTGTCTTCGCCGCTTTCAATAACAAAACATGCTCCGCACCTTTTGCCTTTTGTATAAGTATAACATGGCTACCCCGATCAGCTGTCACAACAGGATGGGGAAAGACAAGTGCTGTGGTCTGATGCGTCGTCACGTCCAATGTGCGTTGTCCTACAACTACTGTTTTGGCTAAAAGCAAGTATAATAAAATAGAGAACTTCATATGGTAGTTTTAATGGGTGGTAGAAACATCTTTAATAATTAGTTGGTGACCTGCTTTAACCTGAACCTTCACCAACTTTGTTTTTTTACTCAACAATCCTTTAGCAGTCTGTACACCTAAATTAGCCGCCTGCATACCGAGTGAAGGATTAAAGCTTTGCAGCATATCAATGGATTGTAATGCATTCCCACCGGATTGTTTGGCGACATCACGCTCAATGGATCCGGGGATATAAATACCTTCCAACCCGTCCATATCATATACCTTCCATTTCACCGGCAGTACTTTTCCATCCAGAAGAATAGACGGAATAGAAATCTGTAAACGTTCCTGTTGTAATTGGGTTTGGCCAAATACAAAACTGCCTGCGGGCAACTGGTAGGGGCCAACCTGAACGGATTCACTAATCCGAAGTTTAATGGTGGCACCTGGCACCAATGTCTGGGATTCATGTACGACAGCCGGAAAAGAAGTGGAAGGAAATGCCTGATGAATGGTATTATTTGAGCTGGCATCATCCAACCCATAAAATCCGGATGATTCTGCTATCATGGTATCTTTTAGTTGCAACAAACTATAAGGCGTATCTTGTTGAATACTATAAACAGGAGTACTTTCATTAGGTGTTACCTTCGGACTGCGTTCGGGATTTTGGATCGCCAGTATCTTATCCAGCATACCATCCAATTGATTTAGTTCCGGATCACTATCTTCATCCTTACCTTGTAATTGTTCCGCCAATGCCATCAGTTTATGGGTGGAAGCATCTTCTTGATAGGCAACTTTTGCGTGAGGCATATAAGTGGGTGGAGTGCTTACCTTTGATTCCGGCATTGCTATAATTTTGTTCAGAGCCTCCAATTGTTGCATCACCTTTACTTCCGGGTTTTCTTTATAAACACTGCGGGTGGAAGGAGTATAGGACGGGCTGAAAACACTGGGGCCGGCTGGTGGTAAAAGCGCAGTTTCGCTATCCGCTTCCATCGGAAATTTCATCGAATAATAAGGATCCGACTCCATTAACTTTTTAATTTTATTTGAATCTTTGTCCGCCCGGTCATACAAGGCTAACTTATCCAAAGGCTTTTCATTAGTAAAGGAGGCTTCCGGTACATGCAGGTTCAGTGCGGATACAGCGTTGTCGCTTGTAGGTAACTTCGAACCTTTACCGCCATCCAGCGCCCAAAAGCCCAGGCTAATGAAGGGAAGTACCAGCAGGGGTAGTACCAGCAAAAACTGTCTATCTTTATGTTGCTTCGAAGAAATTATTTTTTCCATATAGTATCTTTAAGGGAGTTGATAAATTTGTTTTAATTGGTTCAAACTATCCGCCAAACCCGGACGTGATCGCATCATCGAATCATACCTTAGCTTCCCGCTTTCAGAGGTTCGCAGGCTATCGAAATAGGCCATGATTTTTTGAATACGTTTTACATCCTCAGCGGTAGCTTGTGGTTTCGCTAATGCTTCATCGCCACTGTTACCAATATATTTTCCTTGTTGACTGGCCTTAATGTTTAGAACCGGGGTCGCAGTTACAAAAACAGCCCGGTAAACTGTCTGCGCACAAAAACTAAAGCCCAAAATGAAAAACAGTCCGTAACCCCATCTCTGTAACCGAAGCGGTATAACTTGGTGCCATGCCTGCATCCGACTCGCCCAATACCTTTGCGCCTGTCGATAACATTGTACCAACCTGGCGGCCGTTCTTTCCGAACGTACTTTACCTTTGGGAGAGGAACGAAACCATTTCATCTTAACGGGTATTAACTTTAATATCTTTATTTTCCAGAATCGTCCACCTTTCAATTAAAAATCCATGAGGATTATTATCAGTACGGCTGATGCTGCGCAAATGCCCTTCCGTTATCAGGTTACGGGTAACAACGGAGGTCGGGCGAATAATCTGCAGCGTAGCATAATACCGGAAACGGTACGGCACTACATCCAGTGAAAGCTTTATACTATCGGTAACCAAGTCCTGACTGATATTACCCGATATTAAATTGCTGTAGAACCCACTTTCTTTCAGGTTATCATAATGCAACTTCGCACTACGATCGGCAAAGTTGAAAGCCTTCACTACTTGCCGTTGAATCATTGCCTGATCGGGTGATAAATGAAAAAGCAATTGGTGAAACTGTTGCACATGATCCTTTGCTTCTGCCGGAATATTTTCTTTACGTTCACTGGCATAGGCTTCGAGTACCTTACCATTGGCTAATACATAAATTTGTTGCTGGGCCCGGGTAGCAGCCCTTTGCATCAGGTATAAGGCATAGCCCGTAATTAAAGTGCAGCCCACCAGAAATAACAACGAGAAAAGCCGTGTATGCCGGAAAGCGGTATCTATATTTTTTAATTGTTGAAACATAACTTACAACTTTGTGTCACCACTAACTTTATCTTTCTGATAGTTACCGGAATACATATCTTTAGCTTGTGTGGGATAATTGTTCGTAGCACTTTGTTGAGTGGAAGAAGAATAACTCCTTGCGCCGGAAATGGATTGATGAACGGTACTGTTCATTAATTGCGTAACCCGCGAAGTAATACCTCCAACCCCCGTTACCTGTACAATACTATTAGCAATAGAAGGCACCGTGAAATAACCGATAATGCCAATCAGCATAAAGACCATATAGGCCATATCCTTGGTGCTGAAAAAAGTATCACCCGCCTGTTGTATCTGCTCCAAATCTATATGTAACATATTCTCCTGTATCTTCCCGATGATCGCACCAAATAAATTAGCGACCGGCAGCCACAGAAAAATATTGATATACCTGGCCATCCAATTATAAAGTGTTTGTTGGAACCCATCGAAAACGGCCAGGCCAAAAGTCAGAGGCCCGAGTATCGCCAGTACAACCAGATTAAACGTGCGGATCGTATTGATACAAAGGGAGGCGGCAGCAAAAAGTAATTGTAAAACCTGCGACAGGTATTCCTTAATGGTATTGCGCACCCCATACATAAATTTGCTCGTCATAAATTTGACGCTGTTACCAATGCCGGCAAAAAAACCTTCCTCCGATACATCCTCGCCGTCATGCATATAACTATACCACTTACTATAATCACCTTCACCGGATGCACCGACAAACATCTGCCACTTATCCGTTTGTTGTATTGCTTTAGCTTTGGCGGCCAGTAAAGTTTCAATAGCTTTATCGGAGGCAGTAACCATGGACTCTGTACCACTGACAGTAGGTTGTAACACGCCATTGATAATACCCAAAACTTGTGGAAATAAAGCAATACAAAGTCCGACGGCAAAGGGGCGAAACAGGGGATAAAAATCAATCGGCTCGGCACGTGATAAATGGCGCCAGACCCTGGAGGCGATATACCATAACGCCGCAAAACCGGCAATGCCCTGTCCAACGCCAATGAGTTGACTACAGAGCGGCATCATCTCCGTATACAGGGAAGCCAATACGGCATGTAAGCCCTTCACTTCTTCATGAATACTTTGTGCCTGCAAGGTGACTGGTAAAAAAAACATAAAAAGAATAAGTCGGACACGCATAAAATTTGTTTAATACATTTTTTGTAACTCCTTCGTTTCCTTTTCTTCAATACTGCGTTGAAATCCTATCAAATTAATTTGTTGCGAGAAATAGTTGGTAAAAGCCAGTTGGTCCGTCATCTCTTCATAAAGCCGGTCAATCGCAGCCAATCTTTCTGCATCCGACATCCGGAGTTGACTCGCGGTGAGAATCAACAGTAACTGCTCCAGGTTGTCTATACTTTTTTGAAACTGTCGCTCATATACCCTTGCGACATAATCAAATTCCTGTGCTTGAAGCAGGTTTTTTTCTTTCAGAAGCCGCCAGTTCTTTTTATAACTTTGTACCATTTTTTTTTGGTCCCGGATGATAAAGGCAACGCGTTGATATTGGCGAACGGCCGGGCTAACTTGCAGTAGCCCCGACAAGAAGCCATCATGTAATGAAAAATTTCCGCTGGCGATATCCCTCACTTTATTATACCCATTGGTAAGAATGGTATATCCATCCTTCATATTAGCCAGTATCTTACGTAGCTGCGACAGCTTCTGAATATTCAGCGCCAGTTGCATCGCCTCCTGCGATTGGCTCAGGCCAGTAAAGGGCAGGAGCAGGCAGTATAACAAAGCAGCGGCTAAGATTCTTTTCATCGGTAATATTTTTGTAACTCATTTAAATTAGCTTCCCGCATCTTCGAAACAGCTTGTAAGTCTGTGTAAAAAGCATTCATTGTAACTTTGATCTTTGCAATAGAAATTTGTAAACCTTGTATCATTTTCAATCTTTCAGCTTCTGCCATACTAAAATGTCCATTCAGCAACAACCCATTAAATAATTGTAGGTCAGTTGCGGCCTGATCCATCAAGCCTTGCACCACTTTTCGGAAATACATTTTTTCATCTTCCCGAAACACTGAATTTTTGTTTATCAATGGCATCAACTTCCTGAATAACCGCAACATGATTTGTTGGTCTTGTTGAACTTTAATAACAGCAGCACTTTCTGTAACACTTTCCGGCACCCGCTGCAAGCCATCAAAAAAGGCAGCATGTAAATCCCATTCACCACGGGTAATAGCTTGCACGGTGGACCATCCTTTCTTCAGGTTGCGATAACCATCTTCTGCCAACTTGATATAAATTTGTAATAAGGCAACACGTTCCATCAAGGGTTTCAACCTTTGTTGAGCAACCACAGTCTGCGTCGCAAATAAAGGGGTCAAAAAAAATATAATTTTAACGTATACCATATAGGCGTTTTATTGCGTCAATATCTTGTTGTTCTGCTGCCCTTTGCAGACGCACCTTTACATTGGACTCGGTAAACTGCTGCATATCTTTATTTATTTTCGTGATAGCTTTAGCAGCCTGGCGTATCACTTCCAGCCTTTCTCCATCTGTCATCTGCGTACGAAAAGCCTGCACGACGTGAGTTACCTGTTCCACATAGTCCATACTACTTTCCAACATGCCGCTATAAACCTGTAACATATATTGTATCTCTGCAGGCGTAAATCTTGTGTCTTGCCGAAGCAGGGAAAAGATGCGCTTGTATTGTTGTACCATACTAACCTGTTGTTGGGCAATACTCCTTACTTCCTGGATGGTCGTCAGTACGACCTTCACTTTGCGTAATTCCTCAAAGTAATGAGCATACTGTTCCCGTTGTTTTTCGGTCCATTCAGAAATCTCTTGCAACTTCAATTTTGATAACAGGTTTTCCAATGTTTTCTGTGCGTTTTGTAAACCAATTGTTTTATTTTGTAATCGTTGAACACGGGCATCCATGGCCAGTATGATTTTTTTCATGGCTTCAGTCACCACTGTCCACCAAACGGCTTTAACGGATTGCGTAGGGCTCAGGCATAATACAAGGCACAGCACAATACCGGCACATACTTTTTTCATATTGTAGCTTTAAACAGTGAGGATACAGGCTTGGCATTCACCTTCACACCAGTGTACCGACACCATGCCCATTAAACTTTTTTTCTCCGTGCGACAACCGCCATGTCCATTGCCAGAACAACTACAGGAAGGCCCGGCTTCAGTAATTTCCCAATAAGGCACACCTTTTTCTACGGCAGTTTTAGGCGCTACCATATAAAAGGTCACGCCATACAAACTGGCCGGTACAAATACATACTTTTCTTGCAACTTTTTCTCTCGGTAAATACGATCCAGTTGCGGCATTAAATCACCTTTGAATAAACGAGCATGTTCTGCCAGTATCTTAGTTTGTACATCAGGCTGATCAAAGAAAGCAGCCTTGCTTCCTTTATTCATCGAAGCCGACCTTTCATTGGGCGAAACAACATGTACAATCTCTGCATTCGATAAATTGATTACTCCTTTTATGGGTTCACCCTTTAAGGTGACGAACTGGCCACTGCAAACTCCCGAACAGGAATTATGCAAACAACCAAAACCACCAACGGATAAATAAAATACACTGCAACGGTTTTCACTATCCCCGCACTTGCAGGTATAGCTACCCAATACAATAACCGGCATCGCTTTTCCCGTTATTCCGGGCAAACTAGGTGCAGCACCGGTAAAAAATCCATAACCGGTCGGCAGCTCGACACTAACTTGTAGTTTATCTTCTCGTAACTTAACTTTGGTCCCGACGGGCAACACTAAATTTGTTTCAGGTACAACAAATGGTTTCGTCAATACCTGCACCGTTGTTACTTCATCCACAACAGCAGGTGCTGTTTTTACTTTACTTTGTTTACTGCAGGCGCTCCACATAAAAAGGACGCCGATGAACAATAGAGAGACTTTCATACATTTATATTTATGGTTAAGAATTATAAATTCGCCAGTGCCCGAATACCAGCCTCTAAGCTTTTATACCTTTCAGCATAACCCTGCACTTGCATCTTTTCTTTTTCTTCTGTGGTATAGGCTAAATATTCTTCGGGGCTAACTTCAGTACGGTACACGCGGGAAAGGACACCGCCGAGACTGATAAACACTTCCTTATACTTGAGGGCCGGATCATTAAATTTGTTAACAGATAATACCAGCGCTTTTTCCTTCTCCGTCAAACCCAGTAACTCCTGTATCTGTTCAAACTTGTGCTGATATTTACTTTGATCTAAGAGTATCTTACAATCACTATTATTGATGATGGCCTGTTTCACAATCGGCGAGGAAATAATATCCTCCACTTCCTGTGTCACCACAATGGCTTCCCCATAAAACTTACGCACCGTCTTGAACAGGTATTTGATATACTCCGCAAAGCCTTCTTTCATCAGGGCTTTCCAGGCTTCTTCAATTAAAATAATTTTACGGATACCTTTCAGTTTACGCATCTTGGAAATAAACACTTCCATAATAATGAGGGTAACCGTCGGAAATAATATGGGGTGATCTTTAATATTGTCCAGTTCGAAAACGATAAAGGGTTGTTGTAAAAGGTCCAGGCTTTCAGCAGCGTTCAGGAGGTAATCAAATTCACCTCCGCGATAATAAGGGCGCAGGACATAGAGGAAATTATGAATATCAAAATCCTTCTCCTTAACTTTATCTTCCTGCACTTTTACTAAAAACACCTCTTGTACAAAATCATAAAAACTATTGAAGCAGGCAAAGAGCTCAGGTGTAACTTGCAGGTGCGCAAAGTAAAGTTGCAACGCATCCGAGATGGCGACATACTCACTGCGGGTAAAAGATTCATCATCTTTTTTCCACAGCGATAACAATAAGGTTTTTATACTTTCTTTCTTCTCGGTATCCAGACTATCACCTTCGCCAATGTAAAAAGGATTAAACTGTATAGGCTTTTGTTCCGAGTACGTAAAATAATAACCTTGTACCAGGTCACATAAACCCTTGTAACTATGACCGACATCCACGAGTACAATATGGGTACCTTGTTCATAATAGGAACGCAGCAGGTGGTTGGTAAAAAAGCTCTTGCCACTACCACTAGGCCCGAGTATAAATTTATTCCGGTTGGTACAGATCCCTTTTAGCACGGGTTCATCTGAAATATCCACATGCACCGGTTTGCCCGTCAGACGGTCACCTAAACGAATGCCCACAGGGCTCAGGGATGTTTTATAATTCGTTTCTACATTCAAAAAACAGGCAGCCTGTTCCGCAAAACTGTCAAAGGTTTCATGCTGGGGTAGTTCACCGGCATTACCCGGTATGCCGGCCCAATGGATTTGCGGCATACCGTCCAGCTCTTGCTTCGGTGTCGCATCCAATTGGGCGATGGCATTTGATACCAGGTTTTTAACATCCGCCAAATGAGCAGCCTGATCCGTCCAGACCAATAAATTAAAATGTGCTTTAACCGGTAACCTTTGTTCACTGATCGCTTCATTCAAAAAATCATTCGTAGCATCCCGGCTAATGGCATTCTCCCGGCTATAGGCCGACAGCGATTGCAAACGCAATCTTTTACTTTCCAGTTTCTTTAAAGTGGTATTGGTATCACCAATAAAAATAAACTGGTTATACAAATGATTACAGGGTAACAGTAATCCAAGCGATGCGGCAAAGCCTACGGAGAACTTTGTCTTGTCCGTACTATAAGGTTCATAGTTAATTCGCGAACCACATAGCGCGGGTAATTGTTCCGCATCGCATAAAGTGAATAACTGACAATGTTTAGAGCCAATCGTCAGCGAAGGTTGATATTGTATATCCGTGATAACCGGTGTACCTTCGGGTGCTTGTAAGTACAGGTATTGTTCCAATAACCCCGCACGATCCTGATTACTCAATAAATCTTCGGATGTCAACAACCGAATTTGTACAAAACCACTATCACTTAAAATACTTTTGAACTGTCCGCAACTTTCCCTGAAACTTTGTAAAGCTTCTACGCTTAAAGTTTCAGCAGGCGCAATATGGTTGCGCAATAAGGTGGAGAACAAAGCACTGGCTGGTTTACGATGCGCAGGTAATTTGGTAAGGTACAGGTAACAACGATGGTCCAGAAAGGGCCGTTCATGAAAAAAACGTTCACTCGCTTGGGATAAAAAACTGCGTTCTTTTTCATCGAATTGACCACTCACTTTACTCTCCCGAAACCAATCCTGTTTATGGAACACCGAAAACTTGGGTAACACTTTAATGGCTTTAACCCAGGCCTGATGGAAAGCTTCATAGTCCGCATTACTCAAAGTGAAAATCTCTGGTAAGTCCACCGCAAATCCAAAGGTCATGTCTCCTTGTTTGGAAACCAGACAATCCTGTTCAATAGATAAGAGTGGAAAATGTTCCGGTAATTTTCTTTCCATAACTTAAGCTTTAAAATTTGTTTGAAACAACCATCTTCTTCCTTTACTGCGCAGGCACCTTGGTACATTACGATGCGCAATTTTTTTCAATAAGCCATGTTCGCCATATTGATTACTCATCGCATAAATTTTACGGACACTAAAGCCTCCGATAAGCGCAATAAGGCCGAGGCAGATATAAGTATGCAGTCCGATAAAATACAGCACGGCAAACAAGATTAATAAGCCAACCACCACACCGCCCAGCCACCAGATATATTGTGCTTTCAACCCTTTGAATTCAATGCTGCGGTTAATGCCTTTGTTGATGGTATAAACACTGTTGCTCATCAGATACCAAAAAAGGATTTAATCACTGTAGCAACGACCACCAGGAATACACAACTCCCGAACCAACTCGCCGCAACCTTGGAAGTATCCTGATCACCCTGGTTCCATTTTTGATAAACCTTCACGGCACCAATTAATCCTACGACTGCACCAATCGCATACATCAGGTTACAACCCACTTCAAAGTAGCCGCGCACGCGGGCATTCGCTTCTTCAATGCCCGCTACACCGTCCTGTGCATATGTCATTGTTGTTATCGCCATCACGCAAACCGTTAGTAACAGCGGTTTAAATATTTTCGTGTTCATAATTTATCTTTAATTTTAAGCCATAAGGCGGTGATGCGTTGCGGATCAACTGGGTCAAACTGATACAAGTCTATTTGCGTCTGCATTAAATTATTGATGGCCACCATAAACGGTGTCTGGTAAAGCGAAGGAAACTGTGCTACTTTTTTTTGCAATTCATATAAGAGCAGTTCCGTATCGCCTTCCTGAAAATGCACTTCCTGACAAACATTTTTTACCTGATCCGAAAGGGTCATCGCATCCGCAAATAATTGTTCAACTTGTTGAGGGTTATTTAAGTGGGAGATATTAGTTGTACGGGGTTCGGTTTTAAGAAAGGAAGCCCGCGTGAAAATTTGTAGTAGCTCGCGCCGGTAATAGCGCAGTAAAACAAAGCTGTAATACAAAGCTAAGATGGCTAACACGCAAGTGATAAATTCGTACCAACTAAATCTGCTCAACATACCTTTTCATTTAAACACAACAACAGGTTGTTCAGCAAATATGCTATCACCGCAAAGCGAAAGTTCCATAGCTTCTCCCAACTTGGGAAAAATAAATGTAAATTTTTCGACCGCCTAATGACTTTTTGAAATAGTGCAATTATCTTTAATACATAAGTTTACTAAATAAGTTTCTGGCGCATTTTAATTTTAAAGAGCCCCGTCTAGGTGAACAGGTGGAATACAAAGAGGATAATAACATTGTCCTCTTTGTTTATGATAGTAGGTTTACGGTAATAAGCGTACGCATAGGGAAAAAAAAGGCTGCATAGAAATGCTGCCTCGTTTTTAAAATCCAATATCCTATGAAAAACCAAGGTAAAGATAAAAACCTCAGCCACCCATGCAACTATTTTCGGATGAAATGTTTAGAAAACTTCTTAAATAAAAATTACATATAATTTTGTGCTAATGTTTCATTACAATATTTAAAAGATATTGTAATCCTTACAAGTAGTACACCTGAAACATAAAATTAAACAAGGAATAAAAGGGAAACGAAGTTTGAATTATAGGTTTTAGGGTTAAAACCCATCTTCCAGAAAATAGTTTTCTGTGTTACAATATAAATGAGAATATATAACCAAATCTGCGACATTCGTCTTTAACCTCCGCTTCATATGTAATACAGGACTATTAATATTAATCTTCAATAACTCACTTACATTTTTATTGGCGCTGATAGCAAGAATTTTTTGTTTACCTTCTTTTATCTCTACATTATAAAAATCACTCAATGTCTTAAAAAGCGATTTGTTTTCAAGATTCCTGCCAATAAAACGGGGGAGGTTTAAATCGGTTATATAGGTTTCTTCAAATAAGATAGGCAAATTATTCACGATACGTATACGAGAAAGAAAGATGCATCCGGCTTCCTTTTCGACAGAAGATAATTCATCATAAAAAGCCGAAGGCCAGGCCATTTTAATAGGCTTTTGAAGAATTTCAGTCCGTAAAGTCTTTTCTCCAATCCCGGCAGTAAATCCTTTGATAGATAATATGCCTAAACCTTTACGTGGTTCAGAAACCACGCTGCCTTTCCCGTGTTTGCGGACGATATAACCCATGGTGCTTAGTTCCGACAGAGCCTGACGGACGGTAGGTCTGGTGGTATGGTATAATTCACAAAGATCATTCTCTGAAGGTAAGAGATCTCCGATTTGATACTTACCTGCTTCTATTTGCACTTTAAGATCTTCAAACAGTTTTTTATATAATGGTGGCGTTATATTCTTTTTCATATGACAAGTGTTAGGCAAAAGTAGGGATAAATTGAGCCTTTAATAATAAAAACTAAATAAACATTTACTTGTAAATACAAGTTTTAGGCTATATACTAATAAAATAATTTTAAAAATTTTTCAACTTGTGTATACAAGTTATTTTTTTTATCCTATATTTGGATTCATAATTAGTAGGATACAATTGCCCGCTGATTGCTTACCATAAAGAAAATTACAATGAAAAAATGTAACCAGAATAACTGGCCTACAGGTTTGTTCTGTCGAAAAAAGATGGCCGTAACTTTTTTTGCTTTAGGCTGCTTCTCGCTGACGGCTCCGGCTTTTAACAATGGTGGAAATTACACCAATAGTCATTACAAATATGATAAGATACATGCCCGGGAAGTCCAGGGTATAGTATTGGATAACAACGGCCAACCATTAGAGGGCGTTTCCGTTACCGTTAAAGGAACCAGTGTCGGCACCGCCACTGATGCTAATGGAAAATTTACACTTTCTGTCAATGCAGATGACCAGATCTTGGTAATAAGTTTTTCGGGAATGAAGACGCAGGAAATAAGTGTTGGACGGCAATCCAGTTTTCAGATAACCCTGGAGGCCGATAGTAAGGGAATGGAAGAAGTTATTGTAGTGGGGTATGGTGCGGTAAAAAAGAGTGACCTGACAGGAAGTGTGGCTTCTGTTAAAGGGGAGAAGATTACGCAATCATCGGCAGGGAGTTTTGAGTCTTTGTTACAGGGAAGAGTGTCAGGCCTACAGGTAATCAATAGCGGAAATGATAATCCACAAGGAGCTACAACAGTCAGGGTAAGAGGAGTGAGTTCAATAAATGGTTCTAATGCGCCACTGGTAGTGATAGATGGCATACCCTTAGGTGAAGCGGGTAATTTAAATGCCATCAATCCCAATATTATAGCATCTGTAGAAGTCTTAAAAGATGCATCTGCTACGGCAATTTATGGTTCCAGGGGGGCCAATGGCGTAATCATGGTAACAACAAAACGCGGTGCTAATAATAGAACCAATGTTTGGCTGAATCAGAAAACCAGTTTGGGATTGTTTAGCAAACCACTTGACTATTGGCAAGATGCCTTAACAATGTCAATACTGGAAGATGAATCATTGGAAAATGCAGGTGTAGAACCTCGTTACATAGGCAGAAGGGATCCCTCCGGTACTTATTACCCATCGAGAGAAGAAATTAAAAATGGTGATTGGCCATATAGAACCGATTGGACTAAATATGTTTTTCGCCAACCTTCAGTGACGCAGGATTATAATGTTGGTGTGGAAGGGGGCAATAAAAATAGTCGATATTATATCAGCCTGGGTTATCTGGATGGACAAGGCATGCAGGTAGGAGATGACTATGATAAAATTGCACTTGACCTATCATACGACAATCGGGTTTCTGATAAGCTTTTAATTAAGACCGTGGCAGGTCTTTGGAAGGCAAATAGAAACTTTAATTATGGCATGAATTATAGCCGTAACCCTTTGTTTCCGGTGTACAATGGAGATGGGAGTTATTATAAAATGAATCAGCAGGATTACGGGAATGTGGTTGCGATGACCAATGAGCGGGTGAGTAATGCGTCAAATATGGATGGGTATGCAACACTGGAAGTGAACTGGGATGTTATGAAGGGTTTACAATTGGTTTTAAGAGGAAGTGCCAGAGCCGGCAGTAGTAATAACTTCACTTTTAATCCACCGGTATATACTTTTCCGGGAGACTTGTTCAACGGTGAAGGTGGAATGGGATCCTCCAACTACCTGAACATTACTTCTGATGCATTTTTAACTTATACAAAAAAGTTGAACCTGCATAACCTTAGTGTAATGGGCGGTATAACCTACGAAAACAATGTAGGAAGAGGTTTACACGCAGTGGGTCAGGGCTTTGCTAATGTAATACTTCGAGAAGAAAACCTGTCAGGAGCGGAAAAGCAACTCATCTTTAACTCTAGGTCAGAGACCACCTTAGCCTCAGGTTTTACCCGTTTGAACTATGCTTTTAATGATCGTTACTTACTAACCTTTACGGCAAGAGCAGATGGAAGTTCAAAATTTGGAGACGATAATAAATGGGGCTTCTTTCCTTCAGGAGCAGCCAGTTGGAAAATGTCAGAAGAGGATTTTATAAAAGACCTCAATTTTTTTGACCAGTTAAAAGTACGTGCCAGTTATGGTATCTCGGGAAATCAGGGAATTTCTCCTTATCAGTCTATCTCACAATTTGGCCAGGATTTTTATTATATGAATGGTAAGGAATATATTATTTATGGTGTGGGTAAGGAGATTGGAAGAGAAGGTGCACAGCGGGAGTATGTACAGTTTGGAGGTATGGCAAATAAAAACCTTCGCTGGGAAAAAACAGCCCAGTTTGATATAGGTGTAGATATGGAAATTTTAGATAGACGACTGTCCATCACAGCAGACTTCTACCACAAAAAAACGTCGGATCTTTTGAGACGCCAGTTCTTGAATCCTAGTACAGGCTTCGACAGGGTTTGGACCAATGATGGTAAAGTAGAGAACAAGGGATTTGAACTTTCCCTGGATGGCAGAATTATCAATAAGGGTAACTTTCAATTTAATGCAGGCTTGATTTTCAATATGAATCGAAACAAAGTAATTGATATTGGTTCACAGGAAAGTTCAGGTTATATCATCGATGCAAATGGATTACGTTATGAACCTTATGGAGAGGGAATTTTAAATGATGCTTATTTAAATGTGTTGGCAATTGGTCATCCAATAAATTCCTTTTATGGTTATAAGGTAGATGGTATTATTCAGAATAGAACAGGAAGCAATGCAAAAAATAATCAACCTGGTGAGTTTAACTATGTAGGTTTAAAAGGGGATGGAGGAATTGACCCTAACGCAAGAACAATCATAGGTGATCCCAACCCTGACTTTACAGCTAGTCTGAATCTTCAGTTAACACATACTTCTGGCTTTGATTTAGCAGTCCTTTTATATGGAATGTATGGCAATGATATTTTTGCGACCCGAAAACTGGATAGAGCTTCCTTACAAATTAATAGATGGACTGGTGAAAACCCTACCAATGATCGCCCCAGTTTGCGTGCAGATCGTCAATACCTGGCATCTTCCTGGTTTATTGAGGATGGATCTTTTTTACGGGTACAACATGTGACACTTGGCTACCGCCTACCGGTAAAAACATTTAAGTTTCTTGACCACGGTAGAGTTTACCTGAACGTAAGTAATCCGGTTACCTGGTCAAAAACAAGTGAGTTTGACCCTGAAGTAGGGGAAAATGGAAGAGGTAGTGCAGCCTATCCTAGAATCACAGCCATTACAGCTGGTATTGAAATAAAATTTTAATTAAGGTTAAAAAAGTAGTCATGAAATTTATAACGATTATAGCTATTGCCATTATTTCTTTAACTTCCTGTAAACGGATGTTGGAGGAGAAACCGTATGGAGTTTTTTCTAACGCCAATTATTATAATACGGAACAGGACGCTTTAAATGCATTGTTATATGCATATGATCCCATTAACAATATTGAGTACGCAGCCCGGTTTATGTTTAACCTGGCAGATATTACAACCAATCAATACAAATCTTATAACAGAGGCTTGGCAACACCTTTGTATAATTGGGATGTGAATCCTAATACGGATGAGTTTTTGTATTTTTTTAAATATGCTTATCTCGGAGTAAGTCGGGCAAATTCAATACTGGAGAATGTTCCGGGTATGAAAAATATTTCTCCTACTAGCAGAAAGCAATTTATTGCAGAAGCTCACTTTCTACGGGCGTTTCATTACTTCATGTTAGTAAGAACTTATGGCGAAGTGCCGCTGCATGAAAAAGTTGTAGAGAGCATCAGTCAGGCGAAAGCAACCTATGCCTCAATTGAGCAATTGTATGCTTTTATTATCAAAGATTTAGAATTAGCTATTCCGGCAATGGGTATTGCTAAGATGCAGGGGAGAGCAGATAGAGTAGCAGCACAGTTCCTTTTATCAAAAGTTTTCTTAACGATGGCCTCCTCCAAAATGACAGGCGCTAAAGGATACGAATGGGTGAGCGATGCGGAACAGATGTATGCAAAAGCTGCTGAGTATGCAGGAGCTGTAGTCAATAACCAAACCTCCTACAGCCTGGATCCGAATCTGCTGAATGTCTATGATGTAAACCATCAGGCGGATGGTGTAGAACATATTTTTATCACATCTATGTATAGAGATGGAAAGGCTTATGAAGGAAACTTTTCTCAGTTACCACAATTATATGGAATAGGGCTTCCCGTTATTTATATAGCTAGTTCAATTACTGGTGGTACGGGAGTTCAAAAAACGATTGAAGCTACATCTTCTTGGAGTTATTATAGAGTTGATAATGACTTCTATGATACCTACGCTAATAATGATCTTCGCAAACAATTGATGGTTACAACCATTTACAATGAAAACGGAACGGTGCTTGCTACTTATGCGCCATCCAATATAAATAGTGGGAATCCTACCTTAAATGCATTTTTCTATCCATTCTGCCGTAAGTATACAGATCCTCTCTCATTAGGTACCCGGACCAGTGCCAATGTTTACTTGATGCGATTTGCGGAAGCCGCACTTATTTATGCGGAATCAGTAGGTCCAACAAGTGAAGGCTATGCCTGGGTTAATAAGGTGAGGGCTCGTTCTGGATTAGATCCTTTAACGGCAGGGCTGAGTCCGCAGGCATTCCGGGAACAAATCTGGAAAGAAAGAACCTGGGAACTTGCATTTGAAGGCCATGGTATTTATGATTTACGAAGAACCAATCAGGTATTACAGAAGATTACCAACAAACAGGTGAAAGCTGAATATGCTGACTTCTTTCCTGTACCACAACGTGAAACTGATCTTAATCCTAAATAAATTTATTGATATATTATGAAACGCATTATTAACAACAACATCACTTTAAGCATCCTCGCTTCTATATTGCTACTGTTTGGTTGTCAGAAAACGGAAGACGAGCGCAGTATGGGTGATGACTATACTTTATCCACGCAACAGGAAGTAAATAACTTTAAGGTAACAGACAATATTCGTACCCTTACGATAAGTGGTACAGGTATTACGGATTTATCCTCCTTAAAGTTTAAAACAGTTAAAAACCTCGTTATTGAGCAAACGGGATTGACGGATATCAACCTGACTCAGTTAAGTGCAATTACCGTTTCTTTTGTCATTCGCAATAATGATTTATTAACAGACATAAAAGGAGTTGAAAATTTGAAGTTTATCAACGGAATGATGTTGATTGAAAATAATCCCTTGTTGATAAATCTTCAGGGCTTATTAAACCTTAAAATTTTAAAAGGCGACCTAACGATAACCGGAAACGTTTCTCTGGGTGAGAACACTCCTTGTATAGCTGATAACATTGGCTTTTGTGTTATAAAATACCTGATGAATAATACCATCATCAATGGGATGGTAACCTTGTCCAATAACCATCCTGGATCAGTATCGGATCCTGTCTTGATTGGTGAAATGGGAATAGGAAATATTATCAGTTATGTGTTAGGATCCAAAACGGATATTGATAATTTCACTCCCTTATCTGATACGGCTCAGGATTTGAGAATTACCGGAATGGACATTACAGATGCTGTTATTGCAACACTTAAGAATAAATTAAAAGCGGTAAAAGGTGTCTTGACTTTAGAGGGAACGGCAGTAACGAATACAGAAAGTTTCTTTAATGGGGTTAAGTGTCTAGGCAGTATTATTCTAAAAGGCAATCCTGAATTATTTAATCCGCAAGGCTTTGTTGCTTATACATTAATAGGTGGTGACTTGATCATAGAAAACTGTCCGAAGCTGGCTTATTGGGGATTTCCAAGAGGAGGTGCAAGTTTCTCTGGCATAAGTCGAATAGAGGGAAACTTTAAAATAAATCCTGCTTCCTCTCTGGGAGAGGGAGGTGCAGCTTTTGCCTCACTGACATATGTTGGAGGAAACTTTGAAATCACAGGCGATAAAGCTGCCGGAGAAATGTGGAATATGGATACATGGTATCAGACTGGAGGTGGTATAAGGTATATTGGCGGCGACCTTATTTATAAAAACCATTATAAGGTAAATGGTTTGGGAGGATTTGAAAATGTGGAACATATTGGGGGGGATGTTTTTATCCTGGATAATGGTGGTCCGGATGGTTTTGTTCCTATTCTGAGTGCAGGTACAAGCCAGATTGGATTTTGTATCGTAAAAAAATGGATCAACAACGGGGTACTTAAAAAAACAAATCCGGTGATTCAGCTTCGTGTTAAACAAGGTGATGCATTATTGGACATTGCCACTTTACCTGTTTGTAATTAATCTCAAAACATTGCCATGAAAAAAGGTTTATTCATATTAATAGTTACGTTGGTTGGAATGACAGCCTGTAAAAAAGACAAGGATAAGGTAGAAAATAAAAGGCCATCTGTAGAAAGAAATTATAACTTTTCTAATGGCGTAATGCCAAGAAATGTATTAGAAAGTTATCTGTCTCGAGCTATATCATTAACAGAATTTGTAAACTCTGATGGGTTTTACAGCGATGGTCCTTACTTAGATAAAGAGGATGATAAAAGGATGCTGAAGAATATCGGAGCCAAATTTATCAGTCGGGCATTGTATTCATGGGGAGTGGAAGATCGGTTCAATAATCCGGCCTTTTTGAATAATGCGAAAGCAATAATGGCAGAGATGCACGCATCCGACCCTGATATAATTTTTCAGGGTGGAATATTTGAAATTGTTACACCTGCTGTCAACACGATACCGGTGCCGGCATGGGTGCTCCAGGAATATGGATTGGCTCCTGCTACACGAAATTTTGTATACAACGATATGATTAATTTACAAGGCAACGGAGTGGGGCAATGGGGGGCCGGAAGTGTGCCTGATATTTCAAGAACAGAAACGCAAATGTTTTTCTTTTTCTTGGCCAGACAATTTATGCAGGCAGGAATTGAAGCCTTGCACTTCGGACAAGTAGAATTAATGTCCATGGTGGATCGAAACAATAATTTCTCAGGATGGAATAATTTGTTAACCAGAATCAGAAATGCAGCAAAAACGGTAGCCCGTCGGGGAACGGTAATTTGTGACGGGCACATGGGCAGTGGTGGTGTTGTAGTTGATGGTAAACTGATTTTTGATTTTGTAAGTTTTCCATTGCGTATTAAAGAAATAGGTGGAGAACCACAAAAAGGGGAATTAAAGAAATTCTTTCTGGATGCAATATATGGTGCTACTAATGGTGGAATAACGCCTAGTGGTTGGGCTTGTGAGCAAATACCATATCTGGTTGAATTCGATAACTATGGTATAAGTGATCATCCGGGTGTAGCTAGTGTAACAGATCATTGGGTTTGGGGCTATGACGAGATAACCTGGTTTTATCATCAACCGGAGATAGAAAAAAATGAATTCCTTACTTATGCTCAAAAATGGATTAACCATATTGATAAAATAGGTTACCTGTCTATGCCTGGTAGTCGTGTGGTGAGTTTAGGAGGTGGACAGATTACAAGATACCGGGCCAATACAAATAGTGCCACAAGTTCACAAGGAAAAAATCAGGAAGAAACAATAAAAAAAATATGGAATAATGAACAAGCTAATTAAACTATCACTACCGGCTTTGATAGGTCTGTTATCCATCTTGTCTTGTAAACAACCTGAAAAAAAAGTATCCTATTTTATGGACGGCAAAGGTATTTCCAGGGAAGTACTGGAGAATTATTTATTGCGCGCTACTACCATGGCTGAGTTTTTAACGGTAGATCCGTATGTAATCGATGCAACTTATCCAGGTAAAGAGGATGATATAAGGTTGATAAAAAACCTAGGGGTAAAATTTGTTGGTCGTGCCATCTACCGTTGGGGTAAGGAGAAAGACTTGAGTGATCCTGTTTATTTACAAAAAGCAAAGGAGTTGGTGGACAGGGTACACAACGTAGATAAAGATATTATTTTTCAAGGCGGCATTTTCGAAGCAGTAACCCCGCAAGTGAATGAAGTAACAATACCGGCCTGGACATTTGAAGCACTTGGTATTCCGGTGGAACAACGCAGTTTTCGGTATGACTCTATGTTGAATGTTAAAAATATTTATGTCAATCATTGGGGAGAAGGATCTAGTGTGCCGGATATAACAAGGGTTGAAACGAAGTTATGGATGATGTTTCTTGCAGGTTCATACATCAATATTGGATGTGAAGCACTCCACTATGGACAAATAGCCTTGGTGGGGATGGAAGACGAAGGGTTTAAACACTGGAAGGCTTATATGGAACGTGTACGTAGTTATGCAGCAAAACATGCACGACGCCAATGGGTGTTGGTGGATGCACACACTCCTTCTGGCGGAATGGTAGTAGATGGTAAAAGCCTGTTGGATTTTAACGCCTATCCTTTACGGATTAAAGAAGTGGTGGACAAGCCGATGGAAGGTATACTTGAAAAAGGATACCTGGATGCTATGTATGGAAGAAGTCAGGGTGGCGTAAGTCCATCTGGTTGGAAAGCGGATGCTTTGCCATACCTGTTGGAGGTCGATAATTTCGGATGCAGTGATAAACCGGGTATAGCAGATACAACAGCACATTTCATCTGGGGTTATGATGAAATTACTTGGTTTTGTCTTCAAAAAGAATCATACCGCAATGACTGGTTACGTTACGCATACAATTGGATTAGAGAGACTGATAAGAATGCCTTTTTTGCGATGCCGGTATCCAGATTGATGGATAGAGGAAAAGGATTTCCGATAGTTAAAACCAGGGCCAATACCGCCAGTCAGGCAGTTCCGAATGGACTTAACCTAGAAGAAACAATCAAAGAAATTTGGAATGCGCAAAAAAGATAATAAGCGAATCATGTTTAACAAAAGAGTATTCTTTTTCATCATTGCCTACTTCAATTTTATGTATACAGTCGCGCAGGAAAATAAAGAAATGATATGGGAAATTGGTTACCATAAAAATGCAGAAGAAACGCCGGTTAAATGGTATCCTGCTGTAGTTCCCGGTGCGGTACAGTTGGATATTATGAAAGGCGAAAATTACCGGCAACCATACTGGTACGGTGATAATGTAACACAGTTTGACTGGATGGAAGATTGGTATTTTACTTACAAAACACAATTCAAGAAGCCGGTATTGGCTGCGGGTCAGAAACTATTTTTTCATTCCAAAGGAATTGAATATCATTTCAGGATATTTTTAAATGGTGTGGAATTGCTGGAACAGGAAGGTATGTTTACCTATGTTGATTTGGATATTACAAATCAGCTAAAAGAAACAAATGAATTAAAAATAATAATACGTCCTGTACCTAAAATTAAAGAAGCGGCCACCTTCGTAAAAGGAACAGAAACGTATCGTCAAAATGCAAGAGAGAGCGCTAAACCTGCTGTAAGCTATGGTTGGGACTGGCATCCAAGATTGGTAACCCGGGGTATATGGGATGAGACTTATTTAAGTGTTCGGAATGAATCAAGGATAACAGCAGTTGATATCACTTATCAACTTAATGAACAACTTAGTGCTGCAGCAATAAATCTGCAAATCGAAGGCGATGCATTGGAAGGAAAACAATTTAGATGGCTGCTTAAAGATAATAAAGGAAAGGTAGTGTTGGAAAAGAGAGGTGTTAGCACAAATGGTGTTACAAAAGTGCAGGAAACCCTGAACAATATTCTTTTATGGTGGCCCAACGGTTATGGTGATGCTATATTGTATAACAGCGAACTTGAATTATTGAATGAAGATAATAAAGTATTAGACCGTCGGGTAAGTAAGATTGGTTTTCGAAAGATTAAGCTTATCATGAATGAAGGTGCTTGGGATGAGCCCAATATCTTTCCCATTACCCGAAATGTATCTCCCGCAAGTTTGGAAGTCAATGGTAAAAGAATCTTTGCTAAAGGTACGAACTGGGTACACCCGGAAATTTTTGTGGGCACGATAACTCCTGCGTTGTATGAAAAGCAAATCAAACTCGCCAAAGATGCACACATGAATATATTGAGGGTCTGGGGTGGTGGCATTACTAATAAGGAATCTTTCTTTGATTATTGTGACCAGTATGGCATGTTGGTCTGGCAAGAATTCCCATTAGCCTGTAATAACTACACTGATAAATCAGCTTACCTGAAGATACTGGAGCAAGAAGCTACTTCAATTATCAAAAGAGTAAAACAACATGCTTCATTGGCAATGTGGAGTGGTGGGAATGAACTCTTCAATAGTTGGAGTGGCATGACTGATCAGTCACTGGCATTACGATTGTTGAACAGTGTTTGTTATCGTTTGGATCCTGGCACACCCTTTATCTATACTTCACCCCAATATGGGATGGGGCATGGTTATTATGTCTTTGCAGACCTGGAAAAAAAAGAAGAGCTATACCAATGGATGCCGCAGTCCGGTAAAACTGCGTACACTGAGTTTGGTGTGCCGGGAGCAGCAAATCTGGATGTATTAAAATCATTTATACCGACAAAAGAATTATTTCCCCCAGCATTGAATACTGCTTGGGAATTACACCATGGCATGGGAGCTTGGGGTAGTAATCGCTGGCTCGATCTTCCGGTGCTGGAGCATTATTTTGGAAAGATACAATCATTGGAATCACTCGTTAAATACAGTCAGTTAACACAGGCAGAAGGATTGCAATACATGTATGAAGAGGCACGTCGCCAGAAACCCTATTGCAGTATGGCACTAAACTGGTGCTTCCAGGAACCATGGCCAACGGCCGCTAATAATAGTTTAATCAACTGGCCTAATGAAGTCAAACCGGCCTATCATGCTGTAACACTAGCCAATCGTCCGGTAATAACGAGTTTGCGTGCCCCTAAGTTTTCATGGAAGCCTGGTGAAGCTTTTACCGGAGAATTATTTTTACTCAACGATACTTATGATGCTATTAAGGCGGGTAAAGTTACTGTATCATTAATAGCTGATGGAAAGGAAAAAATCATCTTAAATTGGGATTGTCCAGGCACCGGGGAATTTAAAAATGTGCAGGGCCCGACAGCAAGAATTGTATTGCCCATAATGAAGGATCCTTTGTTTAAAATAAAAGTAACTATGGATGGCAAACCTGCATATACATCCATCTATACCTTTCTTCAAAAAGAGGAAGTGAAATAGGAAGCTGGAAGGTGGTAAGTCAAGGTAATAGCGATAATAAAAAGATTTAAACTATAAAATAGATTCATGAAAAAATTACTGGCACTATTATTAATTACTTCACAAGTAGTCGCTCAGCATCCAACAACCAACCTGAGAAAGGTAGATCCGAATATAGGTGGTGTGGGTGTACTATTGGAACCCATCAGGCCAACAGTACATTTACCTAATAGCATGTTAAGAGTATATCCCATGAAACGGGATCAGATTGATGATCAGATAGCTTACTTTCCGTTAAATGTACCATCACACCGGCTTAATTGGGTATTTGGATTTCTACCGGTTAGCGGTCCGGTAAATGCGAATAGTTGGTCTGAGAAATTGACAATAGAAAAAGAGCAGACAACACCTTACTATTATCAGGTTGCATCGGAAGAAGCAACACATAATGTAGAGTTTACTGTAGCAGAGCGGAGCGGATATTTTCGGGTGGATTTTAAAAGTAAAGAAGATCATTATTTGCGTTTTGGAACTTTAAATGGAAATGGTGCGATTGAAGTGTCCGGTAAAAGAGTGATATCAGGTACCGAAAATTTTGCGGGAATGAAAGCTTACTTCTATGCAGAAACAGATGTGGATATAGTGGCGGTTGAAAAAGGTGAGCAGGGGAATAATAAGTTATTACTGGTAAAAGTAGGAAACCGGGATATGAAGGTCGGGATGCGTTATGGCATTTCCTATATAAGTATTGAGCAGGCAAAATTTAATCTGCAACAGGAAATAAAAAACTGGGATTTCGTAGCATTGAAAAATAAAGCCATGCAGGTTTGGAATAAAGCGCTGGCTAAAATTCAAGTAACAGGTGGAACCTCTGCGCAACAGCGTGTTTTTTACACCTCATTATATAGGAGTTATGAACGCATGGTAGATATCAATGAGTATGGAAAATATTATAGTGCTTATGATCATACTGTCCATACAACGGATGCACCCTTTTTTGTAGACAATTGGCTATGGGATACCTACATCGCACTGGAGCCATTGCACATGATTTTGGATCCGGAAAAAGAAGCAGAAAAAATCAGGTCATACCTTACCATGTACGAACAAACAGGTTGGATGCCTTCGTTCTCTACCGTGTTTGGAGATTGGCCGGCAATGACTGGCAATAATGCAGCCATATGGATGGCGGATGCCTGGTACAAGGGGATACGTTCCTTTGATATAAAAAAGGCCTATGAAGGTATGAGGAAAGGATCACTGGAGTCCACGCTTTTACCTTGGAATAATGGCCCGGCAACATCACTGGACTCATTTTACAACAAACATGGTTATATGCCGGGTTTACGTCCGGGAGAAAAAGAAACGGAACCAAGAGTAGATACGGGTTGGGAAAAACGACAAGCAGTTTCAGTAACCATTGATAATAGTTACAGTGATTGGTGTATTGCTATATTAGCCAATGAAGCCGGCAGGCCGCAGGACCGCGACTTATTCTTGAAAAGAGCCAGGTATTATGAAAATGTTTTTCGTAAAGAAAAAGGAATTGTCTGGCCAAAAGATAAACATGGAGAATGGATTGAACCCTATGACCCCAGTTTATCAGGTCGTGAATACTTCACTGAAATCAACGCCTATAATTTTAATTGGTCAGCTAAACATGATTTTAAAGGGTTGTTTACATTAATGGGCGGACGACAGGCGACGGAAGAAAAACTGGATCAGTTGTATAGGCAGGAACTTGGATTACCCCGGTATAAATTCTGGCGCATCCAACCGGATGCTACAGGTTTGGTTGGTCAGTTTGTAATGGGTAATGAGCCCAGTGTGCACATTCCGTATTTGTATAATTACGTTGGAGCGCCATGGAAAACACAAAAACGAATCCGTATGTTACTGGACACTTGGTTTACTGATAATCTTTTTGGTATGCCCGGTGATGAAGATGGTGGTGGTATGAGTGCATTTGTGGTTTTTTCTATGATGGGCTTCTTTCCGGTTACACCAGGCATTCCTGTATATACAATTGGCAGTCCGGTATTTAATAACATCTCTATGCAACTACCGAATGGCAAAAGTTTTAGCATAACAGCACTCAATAATTCGGCAGACAATAAATACATTCAATCAGCAACGCTGAATGGAAAGGTATTAACAAAAACGTGGTTTACACATAAGGAATTAATGAATGGAGGTGAACTGAAATTAATCATGGCGTCAAAGCCGAACAAAAAATGGGGAATGCTCCCAGAGGATGCACCACCATCTGCACTTGACTATATTCCTTCTTTTTAAAACGAGTACACGAAAAAATCTGACATGAGCGCAATACTGAAAACAGAAACGAATACAGTTACCGGGAATAAAAATAGAGGCTATTTAATCCCTTTATATACGCTTATATCACTATTCTTTATGTGGGGTTTTATTACCTGCATGAACGATATACTGATACCGCATTTGAAAGACCTCTTTCAATTAAGCTATACGGAATCGATGCTGGTTCAGTTTTGTTTTTTTGGTGCTTATTTCACCGGTTCGCTTATTTATTTTTTAATTTCTTATTACAAAGGTGATCCGATAAATAAAATCGGATATAAAAGAGGTATTATGCTGGGTTTATTGATTGCATCAATCGGGTGTGGTCTTTTTTATCCGGCAGCAACATTTTCACAGTATTGGATTTTTCTTTCTGCATTATTTATATTGGGTTTAGGGTTTACCTTATTACAAATAACAGCGAATGTATATGTTGCATTACTAGGATCAGTAGAAGGTGCTTCCAGTCGACTGAATTTAGCTCAGGCATTTAATTCATTTGGTACAACCATCGCACCGATTGTCGGAGGGTTTCTAATATTTGAAAAATTTGCACAGGATGAACACTTGTCGGCGCAAGCCAGTCGCATTCCGTATATCATTTTTGCTGGTATCTTTCTATTGGTAGGCTTGCTTATTTATAAAGTAAAACTACCGGTCTTTGCTTCAGAAGCAACGGAAAGGAAAGGCTTGGGCGCATTGGCTTTTCCGCATTTGAAATTAGGCATCCTTGGCATATTCTGTTATGTAGGTGCAGAGGTAGCTATTGGTAGTTTTATTATCAATTTTTTGGAGCAGGATAATATTATGGGCTTGACAGAAGCAGTAAGTAAGAATTACCTGGCTATATATTGGGGTGGAGCAATGATTGGCCGCTTTTTGGGAGCCATTTCCTTAAGCAATAAGTTGACACAAATGAAAAAGATGGCTTGCATGATTGCAACGGCGGGTACAGTTTTTATATTGATTTTAACCATTGTCGATCTATCCTTCGGGCAGATAAAATATTTCTTAATATTCATGGTGCTTAACCTGCTAGGGTTTTTATTGGGCCGATCAAATCCTGCACGAACCTTACTATTATTTGCCGGTATAAATATCTTACTGGTTACGATGACTATATTTTTGAGTGGTGAAATATCCATGTGGACCATCTTAAGTGTTGGATTGTTTAACTCCATCATGTGGTCAAACATTTTCACCTTATCTATAGCAGGATTAGGAAAACATACCAATCAAGGCTCCTCACTTTTAATCATGGCAATACTCGGTGGGGCAGTACTTCCTTTATTACAGGGAAGCCTGGCAGACTTGATGGGTATTCAGTATTCATTTGTATTACCTGTCATTTGTTACGGGTACATTGCTTATTTCGGATGGTATTGTCTGCGAAAGTTGCAAAATGTATCTTCTTCCGGAATGACAATGGGCGGTCACTAGTATAAAATATTAAAAATAAATTACAACTTGTATATACAAGTTGAATAAAACAATTATCTTTGAATTATGAAAACATACAAATTAAACAGACTATTTAACCAACAATCAGGAAAGTGTTTTGATGTAGCCATTGACCATGGTTTCTTCAATGAGTTTGGTTTCCTGAAAGGAATTGAAAATGTAGAAAAAGCAGTAAAGGTATTGGTGAAGGCAGCACCCGATGCTATACAATTAACGGTGGGTCAGGCACATTACCTGCAATCATTAATGGGACGTCAAAAACCATCCTTAGTATTGCGTACGGACGTTGCAAATGTGTATGGTACCCAATTACCTCGCACCTTATTCAGTAGAATGATTGAAGAGCCGGTGGAGCAGGCAATAAGAGTGGATGCAGCTTGTGTAGTAGTGAATCTTTTTCGTATTCCTGGCGAACCGGAAGTATGGGATCAATGTATTCAGAATATTTTAAAGATTAAACCGGTTTGCGAAAGATATGCTATGCCGTTAATGATTGAACCATTGGTGTTTCGCCCCAATAATGAAGCCGGTGGGTATAATGTAGATGGTGATGTTACTAAGATTGTACCACTCGTTAGACAAGCGGTGGAGTTGGGAGCTGATATTATCAAAGCTGATCCGACAGATGATATAAACGAATACCATCAGGTAATAGAGACTGCAGGCGCTATTCCTGTGTTGGTTCGTGGTGGTGGACGTGCGACCGACGAAGAGATATTGAATCGTACTTATGGTTTAATGCAGCAGGGAGCAAAAGGTATTGTATATGGCCGTAACGTGATTCAACATGCAAATCCTGCAGGTATGACAAAAGCGTTGATGTCTATTGTTCATGAAGATGCAAGACCGGAAGAGGTGATTGAATTATTAAGAGAAAAAGCAACAGTATAATGAAGACAATTAATATTGGAATAATCGGCGGAGGCCTTATGGGAAAAGAAGCAGCCAGTGCTTTTGGCAGGTGGTTTGTATTAAACGACTTTCCTGTTAAAGTAGTTTTGAAAGCAGTATGTGATTTGCATGAACCGGCACTGGATTGGTATCGGCAGATTCCGGGTGTAGACATGCTGACAACAAATTACAGAGAGCTATTGGCAAACCCTGAAATTGATGTAGTCTACATTGCAGTGCCGCATAACCTGCATAAGGAATATTATATTGATATTCTAAGAGCGGGTAAAGATTTGCTGGGTGAAAAACCTTTCGGTATTGACTTGGAATCTGCATTGGCTATTCAACAGGAAGGGGAACGCTTAGGTCGTTTTGTTCGATGTAGTTCTGAGATGCCATTTCTTCCGGGACCACAACGTGTAATAAAAGAAATTAACTCTGGAAAGCTGGGTAAGATTATAGAAATCAATGCAGGCTTTTTGCATTCCAGTGATATGGATTTTCAGAAACCAATAAATTGGAAACGGCAGTCCGCATTCTGTGGTGAAATAGGTGTGATGGGTGATTTGGGGATGCATGTAATGCACGTTCCTTTGAGACTGGGATGGAAGCCCGAGAGGGTATATGCACAACTACAAAAAATTGTCACAGAACGTCCGGATGGAAAGGGAGGAGTAGCAGTTTGTGATACATGGAACAATGCCAGATTAAATACTACGCTTACCTTAGATGATGAGGCCATACCAATGACATTGGATATGAAACGCCTCGCACCCGGAGAAACCAATACCTGGTTTATTGAAGTATTAGGAACCAACGGTGGAGTGAAATACAGCACCAAAGATACGAAGGCGCTGTGGACATATATTCCCGGAAAAGAGCAGGTATGGCAGCGTACGGATCTTGGCTTTGGAGTGCCTTTTCCAACAATTACTGGAGGAATATTTGAGGCTGGTTTTCCGGATTGTTTTATGCAGATGTTTGCAGCCTATGTTTCAGAAAGGGAAGGGTTTTTGGATGGTCGTTTTGGTTGTGTAACACCGCAGGAAGCCGTTCAGAGTCATGAAGTATTTGCTGCGGCATTGGAGTCACATGCAACCGGCTCAATTGTCAATATTAAAGAATATGCAGAAGTAATGATATGAAAAGATCTGAAATAAATAATGCAGTTAAAGTAGCTGCTAACTGTTTTGAGAGAAATGGCTGGGCATTGCCTCCGCAACCTAAATGGGATGTAACAGATTTTGGTCTGGGAGATTTCAATAATGCAGGCCTGTTACTAATTAATCTTTGTGAAGAAGAGGAATATTGTGAAAAGTTAATGTTCGCAAAAAAAGGACAGGAAACACCACTGCATTATCATAAGATAAAAAAGGAGGATATAATTTGCAGGACGGGTATATTAGTCTTGCATTTTTGGAATATTATCGATGATAAAATGAATACAGAAAAACCGTTTTCACTTAAAAAAAACGGAGCTTATATTGATGTACAACCCAGTGAGAAAATCACATTGTTGGCAGGAGAAAGAATTACCATCCCTCCGCTAGTCTGGCATAAGTTTTATCCGGAATCCGAAGAATGTATTATAGGGGAAGTATCAACCGCAAATGATGATCAGCATGATAACTTTTTTGACAATCCAAAAATAGGACGTTATGCAGCGATAATGGAAGATGAGCCTCCACTGGTAAAATTATTAAGTGATAAAAATGAATGAGATGCGAAAAGGAATTTTGGTTGGCGGTAATTGGATCATAGATCATGTGAAAATTATTGACACTTATCCTCAGGAAGAGAAGTTGGTTAATATATTGGCCGAGTTCAGCAGCAATGGAGGCTCTGCCTATAACCTCATTAAGGATTTGTATAAATTGAGGGTCTCTTTTCCTATAGAGGGGATTGGGCTTGTTGGAGAAGATGAAAGGGGAGATGGAATAGTGAACGAATGTATAGAAATGGGCGTCAATACAATGCTGTTAAAAAAGACCAATGCAGCATATACTTCCTATACAGATGTGATGTCCGTGCAGTCCACAGGTAAACGTACCTTCTTTCACAATCGTGGAGCCAATGCTTTACTCGATGAAAATTCATTTGACTTTTCATTTTCACAAGCCAGAATATTTCACCTGGGTTATCTTTTATTATTGGACAAACTCGATACCATTAAACATAACGGTTTGACCGGAGCGGCAAACGTATTTAAAAAAGCAAAGGAAGCAGGTTTTATAACAACTGCAGACATTGTAAGCGAAAACACGACCCGCTTCAGAGAAATTATTCCTTTTTCCTTACCTTTCATCGATTACCTGTTTATCAATGAATTTGAGGCAAAAATGCTCACTGGTTTAGAGACAACCGGTAATGATGGTGAAGTAAACATCAATTACTGTTTTGATGCGGCAGAGAAGATATTGGATATGGGCGTAAATAAATGGGTAATCTTACATTTCCCCAATGGCGTAATTGCCAGGAGTAAAGAAGGAGAAACATTATTCCAGTCCAGTCTTAAATTAGATGCAGAAAAAATTGTTGGTGCAGTTGGGGCAGGAGATGCGTTTGCAGCCGGTGTGCTTGTCGGTATACATGATGAATGGGATATGCAAAAATGTCTGAAATTAGGTGTATGCGCAGCTGGGTCCAGTTTGTTTGGCGCCACATCATCTGATAGTATTCTGCCTGCTGCGGATTGTCTGCAATTAGTAGAGCAATATGGATTTAAAAAGGAACCTGTTGAAGTTTAAAATACAATGAAATCAATGGACAATAAATTGCTTACTGTGAATATGGTTACATTACTGGAAGCAATTTTGCCAAAGGAAAGAATAAGGTCAAGATTAATTGACATCGTATCCTATGCCGCTGATGCAGGTTTTTATTACTTGCAACCCAAAGCAGTGGTCTTGCCTGAATCAGAATCCGAAATTATTAAGCTATTTAGTTTTTCCCATCAGTATAATATTCCCCTAACATTTCGGGCGGCAGGCACCAGTCTGTCAGGTCAGGCAATTTCAGATGGTATACTTGTAGATATCAGTCAGAATTGGCGTAAAGTAAAGGTAGAAAATGCAGGCGATTATGTAAGGGTACAACCTGGAGTAATTGGCGCCATTGTAAATGCACACCTGAAAAAATACCAGAAAAAGATAGGCCCCGATCCTGCAAGTATCAATGCTGCCATGATGGGCGGTATTTTATCCAATAACGCAAGTGGTATGTGTTGTGGGGTAACTAAAAACTCATACCATACTACAAAATATATCCGTTTTATTTTACCAAATGGTAAAACCTTTTCTACTGAAGTAGAAACAGATTATGATCGGTTTCAAACGGAGTGTCCCGATATCTTTCAAAAGATAATGGAACTGAAAATGCAGATTGAAAACAATCAACTTGCATACGACTTAATAAGAAATAAATACAAAACAAAAAATACGGTAGGTTACTCCGTTAATGCATTCATTGATTATCACAAGCCATTAGATGTAATGGCGCATCTCCTAATTGGTGGAGAAGGTACACTGGGTTTTATCGCAGAAGCAGTCATGGAAACCGTGCCTGATTATCCTGTAAAGTCAACAGCCTTATTATATTTTACCAATATATTTTATGCCTGTGCAGCCATTGTTCCTTTAACAGTAGCAGGAGCGGAGGCGGTAGAGTTGATGGATCGGCATGCATTAAGATCCGTAGAAAATATGCAGGGTATTCCGGAAATAATAAAGTCATTGCCGGATACTGCCGCAGCATTACTCGTGGAATTTCAGGGTAAAACAGTTGAAGAAGTAAACCTCAAAATTGAAGATTATCTTAAAATCACACCAGAACTTTCATTAATCAACGATGCTGTTTTTACAACAGAAGCTGTAGAGCAGGCTTTCCTTTGGAAAATAAGGAAAGGCATGTTCCCTGCTGTAGGTGCTGTTCGAAAAAGTGGAACAACAGTAATACTGGAAGATATAGCAGTACCGGTGGTACATTTAGGCAATGCTATATTGGATTTACAACAATTGTTTAAGCAATACGAATACGATAATGCCATTATATTCGGACATGCCAAGGATGGTAATATACACTTTGTAGTAACACAGGCTTTCGATTCCAGTGCAGAAATAGAACGCTACGATCATTTTCTACGTGAAGTAGTAACCTTGGTGATAGATAAATACCAGGGAGCATTAAAGGCAGAGCACGGAACAGGAAGAAATATGGCCCCTTTTGTACAAACAGAATGGGGTCCGGAGCTGTATAAAATAATGAAGGAGTTAAAACAGGTAGTTGATCCTTTAAATTTATTAAATCCGGGTGTAATTATCAACGAAGATGCAAATGCGCATATTCAAAATTTAAAAGATTTGCCCCGGGTGGAAGAAGAGGTGGACAAATGTATTGAATGTGGTTTCTGTGAACACAAATGCCCAAGCCGCGATGTTACCCTCACTCCTAGACGAAGAATTGTAGTAAGAAGAAAATTGGCACAACTAAAGGAAACTGGTTACAAAAAAGAACACAGTGAGTTATTAAAGCAATACCAATACGATGGCTTGGATACCTGTGCGGTAGATGGTTTATGTGCAACGGCTTGTCCGGTTGATATCAATACAGGTACATTGGTTAAAAGACTTCGGAAAGAAAATCATAGTAAAACTGCTAATAAAATAGCCTTAATGGTGGCACGTAATTTTAAAGCAGTTTCAGTATTGGTAAGGTTTGCATTAAAGGCGGGTGGTCTTGTTAATAATATTTTTGGGAGAAATAGCATGTATAAATTAACGGCTGCCATAAAGAAAAAAATGCCGTCATTTCCACTTTGGTCCAATCAATTGAAAGCGGCGCCGTCTTTAAAAAAACAGATATCCGAATTAGGTAATAAACCGGCTACAGTAGTATATTTTCCCACTTGTATCAATCGGGTAATGGGAAATGCAAATGGTAAATCAATTATCGAAACTTTTTTTAGTGTATCCGCCAAAGCAGGTGTTGGTGTTATCATTCCTGATAATATTAAAAAACTTTGTTGCGGCCAGATATTTTCTTCCAAGGGTTTTACACAAGCATTCAGTTTTACCGCAAATGAAACCATTGAAAAGTTATGGAGTTGGACAAAGGAAGGCGAACTTCCTGTAATCTTGGATGTATCATCCTGCACGCAAACCTTGCAGCAAGTTTATCCTGTATTAACGGTAGAAAATAAATATAAATTTAATCAGATGCGCATACTGGATAGCGTAAATTATATTCAACAATATATAGTTCCATTCATTCAGGTAAAGCAGAAAAAAACGTCGATAGTTTTACACCCTGTTTGTTCTTTACAAAAAATGGGCCTGTCAGATGTGTTTGTAAACATTGCAAAAGTGTTTGCAGGTGAAGTTAAAGTACCCATGCATGCAGGTTGTTGCGGCATGGCCGGCGATCGTGGTTTTTTATTTCCGGAACTTACCCGGTCGGCCGTAGCAGAAGAAGTGAATGAGGTTAATAATTATCTTTATGATGGATACTACTCCAGTGGTAAAACCTGCGAAATGGCTTTATCGGATGCTGCGAAAAAGAATTATGAATCTATCCTTTTTCTGGTGGATGATTGTACCTAACGTATAAGTATTGGTTTTACAGGGTTCGAGTAATCTGTAGTTCGTAAAGGAAAATAGACGGTACGGGTTGGTAAAAGCACCGCCCCAAAAATAATATCAAAAGCTTTGTCGATAGTCTGTTTCCGATAAATGCAGGGAATGTATGTTTTAGTGGAAAACTAAAATTCGTTCTTTAGTAATATTAATGATCGTATTAAGATAAAAATCAATCAACCAAAATAATCCTCAATAACCTTTCCGCAGGCTGCCGACAAAGGAGTAACCCCTCCCGTTTTTTCTTCCCAATAATCTGTGTTCAGATTCAGCTGTAATTCGTGTTGCTCACCAGTAGAAGTCTGCACGAAATATTCACTTTGTAATGAACCTTCGTTAAACTTACCTTCAATAAGCACATCTTGCTGCAATGCCTCAATGGTTAACTTACCCTGGTAAATTGAAAAATGGTTGGCCATATCCATTAAATTTAATTAAAGATAATGGCATCTGCATATAACTGCAGTTAATAAGCTATCTTTTTATCGTTAAACAATACCTTCGCTCCAAATTTACCCCATGATTGCAACCCCGCTGGAAATTCAGGCACTCGAAACTTTTTTTGCGTCAATAAATTTGCCGCAAACCATTCGTATTTACAATAACGCTGTATTGTACAATGACTTGCCGGGATTCATAAATGACAACATAAAAAAGTTAAAAGAAAATAAAATTGCCCCTGTAGTGTTAACTCCGCGTTATGCCGATTTACTCGAAATAAAAAGAGTGTTGACGCAATAATATCTACAATTGCTGTACCTTAAAGTCATGGAGCTCGAGCAGCCTTTATTTCCGATGGAGTCATTTACTTTAACTTATGGCCGAACCACGCTGTTCATTGAACCCATGTCCTTACCGGATCGTTGGGGTTGTCGCGTAACTTTTAGCAGTAATAGAAAAGTGTTGGTTATTGTAAGGGCCACGGATAAAAACGGGGATTCATTCTGGACATCGATTCCGGAGGGGCGGCAGGGAGAAGCAGAGGGCGTCGGCAAACTAATACAAGACTACCTTCAAAAAAAAGAAGCCTGATGTGTTATTATAACGGACAAAGAGTAACCCGCGAAGAATTTATCCGCTTAAAAAGTCTGGAGAAACAAGTCGCCAAATATGACTTCCTGAACAAGGACGTGATTGATGGTTTTGACTTCGGAAAAGTAGGCGTATTAAAACCACTTCCCGAAGTGCAGGATATCGAACTGACGACCATGGAATGGGGTTTTATTCCCGATGCGATGTCCTGGCCTTTTTGGGAAACCCGTGAACAGGTAAATATAGGGCGCAGGCCACACAAAGACCCCCGTGGACAGTTCATGGACGGTCTTAATTTTTTAAATGCCGTAGGAGAGGAGCTGATACAACCCCGTAAAGTATACCGGCAAGCAGGTTTGCACAGACCCTGCTTAATTTTATCCAGCGGTTATTATGAATGGCGACATATCTATCCCTTAAACAAACGTACCGGCAAACCAAGAGTGACCGCAGAAAAATATCCCTACCGTATTTATGTAGAGGGACAGGAATACTTTTACATGGCTGCCGTTTGGCAGGAATGGATAGATGCCGAAACAGGAGAAGTAGTTGAAACGGTGGCGATGGTCACCACAGAAGGTAATGAAGTGGCACGTGAAATTCACAACAGTAAAAAACGCCAGCCCACCATCCTGCCCGAACAAGAAGCCTGGGAATGGCTATTCGGCGAACGTACGGAAGCAAATATAAAAGCCCTGGCTAATTATCAATTACCCTACGAACAAATGGGTTATTATCCATTGGCCAAAAACTTCCTCAGCGCCTATGAACCATTGAAGAAACATTATTATCCCGAACTACCTCCTTTAGATATCCCGGGCGGTGATAAAAGCCATGAAGGCATTATCGTGCAAACAACGTTGTTTTAAATTATTTTACCCCCGAACCCCGAAACAACATACCATCCCCAAATTGTTTTTTTACGCTATCAATTGCCTGATATAATCGGATGGTTTCCTGTGTATCATCAAAGAGATTAATCTGATAACTGCCCGGTATTAAATTCGTGAAGCGAATACCTATCAATCGCACCAACACCCTTCGGGAATACAGTTTATCAAACAATTCTTTGGCAACTTTCAGTAACACATGGTCCGCATTACTGTAAGCAATAGTTTGTTGGGCTGTATGCGTCTCGAAATCGGTATACCTTACCTTGACGGTGACGCAGCCCGTCAACTTTTGTTGGCTCCTTAATTCATACGCAATCTTCTCGGTCATACGCACAAGCTGGCCGTGCAAAAAAGTTATATCAATCGTATCCTGTTGGAAAGTATTTTCTGTAGAAATTGATTTTTGTTCATGGTAAGGTACTACCGGTGTTTCATCAATGCCGCGGGCTTTACGGGAAAGGTCCATGCCATTTTTGCCCAGTAAATTGGTCATCATCTCTAACGGAATTTCGCTCAGGGTTTGAACCGTTTCCACCCCCATCTTTAATAACAGCAGGGTAGTCTGTTTACCAACACCCGGCAACTTCGCTACGCTCAGCGGGGCAAGGTAAGAACGTTCCTGTCCGAAAGGAATTTCAATCTGTCCCTTCGGTTTCACTTCATTGGTCGCCACTTTGCTGATTAACTTATTACTGGCCAATGCAAAGGAAATCGGCAAGCCGGTTTCCTTGGTGATTTTTTGGCCCAGTTCCTTGCTGAACATCGAGCAGCCGAAAAAACGGTCCATGCCGGTCAGGTCAATATAAAATTCATCAATGCTGGATTTTTCAAACAAAGGCACACCGTCACGGATAACATCGGTTACTAAATTCGAATACTTACTGTACTGTTCCATATCACCACGTACCAGTATCGCCTGAGGGCATAACCGTTTCGCAAACTTCATGGGCATGGCACTATGTATACCGAAACGCCTGGCTTCATAACTGCAACTGGCCACCACGCCACGGTCTCCACTGCCACCAATCAATACGGGTTTACCCACCAGCTTTGGATTGTTCAGGCATTCCACCGATACAAAAAAAGTATCGAGGTCCAGGTGGGTGATATGACGGTCAGAGGCCTGCATAACGGGTAACTTTATAACCGACCTTTTCCATAACCTGTACTTCCAGACTGCAAACGCCGAAGTCACTCACCACCTTGCCGGTAGCGCGGTAAAAGCCGTTTTTGGTAATCGGATATTTTCGAAAGGAATCCGGAAAATGCACCGTATCCACCCAATCTAAGTCGGCATCCAGAAAAGTACCGAAAGACATCTGTTCCTGTTTAACCGTAGGCACGACTTTATAGGCAATAAAATACAGCAGCATTTTTATCTTTTTACCCACTTGTTGGGAAAGCTGCCGGGCGGGGATATACAGGTTCGGGTCGTCATCCACCAGGGCAAAAGGATTGCAAAGCGGAAAGCCCAGGCTCTCCAGCTGGTCATGTAAATCATCCAGCGGACGATCGCTCAGCTCCGGCAAATCAAAGCTGGCAGGTGCCGTTGCAAAAAGCGGCACACTTTTGCTTTTGGTGGTCACATGATTGGCCATAAAATTTCCTTCCCATAATAAACGTTTTTTGGAAAGTCCGGTAAAACCAAAACAACCGGCACTGATCAGCGTATTCAATTGTTGTTTACCCACCTGTGTACGTTCTATAAAATCTTGCAGGTGTAGGTAGGGGCCGTTACCTTGTCTTTCCGTAAGGATCGTATCAATCAATTTATCCTGTAAATCACGGATATGAATAAAGCCCGGATAAACCTTATCGCCGTAGATGAGGGTTAACTTTTCACTCGTATTGATACAGGGTGCCTGCAGGTTACCACCCGTTTTCAGCAGCTCCATAAAATACAGCTCAGTCGAATAAAAGCCTCCGAAATTATTAATCACCGCCACCATAAATTCCTTCGGGTAATAAGTCTTCAGGTACAGGCTCATATAACTCTCCACGGCAAAGCTGGCCGAGTGAGCCTTATTAAAACTATAGCCGGCAAAGCTCACCATCTGCCGCCATACCTCCGTTACCAACGCAGGCGGATGACCCATTTCATGCGCCTTGGCAAAGAACTTTTCCCGCACCAGATTAAACTGGTTATCCGATCGGTATTTACCACTCATCGCTCGCCGTAATACATCGGCTTCTCCTAAATCCAAACCCGCAAAATAGTGGGCAATTTTAATCACGTCTTCCTGGTACACCATCACCCCGAATGTTTCACTTAAATGTTCTTCAAACAAAGGGTGCAGGTATTTTACCTGTTCTCGGTGATGGTAACGTTCAATATACTCCCGCATCATACCACTTTGGGCAACACCAGGGCGGATAATGCTACTGGCGGCCACCAGGGTCAGGTAATCATCACAGCGCAGTTTTTTGAGTAGCTGGCGCATGGCCGGACTCTCGATATAAAAACAGCCGATGGTACGGGCTTCACGTATCTCTGCTTTAATCCGTTCATCTTTCTTGAAACGAAGGATGTCATGAATGTCCACCCGGACGCCGTGATTCCGTTCAATAATTTCAAGGCTCGTACGAATATGCCCGAGTCCGCGCTGACTCAGAATATCAAATTTATTGATGCCCATATTTTCCGCCACAAACATATCCATCAGCCCCGTCGCAAATCCCTTGGGTGGCATAAAGCTGGCTAGGTACTGGCGTATCGGTGCTTCGGTAATCAACATACCACAGGGATGCAGGGACGGATGAGAGGGCATATTCTCCAGCAACTTACCATACCGTAAAATGAGCGCCTGAATGTTATCTTCGGCCTTACGGCTGCTTTGTAACCTTTTAATTTCTTCATCCGGCAGTCCGAATACTTTACCGAGCTCACGGATAATTGAACGACCCTGAAAGGTCGGGTACGCACCCAGTAAGGCAACATGCTGTCTGCCGTAACGTTTAAACACATAGTCCATCACTTCATCCCGGTCCGTCCAGCTGAAATCAATATCAAAGTCGGGTGGGGAAGTCCGGTGCGGGTTCAGGAACCGTTCAAAATACAGGTTCAGTTCAATCGGGTCCACATCAGTAATGTGTAAACAATAAGCCACAATACTGTTAGCGCCGCTGCCACGGCCCACATAATAAAAACCCCGGCTCTGCGCATACCGGATAATATCCCAGTTAATCAGGAAATAGGCATTAAAGCCCATCTCGTCAATGATGCGCAGTTCCTTCGCTAAGCGCACCTTTGCTTCGGCATTTTGCGGCCCGTAACGACGCCTGAAACCATCCTGCGCTAACTTCTCCAGCAGGATGCGGTCATCGGCCTTGCTGGCACTGAAACACTGCTTATTTTTATCGCCTTCCGCACGGATGGTTAACAGACAGGCATCCACCAACGCATAGGTATTGGTGACGATAAACGGGTATTGCTGGAATTGTTGTAACAGGGTGCCGGGCGAAACAAAGGTCTCGTCAGGCCGACAAACGGTTGCCGGCGGCAGGAGCGTAGCCACGCAGTTTTTATCCATCGCCCGCAACAGCCGGTGTAAATTAAAGTACAGTTTATTTTGTACCGTTACCGGTTGACGGATCACCAGTTTATCCCGCAGCACCGTCATGTCCTGTCCGAATAACTTCGGCAGTTCGCTCGGTTGGATACCGATACGTTCATTCACCGCCAACTGAGTGGGCGGCTTGGTTCCCAACGGATAAAGCACAAACCCGTCTTCAGGCCGCTCAAAATAAACTGTGGTATAATCCGTATCAAAAGATCGTTGGCCTTCCAGGCAGGCGGACAGGTACTGGTGCAGTTGTAAAAGGCCCCGGTCATTCGCTGCCAGCAGGATACAAACCAGCCGGTCTCCGTCACGGAGCTCACAACCAACAATCGGTTTAATGCCCGCGTCCCGGCAGTACTGCACAAAATCCCAGACATCGCAGGTATTGTTGATATTGGTCAGCGCCAGTGCACTCACGCCTTCGGCAATACCCGCATCCACCAGTTCCCGGGTAGAAAACGTGCCGTATTTAAAGCTAAAATATGTTTTGCAATTGAGGTACATTCAATTGCAACATTACTAAATAAATTAGTAATAAATTGATAAATAATTTAGTAATCTGTAAGTCTTTATTTTTCAATAATTTCTCTAACTTCAAACAAGCATTAAACTCAAAGTTTAATGGTTAGCTTAAGCCTGGTTATTCCTAACTGGGCTTATTTTTTCGGCGTAATGTTAAAGAAGAAAAGTAATACATGTTGACAGGAGATACTAAATGAAAGTTCTTTTATCGCTCTTTTGACGATGTTGTGAGTGTTGGTATTCCTGTAAAATAAAAGGTTAGAACTACAGAATTTATACCATGGTCAGGGAATAAATTTCATTGTACATGACTGGCATCTTTTGAAAGATGGCTATACCTTACCTGCGGTTTAAGGGTTTATATACCTGGTTATGCTTAACCGGTTTTTTTTTGATTCATTTCACCTATCGCATTAAATTTATGCACCGTCACTCGCCACATGCAAATCCTCCAATACGATTCCGGCTTTGGTAATCGTTGTATCAAACAAGTCCGTAAACCTGTCGCAACAACTATTGGAAAGTGTAACAGACTTACCTACATTTTCCGTAACGGATATTTGCGCATGTACCTGATGAAAGGGGTGTTGCGGGCAATTGATTCCTTGGAACAAATGAGTCAACTGATCAATAGTCGCTTTACCGACAGCCGCCATCTTGCTATAACTTTCGGGAGTCGCTTCAATGTTGCCCTTAAAAATTATCATACAGTGAGTTAAGGTGACAAAGTTCGGACTTATATAAAGGAGGTCCTGTTTAAGTTTTACACAAAGCACAGGCTTAAATAAGCGAATCTGTGCGTAACTGCTATTTGGTGTCAGCCGTCAGTTTGTAATGAAAATAACATCCTTTACATTTTCTTAATATCCCGTCACCACGTTGTATTCTACTTTTGCAAACAGTGAAAGTACTGCCTGCAAATAATACCATCATTGACGCACTCGCAACGGGAGACGAGGAGCTGTTCGGAGAGTTGTACGATTATTATAGTCATGCGCTCTATAAAAATATATTCAAATTATTACCCGATGCACAGGAGGCCGAAGACGTATTACAAGCCGTTTTCATTAAGTTATGGGAACAGCGTCAAAACTTGCAATCAAATCAATCGGTGGCAGGCTGGTTATTTACCACAAGCTTTTATTTGGCGATGACCAACCTCCGTCAAAAAGTAAAGCGCAGGATAGAAACGCTGACAGACGTACTACCTGAAATGCAACAGGAGCCCGCAGAAGACGAAGAACGCTTTGATCGTCGGTCATTCTTTTTACAATCAGCCATCAACGCCCTGCCGGAACGAAAGCGCCGGGCTTTTGAACTATACAAATTGGAAGGAAAATCTTACAAGGAAGTAGGAGATATATTGGGTATTAAAGAAGAAACCGTCAAGGAATATGTCAAGTCTGCACTGCAAATGTTAAGACAAATGGCGGCTAAAACAGACATGGCGCTCTATACACTATTCCTTTGCTTTATCGCCTGATTTTGTTAATAATTACGTAACAATAAACGGCACCCCCTTTTATTTTGTTTTTTACATTTTAATATAGAAGATGCAACAACTATCCATACTTATCAATAAATATCATGAAGGCATTGCTTCCGTGCAGGAATTGTATGAATTACTTCACTTGCTTGATCAACAGGAACATGATTTGTATAACCGGTGGCAATCGGATATAAAAACAACACTGGCTGCTTCGGTAATAAACAGTGACCTGGAAGGAAGTAAAGCAATTATCTTAACAAAGATAAAACAGCAGGTTGAGGAAAAAACTGAGCGTATAGTAGATATAAAAGTGAAAAGATTTTTCCACACCAACCTGGCTATAGCAGCAGCTTGTATAGGTTTATTGGTAATGGTCTCCTTGTATTATCTGAGTAATAAACCGGTAGTACAAAACGAGGAACAGTTTGCTGTGTATGCTGCAAGCAATACAACCATCGTTCATGCAGGCGCAGAACAAAAAAATATATGGTTGACAGATAGCAGTGAAGTGTTATTATATGAAGGTAGCACCTTGAGTTATGACAGTGCTTACAACACCACCTTACGCAAGTTAATATTGAATGGTAAGGCTAGGTTCACCGTAAAAAAAGATAAACAGCGGCCGTTTATAGTATATACAAAAAACAACAGCACGACAGCACTGGGAACTGTATTTGAAGTAACACAAACAGGTGACAGCACCATTGTTCATTTGTTGGAAGGTTCGGTGCGGGTACAGAGTCTGGATCATAAACATGCGGAGCAGGTATTATTATTGCCGCAGCAAAAATCTTTAAGTTTTACAGACAGAACTGTTCTGATAAAAGACGGACAACAAAAAGATACCCAACACCTGGCCAAAGAAAAAAGTACCCCTGAAAGTACGGGCAATCTTCAATTTAGACAGGCCACATTGGAACAGGTGTTCACAACCTTGGCGGATAAATACAAAGTGAAAATTAATTATAATAAAACCGATATGACCGGTATGTTATTTACTGGAACCTTTAGTGGAAATGAGGCGCTACCGCAAATTTTAAAGATCATTGCGGGGATTAACAACCTGACAATTACTGCCGTTGAGCAGGACTACAACATAACGAAATAATCAATGTATAACTAGGATGTACAGTACACACCCGGGCGTGTACAGGGATCCTGTTGCCTAAACAAAAATAAAATGAAATATTATAAACAGATAAGCACAACCTGCTTGTTGCTGCTAACGTTACTCTGCTGTCACCTGCAACTAAATGCGCAGTCAGGAGGTATTAAAGGCATCGTAATGGATGCAGCAAACGAACCCGTAAGCGGTGTAAGTATTGAATGTAAGCCACAAACAAAATCCGACAAAACCATTACAACCTATAGTAATGACAAAGGTGAGTTTGTTATTAACGGATTAAAAGACGGAAGTAAATATGACCTGTTTTTTACACATGTAAATTATGAAAAGCATAGCATTTTGGCCTTGCTCATCAAACAGGGTGAAAACAATTCCCTACTGGTAAAAATCAAATCTTTGGACAATAGCCTGGAAGAAGTAATTGTTACCTCACTGGGTATTACCAAAGAAAAAAAGCGACTGGGTTATGCAGTACAGGAAGTAAAGGGAGACGAAATAAATACGGCAAAAGGCGGTAATATGTTAGGCTCTTTACAAGGTAAGGTTGCCGGTTTAAATATGACCCAGGTGTCAGGTGGATTAGCGGGCTCTAACAGAATAATCCTGCGCGGCGAATCATCACTGAATATTAATAAGAACATTGCGATGGTAGTGGTAGACGGGGTGCCCATTAACAACAACCTGGGCACGGGAAACTCCAGCGACCTCTCCATTGATTATGGTAGTGGTGGTGCGGAAATCAATCCCGATGATATAGCTTCTATCAGTATTATGAAAGGCCCGAACGCAGCAGCCCTATATGGTAGCAGGGCGGCCAATGGGGTAGTGATCATCAAGACAAAAAAAGCAGCCGACGAAAAAAGACTGGGCATTTCTTTGAGCAGTAATACCAGCTTTGACAGGGTATTGCAAACACCGGAATTTCAAAATGAATATGGTGGTGGTACAGGTGTTGGTTTGAAGTACTATTCTTACGGTGATGGTCCGGATGGTCCCAATACTTCCAATTCCGGTCATAACTGGGGCGCTAAATTTGATGGCCAAAATTTCATTCAGTATGGATCGCCCATTGGAACAGATGGTAAGCGGACCCCAATTCCATGGCGGGCATATCCGGACAACGTAAAAGATTTTTATGTAACCGGTATCACCTACATGAATGGACTTTCCGTTCAAAAATCAGGCGACCTCGGAAATTTCAGGGCCTCATATAACAACTACAGACAAACAGGCATCATGCCCAATACGGAATTAAATCGTCACCAGTTTAATACCAATAGTACCATCCAGCTTTCTTCCAAACTAAGTTTTAATGCCAATATAAATTACATCAACAGTTCCAGCGATAACCTGCCCGTGATGGGATATGGTGGGGCTTCTCCGACCTATAATTTTATCTGGACAGAAAGAAATGCATCCATGGATTGGTTCAAAAATTATTGGCAAAAAGGCCAGGAAGGAATCAAACAGGATTATTATTTTACCTGGGGAGATAACCCTTACATGACCATGTATGAGCAATTAAACAGTATGGATAGGAATCGCTTATTTGGGAATGTACATTTTAATTATAGCATCCTTCCTAATCTAACATTAATGGTGCGTACCGGTCTGGATTATTCCGGTGAAAAAAGAGCCTCACAAAGACCCAAAAGTTCCGTGGTAGCCATCAACGGTTTGTACAGACGACAGGACTTGAGTTACATGGAAATCAACTCAGACTTTTTATTGTCTTATACGGCACCTAAATTCGGCAAATTCAATCTTGCTGCTACGGCGGGTGGTAACAACCTGCAAATTAATACCAGCAGTAATATTGTTACTGCCAATGGGTTGGTGATTCCCGGCGTGTATAATTTGGGAAATGCATCCGGAAGACCAATTGTGGATGAGTTTAATTCCAGAAAAATAGTCAACAGTTTGTATGGTGTTGCAGACCTGGATTACGACAATATGTTTTACCTGCAATTAACGGCTCGTAATGACTGGTCTTCTACCTTACCCAAAAACAACAACTCCTACTTTTATTCATCGGCATCTTTAAGTGCGTTAATGACCGAAGCATTAAAGATTAAATCCGATATGTTGAATTATTGGAAGCTGCGGGTGTCTTATGCACAAGTAGGTAACGATACAGACCCATACCAAACCAGTGCCAATTACGAATACAACACATTGCCGGGTAATGTAGGTTTACCTGCAGCTATACCCAATACCAACCTGAAGCCTGAAATCACGGGATCATTGGAAATAGGTACGGAGTTGAAATTATGGAACAATCGTATTAGTGTAGATGCAAGCTGGTACAGCGCCTCCAGTAAAAACCAGATTTTAAGAAGTCCTTTATCGCTGGCAACAACCTATGGTTCTAAAGTGATGAATGCAGGTGAAATCAGTAACAAGGGATGGGAAATGGTACTGGGTATAACTCCGGTAAAATCTAAGTTCGTATGGGACGTTTTCTTTACCGCTTCTGCCAACAGAAGTAAGGTAGTGGAATTGGCCGATGGAGTGGAAAGTTACGTGATGGCCTCAGCTCAGGGAGCAACCATTGAAGCCCGTGTGGGAGGAAGAATGGGTGATATCTATGGCGTAGGCTTATTGAGAAATGAACAGGGACAAGTAATCTATAAAGGTGGTGTGCCCGTGTTCACCAGTAACACCATTCGTTTGGGTAATTATAACCCGGATTGGTTAGGTGGTATAAGAAATAGCTTGCGTTACAAAGATTGGTCTTTAAGTGTATTGTTTGATGGAAAGTTTGGTGGCAAAATTTATTCCTTTACCCATGTAACGGGTACAGAAGCCGGAAGTTTAGCGAATACCTTGCCGGGCAGAGAAGAAGGCATTATTGGAGAGGGAGTAGTGCTAAATGGAGATGGTTCGTATTCACCCAATACCGAAAGGGTATCAGCCTATACCTACTATCGTGGTTACTACAAAAGACCCAATGTAGAGTCCAGCACTTTTGATGCAAGTTTTGTAAAACTGCGGGAGGTAATCTTAGGTTACCGTTTACCGGCAAAGCTCTTGCAAGGCAAGTTAATCCAATCGGTACAATGCAGCTTAACGGGAAGAAACCTGTTGCTCTTCACAAAAGTTCCCGGCGTAGATCCTGAAACTTCTTTTGTATCGGGTGGGACAGTTGTCCCGGGCATCGAAAATGCACAAATACCTTCTACCAGAAGCTTTGGTATTGATATTAAAATTACTTTCTAAATAAATTTAACATGCGATCTTTAAAATTCGGGTGGGTAATTTTGGTAGCAAGCTTTACTGCTTGTACCAAAATGGATAATACCAATCCCAATGTTCCCTCAACGGTGAATCCTGGTGTGATACTGCCACAGGTAATTTACAACACCTCCAATACTTTAGTAGGTAATGCTTTTGAGTTAAACAACGAGCTCATTCAGTATACCTGCATGAATAATACATTTACAGAAGTGCAACGTTTTAAGTTGTTGCCATCTAACTCCAATGGATTATGGGGAATGTATAACCGAATACGTGATTTGAATGATATCATTGCGATGGGGGATAAAACAGCTGAAATGGCAAATTATAAAACCATAGCAACCATTGTAAAAACTTATATCTTTTCTGTTCTCACAGATACTTATGGAGATATACCGTTTTCGGAAGCAGGCCTAGGGGCTACAGGTGCAGTGTATATGCCTAAGTATGATCAGCAACAGGATATTTATGTGCAAATGTTAGAACACTTAAAACAAGCGAATGAATCATTAAAAACCGCTACGGCATTATTATATGGAGGCGACCCGGTTTATAACGGGAATCTTACCCGCTGGAGAAAATTTGCCAACAGTTTGCGCCTGCGTTTACTGATGCGTATAGCAGCAAAACTACCGGCAGCGGTAACTGAAGTGCAAACGATGTTGACAGATTCGCAGCAGTATCCCATGATGGAATCGAATGATGACAACTTTGTGTATCGATACAGTGGTAGTCTGCCGGATGCTAATTCTTTATCGCCTAACTATGTACGCGACTTTGATTTTAAATACAAATCAGTGAGTGCATTTATCGTGGATTCTTTAAAGAAGTTGAATGATAGTCGTCTCTTTCAATATGCCCGACCAACCAATGCTTCAGCAGGAACGGCGAATCCTCAATATGTTGGTTTGCCTAACGCCTTGCCCGTGACAGAGTCTGCAAATTACAATGGTGGTTATAACTTCCAGTCTTACCTGGGTACCCGTTTTCAATCCAATACCGAACCTGCAATCTGGATGACCTATGCCGAGCTATTGTTTCTAAAAGCTGAAGCAGCTCAGAAAGGGTATTACAGCGGGAATGCAAAACAACTATATGAAACCGCCATCAAAGCTTCCTTCGCTTATTGGGGTGCACCTTTTACAGAAACTTACCTCACTCAATCTAGAGTGGCATACGATGGCAGTTTAGCTAAAATATACCTGCAAAAATTCTACGCCTTATTTTTTACAGGTATGGAAGCCTGGAATGAGTACCGTAGAACGGGTTACCCCAGTTTAATAGCAGGGCCAACCAATGTCAATGATGGTAAAATACCAAGCCGTATTCCTTACCCTTTAAGTGAACAATCTTTAAACAGGGTAAATTATAATGAAGCGGCAAAACGTATGGGTAATGATAACATGAACCACAAAATGTGGTGGCAGCCTTAATAAAAATGAATCAATAACAAAAGCTCTCGCAGAACAGATTCCAACAGAAATGGTTTTGCGGGAGCTTTTTTAAAATGGTAAGAATGAAAAAAAGTATATTATTATTTAGTCTGTATTTTATCGTCAACTGGGCAGCAGCAATGCCTGCTATCGAAGACTCAGTGCAAGCATACTTTGGTAAATGGGCAGTTACATCATTAGCAGAAGGAGGCCGCATAGATGCCATTCGTCAACTGGATAAAGAAGTAGTATTATGTGCAGCAAGAGGGCCGCAGAAAGGAAAGTTATACATCAGTTATGACAAGGGAATCAACTGGCAATTTTTGGCGCAGCCGGTTACAGTAGATATTACCTGTATTGCAGAAACAGGAAGGCGCAATGAGTTTTATATATTGACAGGTACGGCCGAAGTATGGGGCACAAATGATGGAGGCAAAACATGGACACGCCTCAAAACATTACTACCCGCTAACAGAAACCGTCAGAAATATGCAGCATCTTATGCCATTATGTACACCGATCAGGGAACCTTATTAGTAACGGATACGGATTCCGATGGAGGTCATGTTTATCGTTCTACAGATAAAGGAAAAACATGGCAGGATAGGGGTGCGGTATCTCACAATGCCTTGTATCGTTTAGAAAGAACCGGTAATGGGATTATCGTAAATGGGTGGCAGGGTGCAGTGTATAAAAGTATCGATGATGGGTTTACCTGGAATAAAATGCAGCAACTAACCGATACAGCATTGTTTGCAACAGAATATTTAGGGATGAGTGTCGTGTTACAAGCCGATCAGTCAGGTAAGATTTTTCGAAGCCCAAACCTGGGTTATGAATGGGATTCAGTAGCACATTTAACAGGTGCTGCAGATGACTTTGTAAATATTGGGTATGGAGCAGCCTACTACAGTACCTATACAGAAAAAAAAGAAATTTACCTCACCTTGGATTATGGCAAATCCTGGAAATCACTGGGCAAACTACCTACAGTAGAAAATGACTGGCTCGATCATGGAATAAGGTTAGAAACAGTTGACTCCATCATCACTTTATCTGGTACACATAAGGGCTATATCGTACGTACTGCTTTTCACAAAAGTAGTTTGGCAAAACAATTGGATCAATGGAATAATAAAAAAACCAATCTTGAGGCTGGTAAGGGATCTATTGTACCAGATCAGGCAATAGTCGGACAATTGGTGGATGTAAATGCACTGAACGAACCCGAAGATATAATTGTGAATGGAAACTTTGCCTATATTCCTTGCCGGGACGGAAATAACGTGGCAATCATTGATATCAAAAATCCGGCAAAGCCGGTGATGGCAGCTAAATTACAGGATCGAGATATTCTAGATGCTTTCAGTGTAGCCGTTGAAAAAGATTATTTATTTGTGCTTTCCATGACCAATGCGGTAGTCTCTGTTTATCATATTATCAATCCTTATCAACCCAAAAAAGTGGCGGCAATAAAAGTAGGGGGAGAAGGATCATATTTACAAATGTATCGTTCCAATTATACACGTTTACGTAAAATTATAGTGCAGGATGGTTATGCTTACGTTACACATAGTTCAGAAAGTAAGGTTTACATACTGGATGTAAAGCGTCCTGTTATGCCTGAAATTATCAGCAGCTTTCACACAGGGGACGGTGCTTTTGCCGCTTTAGTTCAAAACAATGTTTTATACTTGGCCGGTTATGGTCCGGGCTCTTCAGTAATTACAGTGGATATACGCGATAAAAAAAATCCGGTAATCACCGATAAAATATACAATCCTATAACTTTGAAAGGTACCTGTGCCTTAGCCATAAACGGCGACCATTTATACGTAACGGCTTACAATGCCGAAACAATTTGGAGTCTGAATATAAAAGATCCTCTACATCCAAAAGTAGTGCAGACAATCAGTGATGCAGCGATGCGAGGTCCGGGCCGTATTGCATTTTATAAAGACAAAGCCTTTATCCTAAACTCTGTCAACAATTCGGTAGGCGTCATTAAAACAAATCAAGAGGGACAAATGAAAATAGAAACCTACCTGCAACACCCTTTATTAAAGCGGGTTTATGGTATTGCGATTATAGATAACTGGTTAATGTTAGCGGGCAGGGAAGCAAAAAGTTTTTTGATACTTGATTTGAAAAAATTAAAGTAAAATAGGTAAATACAATATAATTTTCGGCCTCATATTAAAGATGTTATATGAGGCCGATGGCGTTTTAATCAGTTGTTCTCTTATGGTACGTTGGTTTTAATCTCCAATAAACAACTATAATTTTAAACACTGATGGTTCTTTATAACATGTTTGTTATTTTTGCTATATGATCGGCACCCTCTTGTCTCGCCTGCTTTTTTTTACCCTACTTACTGGCATCAGCATTGTTCAAACTGTTTCAGCACAGCCCGTCGATAGCAAGAAAAAATTTGACAGTATTTACTATTATATTGCTACCACACTCTCCGCAGAGAATATTCAGCAAGCCATTGTGAAAGCGGATTCTTTAAAGAATCATGCAAGCGATAGTTTGCAGAAAGTAAGGAGTTTGATGTTACTGGCCACTGTCCATAAAAGAACAGGAAAATATGGTGATGCTTTACATCATGCGGTGCAGGCAGAAAAACTGGCTGGCACAATAGATAATAAAGAATGGCAGATTCGCGTAGCGGGATTTTTATCTACCTCATTTCGGGAATTAGGTTTAACGGTTGAAGGAAAAAAATACATTGATATCGCCGATAAGTTAAACAGCGTAGCAGGCGCATCGCCCCTAATGAATATGTTTATCCAACAGGAGAATGCTTATTATGCCATTCATAAACAAAATTATACAGGGGCATTAGTGCATATTGCGCAGGCGGTAAATTTGTTAAGTGAAACCAACAGCGGGCCTGGCATTAGTATTTTCAGTGCCACCAATTATCAATTGAAGGGCTATTGTTATATGCGGCTGGATAGTTTGGCAGAGGCGGAAGTAAATTTACATAAAGCATTGCATCTTTTAGATAGTCAGCAAAGTGAATTAAGGGGCTTTATATACCAGAATTTAGGGGAACTTTCCTTGAAACAAAACCGCAATAGTTTAGCGATTCAATACCTGGATAGTGCTTATCGTTATATAGAAACTTCTGATAATTTTAACCTCAAGAAAAACACTTACAGAAGCCTGAAGGATTATTACCAGGCGCAGGGTAATAATAAAAAGGCGATGGAGTTTCAGACAAAGTACATGGAATGGGTGGAGGCCAATACCGCACTCACCAAAAAAGTGTCCAATGAACTTATTCAAAAGTTCGATTACGAACTCGCTGTAAATGCGGATAAAAAAAGAGCACTCTATTACATTTGTGGAGCCTTGATCCTCAGCATAGTTACCATCCTTATTTTTTCAGCACGGTTACGTAAACAGGAAAGAAAAAAGTATGTGGCCTACATCGAAAAGTTAGAAACGACTAAATCGAAGAAGTCACTTGCGGTTGTAGTATCGGGTATGGAAGAAGTGCAGATGGAGAACAATAAGACTGTTTACCAAAAACAGAAATTGCGGGATATAGCGAATGAGCATCTGGAAACGGACATCCAATCTACCGGATCAACACTGGAGGAAATACAAACTGACAACGATAAGAGAGAAGGATTGGGGATTGCTAGAGAAACAGAGTTGCGGATATTACAAGGTTTGTTGGAAATGGAACAACATACATTTTATTTGCAAAAGGAAATGACCTTAGCGCATTTGTCAGCAGCATTAAAAACCAATGCAAAATATTTATCCTTCATTATAAATCGACATAAAGGAAAAGATTTTAGTAACTACATTAATGAGTTAAGAATAAATTATATCATTCATAAATTACAACAGGATCCCGCTTACCTTAATTTTAAAATAGCCCACCTGTCTCAACATTGTGGCTTTTCCTCTCACAGCAAATTTACGGCTGCCTTTAAAAGTGTAACGGGGCTGGCACCTTCTACTTTTATCAATAATATCAAAAAAGATAACACATCGGTTTAGGTTCATAACAATTGGGTAGGAAAAGGCATGCGCCTGCTAAAAGGCATGTGCGAATGAAGGATGTATTAATCTTGCATAAATAAATTACCATCTTATGTGTTGGTACTCACCTGTATCTTCTTAGCTATAGAAGATGTCATAACACCACAAACAACTTATTGTAGAATATTACGGTCGTTCGTATGTAGGCGGTAATATGATGGATTTCATTCCTTTATTATCCGTTTTCAGTCAAACAGATAGCCTACCGTTTTTTTTAAATAGTATGCGCAAGTGTAAAGCCTGTCAATACTAGCCGTTTTCCGTAAAACAGCTAGTATCCCTTTTCTCTTACCTGAGTGGTTCAGTTTCCTTTGCAAAAAAAACATCGACAAATGGAACAACATGTTTGCCTGGGAATGGGAAAAAAGATAATACTGCTTTTTGTTATTTGTTTTTGCTGCAAAATGAGCATGGCTCAGTTTAACTGTAGCGGACTCAGCGCGGTGAATATAGCCTATACAGGCGCTCCCCAAAATTATACGGTTCCTGCAGGAGTAACACAACTTAGAATTAGTCTGACAGGTGCCAGTGGTGGTGTCGCTTCTGCACCGAGTAGTGTAGCAGGTGGTGGTGCAAATGTGTATGCGTATGTGAATGTAGTGCCGGGAGACATCATTCGGGTAATCATTGGTCAGAAGGGAGTTGATGGCGTGAATGAAGCGGGTGGCGGAGGTGCCAGTGCCGTATATAAAAATGGAATATTAATCATGGTAGCCGGTGGCGGTGGTGGTGAAGACAATACCGGCGATGGTGGTAATGGATTAGCGAGTGAAAATGGGGGTGATGGAGGAAGTGAGGCTGGCATTGGTAGCTCGAATGGATGTGGTACGTCTGTTGATAATGGAAAAGGTGGCACAGCCGGTAATGGCGGTAACCATGGAGAATATGCAGCGAACTGTCCCCATGGAGGCGGTGGTGGCGGTGGATTAAATAGTCCTGGTCAGGGTAATGGTTCTTTGAATGCAGGACAACCCGGTGGACAGGGAAATATAAACGGTGCAGCCGGTGGCGCAGGCTCTCTGGATGATGCAGCAGCCATACATGGCGGATGGGGTTGGGCTGGCGGTGGTGGTGCCGACGATCGCGAAAGTGGTGGTGGCGGTGGTTATGCAGGCGGTGGTGGTGGTCCGGAATCAAGAAACCCCGGTGGTGGAGGTTCTTTTGTAGCTGGATTAGGTACCAATGGTATTACCGAATCGGCCAAAGCAGATGGGGTTGGTACTACAACAGGATTTAATGGTTCAGCCATAATTTGTAGTGCACCTGCCATTACATTGCCGGTGATATTTGGCCCCTTTACAGTTGAACAGATAACGGCAGGAATCTTTATAAAATGGACAGCCTTAAGTGAAATTAATACCGCTTACTATGAAGTGGAAAGAAGTAGTGATGGTATAAGCTTTACGGTAATCGCAAATATAACTGCAAGAGGTACAGATGCTGCTACCCAGCAATACAGTTTTACAGATAATGCCGGCCTGGGGGGTAAAATATTTTATCGTATCAAGGCCATTGATCAGGATAAAAAACTGACCTATTCGGGTATCGCCAGTGTGCTTACAGACATTACCCGGTTATTAAACATTTATCCCAATCCGGCGAACGACAAAATAAAAATAATCTTACCGGAAGGTTGGCAGGGAGTAAACAACCGGCTACAAATAATCGGTACAAATGGTCAGGTAATGATGGAGGCCAGGCTTACCCAAAATCAAACGGAACTGCGGGTAAAAAACTTGGCGGTAGGTATCTATCTTATACAAGTAATCAATGAAAAAAACGGCCGTCAATTAAATGGAAGACTGGCGATAAATCATTAATAAGAAAACGAAATTGATTAAACCTGAAATTCAAAAATAATAACCTTTATCAGCATGCACCAAGTCAACTTAAGTATACGGTGGTATCTTTTATAGCGGACGGGAATTTGCAAACATAAGAGATGGCAATGCGTAATACGCACCACCGTTACACGGTCACCTTGGTGTTTTTCATTAAGGTTAGCTAGCCGGGCCTTTCTAGGCTCGGCATTTTTTTAAATGCTATAACCCAATAATGGATGATAATGGGTGCCCCAGATATTAAGCATTAAAATTACCGGTACATTTTTTTTATATTACTGCCCCAAGAGTTGTATCCTTCCTGATAACAATCTTATCCTGTGTATATTGGTTGATGGGTTGAGCGAGGTGAATGGCGAAAATTGTTTGCATTACTACACCGGTTTACTCGCCTGGCATAAAGTATAACTTTCTCATTTTTACAGCTCCTAAATCTAATAGCTTACAAACTTTTATAATTTTACCCCAGCGGTAATTCAATGCTGCCAATAGTTTTTTTTTGACGGTTGTAGGCAGTTATTTTTGCTTCATTTACCATTGAAGAACGATGCACTCTTTTAAAAAGGTGGATCGGGTAAAAGACTTTCCAGATTCTTCATGGTCATATGAATAATATGTTTATCGGTCGGGCTTTTTTATTCCTCCACATGACTAACCTGCAAGTCATCCAATACTATATCGGATTCTGTAATTGTCTCATCAAACAAATCAGTAAACCGGCCACAGCAACTATTGGCGATGGTAATGGTCGTGCCAGCTGTCTCCGACACCAAAACCTGTGCATGCATCTGATGAAAAGGATGTTGCGGGCAGTGGATGCCCTGGAATAATTTCGTAAGTTGGTCTATCTTTACTTTGGCGGTTGCGGCTAATCGGCTGTAACTCTCGGCACTCGCTTCAATACTTCCCTGAAATACAATCATAAAAGGTGGCAGTTAAAGAGCAAAGTTCGGGCGAATAAAAGGAAAGGCCGGATAAATTTGTTCACAGGCACGGGCAAAAAAAGGGCTGCATAGAAATGCTGCCCCGTTTAAAATCCAATATCCTATGAAAAACCGATGTGAAAATAGTCGGTCATCTTATTAAAATAAACTTTAATAGGTGAAGCAGGCTTTTTTGACGCTAGAATGGCTATAAAAAGAGTTAAAGCGGAAAACGGCAGAAGACTAACCCGCACCAATAAATTTGCGGTTATTAGAAGGAGCCCTGAAATCGCCCCTCACCTTTACTTCACCCCATAATGTTTCGCTAAAAATGCTTCTACCAGATCAAAACGTTGTAAGGGTTTTGCATGACTACCGTTAATAGCATGATGTTCCATAGCATAACGAAACTGTTTGTCTTTCAATCTCTGTATCATCGCTTCCGACATCGGCGTGGAAGGACAAATTTCGTCTTCGGTAGCAGAGAGGAGTAAAATGGGGCCCTTAATCTTTTCCACCGGTATAGCAGCCTTGGTCGCAGCCACGCTATCCAGCAACATGGTCTCAAAAGCACCCCTTAAATCCCGTTTAATTAAAAAGGGGATAGCTGCTTCATTCACCGGAACAAAAGGCAGTTCTTTATCTTTAAAAGTCCAGCAGGAGCTCGTGAAATGATCGGTATGTCCGGGGAAAACAGCATGGCTGGCTACCAGTCCCACCACACAACTAATTTCGGGGTAATAGCTACCCAATAATAAAGCAAGGTCTGCACCACGGGAACCACCAATAAGAGCAATGCCGGACTTTTTTACATTGGTATCTTTAGTAGCTTCCTGAATATTTTGGTAAACATCTTCCAAGGCAATTTTATCCAGCAGGGGTGGAGTACCGGCTGCACCAAAATAACCCAGTGCTAAAAAAGCATATCCTTTTGCTACAAAGCGATCACGGGTAGGCTTCCAGTAATCACTGGCCCAGGCATTACCACCTTCTGATCCGCCTAGTCCAACAATCAAGGGTTGCTCCTTACCGGTTCCAACATATAAAACACTCCTAACATTGGGTGTATGGATGTTGACCTGCGTGTTACCGGTTTTAACCAGTAAAACCAGTAATAGACTAAGGAAGATACTTCTGTATATAAACGACATACCTTTATTTTGCGCTAAATTCAAACTTGTAGATAACATTATTTTTGACCTGTATCAAATAATCAAACTTTACTGCGAATCCTGCTTAAGGTTTCTTGTGTGATACCAAGATAAGAAGCAACCATACCGAGTGGGATCCGGTGATAGATATCATGATAAGTTTCACAAAAGTGTTGGTACTTTTCTTTGGCAGTAGTAAAACGCATCGAAGTAATTCTTTCCATAAAATGACCAAACAAACTACCCATTGATAAACGGGCATACCTTTCCATTTCCGGAAAATGGTCAAACAAATAAACCAGGTCACGTACTTCTATAGAAAAGGTTTCGGTTACTTCTATCGTATCAATAAAATAAATATCCAACTTACGTTGCATCATACTACGGGGTGAATTAACCCATTCTCCTTCTGCACAAAAGTATTCACTCACTTCTTTCCCATCTTTTAGGAAATAAAGGCGCATCATGCCTTTCAGGATAAAATGACTCCTGGTACAAACGGTATCGGCGTGGTGAATCAGTTCTCCTTTTTTATATACTTTAGCTTGTACTCTTTCTGTTAACGCATCCTGTAAAGCCTCGTTTACACGGATGTATTGTTTAAAATGTGCAAGGATAGGAGCTGTTGCTGATGACATGAGATAGGAGAAGGTTTAAAACGTTTATGGTTGGTATACTTTTAAAACTACATTTCTTTTATCGATTAAATCAGTATTATAATACAGATTGAGTATAAATAACATTGAAAAGAAAATCCTGATGGGATAAATCAGTATTATGATGCGGATTTAGAAGGTTAACACTAGAGGTATTTAAAAGCTGCTTCAAAATGGGAGGATAACTTTGATTCCTTTTTAATAAATGTAGCCTATTTAAATCTTCGCAATCTCGCCAATGTTTTGCTGCAAAAACGATTATCCTATTCCGGAAAATCTACAAGGAATAAACTATCTATTATCTACAGCTATTCCAAATTTACACCAGCTCAAGCTGCCCACCTTTAGCTACTATTATTTCGTGGTAATCCTGTTTTAAATCCTCCGGTAAAAACGAATGGTCAATCCACAAATTTGCAAGGCTAATTTGTTTTTTAAAACGAGCCAAAACGTTATCAACGGACTTGGCGGGTATCTTCAATCTTTCTGCCAACTGTATAAAGTCGGATAACTTTAATTTCCTTTGTTTAGCATTAAGGGTTAACGCTATCTCGTCCAGATCTTCAGGTATGGCCAATTGCGTACACAACAAATCATAGGCGGGCGATAATTGTAAGCTACCTTCAACAGCACTAAGCAGCGAAAAGTTTTTTAAATGCATATCTGCATTGCCCGTAAGAAAACAGAAAAGCGCATACTCAAAAAAACGAATTGCATCTAAGCCGGGTTGTGTTGAATACCGCAGTATAACATTACCTACCTTTTCCATAGAACCCCTATACTTGTCACTGGTCATTGTTTCTGTTAACTGGCACATATCTTCCATCGCCAGTTTATCTTTTCCGGCACGGTCAAAACGTTTGGTAATATAAGCTAGTTCACCGGAGCTCAGGCGTATCAAACTATGTTCCGCTACCGATAACCCAAAGGAAGCAGCCAGGTGCATGGTAAGGTCTTCATTCTCGGGTAAAGCTTTAAACTCAGTGGTAGGTGGTTTTAGAATAAAGTTACCCCAAAGACCGACGATAGTAAATCTGGACTTTTTAGGGTCACCGGGTGTAGGCTCAATGCTTAAAGATAACTTTGGTTGCACACCGGTAACAGCCACACTTTTTAATACGATAGCGGTAGCCATTCCCTGCATGTCTTCCTGGCTGATATTTAAAGCAGGTGGTACAGGCAACCCGAAAAATGCCCTGCTGCAAGCCGTGTGAAAATCACCGGCTGTTTCAGTAATAGGTTGATAACAATATAGACAGCGTTTACTCATGATACTTCTTCGTTTTGAATCCTTTCCACATGCACAGCACCTATACAATCCCGGCATACCGTTAATAATAATTCCATCCGATCATTAGCGTTAAGCTTCCAGTTTTTAACAGTAATTTCCAGTAACCATCCCTCCGGAATAAGGCCATCAAAAAAAGGAAAAAGTGTAGGGCTATGATAAGGCGCTTGCCGTAAGGGTAGGGTCATGCTAATAGGCATGGCTTGCAGGCTATCAAGGTAATGCCCGTAATAGCTAAATCCATAACCATCCTCATCCTGCCAAACTTCACCGGCAGGTTTATCTTTAAAAAAAACTTTTCCGGAGCGTCTCATATTGCTTCTTGTGTGGTTATATGATCTATTTCGTTGTGGTCAATAAGATCCAGTAAATCTTTATCTTTTGTTTCCTTATACTTTTTTGCGTGGTTATTCGGTAAAAACCACCAGCTAATAATTTCTCCGTTTTGAAGAATGGGCCCAAGAATAACCCCAAACAATTCCGTTTTGTCTTTCAACAAAATTTTTACGGCAATATTGCTATAGTTTCTCGCAATTTCATAAGGGTCCTTAATAGTTTCTACACTGGGCGACATGCGGTGGCCAAACAAGGCAAGTACCTGGTTCACTTTATCCAATCGCAAAGATTCTTTACCTTGTTCCAGGTCACGGATAAAACGCAGGCCTACGCCGGCCTTATCTGCCAATTGCTCCTGTGTCATATTGGTTCGCTTACGCTGGTATTTAATAAAATCTGAAACACTGTTATTCATAAATATACCCTTTCAGGTATAAATTTATGAAAAAAATGTAAATTATATCATTTCGGGTATAATTTTATTAAAAAAAACAACTTTATACCTGATGGGGTATAATTATTATCGTTGGCCACAGGATTCTGTGATTCGAACTTTTCCGAACACTCCGCCACCGCCTTAACCACCCCAATCCCCATGGGCAAGAAACATTTAGCTTCTACGATAAGTTTTTAACTACCGGGTTGCTGGAAAGGCTGGATAAACTACTGGCCAATATATTATTGGTATTGCCGGTTTTAAATTTTTTGCGGTAGATAGTTAAAATAGGGAAGGAGATTGTAAATTTTTAGAGGACAATTTTTGTTTTTATGTTACCAGTTTCTAACCCCGAGTAAGGTTTGTATTTGGATTCGGGGCTGCGGTGCAGATGGCATCGGCTGTTGCAATTAGGTGATTGTTCGCAATTCTTTCTTTCAGTGAAAGAAAGAATGAGAGCCTCCGTTCGGGGTTCTGTTCGCTGCTCATCATTGATTATGTTTATCAATTGACATTGTCAATAAATAAAAGCGTTTGAGTTAATATTTACTTCATTAAAAATTATGCACTAGTATAAATAATAAAAGTGACAACTTTTCTAAAAGCATCTTCTACTGCTGTTTTGCTAACGTTAAAAATGGCACCATGCGCAATTTTATTTCTCTTTTCAATGATTTTGATATTAGTCAGGTTTTGACAACTTACCTACCTCAACCGGATCGATGTTGAGCATAGATTTAAAAAGTACAAAAGCTTTATCTATGATATTTAATTCTTTTAAAAAAATAGCAATACACTTTTTATCTATCTTTTTTGCTATTAGGTAATTCGATAGCATGGAGTTAATATATGACCACCATCTTTAATTTTAAGAAAGCAAGAGAAAGTAATATCTTTCAGCCACACTAAACCAACCACTTTGTTAAAAAAACTAATCGGCTATAGCCTGCTTTTTATAATATCTTCAAGCTGCTGGAAAAATACGTATTCCCAAATTAATACGACCAATACTGATTCTTTCATTCGAAAAATAGATGCCATAATGAGTGCGTATAAAGGTAATGACCGACCTGGCGCAACAATAGGAATTATTCACAACGGTGTATTGGTTTTTAAAAAAGGATATGGCATGGCAAACATAGCCCAAGGAATTCCAAACAATCCTGATATTGTTTATAAAGTGGCTTCCGTAAGCAAACAGTTTACAGCTGCATCAATTGTATCCCTCATGCAACAACACCAAATACAATTGACAGATACAATCGGGAAATATATCAAAGGGTTGCCTGACTATGGAAAACCTATCACCATCGCAAATTTGTTATACCATACTAGCGGCCTTAGAGATTACATGGCTTTAATGTGGTTAAGCGGAAAAAGTTTTGAAGATAAATTTACCAATAAAGATGCCCTGAATTTAATGGCTCGCCAAACGGCATTAAACTTTACTACAGGCCATCGTTGTGTATATAGTAATTCCAATTATATATGGCTAACCGAACTTGTACAAAAAGTAACCGGCACTTCTTTGAAAAGATATGCTTATGAAAATATCTTTAAACCATTAGGAATGTCCGGTACCGGTTTTGATGGATATAAGGTCTCTGGAAAAAAAGTACTGGCTCAAAGTTATAAAAATACAAGTGCTGGCTATCAGCCATATAAAAATAATAACAAAACTTATGGCGATGGCGGTTTATGGACAAATTTGGAAGACCTGTTACATTGGGATAACTTATTTTATGATACGATGTCAGTGGCCGCAAGTTTGCTGAAAACCGGCCAACTGGAAAATGGAAACCGTTTAAGTTATGGCATGGGCATTATGTGGGGTAATTACAGGCAGGAGCCTGTACAAATGCATCCGGGAGCATTCCTGGGTTACAGAGCAGAGATACTTCGTTTTCCCGGCCGTAATATCACCATTATTTGTCTGGCCAATGCTGAAGATATTAACCCCGAAACCTTAACTCGTCAAATTGCCGACCTTTATGTTTTTAAACTACCATTGATAGATACCATAACACCGGAACCTACTGTGGGTTTAGCAGAAGCCTATGATCCTCTTATGGAAGGACGATATGAAGTAGCGCCAAATGTTTTTATCGATATCAGATACGAAAACCAACAATGGACGGGACAGGCAACTGGACAGCCTCGGCAAAAATTAGTAAAGGAAGTAGAACAGGTCTATAAAATTGGTACAACAACGGATAAAGTATTATTTACAATTAATAAGAAAACCGGAGCTAGAGAGTTGCAGATTGTACAACCACATGGAACTACCGTAGCTGTAAAGCTGGAGTTAATCACCGGCAGGGATCTAAATGAATTTGTTGGCGAATATGAAAGCCCAGAACAAAAAGTTACCTATAAATTTTTTATAGAAAAGGGACAATTATGGTTTAAGGTAGGTGCCAATCCTAAAGAGAAAGCAAATGTAATCCGTAAGTATAATAAATTAAATTTTAGTTACCAGAACTTAGAAGCTGCCACTATGGAGTTTAGTAGAAATAGTCAAGGATTGATAGATGGATTTACCTTAAGTTCTGGAAGAGTATATGGGATTAAATTTTTTAAAAAATAACCACAGCTTCTGATAGGCATAGAATGTAAATAAATGATAATAATCTCTCTGAAATAGGGTTATTAAAAATGCGTATTCATCATCAAAAGTTTGCAATGGGTGTAAAATGTTCTGTGAAGGCAATGTTATTTCTTAAATGTTATTTCTTGGCATTTGTAAATTTGCAAATAAAATAACAGTAAGCAGTATGCAGAAAACGATAGCAATTGATATGGATGGAGTTTTAGCTGATGTTGAAGCGCATGCATTAAATTTATACTTTAAACGGTCTGGCATTGTATTAACCAAAAATGATATTGAAGGAAGACCGGAATCAGAAATGTTACCGGACGGACTCTTTTATAAATTGGTGAGGGAAAAAGGGTTTTTTAGAGAAGTGCCGGTTATATCTGGTGCGATCGAAGCGATAAAAAAGCTTTCCGAAAATTTTACCATTTACATTGTTTCGGCTGCCATGGAGTTTCCTCAATCACTTCCTGAAAAAAGAGAATGGTTGGCAGAACATTTCCCTGATATTTCTTGGCGTAATATCATTTTCTGTGGTGATAAAACAGTGATAAAAACAGATTATATGATAGATGACCATGCAAAGAATTTAGACTTCTGCCAGGGTAAAGCAATTATGTTTGCAGCGTTTCATAATCAAGGACAAAACCATCATCCTAAATTCGATAACTGGGAGGATGTTACAAAATTTTTGGAAACAGAATCGCAGGGATAACCATATAACAGTGGAATGAATAGTTAAATCTGTTCAGTGCATCTTTTTAGAATAATTTATTCGTACCCTTATCCATATCACGCCCCGGAACTATATAAATTTACAGCCTCTTAACTGCTCGTCTGCTCCCTTTTTCCAAACTATTATACCAACGCCCCGATAGCCGATACGAAACGGCTTTGACCCTATTGTTCAGGTATAACAGTTCTGTTAACTTGCCTGCAGTATTACATAACCATTAAACTGTCAGGCAAATTGAAAAGATTAGCAATCCCTTTTTTCATGATACTGCCCTCCCGTATTTGGGGCAAACGGGTATCCTTGGACACATCACCCACCTTGCATTTTCCGCTGGCTTTTACCACAAAAAACTTCCTGTGTACAGTAGGGGCGACAATCACCAGTCAAACCGTCGCAGGCAACGATTGGTATCTCCAGGTCTGTGATATAAAAACAACGAAGTCGGGTAGGATAATTTTACAAGTGGAAGCCCCCATTTTATTATTAATCTATTCTTTAAAAAGTACGACCGAACTTTCTGGGAATAACTTTGCCTGGTCCTGGCCCGTGAACCAATACCGCATGGTCTCTTTAACAAAAGGCAAGTATAACTTACAGGTAAATAAAGGGGATACAAGCTGTTTGTTCATCAAACCACCCATCAATTTATGGGAGGTGACAAAACACCCCGATATTAAAAATCACCTCTTTAGTTTTTCGGATAAGCCACAAAGTTTGAACGAAGCGCCCATTCACAAAACGGTAAGTACGGTTTTACAAAGGCTCCGGAAAATTGATCCGATGAAGAACCAACTGACCGCAAAAATTTTCACCATCATCATGGCCTTATTAGCGAATTATGATAAAGCATTACACAATAAAGAGGAGGTGAGTGAAAGACCATACTCCCATGCCATTGCCATTGCGGTGATGCAATACATCAGTGAAAGATTATTTCAGCCGGGCATCAGTAATATGCAGAAAATCTGTACGGAGTTTTATATCTCTCCCAAAACCCTGCGTAAATCATTTATAACCTTAACCGGATTGACGGTCGTACAGTGGGTGAAAGAGAAACGAATGGAGAAAGCCTGGGAACTGGTAATGCAAACCACAGAATCAATAGCTACCATTGCCGATAGTATCGGTTACTCGGAACCCAATAATATGTTACGCGATTTCATCGCAAAATATGGCCAAAGCCCTACAACGTTAAGAAATAAAAAGTCATAAAGCTATCAGATAAGGGAAGGATAACTTCGGTAAACTTCCCTTAGTGGATAGCAATAAACCCCAAAGCTATTTTTAACTTTATAAAACCATCGGCGGTATATTGGACGGGCCTTTATATAGTATCGCTGATGGTCTTCTTCTTCACATTTGTTGCAACAACAAGGTTCGGGTTTTAAGGATGGCGCATGCTTCCGGAAGCAGGCACCGGCTTTTGAGCGTAGCACAATGCTAGCAATACACCATCAGCTTTGCAGCCTGCGGCACCAATGCCGCACAAGCAAAAATTGCAAACTTAATCTGCCAAAGCTGGTAGCGCATCGCTGTGCAATCTGGAGAAACACTTTTGCAAAACAATTTTTTTAACATCAAATGTTTTATCATGAAAACAAAATTAATAGGGTCGATGTTAGCCGTAGTGGCAGCATTCGCCATCACCTTTAGTTTGAGTGCGTTTCGGGTAAATGCCGATGCGCCACAAACGAAAGAAAAACTGGATCATTACTTTCAGTATGAAGGGGATTTATTTGAAGAAGCGGATTATTTAACACCCGGAAACTGGAGCAAAAGAGGTTTGTCACCTGGTAGTGCCTGTGGTGGAGCGCAGCAGGTGGTTTGTGTTATTAAGGCAGAAACGGCAGACGAAGAAGTGACTGATTTAATGACATATTTAAACACGGTAGTTGGTGCGGGCAATATAAAATCTTTTATAGAAAACCCTTCCAATATTGAATACCTTAGACCGACGCCATAACATTAAATGGGAAAAAATAAAGGGCTGTTATCAGCCCTTTATTTTACCTTTCATTTTGCGTAATACCGGTTATACGGATAACATCATCTGGTATGGGTAAGGCATAGCGCAGACTATTGGGTAACAAACTGTATTCTTGTGTTTGTAATTTTCTTTTTAAAACAATATCCAATCCTTCTTTATTCAACCTTTTTAAGTCCATCCACCTTAATCCTCTCATATAAAGCTCCTTTCGTCTTTCCAATAAAATGGTTGCTAAAATCATATTAGGGTCAGTCATAGTGAACGCAGGAAATGGCACCCGGTTATCCCATCTCTTTTTTAATAAAGTTTGTAAATCGTTTAAAGCTGCGGCTCCTTGGTTCTTGCGGGCAAGACATTCTGCACGGGACAAATACATTTCATCGGTGGCAATCCCATTAAAGGCAGCACCTGGATCCGTATTGCCATCATAACTTCCCCTGAAACGCACCGCATGGCCCGAAGTAGGGGGTGTGAAAAGTAAATGTTTTCTCAAGTCGTCAGCAGCATAACTGGCATACAAAACCGAATCCACCCAACTGAATTGCGGAAAAATTACCTGAGTTGGGGTGCTGTGATAAGCAACCTCAATATTAAAGGACGGGATAATAGGTCTGGCCGTAACAGGTATCGTATTATAGTCAATCAGTTCATGATAAATCTGCAAATATTTATCGGCATAAACATAGGCGCTATCATAGGAACGCATGGATAAGTAGGCCCTGGTCAGCCATCCATAAGCGGCTGCCTTCGATGGTCGCATTACATGTAATGGTTTGTCAGGTAATAAGGGATAAGATTTTTTTAAATCATCAATCATAAGTTCATAAGTAGCAGCTAATGAACTACGGGTGGACGATACATTGAAATCAGGATCTGTTCTTAATACAAGGCCGGCGTCCTGTTGAGCGGTGGCTTGGTCATAAGCCATACAAAAAGTCCAGGCAAGTTGTGCATAGGAAATACCTCTTAAAAAATAAGCGCCTCCCTGTGCCATATCCCATTCCTTCGAATGAACGGCGCTACGTTCTATCTTTCTTATTTCGGATAAAACAACATTGGCGATATATATTTTTCGATAAGCATTTACCCAGTCATTATTATTGCCACTTTGTATCAGGTTTTCTTTTTCCCAGGTATAGGCATTACGTATTAACTCACTTCTTCCTAACCAATCATTGTAGTTATAATAATACTCATCAGAGCCTGATTCGGCCACTCCCGGAAAGTTGGTATTGATACGTTGGAAATCGTCCAGTAAAGCCTGTAAGGCGGCTGTAGAATTGGGTACACTCAATTTGGCATTGGGTTTCTCGTCTATAAATTTTTTGCAAGCCATTAATTGAACAGCTAACAGCAGCATGATAATAAAACGGTACTTCATATTTTAATAAGTTGAGGTTATAAAATAAATTGCATCCCTATAGATAAATTCCTGGGAGGAACGATTTGCGGATGGTCCGGGTCTATTTTTTCTTTATTAGCACGCCAGATAATACCCAGGTTGTTGGCTACTACAAACAGGCGTAGGGATTGCAACATTTTGCTGCGAAAATCTTTTTCACGTAGTTGATAACTGAGGTTGATATACTCTAATCGTACATGGTCACCTTTGGTTGCCAGGGCTTCAGAATTATTATAAAAATTATTCCTGGTGGAATTAAGCGGGTATACAAAAGAAGGAACTTGGGTGTTAACTTCATCACCCGGCTTTTGCCATCTTTTAAGATAGTCTTCGTGCCCTTCAAGCGCCGTAATTAAAGTGTTGTAGTTAATAGATTCCCGTTTAAAATAATAACCAAATTTGTACGATACCCTTGCCGTTAGGGTTAATTGTCGCCAACTGATGGTATTCCCCATGGAACCGTATAATGAAGGTAATAGCCTTCCCACATACCTTAAATCAGCAAGTGTACTGCCGTTTCCTGTGATAGAAATCCAATTATTGCTGGGCTCACCTTTTAGGTAACCCAACGGGTCGCCTGTTTGCGGATCAAGGCCTGCATAGCGGTAGGCAAAATAACCAAAGGGTGAATAACCTTCCCATCGCATTAAACCCATACCAACAATATTACCCACCGTTGAGGGGATGGGGTTAAGCTTTGTTATTTTGTCCTTATACGTATTAACGATAAGTTCCGTTCTCCAGCTAACGGGCTGGTCTACAACCAACGCCTGTAAAATAATGTCAAATCCATGCCCTTTCATTTTGCCTACATTTTTGATAATTGTGGTTCCTATACCCGTAGTAGGGTCAATGGGTGAAGGGCTGTATAAGTCGGATATTGACTTTTTAAAAAACTCCAGGCTTCCGGATAAACGCCTGTTTTTTGTAGCAAAATCAATCCCTACATTGGTGGTGGCTACCTGTTCCCATTTTAAGTCCGGGTTCACAAAATTGGCTACCTGTGCAGTTGGTGTAAAAGTATAAGGGTTCGTTTGCCCATAATTAATGGTGGTTACCGCAACCCTTGTCGGGTCCAGGTTACCTTGCTGGCCGTAAGTAATACGAGCTTTTAAGGTGGATAAACCGGGTAGCGAAAGGAAGGATTCTCTTAAGATATCCCAGCTAAATCCGGTTGACCATAATGGCTTCCATTTATCATTGGTATTTACCCCGAATAAGTTGGACGCATCACGGCGGAAACTAACCGATAGGGTATAGGTATTACGGAAACTGTAGGCGGCATTATTAAAAAAGGAAACAAAGCGGATGTCTGTACGATTCAGTAATTGATTATTGGGTATAAAACTTTGGCCGCCGGTCACATATTGCCGGTAAAGATTGGCATAGTCTACATTTACAAAACTTAAAATTTCAGACTGGTAACCGTAAATACGATAAGCATTCTCTGATACTTTAGTGGCCCCAACTTCAGCAGCGGTTAGGGCATGTATGGTATGGGCGCCCCATTGTTTTTTATAATTAAGTTGTCCCCGTAATTGTTGAGCGGTAAGGGTATTATTTCTCCTGTCCAGTATCGATCCTCTGGGTACATTATATTTTATGGTGTTGGTAGCAAAATTTGGTTGGGCATAAATATTAATCAGGTCCCGGGTATAAAAACTACCCTCACTTTGTTGCACCAGGTTAGTGGTCTGCTGATGTTCAATTCGGTATTTTACGTCCAGTGAAAAAGAAGACGATAAACGGTAGTCTGCACTCCAGGTGGTAAAGATGTTTTGAAGCTTGGTGTTATTATTTACATAGTGATGATCAGTCAGCGGATAATAATACCAGTTTAATAACAAGCCTCTTCCGGCGGTATCAATATACCGTTGCCTGTATTTACTAAACCAAGGTACGGCCATGCCATCATCAGTTGCCAATTGCGAATAAATAGGCGTGTTGCCTCTATAGGCATTAATTTGTCCATAAGCAGGGTTACCGGTTTGGTATACACTATTGGTAAACTGGGCATCTACCTGCAGGCTTAGTTTTTTAGTTAGCTGATAAGTAGTATTCGTTTTTGCATGAACCCTTTTGTATGGATCCTGTAAGGTGCCTGAATTATAATCGTATGCACCGGATAACAACCAACTAATTTTTTCACTTCCACCGTTAATTTGTAAATGATATTGTTGGTTGGTGGCTTGATGATAAAAATGGCGGGTAAACTCATCCCTTATATCAATACGGGACAAGCGCTCAAAATAAGCATCGGCATCAGCAGCACTAACTTTTCCATCCCGTAAGTTAAAAAGTGTTTCGTATACAGGGGTTAAAGGAACCCTGGCCGAATTAGCCGTGTCGGAAAAACGATATTTTTGAGAGAATAAATATTTTTCCAGTTCAATAATTTCATTCGAGGGGATGCGGGGCTGATAGAATAAATCAGGCTTTGATACAATGGTGATATTCGAGCCACCGGTTATCGTTGTTTTTTTACGGAACTCACTTTTTTTAGAGGTAATAACAATAACTCCATTTGCTGCTTTCGCTCCCCAGATGGAGCTGGCAGCGGCATCCTTTAACACGGTTATGGTTTCAACGGTATTAGGATTTATATTATCCAGGTCGCCCTGGTATTCAAAATTATCCAATATGATAAGCGGCTTTTGTATCGCCCAGGTAAGGGTACTCCATCCACGTATCAGCAAATTACCGGCGGCAGTAGAGGTGCCAATGCGGGATGATATAGGCACTACACCATTCGTTATCGTTCCTAAACGATTAAATACATTGCTGCCTACCTGTTCATTAAATCGTTCCTGACTTATTTGGGTAAACGAACCGGTGGCTCTTTCACGGGGAAGGGTTTGTATGCCCGTATGTATCATTACTTCGGCCAGGTCTTTGGCTGTCTCATGTAAATAAAAAATCGTTGCTGTTAATCCGGTGGTGGGCAGGGCAATAGAATAGCTTTGGTATCCCTTATGGTTTAATACAAGTGTGTCGGCTTGTCCTGCCCAGGGAAGGCTGAAAAAGCCTTTTTCGTTACTATAGGTAACCTGATTTCCGAAGACGGTGCGTATGGTAACCCCGCTAACCGGCTGTTGGGATGCATCCGATAATACCTGCCCTTTAATCAACTTATCTTGTGCTATGGCACTATTAAACCATAGTAATAAGTATAAAAAAAATCCAAACTTTGTATATTTATTGGTAATCATAACTTGAAGTTTAAGCAGTTAATACATGGGTTAGTCAGTAATAAGGTATACCTCCGTTTTCTTACCTTCCCTTACCTGTTCTTCCTTTCTTACTTGTATGCCAAGCGTTGTCAGCCATTTCTGTAAGTCGGCTTTTACTAAACTTTCTATGGTGTTATTGGGAATATGAGAGGGGAGGGAGAGGTAGTAACAAAAAGTATTTTTTGTTTTCCAGTCAGCGCTACCTTCACCTTTTGGCGGTATATAACGGCTGGAATCTTTTACGTTCAATACAAATTGATTGCGACTGCCGCCAATCCGGTAATCAATCGCCAGCTTGGCAAATGCCATCAAATCAAAATTATAAAAAGCGGTAAAAGTCCTCCCTTCCTCGGCCATGCAGGTAGTACCATTGGGCGGGGCAATGCCTTCCCGGTAACTGGTAAAGGCCGAGTAATAAAGCTGCGCCGGTTTAGATGCTTCATCCTGACTATAACTTAACAACGGCTCCTTATAATCAAAATCCATCACATCTTTTTTCACTGCCCAGTTAAGTGGCTTTCCGGCCAGCAATAGCTTTACATTGTTAGCAGTTATATACTCCCCACCGGTAATACCCTGTACCACTCCGTTGGCATTTATCCAAATGAGGTGCGATACCAGTTTGTAAGGGAAATAAGCGGCAAGGGCAGTGTTACCCAAAACCACGGGTAGTTGCAAACCTTTGGTTTTAGGGTAACGGTTAAGGGTTTGCAGCAGGTCGGTACTGTCGGTAAAGTCCGATACAGTAAGTACCGTAAACTCCTGGTTAAAAGCCTGGCGCAGGCTATCTAACTGGTGCAGGGCCAGTATGCAGGGGCCGCAGTATTTGCCCCAGAAATCAAGGATAAGGGGTTTTCCTTTTAAGTCGGACAATCGGATAGTAGAAACGGGGTAATTAACCACCCCGCTCACCGTAATATCCGGCAGGGTATCGCCAATGCGGAGGGGTTGTATAGGGGTGGGTTGGGCAAAAAGGCTCATGGCCGGGCATAGCAGGGCCAGTAAGCAAAGTTGTAATTTTTTCATTGCAGTAATAGCTAAAAGGTGAATCAATAAAATAGCGACGGGGGTATAACTTTTTTGTGGTGGGCAGTAGATACGCTACTCGGCTTCCGTTGTGTCACTCACTTGTGCTGCAACAACCCTATTGGCCACTGTGCAGTACCCCGATTCTATCCCCGCTGTTCGGGGTATTTTAATCGGGGCCGTTCGGTAACACTAATCAGCAGGCAGACAACGCCTTCATTGAATGTATTAAGCCTTCAGCCTTCAGTTTTCCGCTTTAAGCTTTCAGCTTTCTGCTCAATAAAAGTATAAGCAGTAAGCGTAAGTAAAACACAAAACTTACCACTTACTACTTACAACTTATAACTAAATAGCTACTAATCGCGGCTTTAACTGCATGAGAAAAAAGTTATAGCCCGGATAGCTATACGGGTTGCTTGGGTTTGCAGGCGTATAAGATTTTATAAGCGATACAGCTTGCTAAGAAAACTTGTAAAAGTAAAGTGCTCATACCAATTGTATTTGGATGAGTCTCATACAAACAAAATGGGGTTAAGCCTACTCCGTTTTTTGTAGCCTGGCTCTGACAAAGCCCACTCTAAATTAGAGTGTGATCACAAATACGTAAGTAGGCTCAACCCCATAAGTATTATGGGAAGTTGAGCGCTTATAACTTACTCTCGTGATCAAGAATTGTCAGATTCGGCAACGAGACTCGTTAAGCGCTTACTTGTTATCTACAATAATTAGCGCAAATATAAATGTTGTTATTCTATACCATTGACGTATAAAAAAACAACAAGAAAATAATTTTAAATCTAAATAAAGATATAAAAAATAGTCATAAAGACCAATTTAATAGTCTTTAAAGTTAAAATAATGTTCTTTAGGGTTAATAATAGACTATAAATCAATTAATTATGATATTCTATTTTTGAAAAAATACTTCTGATGCCGCAAACGAAATATAATAGGATAAAAATTGCACTTGCAGAAACCGATAAGTTGAATTCGGAATTAGCAGCATATATGAAAGTTCACGAAAGTACAGTTTCTAACTGGTGCACAAATACTAATCAACCATCCATACAAGACTTGTTTAGGATTGCTAAATTTTTGAATAGAGATGTTCGTACTTTGTTAGTACCTACAAAACCCAATGAAAAGATTTGAGGTTAAATTTATTGTTGCATCTATAAAATTTTTCTACTTCATATTGTAAATATTAGATATTTAAAATATCTTAGCTAAGTTCAGCCACCAACTGCACAACGTAACCCCATTAACGAACCATTAAACTTAAACTGCTTGCAACTTACTACACTTTGGTATTCTCTTTCATATCAAAAAGTGTATTGCCACAACGACAATACGAAAAGTATTACACTAAAACATTAATTATCAATATTAGTCAATAAATATAGTTAATGTTTAATAGCGTTAATATATCAATTGCCTGCAGGAATTCACCACAATCACTCTAACATAATAATATGGGAAGTATAGCATACAATTTTTTAGCAAACTCAATTCTATTTGACGATAATGAAATAAATTGTTTATACAAATCTTTATTGGATAGTCAACTTGAAAATCTTTTACAAGATTATAGACAACATTGCCTTAGTAACTTAGATAACTTAACAAAAGAAATTACAGAGAACAAATCCTCTCTTAAAGTTTTGTCCAGTATTGAAAAAATGCCGTTTCAAACTTTAAAGCAAAGTGCATTATATTTTGATCAATTCGTAATTTATGATCCACTCTTTAAATTTACACATACAGAAAGTGAAGCGAATAAAATAATAACAGAATATTTGGGGTTTCAAAAAAACGGTATTGACAGAGAAGAGCTTGCACAAGCAACAAGACTTTTAAAAGCAATTACCCCAATGGTTGCAGCAGATTATGTAAAAATTCTGCCCATCAGTTATAATTTTGAACCACCAAAGCAATCTCTAATAAATCTTCCAGTAAATTACTACGCTGACGAATTACCAAAAGAAATTTTAGAGACTTTCACAAATAAGGCAATAATTAAATCAATGAAGCAAGTTGATGGCGGTTGGGAAATTTTAGACAGCAACGATTTAACACCAGGATTATTTATCACTTTTGAAGACCTTGATGAAAATAATGGTTCTATTTATAATTATTTCCATCAAGAATTTGAAAAGACTGATGACCCCAATAGATTTCATGCAAAAATGTCATTAGCCTCTTATCCAATGGACAAAGAAGAATGGGATATTTGGGCATTTCAATCGGTTAATAGTTCTGCAAAGGCAGCATTCGATAAAATATACATTGAGAATTTAATAGCAAATGATTTAAAAGCGACTTATTTGACTGACAACGGCTTTACAGCAAACTTGTTAACGCAAAATCTTTCTTCAAACGAAACTGTACAGACCTCTTCTGCTTCACAATTTATGAATTTGGAGTTACCATTTCTAGACAGGGTTGATATTGATAAATTAATGAACATTAGAACTTTTGAAGCAGACCTATTCACAAATTTTAGAATTGAATTAGAAAGACAATTTAGAGAGCTAAGAACAATTACAGACCCTAATGAAATAAAACTTCGTCAAGAAAATATACTTCACGAATTAGGAGAAGTTCAAGTAAATAAAATTAGTCAAAAACTTGACAGTTTGAAGCGCAAAGGTTTTGCAGACGCATTAGTTTTGGTTGGTGGCCTTGCAGGAACAATTCAAACTGCAGGTTGGAGTTTATTAGCATCTGCTTTGGCGACAGTTTCAGGTTACAGATCGTACCGTGAATACAAAGACAACTTAGTAGAAAACCCATCTTATCTATTATGGAAAACATTAAAAAAATGAGGCAATATATTTGAAGACCCTAATATCAAGGTTGGGCTGACGTATCCTGATTTCCCTTACAACGCCAAGCTCTAAACCGTTGGCTGCAAACTTAAAAAAACTCGGATAGGAAATATGGACTTTTTTAAAAACGAAGAAAACAGTGAAGAAAACAAAAGAGATATTGCTTTCCAAACTCTCGTTAGTATAAGAGACGCAGTTAGTATTGCTCAAAAAAAGCAACAAGCTCCAACCTATGAACAAGCATTTCGACTTCTACACGATTTAGATGAAGAGCTTTACAATGAGTTTGATAAAATTCTATCCGAGAAAAACGATAACGATATTGTAAAGCTTTATAAAGAAGAAGCACTCCTTCAATCAACTTCAGGAAATAAAATAAAACCCGCTGAATTAATTGAAAATGAAATTGACAGATTGAAAGGCCTAAAGAAACAAACAAATTCCACGAAAGAACAGACAAAATATATTAACAGAAGAATTTCTCAATTATATGGAGCATTAGAAAACCTAGAACCAAGACGCCTTACTGAAAATGCAATTTTAGTTAGAGATTTTGCTCAATTAGATAGGGGTAAGTTGTTTGGTGAAAAAATCTTTGAAGATTATAAGTTTGTTGACTACGCTCTGCCTAGTGATAGGTTTTTACGACTAAGACTTCTACATCCTGATAAAGAAGAACATATTACAGGTGCTGACCTAATATATGAGCAATATGATATCGTAAATGAACAAGTACGATTCTTATTTCTTCAATATAAAACATGGCAAGATGGAGTAATTTACTTTTCTCAACATCAAAATTTAAAACCTCAATTAATAAAACTACAGAATACTCTATGTAACAATTCATATTGTAAAGAAGAAGAAGTGTTATCTACTCCCAAATTTCGCTTTCCTTGTTGTTCAGGCTTTTTAAGACCTACTGACAAGCTTCAAAGACAAAATAGCAAGATGGTGTCAAGCGGAATTCACATACCTGTTTGTAAAGCACTAGAAATTGCCAAAACGAATTCTAAACTTGAAAAAAGGTCACTTGCAAAAGAATATCCAAATCACTACATTTTTGAAAGACTATTCAATTTAGGACTAGTAGGTAGTAAGTGGTTTGACTTAGAAGATGTAGAAAGTTTTTATAAGGAGAAACAAATTTTGCAAAAAAGTGATACTTTAAAAATTTATGCGAGGGAGTTTATAAATTCAAAGGAAAGTTCTAATGACTTTGATGATGATTTCTTACTGTAAAAGTCTGCAGCCAACATCGGTTTGGCGAAATTCGATTAGAAGTGCTAAGACTCAATTTTTCGATTGCTATTCCAACTTGTCTGTAGTGTTCTAAAATAGTAATACAGTTAAGCTTTGTTTGCAACAAAGCATTGGCTTATAAAAAGCTGGTATATATAATTTACAATTTTGCAAATATTAAATAATTAAAATATCTTAGCTAAGTACAGCCACCAACTGTATAATGTAACTCCATTAATGAACCATTAAACTTAATTGCTTCCAACATAATACTCATCTGTATTATATTTCACAAAAAAAGTATTATCCTAATTACAATAAGAAAAGTATTACACTAAAACATTTATTATTATTAGGCTATAAATATAATTGACGTTTATTAGCGTCAATATATGAGTTGGCTTCCATTTACAGACACAGACTTTACACTACACAAATCTATACTTACATAAAAAAGTGCACGCAAATGAGAGAAAACATAATATCATTTCTTCCTGTAGAAAAAATGCGAATTGTAAAAAAGGTTACACTTGTTGCGAAATTCAAGGAACAAGAATTTTCAATCGGATACTTCTTATATAAAAGAAATTTTAGTGGAAATTATAAAATGTTAGAGGTTGCCGAAGAAGAAAAGGATTTTTCTTATAGTTTTGAATATCCTCAAGAGCGACTATTTCCAGTTGACGAAATAGACAATTTAATTTTACAATCAGTAAGAACCAAATACCCAAAGGCCGACATAAGAAGTTATCTGATTACATCCACACTTGACCAAGAAAATTTAGTAAGAATGAAAGACCGTCCATTTGAAAATGGAGAATTTGTTTTTCATCCAAGTTTTGCGAGTGTTGATATCAACAAATTTGTTGGAAAGGAATTTATTCAACTTGTAACAGACATTAAGGTATATAGTGTTTATAAAAAAGAAGAAATTAAAGATTTAACTTTCGTTGGTTATTTTGATGTTAGAAATCAACAAATTCTTGACAAAATACGTGAGGTTCAATTCTTATAAAATGGCTGTCAACATTGGATTTTATACAAGTTAGTAAGAATAGCTAACATCAGCCAATTGAAAATCATGTTATCATTAATGTTCTAAAATACGAAATGGTTATGCTTTGTTTGTCCCTACCAGGAAAAGACGAAAAGCATAGAGAACTATAGAATTTGGTAAGCAGCGGCAACAGATGCATAAAAATCTCGGAATCGAATAAACTATATCTTCAAAATGACGGATAAATTTTATTATAGATTAACTAGTGAACAAAAAAGGGGAATAGCTCAAAATCTCATAGATATTTTGCAGAAAGATACTGTCATAACAAAGGAAGCACGAAACTTCATATCAAATTGGTTACTTACCGACGGAAGCGAAAAATTTAAAGCATATTATGATGTATGGGATATTGTTCTTAGAAACTATTTGCCGACTACCAGACCGATATTATTCCGGGCTTGTGATAGAATTAATAAGAATGGAAAAATTGCCAGCTTTACCGGGCGATTAGAATCTGCAAGAAGATTTAGTAAAGGCAAAGGCTATTTAATAATATGTGATACAAAGGAAGTGCTCGATTATGAAGAGAGGTTTTATAAAATTGGAGAATATAAAAATACATTTTATCCACTTATTGAAGTGCTAAGAAAAGCAAATGCTGCAGGTGGTTGGGGATTCTCGGACAGACTTTTGAATGATTATATAGGGGAAGACGAATACATTATGAGAAATAACCTCGACCTTATGCACTACTTAAAATGGAAACAAATTGATAACAAGGAGTCATAGGCTTCATTTCAAACATTTCTTCTTCAATTGCTGTTATCTAGCTTCTTTTACCTTCATAAATTTAGAATTTTGCCCTCTTTTTTAAGTCACCACCTGTTAAACTGCTTTCATCATTCTTCCGATAGTTAGTTAAAACTTTGTATTCTCCTTGTATCTTCAAACAATTTAATCCTTTAAGCGCCCGATAAAAGCTAAAAACCTATTCTTCTCAAAATACTAAACATAAAGAAACATTTTTAAATCGGTAGACCCGCTTGAACCACAACTTTATAAGATTTACAACCGTTAGACCTACTTGGAATAGATTTTATTGCGTACGTAAAGAGGGTAAATTAAACTGTTTTGAGTTTATGACAATAAGTTATGAAAAATTATTAGGCTATAAGGACGTTTACGGAAAATATAGTATGAGTCCAAAAAATGTCCTTGCCCGCAGGGTAGGACGAAAGGCTATATTAGATACCTCCGCATTATTACTTACGTATTGTAGAAAAGGAACTCATATTTCGCTACCAAATATTATTAAAATGTTCTTTAGTTATGGAGGGCAATTTGATATTCATGGGTATCACCTTGTAATGCAACGTATTCATACAATTGTTCGTGAGGCACATGGAATGCCGTTGTATGTTTTATGCGAAGAGGCTTTACTTGACTTATACACGTGGGCAGCAGAAAGCACTGATATGCCGGAAGATGGCAATGGACTGGGAGATGAAAATAGTACTGATTTATTAAAGTTGGTACTATTATCTAACGATAAAGTACTTGAACGTTATAGTAAGGCTCAAAAATCTGTAAGACTTCAAAATGATCGAAGACTGCTTCGCCAGTTACTTGCTGAGCGTTTCCCACAGACAGATTTAGTTGAAATTGACTATGGAAAGCTTTTATACAGTCAAGTATATAAGCTAATGCAGCTTTTGAATTTCTTGGAAACAACGCCAGCATATGAAAAGCTATTTAATCGCTTGCTACAAGATTTTGACGTGAAGAATAAAGAGGAGTTCTTTAAAGCACTTGGAGGAGCTGTTTTTACTGCTTTAAACTTGAATAAAACTGGCATTAATTATCTTGTCGTTGAAAAAACTCCTGAAGCTATTAAGAACTTTGAATTTTTAGATAGGTTGGCTCACAGTACTACTGAAGTGGAACAAGGCCCAGCTGATTACATATTTCTAAGAGACAGGCCACTGCAAAAAATGGATGATTTGAGCTATCAAATTGTCTTTGATTTCTTTTTGATAAAGAAAATGTATAATGGGCTTATGTTTAAGCTTTCTGGTTATTGCAACGATGATAAGACTTTACTCAACGCCCCCTTTTTTGGAATGATCAGAGATGAATTTATCGAAGGTATTCTCGTTTACGACACAATGAATGCTGTCGTTTCAGTATCAAAAACAGTTGTCGTAACCGGTAATGAATTTAAAGCAGCTAAGGTGGGGCGAGAGCCAGATTTTTACTGTAGACATAATGACAAAATATTACTAATTGAGTCAAAAGATTTTTTTATTACCGGTGAAGAAAAAAGATCTTATGATTTTAACATAATCATGAATGGCCTTTCGCGTGATGGACGTTTACAAAAGGCGACTCTTCAATTGGCAACAAATGTGATGCGCACCCTACAACAGAAATTGCTCCTGGATACTGCATATATTCCTACAAAAGTAGATATCTATCCTGCTGTTATTGTTCATGACTCTTTATACAATTGCACCGCTTTAAACTACTGGACTAACGAATGGTTTCAAGATGAATTAAAAAAAATAAAAGCCGAACCAGAATTCGCTGGGGTTGATATTACGAAAGTAAGGCCAGTAACATTGATTGATATTGATACTCTAATTTTATATCGTAGTCATTTCGAAAGTGGAACGCTCAATTTGTATGATATTATTGAGGAATATCAAAAATATGTAGACTTTAAATCGGCAAGTGACACTAATCACCAAAGAGCGATAATTCCTTTTTCGGAATTTGCTGCAGATTATATCAAACAAAAAGGATTAAAGCCAGATATAAAATTATTGAGTGACACTTATGGTCTTTCCGGGTTTATTGATGACGAGGAGCTAATCTTCGAAACAACTTAACTTCTCTCCGTACTATTGGTTGTTAAATTGTAAATAAAGATCAGATTTTGGGGGTCACAAGTTTTACGGAAAAGTTGTTGATGAAAAGATTCTTTTTGGTTTATAGAATGCGAGGTTTGTTATTTATGACTTTTAATGGCTGGCCTTTTTTAATCAATATTGAATCGGCATTATAATTTGTCCCCCCTTTAATCAATCCGTTTTTATACTCCAAGATGATAGGACTTAAAATCTGGAAACTGTATCCATCCAGGTTATAGCCGAAAAGGCCATCTTTGCTGATTGGGTAATTATTATAAAACTGCTTATTGTAACCTGGCTGCATAGCTTTGATTAGGGCCTTCTCTGCATCCAATAAAATTGTTTTTGCTGGAGGCAAGTTCATTCCCTTAAACGTATTAATGACATCTTCATTAATTGGATCCTCAGCACTAATAGTATGCAATGCTACAGCATCCTTTAATTGCAGAAACAGAATAGCAATTTCATGCGTAGGCAATGTTCCGTATTGTAGAGGATATTCCAAGGACAGTATTTGCTGTAAGGTGGAATGTCCAGTCAGTCTATTCCAAACCTCTTGCTCGGTTGATTTGCCGACATAATGAACTTTGTATTTTATAAATTCCTCAATTGATCCTTCAACGGTAGCTTCCAAGGCACCCCTCAGATAATTCTGGATAAAATTCTCTGGTGACAGCCAAGTGATGAATGTATCATCATGGTAATAGATCAATAAGTTTCTGATATTATTCTGCGGGTAGGTTTTGGGAACCGGATTGGGTTTGGGTAAGGCGTATTCAAAATGAAATCTGATTTCTCTATCTATATCCGCTGCGAGTTGTGGTTGATAAATAGGTAGCTGGCATTTAAGAACAGACGGGTTTCCCTTCTGCCTGATCTCAAAATGTATTACTGTCTGGTGAGGAGGATTGTACTCGAGACGTAGCAAATCAATCGTCAGTTCATTTCGCTGCGTGATGAGATAGATACTACTGTTTCTGATAAATGTTCTGAATAGCTCATCATCTTTAATCAATGCGAAATCATAATTACAAACTGGACTAAATGACAACTCCAGCATATTTATCATTGTTTTTCTTGGCATAAGATATTTAAATCATCTGTGATCGTTCATCAAGATACACTTTCTTCCAGCTAATTTTGATAAAAGTCGTATTTTTCAAGCAAATCATTTTATCATGTCTCTTTCACCAAAAAAAATGCTTCAGGCAGGTCGTATTGACCAAGTAGTTCGAGATTACTTTTATTCAAATTCCTCTGTTTCTGAGATTCCTGCTAAAGACTTAATGCCACTGTTCATCGAGAAGGGGATTTTTTTTAAAGATCATCGCAATGGGCTTCCTATTCGCCAACTCCTTCGAGAATTAGACGCAGTCGAACAACTATACTTACTGGAGTCGGTGAAAGTAATCCGGAATGCAGTCAATCGCAACTGGTATTTTGTGAAGGGTTGATTACAAACGCTCATTCCTTATCCCTGACCCTCTTTCAATAATCTTTTTGCTTTGTTTTATTGGCACATATAGTTTAAGAGGTGGTGTAATTTCTGGGTCCTATAAACTATATTAGAATGTACAAGGTTAGGATAGTCGTCACTTTTATACTGTCCTGGTAAAGTAAGGATTTCGGGGTTTGCGTTTTGAAAATTTTGAGCATATTTAACGGCCTTAGCATCCGCGATATGAATACGATCCTGAAACCCTATCAATCTGTGTATTTCTGAAAAACGATACCCTTGTAAAATGATATGGAGCTTTGAGTTTACCATGAGCATTGCCTGTACCGTGTTTGCTACGTGTTCAATATCTTCTTCCTGGCGTTGCATCTGACAATTCATTGTTACCAGTTGAATTTGTGGATTGTTCTTTAACCATTGTTGGTACTTCCTGATATGAAAGTCATTGACTGCATAAATATGTGGAATAGTAAAGATATCATTCTCTTCAAGTAACATTGACGAGACTAAACTTTTCTTTTGATTCAGGCTTTGGGCTACTGGGCATTCTCCTCCGAAAACAGAGAAATTAAACCCTGTAATTGCCCAAAAACCCATCATATTAAGTTGTTGGAATAGTTCACAGGGCACACGCTGGTGCCAGATGGTTTCGATCAGTACATCCAATCCTGTTAAGAACAATATCACTTTCTTTTTTGAACATAGACGGCGAATAACCGAAACGTCACGAAACTGAATTTTATTAATTGCGTAATGTCCTGCTCCTATTTTTAATGGATTAACAAGAATGTCACGCAATGTCAATCCCACTACGTCAGCACCAGTCATACGAGCCAATTCTATAGTACGATAATCAAAGACAGGGATATAGGGATCATTAAGTTTAATACCTCCAGACGGAGCAGTATCAAAAGCCAAGCCTCCTACCTCATCCAAAAATAATTGAATGCGCTGATCCTTACAGGTAACTATGTTTGCACCTGAAGGGTTTAAGCAATCAACAATTACCGCATCTGCTTCCGCTGCCTGTACATATGGTAGATAGAGACCGTTTTGTGCATGGCAATAACGGCCTGGTTGTAGATAATCATCGAACAATCCTGGTAAAACGTGCATATAAACCATTTTGTTCGTTAATGATTATTCCTGCATACGTCACTCCTAGAAAAGCACAGGTTTCTACCATCTCAGATTGTTTTTTACTTAATTTCCCAATGACAGATCCCAGCACTAATATCTGATGATAGGGCCCAACTTTTTTTATATTTACAGGTGTGTTTTTTACAATAAATGGCAATTCCTTCACTTTTGCTTGAAATGACAGAATACAAATTTCTGAAATATGATCCTGTCTGGATCTGATACCACCCGAATTTGGTAAAATCGGGTCGCGGATAATTACAGAATCCTTCTTGTTACGACTGGGTTTAATTTTCGAACCCATAAATTTTAATTTTAGTAAGTTAACAATACAAACCCTGCCAGACCATTACCTGGCCCAGCTGATTCAATTAGACTTACAGTCATCGCAAGAAATTCAGGCTGATTTTAAACCCAAAAACGTATCTTTGAGGTCCTACATAAAAGAAGCTTTGCTTCTTGCGACCGGTAAGCCTGCTTATCGGTTTTTTTATTTTATATTCACGACGCTTTTTTTAAACTGTTATAAAATTCAACCATTCTTCCATCAGCAATTTCCGCAATAACCTCATCCCAATGTTTATGACTAACATTACATTGGTCACACATACCAGGCAAGAAATGATTATCGGGTGAAAGAAGTACAGTCAATTCAGGGTTTTCTGTTGCTATATATATTGTACTTAGGTCTCCAATACTTAAATCCAGATCTTTCCCTCTACGCCAAGTTTCAAACAGACTCAAATCGGTAATATTCTGCCGTTTTATTTGGCTATAAGGATTAAACTTTTGCATTGTAAGTGCACTATATTGCTGGGCTTTTAAGCGTGAAATAGTCAGAGCGCTTGCCGACAAAAACTCATTTACCTTTAATGTTCTTAAAAGAAGGAGTAGGTGTTCAATATCGTTGACTATATACATTAATTTCGGATCGCAAATACATCAGACCCAAATTGGATTTTAAGGTGATCAATAGATGTGTGCATTATTTCTGCGGCTTTTGACCACATCATTCTTTTCTCGGCTAGCGCACGAATCAACAAAGTTTGTTTACGTAATGGTTTTTCTCTTCCACGAAATACCTCTGAATCGACTTTTGCTATTTCACTATTTTTCCATTCATCATAACGAACTAACCATGAATTAACGTCATTTCGTGATATATATCCTGTTGCTCCAGCACGAATAATAATTGCCGGTATAGAGATGCCGTAAACCTCTTTTATTCTTTTTAATTCGCTCAGCAATATACCCATACGTTTCTTGCCCAATTCGTCCGACAATGCATCTTCAGGAATCAATACAGCTCCAGCAAAATGGTTACAAAATCTTTCGATAGTGTCCTCATCAAGCCTCATGTCAAACCTAAGGATAATGTGGCCTAATTCGTGGAGAGCGGTAAAGCGTTTACGTTCTATTGTGTGGACGTTTTTATTCAATACTACCACGGGAATTTCCTGATTTAGCATTGTGCTTAGACCACTGAAGTTTTCATTGTAATTAACTTCGACAACATAGACACCTTTATTTTCTAACGTATCAACAATATCTGCGATGGGAGCGCTACCTAATTTCCACTTTTTCCGGAGTTGTTTGGCCGCCTTTTCTACGTCCTTTGTATTAACGATTTCCAAATCGGTCAGTGGATTTTCAAAAGAACGTTCAATACCCAGCAGGTTTTCGAGGTTAATAAAATATGCCACCTCATTAATTATCTCCTGCTTAATTTCAAGAAGTGTAAACGCTTTTACTTCTTTTTCGGAATTGTGCCTGAAAGAAACATGGTCGATTCGATAACGATCCTCAATCTTATCTCGAAAATACTCATACGGTTTGTTGAAAAAATCACAAACATTCATCAACACTTCACTGCTCGGTTTCATTTCACCAGTTTCAAGCCTGTGTACTGCCTGCTTGGAAATACTCAGAATATCCGCAAGTTGCTGAAGGGTGAGCTGTAAAGACTCTCTTAATTGTTTCAACCTTGTTGGAAATGCTTCCATAATATTATTTACAAGAGCAAATATAAAAAATTAGTCAATCAAAACAATTATTTTTTAAAAATTGATTGACTTTTTTGAATAAAACAGATAATGTATTGTATCTCAATATATTATACCATTTAATAGTTATGTCCTAAGTGATATTCTTAATCGCTCTTCTCGTTGAGACCTGCACGACAGACGATGCTATCTGCACCGCAGATAGTAACATAAATACAAAATTGCTCTCCATAAACTAACAGCCATCTTTATAAATCAACCATCTAACGCAAAAAATTTAAAACAACCAATATCCATGATATATTGGCCAGTAGTTTACCCAGCCTTTTCGGCTCTCGTAATTCGAAATAATATTTGATTTTATAGAATATAATTAACTGACAAGGGAAATGTTTTTAACATTGTATTAGAAAAAATTAAGAAATGGGTTTCATTGATTTACCTAAAGTTGACAAGTGGGTGGAGAATAGCGAAAACAGTGTTTTTAAACTAAGAAGCTTACTCAACATTCAAACAGGTTTTATTCTTCGTGAAGATGTACCTGATTATGGATGTGATTTTGATGCAGAATTGATAATCGATGAGGGTAACGCTTCAAACCTGAGATTCCCGATACAGTTAAAAAGTGTAGAAAAACTCAGCACAATCAATAATGGGGAGTACATCTCCTATTCTTTTGAAACATCAAGGCTTGGTTATCTAATGCGCAGAATACCTGCCCAGGGAATAGTAGTGATTTATTCTGTGGAACGAGATCAATGCTACTTCGAGTATTGTGATCGTATCTATGAGAATATAATGGAGGAAAGGCAATCTAAGGATTGGTTCAAAAATGAAAAAGTTAATATACATATCCCGGTTGAAAATTTATTAGACCAAAGCACTATAAAAACATTACATCAAACATTTAAGAACAGGTTTGACCAGGCAGCTTTCATGCAAAACTCTATGGGAAGAAAATATGGTCTTCCTTCAGTTATTGCGACTGAAAGTCCTGAATATGATTTTAATAATCCTGAGCATGTAAAATCTTTTCTCCAAAATTATGGCATGTTACTGCTAAATGTTCATGATATTCACATTACCTATAGTATGATTGAAAAATTACCATTTAAGGAAATATATGGTAATACAGATTTAATGTTGATTGCTGCTGTATCCTTTGCAGAAATGTTTATGCACATAGAATCAAAGGTCTTTACTTTAAAACTTTCTAAACTCGACCTGCCAAAAAGTACAGAGCTAATTCTTCGTTTTGTTGAATTAAAAAATGATTTGGCGCTGGGTTATTTGGACACAGATACATTTGTGAAGGAGTTGGAGTTTTTAGTGCAAACAGACATTAATAGTGAAAATAAAATAACCATCGAAATAAACATTATCCATTTTAAACTGTCTAAGAAACAAGCATTAGAACCCATTCCTTCAGATATACTACCAAGAATAAACAATGTTTTTACTGAAATAGAAAACTTGACCTCTTCTAGTAGGCAAAGTACCTTTTTACAATTATGGAACTGTGAAAACTTATCCAATTTTATCACAGCGCAGAATAGCGATTTTTTAGGTGAGTTTGCTATCCGAGAATCGATGTACGGGATAGTTGAAAAAAATGAGCGTATAGCTGCAGCCGAACAAATAATAGAATTAGAAAAAAAATTTTTCTTCTTACTTCGCAACATTAACAAAAAAGCAGTCGCTAAGGCAGATAAAGTATTAAATGCACATGTATTTAGTCTGGATATTAGACATTATATCTTCTCTCAACTAACCTATGCGTCGTTTGAAATACCTGTTAATATCGCACCTGGATTTCAAGAAAAGTTATTGACAAGAATAACAGTGGCTCAAAAAGCTTATAATGCTTTCGCTGAATTAAATTTACCCAACCATGAATATGATATACTGTGCAATTTGATCGACTTGATTGAATTAGCGGACAATTATCAAATAGTTACACCTCAGGATAAAATAAGTCTTTACAAAACCAAGGAGGCAATGGAAAGTCGACCTGAAGTTATTTCCCGTCCGCTTATATTTCCAACTCTATTCGCCCGAAAAAAACAAAATCGTGAAAAGCCTCCTCCTTATGACAAAGGTTTATTAAAAGACATGAATGATGTCCAACTTGAAACCTTGGCCCGAAATACGTTGCAATCAATGAACCTTCCGGAAGATCGACTACCGAATATACTGCATGAGATGAAAGCAGACCGTCTCTTTTCTCAACGCTGTACAAACCCTAATATTGATTTTGTACAGGAACAAAATTCCTTTAACTATTATATTAAGAAAGTTCGATTTTTATTAAGGAATAAAGAAAGTGGAATCATTTCCGCACCAAATATTGACATGGATTCACTTCTTAGAGATTGGAACTTATAAATTCGGACAATTAAAAAAAAATACCAATTGGGAATAGTATTTCTTATCTTAAAACACAATGTACTATTATACCTTGGTTGATGTTTTTTATCAAACAGATGAATGTAGGAATTCGATAAAAAATAGGCAAAGGGGAGTTATAGATAAAATAAAGATAACCTGCAATATGCTAAATACCGAATTGAACGTACAAGCGTGCGTGGCAACCGCCAATGAACGATGTTTAAAGCGAAATTATAAATTGTCATCATAACGGAACTATGAATATGCAATTACTTCCATTAATTAGGGATAGTCTTTGGGAAGGGTTTGTTGATATACCTTCGGACTTTAATCTTTTTACGCAAAAGTTTATACCTGAAATTTATTTTCGTGAGGCAGTTCATTCTGACATAAAAGAGAGTTTCAGAGTTATTCAAAAGTTGCTTCAACATAGCTTCTTTGAGTATCAATTTTTTGATATAGCTACGTTAAGGTCTGTGATTACTTTAGAAATGGCTTTAAAAATTAGATACGAAGAAATTAATAGTAAAAGATGGAAGGAGAGTAAAGGGTTAAAAGAGCTAATTAGTTATTTTTTTACTGGTAATTATTTTGAAGTATATAATAGTAATTATTTGGATTCCCTTAGAACAATTAGAAATCATATGGTACATCCATATCATCATGGATATGGGGGGCCTACTTCTGCTCCGGTAATTAAAAATGTGATTGATATAATTAATGGACTTTATGAAGATCCCCATTTACGTAAATCTCGCATGGAAAAAACAATAAGCATCATAGAAGTAATAAACACATTTGATAATGGGATAAATATATTTAGTAAGAAATACAAGGGAATGGCGCACCATGCCTGGCCTGGTTTCCTTTTTAATAAAGGTAATGTTGAACAACTATATTTTTACTATAAACCATGTTTTCAATATCCTCTTGAAAATTTTCAGGAAAATCAATGCTGTGTTTCACCTACAGAATTATTTATTGCTGATAGTTTTATTATTAATCAACAATGTTTGATATTATGTGACAACCAAGGTGATGAACTTATTGTATCTGGTATTATTAACGAAAAGCAACAATTGGAATTTAGTTTGTGGGTTGAGACGTATGGCAGGTTTACCGAACCTAAGGGTGATTATTTATTTACTAATAAAGGTATTGTTGATCCGTTTCGTATACATTTACGAGAGTTTCATAAAATGTAGATTGTAGGATAATATTTATAAGCATTTTACGTAACTAATATGCTTTGTTTGCAGCATAGGAATAGATTGTGCTTTCAATATTTAATATATCCGATGCATTTTTTAATATTTGACATACCTTTTAATTAAAAGGAACGGGGCATAAGTATTTGATGCGGAAAATAGGTTATAGCTAAATGCGGAAAATCTGATTCTTAATAATTGAGCGCATAAACGCTGAGGTGCTTGTGATACGTGGAAAGTACTAGAAACAGAATGGAATAGTGTATGTAAAAATAGTGATTGACTCAATTGGTGATTTGAGTAGAAAATTTATATAATCTTGACTTTTATAGTTTAAATTTAAAAAATGAAAATATTCTTTTCCACTTTTGTGACATTAATAATTACTATTATTGGAATATTTAATGATGGATCACAATTAAGAATTATTCTCTTGATATTGGCTTTTATTTCTGCTGCATTTACATTTGTACTAGCTCGGGATAATCATCAGTTTAACAATGAGTTGAAAGAGCAAATTAGATATTTAACATTGGGTGTTAATGTGCCTTCTTATGTTTCAAATGCAGTTGCAGAACAAACTGGTTTAATTGTAGATAAGTATATTTTCCCAGAATATAAAGAATTGTTGCTTAATGATTCAGGGGCTGCTAGGGTTGTAACTACAATAGATTATGAGTACCCCGATAACCGAGGGATGGTTATTAGATTTTTCATTCATAGGGAGAATCCATTATCTGAAAAACAACTTTACTGTTTTATATATTATACTAAACAGGAGTTAATAGATTTTTCAACAACTTCTATAAAGAGAAGAGAAAAATTGTTAATAGATACTTTGTTTACTGAATGGACCTTTTATGATACTGAAACAAATATGGAGATTACTCAAGTTCCATTTTATGATAAATTTGTTGATACCATTGTGTGGGTTCTAAAAGACAAAGGAATTGATCAAAGATTTATAAATTATTCTTTTCAAGATGCCAGTTTAGATGAAAATAATGAAATGGTTTTTTTATTTCATTTTAATATGGAGATGGATGTAGAGGTTAAAATTCCAATTTCAAAAATGTTAACTATTGTGAATAGAACAAGGTTATTAGCTGGTACCCAACTTGTAAACTTTATAACAAAGAAATATAATTGACCTTTGAATTTTATATACGACGAGATATTTATTAACCCACGAAACCTAATAGCGGTAATAATAACTGGAAGACAGTTTAATGAATTTATAATGATAAGAAAGCACAAGAGTGCGACGCAACAGACGATGCTAGTAGCAATGCAGCTGGTAACATAAAAATAGTAACCCAAAGCTTTTATAGTTTTTAATAAGGGTAGTACTACCTAAAACAGAAAAGGGTTATTCCGGCTAGTAATAATAAACTGGCCAAAACTTTGCCTAACTTTTCCAACAGGGTAATAAGCAGGGCTTTTTCGTAACTGCTATAACTTTGTAAGCCGCATACATTGCGCCGGTTAAACCGTCGGCGGTTAATAAGGTAATGTAAAACCAGGCCGCAAATAATAAGTACAAGGGATAATAGGGTAGGGCCTGGCATGGGTAATGGTTTTTAAATTTAGTAGCTTAATCATCCTCCTCCAAAAAGAAAATAGCTACCACCGGTTGGTTAAACACTTTCGCTAGCTTTAAAGCCAGTACGGTAGAGGGTACATACTTGTTTTTTTCCATAGCATGAATGGTTTGCCGCGATACGGATATTAACTTTGCCAGCTCTTCCTGGGTAATATTTTTAATAGCCCTTTGTACTTTAAGGTTGTTTGTCATGCTTAAGCTTTGCTTTTAAATAACAGGTAATGAAAACGGGCTATTAATAAAATAAGGGTGGTAAACATATGATTCTTAGGTGTTTAAGTAATCTTTGTAATAAATAATTGGGAGAAACATTTTTTTTACTTAATTTGCAACTAAATAATAGTTACAAAATTTTTAAGAATCTAAATCGACCAATTATGACGTATTCAAACCAATCAAATCGGTACAATCTAAATAAATGGCAAAAGTTGACAAATTAGTAAAGAGGTTATTATCCAAACCTAAAGATTTAACCTTCGATGAAATGGTTAAGATTTTAAAACACTTTGGATACAGTAAAGTTAAAATGGGAAAGACGAGAGGTTCAAGAAGGAAATTTGCAAATAATTCAAAACAGGTAATTACTTTGCATGAACCTCATCCCGAACACATTATTAAGGAATACGCGATTACGCAGGTAATCGATACATTAAATGAAAGAGGACATATTTAAAGATGAATAACATCTTAGAATACAAGGGGTACTATGGTGAAGTTAACTTCAGCAATCAAGATGAAGTGTTTTTTGGTAAGCTTATTGGTATCAATGACCTTGTCAGTTTTGAAGGAAGTACAGTTAAAGAATTAAAAAGCGGTTTTCGTGAAGCTGTGGATGATTATCTTAAGACTTGTTTAGCTATAGGGAAAGATCCAGAAAAAACCTATAAAGGAAGTTTTAATATTCGAATATCGCCGGATTTACACCGTAAAGCAGCAACAAAAGCAGCATTAGAGAAAATATCGCTTAATGATTTTGTAAGAAAGGCAATTGATGATAAGGTGAATTAGTTATTTACGTTGGAATTGCCAGCTTGTTAAAATAAGAACCCGCTCAAGGAGCGGGTTCTTATTTTAATTTAGGTTAGTTACTAAATAGTTGTATAAAAAATAAAGCTTATGTCTATTGAATATATTGACGAATTTGATATTTTGGTTAAAAAAGGAAATATTGGTTTCTATGAAAGTTGTAGGATGTTAAACATTGTTCTTAAGAATAATAGTACTGGTAAATATTATAATTATTTCTCACAATTTTTGTTTAGGGATTCAAAAGAGGAACAGAAAAACATTCAATTTGGAGATAAGACAATTGATATACTTGGTGGAAAGTATTCTTTATGTTATGGCTTTAAAGATCTTTCAATAGTTGATTGTAGGAAGAAGCTTGAATATGTAGTAAAAAGTGAGTCAACGGTTCATTTAGAATTGGAAAATTTTCTATTTACTATCAATAATTTAATACCTAAACAATATGTGAGCGATAATGCAGCATGTAGGATAAGTCAAGGATTAGGTGTTAGTGATATGGGCGATTATGTATTAGAATTATTTGATGAAGAAAAAAAATATATTGCAGATATTTACTCTCAGTTGTCTACTCAAAAAGTAAAAAAATTTTTTAACAAAATTTCAAATAAGTTCAATATTAATCTTTCTTTAATAACGGATAAAGGAGGCGGGATAGTCTTTCAATTTCCGGTGAGTGTATGTAAAATTAATGCAGACTTTGATTTTTTAAAAAGAAGTATAAGGTTACAGTTTGAATGGAATGAGAAAGTGTTAGATCACAAAAAATGTATAATTACAGGACAGGCAAAGATCGGAAAGGTTTTTTCAGGATTTGGATGTGTTAATCATGATGGTGGACCTTATCGGGATATATTTATTGGTAATTTTGATAGTAATATTGAAATGTTAGTATATAAGACGCATCCTAATTTAATAATTGCCAGAATAGATTGTGATTGTCCTAGGGTTTTAGAAATTAGAGGAGTAGTTACCGATGGAAAATCTATACGAATATTTAATGATAAGGAAGGAGAACAAAAGTTGAATATTGGTAAGCAATTAAAAGATAGATCAAAAGGTACTGATTACCTTACTTATGTGAACGCTCATCTATATTCTAATGATTTAGATAATTTAGAAACTCATAATATATTTTTTCACTTAAAAAAGGGAAGTAGAAAAAAAGCATTTATCACAATCAGAAGTTTAATTAAGCGCTATGCAACAAACCAAGTTCTCCTTTGGGATCCATATTTAAGAAGTGAAGATTTATTCAATACACTTTACCATTGTAATTTATATGATGTAGAGTTATTAGGGCTTGGTTCTATCACTGATGCGACAAGAGAAATATATGAGGATAAGGGAAAGAGTTTTAACGATATAATACATCAAGAACAAGTGAAAATTGAAATGCCGCCCAATAATAATTTAGGTTTAGATTTGAAATTTCGTTTACAACATTCAAGCAAAGGGTTTTCTTTTCATGATAGATTTCTTCTTTTTACTGGTAGTTATGATGTAGCGCCAATTGGTTTTTCATTAGGTAGTTCAATTAATTCAATTGGTAACTCTCATTCCATAATTCAACAAATTCAACACCCACAATGTGTTATTGATAGTTTTTTGGAATTGTGGGATAAGCTGAATCACGAAAATAATATTGTCTGGCCAATTCCAAAATCTGTTGAGAAAAAAAAATAAACTAATATTCATTTATGAACTATACAGTATTTTATTCGTGGCAATCTGACTTGGACAGCAAATTGAATAGATCATTCATAGAAGACGTTTTAAAAAGGGCAACTAAAAATATTTCAAAAGATCAAAGTTTTGAACTTGAAGCGGTTGTAGATAGAGATACTTATGGGATTGGTGGTAGCCCTTCTATTGTTGATTCAATCATGGGGAAAATTGCTAAATCTGATATTTTTATGTGTGATATTTCCATAATTAATTCTGAAAATAATGGAAGGCCAACTCCGAATCCCAATGTTTTATATGAATTAGGTTATGCATCTGCTATATTAGGTTGGGATAGAATAATTATGATTCAAAATATGGCTTATGGAAGTATAGAAAAACTTCCTTTTGATCTTAGGGGTAGGCGAGTTTTACAATATAGACTTGACTCAACAGTTGCAGATAAAAAAGAATGTAAAGAGAAATTAAAATTAGAGCTTTTTCAAATTTTAAAATCTGCACTTAGTTATTATAGTACTACATATATAACTAAAGAAAAGGCAATATGGTGGGGGCGATGGCATTTAGAATCAAAATTTAAAATGCGAGGAGGCTACCTACATGTTTTTAGAGTATCCTCAGACGCATTCTTATTTAATATAAGGATTTTTGATGGCTCTCGATCTGGTGACGTTTGGGGGAAAGCAGATATATTAACACCGAATTCTGCATGTGCAAAAGTTGTAACAGGGGAGGACAAAAGTTGCGAAATAATCTTTCGGAGAAGACTTGAAAATAAGCAGTGGTGGATAGAGATTGAACCAGGGGAAATTTGTAGAATGTTCCATGGTCTTAGTACAACATTTGCCGGAGACTATAAACATGAAGCGGAGCTAATTATCGATCAAGGGTTTTTGGATGAAATAGATATGAATGTAATTGAAAGGATGGTCGGCAGGTACCTCCCAATGTTTTTAGAAAATTTTCAATATTTTAGTGAAGGAGAAAATCTGGATAGTGACTTGGATTTTAAGGTTATTGTAGGGGCAGTTAAAGGTTTATATACAACAATGGAATCCATCGCAGTTAAAGATAATAAAGGAAATATTTGGTGTTCATTTCTAGATCCTGATGAAAATGTTATTAGGTCTTTTTCAAATACTCATTTGGAATCAAATAGTATAACGAAGTGGGTAGAGGGGTTTTCTGATAAAAAACATATAATTAACAACGATAATGATCAGTATTCATTTTATTAAAACGGTTTTTTGCAATAAAAAATTATTTGTTCTTTTTGTAATTAGAGTGAAGTTTTGTTGAATGAAGAATTTTATTTGATGTAGTGTTAAGAATGTGTTTTTTTGTAAATATTTGTTAGTATAATAGTGTTAACTTTTTCATTTACGCTACCTACACTTAGAAAGATTTATGATGATCTAAAATTTGTTAAATTGAAACAAACTTTTAAATTATGAAGCCTGTGTTGAACACAATATTGAACCAACAGCAAAAGACTAACAAACTTTTTTCTGAACAGGCATTTATTGTTAACGGTATACTTGAAAAACTGAAAGGCTTTGAGAAAATTATACCGGAAAACATTGGAGCAGTAGCCGAACAATTTGAATGGATCAGCAAAATTGCTGACATAAAACATACAATTCCGACGAACCCTAAGACTATATATTCAAAGTTATTTTTTGATGAAAGGTCTTCAGCACTTTTAGAATCTTATAAATGGATGAATGATTTTAAAATAATTTCAAAACCATTTCCTTTATTTGATAATATCTTTAGTCCTGGTGAAATTTATAAATATAAAGAGTGGGATTTTTCTGAAACTTTTGAGGAGTACGACGATGTTGAGAGCCAGCCTGAAAATATACTTGAAACACCAACTTCAGTAATTGTAACCGAAGCCCGAAGAGTTAAAGGAATAATTAGTGATATTTATCTTAATAATGCGAAATTACTTTTAGCGAATTCAAGAGATTTTGAGAAAATCATTGCTGAACTTCTTTTCAATAAGGGGTTTCAGGTGGAATTAACGAAACAAACTAGAGATAATGGATATGATATTTTAGCATTAAAATATATTGATAATTTTAGCCCAATAAAATATCTAGTAGAATGTAAAAAATATAATGAGAAAAACAAGGTTGGAGTAGAAATTGTTAGAAGTTTTAAGGAGGTTATTTCTACTGAACAGGCGAATAAAGGGATCATAGTTACTACTTCATATTTTACAATTGATGCTATTAAGAAGCAGAAGGAAACGCCTTTTCTGTTAGATTACAAAAATAAGGATGATGTCATAAGTTGGGTTAATGAATATATGAATACAAAATGACCTCAAATATGAATGTCATTTAATTGGTGTAAGAAGTGTGAGGTAAAAAAGTTTATGAATTCGAATATTTATATTTATTGAATTCCGCTTAATTACTTAAGCGAAGTTCTTAAGTTTTTTCATTAATTAATCAATTATTATAAACTCGGAATCAAATATTTCAAATGTTAGCTCATACTCAATAAAATAAGTTATCAAATAATATAATTTTCTATTATTGATTAATTTTCGATGCAATTAAAGTTAGAGGATTTTATCAAATAATCTTAGCCATTTAAATACTGCTACTTATGATGGTTCGTAGACATGTCAAGTTACTTTTTCTTTAAAGCGGTAGGATATTCTGATAACTTGCATTAGTATTTCGGCAGAAATAAAATCGTTGGAATAGTTCTTCTTTGCCTAAGTTTCAAGTATTATATTTCGCAAAACTTTATGAGCATTTGAGGGAGTAAAGTTTATTGGAGTGGAAAGTGATTGGTAAATTTGTAATCCTTATGCTTAATCTTCCATCATACGATTTTCAAACCAATCGGTCGAGATATGACTACGAGTTTCTTAGTCTCGGTCCTAGAGGCGTAATCCGGAAGGTTGCTCGTTTTGACAGCCTTGGTACCAACATATATAATTTTGGTTTTGGTGATTTGGATGAAGAAACTGGGGAAATATCTGATTTGATAACATCCAATAATGGAGATAGAGATGTGGTGCTAGCAACAGTCGCAAATATCATTTATGATTTTACCAATCATTTTCCAGAAGCGGCGATATTGATTAAAGGGTCCGATGCTGCGAGAACAAGGCTTTACCAATTGGGAATCAATAAGTATTGGGAGCAGATTGAGCCTGTGTTTGATATTCAGGCATACCGTGATGGTAAATGGTATCCTTTTGAAAAGGGGAAAAATTATGAAGCTTTCTTAGGCCGCCGGAAGGGCGGCTTCTTATTTTAACAGAACCTCATCATTATTTTTCATAAATTTGTACCATGGCAACAAAAAAGAAAAAAGGAGTTACTGACACTACCAGTAAAACTGCCATAGTTACAACTAAAGTTGGCAACTATGAGAAGCATCCTTTTTTTGTTCAAAAAAAGGAACAGGCAAAAGCATTCCTGAAAAAGGTAGGTTTACCGGCTTTGCTAGTGAAAAATACCAAAGCATAATCACTTACTTAATTTTATTAACGTAGAGTAAATAATAAAGTTTAGTTATGCAGATTTCCTGCAACCTCTCTCTATAAAAAGGAAAGATTAGAAAGTCAATTTTAAAAGTAATGCATCTAATATGAATCTCTATTAAACCAAAGGGAATTAGATGCAGTTCTCTACTATAACCTGTAACATTGTGTTAGAAAAGATGAATTTGTAAGCCGCATACATTGCGCCGGTTAAATCGTCGGCGGTTAATAATAACGTAATGTAAAGCCAGGCCGCAAATAACAAGTACAAAGGATAATAGGGTAGGGCCTGGCATGGGTAATGGTTTTAAATTTAGTTGCTTAATCATCCACCTCCAAAAAGAAAATAGCTTCCACCGGTTGGTTAAACACCTTCGCAAGCTTTAAGGCCAGTACGGTAGAGGGTACATACTTATTTTTTTCCATAGCATTAATGGTTTGCCGCGATACGGATATAAGCTTTGCAAGGTCTTCCTGGGTTATATCTTTAATAGCCCTTTGTACTTTAAGGTTGTTTGTCATGGTTAGGCTTTGCTTTTAAATAACAGGTAATGAAAACGGGCAATAAATAAAATAAGGGTGGTAAACATATTGTATAACATCACGCTCATAAACTCCATACCATACACAAACAGGAAGCATAATAGTAGTAAGCTGTAATTGAGCAATACGGCCCATTGCAGCGAGGATAGGCGAAGCTTCATGATATATTCATCCTCTGTTTGCTCCCGGCTAAAAGCCACCAATAAACCACCTACAATAAACAAACTGCCGGTAAGGGTATAAGTTAGGTTTGCTTGCACCACAGTAAAGTATTGGGTGCTGCTTAATACTTCGCTACCTACAATGGCAAATGCCTTGCCATCCAAAAAGCCAAATGCGGTTTGGGTAATGGTTATATACATCCAGCTAATAATACTTATAAACAGCAGCACCCAGCCAATGGCTTTACAACGGTGGGGGAGTAATAAATTTGTTTGCATGGTTAATGTTTTAGTACCTAAAAGTAAAGTTAACTATTTAAAATGTAAAATAAACTTTACATATAGGAGTGAAAATTGTACAAATTCCTAGGGATTAATGGAATTATTGAAAGTTAGTGTAGCGTTGGAAACCTTAAACAGAGAAAATGGAGTGCAATTTGCTTTGTTACAATTTTATAAATACATTAGTATCTTTATTGTAAACCAAGCCATTAACCCCAACTTTAACCAAACCAAACTGCCATTTTGCAAAGTCATCCATAATTGTTAAACCTGTCACTGACAGAAGGGGCCGCTAATTATTCCTGAGGGTATTTGCATTTTATTTTCAATTCTTTTTCATGGAACTACTTATAACCATTGCAATAATTGCTTTTATAATTTATGCCGCAACAAATAAAAAGAAACCGGTAAACAATACCCCTCAAATTATAAAAAAGCGTAGTAAGGCTTTGAGCAATGATACTGCAAGTTTACCGAAACAAACTTTTACAAAGAATGAAAACAAAGAGGAACAGGGAAGTTACTTGGCAGTATCGGAAACAACTAAAATAAACAACCTTACAGAAAGAACATCAGCTGTAGATGAATCACTTATTGATGTAACAGATAAGTTTAAAAGAGTGGAGGATTTGGCGTTGCCTACCACCTTGGTAGATATAACATCCACAGAAAGTGAAGAAAAACTACCGGAAGAAACTTTGATGAAAAAAGTATATCTGGAAGAGTCAAGCAGCATGCTATCGGAAGTTGAACTAATTAATGTTAATACCAATACAGAAAATCTTACACCGATTGATAATGCACTTAAGGATAATGGTGAAAAGGATTTAACAATTGATGAAATTGAAAAAGTGATTACGCGGCGAGACCCTGCTTTGGGAGAAATAGACGAAGACTTAAATGATCAGGATGCGCAAAGGGCCTTACGTCAAAAAGAAATGATTAATATAGTGTTGACGGGTTTAAAAAGCAGTAAAGCTCATAATAACGTTTCCTTTCCACTGGTGGATGCATCTATTGTAGATGTAACGGATAAATATAAAAGAATTGATGAAATAGCAAAGAATAAGACAGAACCGAATGTTCCGCACTGGCCATTTAAATATATATATTCCTGCAAGGAGATAGAGGATACTACCCCAGACCAACAAGCCTTTTACAAACTGTTTAAAGAGAATTTTTTGAATGGCATTTTTAATGATTTAAAAGGGAATACGAATTATGCCTTTGTTTTATTATATGACTTGTTGGAAGCGTATAAAATACACAAAGATATTCCGAGCTTAAAGGCGCAATACGATCAATTGATGATTGCTTATCCGTTAACCAAACCCTATGCTATTAATTTTCTGATAAAAAGGATGGAGGAAAAAGGCGATACGTACGGGATAACCACAATAAAAAGGGAACATAAATATTTCTATCCGGGTTATGAAAATGAAGTGAATAATTATTGGGGCCTGGGAACAAGATATAAAGAGAAGTTGTTGTTGGGTGAACCAATGGTTAAAATTTTAAATAACCTTTATTATGGGTCGAATAATTTTTACAACATTGAATTTTGTCGGGATCAGATAGTGAAGACCTTTGTGAATTTGGTAGCATTGTTGGATAATGAATACAAAAAGGAAGGAACAAGCAGAGAAGCTGTTTTTTTAACGGTTACAGATATTATTGCGGTCAAGCATTTTAAATATAAAAGAAACTCAGGTAACTATAAGTACACATTGGTGAACGCCAATAATGAATTGTTTGTTCACCTGTTGAAACATTGCGAAAATGGTGTAAGAGAAGCATATGGCCATAAAAGAAAAATTAATGTGGAGCTTCCTTATACCCATGCAGAAATTACAACGGTTTTAGAAGAAAAGATGTTGAGCAAGGTGAAAATATTGCTACCGGAAAGTTTGACAAAAATTGCGTTACCGGATGAAGCAACGGATATAGAATTATATGCACAAAATACAGCCCGCTGGAAAATAAAATATGAAAGCGTGGAAAACGCTTACAGTGGAAATTCGGAGAACTTTATGTCAGAAATTATGGCGCTGGGAAAGCTGAATAAAAACAATCCATCTTGCGAAAACATATTTTTTGAAGCTTCTAAATTTATGTCAAAGCGCCATAAACCTACTGCGCTGGCATTATACCTACACTATATGTATCATGACCTGAAATCAGAAAAATTTGACAATAAACCATTAACGAAAAGCATTCAGAAAAGCTTGTTTACCACCAACGAACAGTTACATGAATTTGAGATTATTTTAAGCAGGTTAATTCAAGATAAGAATCTGGAAAAAGCTTTAGCGCAACTGCCGGCTGTATATGAGATAAAAAGAAAAAGAATACAGTTAGATGCAGGTTCTATTAAGGAAGTACAATCTTTACATTCAGATACAGTAACATTATTAAATGAATACCTGAAAGATGAGTTGGAAGATGATAACAGTACAATAATAGCGGAAGAAATAAATACAGAGGAAGTGAGTATACAAATAACACCTAAAGTCCCGGTGCAGGAAACCGAAAGTTTGTATGTAGCGGAACTGCTGTTTACCGATATACAAATAATAGCATTGTCGTTTTTTGAAAAAAGCAATTTTTCAATAGGACTGGATGAAATGGAAAACTTTGCCAAAGCAAAAGGAGTGTTTAGAAATCAGTTAATTGAAAGTATAAATGAAAGTTGTTACGAATTGTTGGATGATTTATTAATTGAAGAGGAGGAAGATTTTTACACCATAAACATAGACTATTATAAAAGTATAAAACGAGATGATGAATAACATTAAACCAAAAGAAGCCACATCCATTATTAATTCCCTAGTGGGTGGAGTGGTGCCTAAAATAGGCGTACAACATATTGCAGTAGGACGATCAGAAGAAATCAGTGCAGCAGTGGCGGCGCTGGAGGATGTAAAAAATGGGCACAGTCTGGTAAAGTTTTGGATTGGTGATTTTGGTTCGGGCAAGTCTTTCATGCTGCATTTATTAAACACGGTAGCCTTGAAGCAAAAATTCGTAGTTGCCAACGCTGATTTTACCCCCGATAACCGGTTGTATGCCAATGATGGAAAAGGCCTGGCTTTGTATGCCGCTATTATGGATAATATAGCGATACAGACAAAACCGGAAGGAGGTGCTTTACAAACTTTGTTAGAAAAATGGATTGAAAAAGTAATTGTGTCCACGGCCGAAGCAAACAATATTTCTTTGGCAGACATTAGAAGCGAACAATATGTAAGTCTGGTGCAAAACCAGTTAATGAAAACGGTGAATGAGATTACCGAAGTAGGTGGCTTTGATTTTGGAACAGTGGTAATGAAATATTACGAGGGTTATGTAAAGGACGATGAGAACCTGAGAAGAAATGCCTTGAAATGGTTAAAGGGCGAATACAAAACAAAAACAGAAGCACGTCAGGATTTAGGCGTAAGGGAAATAATCAATGACCTGAATTATTATGACATGCTGAAAAACTTTTGCAAGTTATTTGTAAGCATTGGGTACAACGGCTTTATGATAAACCTGGATGAAGCTATTAACCTGTACAAAATTTCTACTGCCGTAATGCGGGAGAAGAACTATGAGAAGATACTAACGATTTATAATGATTGTTTGCAAGGTAAAGTGACAAACTTATTTTTAAACTTTGCCGGTACCAAAGAAGTTTTGGAGAATGAACGTAGGGGGTTATTCAGTTACAATGCCCTGAAATCAAGGTTACAAACCAATAAATTTGAAACAGCAGAAATACGGGACTTTGCCCAGCCGGTGATACGGTTGATGCCGCTGGACCACAATGAAATTTTTGTATTGCTAAAAAAGTTAAAAGCCATCTTTGATTTTAACTATAAAACGGACATTGTTATCAGTGATGAAGAGATTCATATGTTTATGGAGGAACTGTTTAATAAGCCGGGAGCCCATGAGTTTTTGACGCCTAGGGAAGTGATTCGTGATTTTTTAAATATCCTGAACATCATTAGGCAAAACCCGACAGTGGACAAGAAGAAAATATTTGGGGAAATACAAATTGAGGACGAACGACCTAACGAACTTTCTTTAGATAGCATAGAAGAATTATAATGCCATATAACTTATTATCAGAACCCATCCGTAAATTCATTCGGGAGCAAGGGTGGGAGCAGCTGCGACCCATTCAGGCTGCTGCTATAGAAAGAATATTGGGTACAGAATTAAATTACATCTTAGCCTCAAGAACGGCTTCGGGTAAAACAGAAGCTGCTTTTTTACCCATATTGTCCAAACTAAACTTTAATGATCCGGGTGTGCAGGTATTATACATATCTCCATTAATTGCCTTGATTAATGACCAGTTTTACCGCATTGAAACCCTCTGCAAAAATTTGGATATTACAGTTACAAAATGGCATGGAGAAGCAAATAAAACTTTAAAGAACAGGTTGATTGACCAGCCAACCGGTATTACTTTAATAACACCGGAATCGCTGGAAGCCATGTTTGTGAACAAGCCGCATAATATAACAAGATTGTTTGCAAAATTAAAATATGTAGTAGTAGATGAAATTCATTCCTTTATTGGATCGGATAGAGGGGTACAGTTAAAATCAATTTTATCCCGCCTGCAAATGATGAATGAAGCAACCTTTAGTATTATTGGTTTATCAGCAACCATTGGTGACTATGAAGAAGCAAAAAGATTTACTGGGAATGAAGGAAATACTAAAGTATTACTGGATAGAACGGCAAAGGAAATTAATGTTGCTTTTAGATATTTTCTCGGAGAGCCGCAGGAACTACCGTTAAATTTATTGAAAGATCTTTACCTGGAAACAAAGGACAATAAAGTATTAATTTTTCCCAATAGCCGGGGTCGGGTAGAAGAGGTGGCTGTGAAGTTGAGAAAAATTGCAGAACGGGTAAAGGGGCACAGTAATTACTTTTCGCATCATTCATCCGTGGACAGAGAAGTAAGGGAGTACGTGGAGTATTTTGCGAAGAATAAAAATAGTGGCAACTTTTGTATAGTATGCACCTCCACGCTGGAATTGGGAATTGATATTGGGACAGTAGATGAAGTGGTACAAATTGATGCTACCCATAGTATTGCCTCCTTGATTCAAAGAGTAGGTAGAAGTGGTAGAAAGGAAGGAGAAAAAAGTAATTTATTTTTATACGCTACCAATGAGTGGAGTTTACTGCAATCGATAGCTTGCTGGTTACTTTACAAAGAAGGTTTCATTGAACCACCGGGCAAAAATAATGCCCCCTATGATATTTTAATACACCAGGCATTATCCATTACAAAAGGATATTCAGGAATAAAAAAGGAAAACCTCGAAACTCAGTTGAAACGCAATGCGGCATTTAGTCTCATAGATAGTAACGAGATAAGTGAGGTATTGGACTATCTTACGCAAATAGAGTATATAGAGAAAATTGGTGATGAATTAATCATTGGCGTGGAAGGGGAAGTGATGGTGAATGGTCGTGATTTTTATAGTGTATTTAAAACAGAAGAAAATTTTAAAGTAGTAAATAAGTCCATACCCATCGGCGAACTGCCATATTCTCTGCAATTGATAGAAGATGCCAACATTTTATTGGCGGCGAAAATTTGGAAAATTATTTTCATTGATTTTAAAGCGAAAAAAATAGAAGTAATTCCGGCTAATGATGGCAAGAAGCCAACCTTTTTGGGAGGGGGCACGGTAGTACATCCAAGGATTAGGGAAAAAATGTTGGAAGTAATAACAACACAGGAAGAATTCGAATTTTTAGACCAGGCCGGTATAGAGGCAATTCAAATATTGCGTTCAGATTTTTCGGCTTTTGTAATTCAAGATGCTGGAAAGGAACGTCCCTTGCTGGTTGGCGCCAAATACTTACAGTTTTTCACTTTCACCGGTACACGCATCAACCGCACCTTAGAATTATTGTTTAATAAAGCAGGTATCGAAAATTACTTAGATGAAAGTCAAAGTTGTTTTGAAATGAATGCTTCTATCGTTGATTTCTTTAAGGTATGGAAGACACTTGATGTATCAATGGGGCAAATTGATTTATATATTTTACAAACATTGCGGGATAATCCAATGCTGTTGAACTTTTCTAAATGGGGTTATTGCCTTCCTGAAGTTTATCAGGTGAAATTATTAAAAGACCGCTATTTTGATATAGAAGAAACAATGAAGTTTTTGCAAAGAGTTGTGATAAGAGAAGTGATACAAAACGATTAATGGGTTATTAAAAATATATTCATTTATAATGGAAAATGATTTTATAAAAATTGTCAAGAGCTCTTCAGGAAAGAATTTTTCAATCCAAATTTATTTTGCTCAAATCAATGCTACAATAAATGTAGATTTAAATGAAGCTGATTTCCTGCAATTGTTATTGCAATCTGCTCAACTTTACAATGCGGAAACGAAGTCTGTAAAATTACAGTTTAGTGAACCGGAACTTAATAATCTGATTGCACTTAAATACAAGGAGGAATTTAAAAAACTGGCAGATCTCGGCAAGAAAGCATTGGTGAGGCCAGTGGCGGAAGCGATAATTTATATTCCGGACGCATTTGTTCCTTTACTGCAAGCAGAAAGGATTACGAATGCATGTGGAGATTTTATGGAGGCAATGGGTTTTGAATTGGAAACAGAAGATGAACCGGTGTTTGGCTCTTTTTTTAAAAAGCTTAGATATATCTTTTCTTCTACCATAGGCGCTGAAGATTTGGAAGACCTATATAGTAAAGGCAAAAAAGCGTTAGAATTAAAACACTTGGAATTGCCTACAGCCGAGCAAACAGAAAAGCTCTCGAATGCCGCTGAAAAGTTAGTCAAATCTTTGGAAGGAGTAGAAGAAGGAGTGGTAAGATGTGGTGCCTTAATAGTACTAAAAAAGAATGTAGACGGTAAAGTAAGGTTAATTATCCAGCAGTTATCTATGGAGATGATTATACTTTTAGATAAAAAGCCACAGTTATTGTTTAATATAAACACAGTATATGAATTATTGACAGGAGATGTTCGTGGGGATTTAAGTAACGATCAAAGTGATACGGCATTGATTGCTTAATAAAACATTATTTATATGTGTTTGGCTGACACACAAAAAAAGATTAACTAAAAACCCTAATTAAAAATAATATATGATTAGATATTTTACATACTTCATAATGGTTTTTTTAATGACAATATTGTCAATAAAATTGCATGCTCAAAATGATGTAACAAAATTTCTAGGAATTCCTATTGATGGATACAAATCTGAAATGATAAAGAAATTAAAATCTAAGGGATTTGAGATTAATCCGCATAGTGCAGAGGTCCTAGATGGTGAATTTAATGGAACAAATGTCAATATTTTCATTGGGACAAATAACAACAAGGTATGGAGAATTGCATTAGCGGATGCCAAAGATATGAGCGAGGATAATATTAAAATAAGATTCAACAATCTTTTGCAACAGTTTCATAATAATAGAAATTATTTATCAAGTTCAGACTCCTTCATGTTAAAATATACTATACCGGAAGACGAGGATATTTCTTATGAATTAACAGTAAATAAGAAGCGATATCAAGCCGTTTTTTATCAAAAGACCGCAGCATACGATTCGTTGAGTACAGAAAACGATATCCTTATGACAAAAGAAAATCGAAGTGATAATGATCGAGAGAAATCAGCTTCACTAATAGTCGAAATATTTAGAGAATCGCTCAAGAGCTTGGAAAAAACGGTTTGGTTTATGATAAACGAACGGTATGGAAAATATTATATTACAATTTTCTATGAAAATTTGTACAACAAAGCTAATGGAGAAGATTTGTAAACTTGAATTGTTGTTCATACTCAAATTCACGGCCACTAAATTATTAGCGAATTTATTTTTAAAAAAATTATCTGATGATAAAACATATTGGAGCAATTTTAAGTATCGGTACTAATGAAGCACTCATTATTGGGTTAATACTTGTGGTGTGTTTTTTTCTTTTTTATATTTTAAAGAACTTATTCAAACGGTAATCAGGGAATTGAAGAGGCCTTTTTATATATTTTTTCCTTTTTTTTATGTGACAGTTAATAATATAATGCAAACCCAGCCCGCAGCCAATAAGTAGTAGGGGTAATAGGGTAGTGCCGGGCATGGGTAAGTGGTTTAGGGTGTAGTTGGTTAATCAGTTTCCTCCAGAAAAAAGATAGCTTCCACCGGTTTATTAAACAAACTGGCAATTTTTAAAGCCAGCAAAGTGGAGGGTACATACTTGTTTTCTCCATGGCATGAATAGTTTGCCGGGATACGTTTATTAGCCGGGCCAGCACTGACTGCGTAATATTTTAATGGCGCTGACTACTTATAAATGTTTGGTCATAAATTAGTTTTTTAGAATAGTAAGTGTAAACACCTATCATTTTTATTTGATTTTTATATTAACGTATAGTATTTGAAGTAATGGTCAATTTTTCATCCAGATTATTTTTTATTTGAGAATTTGAATCTTTCAACTTAACTTCATTTTATCAATTTAATCTATCCTTATCAATTCTTGATGTACTCCTGAGTTAACCTTTTTTCTATTTGTAATTCTCTTTTTCATTTTCAGGTACAAGTGCTTTTGATTTTAAACACATGACCTTCTTTATTTACAAAATCTTTTGTAATAGAAATTGATAAAAAGTGCATTTTAACTGAAAAAGGAAATAAGCAACTTAAATATAACGGCTAGCTATAGCAACTAGTGCACAACTTAACCTCATTAATAAACCATTTAGTTTAAACTTTATGTCTTTGCTTTTCATAATTATGTAAACTTGTCACTTTGTAAGTATTATTTCTAAAAGGATAGAAAGTTACAACAGTAGACTATTGTTTCACTTGCATTTATTTTACCTCCTGGTTGTGTAGAAATAAGAGCAATAGGCAAACTCTATTGTAAACACATTAACAAATAAATATAAATACATTAAACTTTTGTCTTATGAAGAGGTCGATAATCTTATTATTAACAGTTATTTGTATCCAGCAGTGTTTGCTTGCTCAAGATATTGGAGCAGATAGTAAAAACAAAGGAATATTTACCTATTACGCTATAAAAAAATATAGAGCAGATTTTAGCTCTAAAGACTTCTCCTTGACAATTGCATCTGTTCCTATACGTAAGTCTTTTAAATTAGATCGAGATACCACTGTACATAAAAGCAGTAATTACTATTTTCAGCCAAGTATTATTAATGCTTCGGAAATAATTTCTTTGTCCGACTTTTCCGGTTTTAGACCGGGCGGTAAATTAAAATTTGGATATCAGACCATTGTTGACACTATCAAAGAAAACTCAAATGGCTGGACGTTTTCGACCGGCTGGAGCATTTTTGCTGCAGTAGACAATTTCAGACTTTACAATACCGATAATTCTAAAATAGAAAAAAAATACCCTTTGTCTTATGGAATAGAATTAAACTATACCCAATTTTTGCCAACAAAATGGATGGTACTTTCATTCACTGGTAGTGTAGTTCAGGGTTGGAATGATAATTCCCTTTTAAATTTTAAGGACATTAGTAGTGATGCCATTATAAATGGAAATATTATTGCCTTTGAAAAGTTTGACGGAAAATATGGTAAACTTCTAACAGGACTAAATAAAGCACGATTTAGTTTTTCAATACCTACAACATTCTGGCATATTAATGCTATCCCATATACAGTTTTATTGGCGACAGAGAATGCAAAGCCAATATACTTTGTCGGCTTATATACAAATATCCTTGCTAAAAAGATCAATTTTCACTTGTTCAAACTCCCATCAACTTTTGGTATAGGATTCGACAAAGTTAGAAAGGAGGGCGAATGGAGTAAAATGAATGTGTTTGTTCGTGGAAGTATTAATTTTTTTGATTATGACAAGTAACTATGCTCTGCTTTAAGGTTTATGAAAGTTAAACTTGTTTTTGTGATATTAATTGTTTTTGAATTTCTATGTAATTTCTTAGATGAATTTCCAATAGATATAAAATATTCCACAGAAAATTAAAACAAAAGAATATTAAGTATTAAAAAGTAAGCATAATGAGACTCGAAAAAATTCAAGACCAGATTGTTTTATTAGACAATCTGAATAAAGGAGATATTCTTATTTTTAGCAAAAAAGCGTTTGCGGAGGAGGTGGAAATTACACCGGATAATATTTATTGGATTAACTATTGTAACAATAAAGTGGTTTCGCTAAAGAGTTTTAATAATGGCGAAAAGAAATTTGATTACAATGATTTAAAACAGGATTATTGGTACCTACTTCGTCTTTCTTTATACTTAAGTGGCTATGAAGATTAAACATTAAACCAACATATATTTTTATGACAACTACACAAATTGCCGAAGCAATCATCTTTGCTACAAACCATTCCCAAATTAACGATATCCTGCGGGAACGAGATGAGGATGATAATTTAATTTTGATGGGAATTTCATGCAAAAAAACATTGTACGAAGGAGGAAATCAGGGCTACTTCCTGAGAGTAATCTTTGATTTTAAAATCAGAAACCAAAGAAATACACCAGCGCCTGATGTATTTATTGATGTAGAATATGCGGATGGTCATTTCAGGGCATTGCCTGAGTTGTAATGGCAGGTAATACTAGACGTCACGCTCATAAACTCCATACCATATACAAACAGGAAGTTTAATAGCAGTAAGCCATAATTAAGTAATACCGCCCATTGCAGCGAGGATAGCCGAAGCTTCATGCCGCCGTTTGCTCCCGGCTAAATGCCACCAATAAACTACCTACAATAAACAGGCTGCCGGTGAGGGTATAGGTAAGCGTTCTTGATAAATACAGGGAAAGCCCTCTACAAAAAACAGGCTTTTTCCTCTTTGTAGAGCTGATATAAAAAAATAAATTTAGGCTTGTTTCAGATGCGTTTAACAATAACTTTAACTTAAATCTACTAGTATGAAACTAAGAAAATTGACTTTACTAATGGTCGTGGTTTTCTCGTTAACCGTTCTTGCTGGTTATCAAAACCCCCTGCAAAGTACTCAAGTGGCCGGTTGCCTTGAGGAAAAGAATCAACAAGTGTCATCCGGTTTATTGGTATATGAACGTGTAGTACCCAATGCAGATTGCGGAACGACCGATAACGTGTTTATTTATTTAGAAAACGATACCGTTGAGTTGGCTGTTGGAGTGCCAGTTTGGACATTAGGCCCTGGCGGATATCAACCTTTGGCCTGGGCCTTGGTTTTCTCTAATTGGGGGAGTAATATGGGAACCGCCTATTTTATTTATAATGGATATGTGCATTCTTCATTTATTCCTTGTTGATAAATTTATAAATAATTAAAGCCGTTGTGTTAAAGCGCAACGGCTTTTTTATTATCCTGCTTTTAAAACATGTAGAAAGACAAGATGATGTTTTTACATTTATAAATTTCAAAATGCTATTTGTAATACATGCTTTAACTAAATAGTATATGGTTTAATTGTTAGTATCTGTCTATTCCCCTTATACATTATATCGATTAAACCTCCGTTACTTAATTACAGAATTATTATTGGCTAAATTAGAAGAAGCACAACTTTAAATTTGAAGTATTACTATGGGTATTTAAAAGTATGTTTATTGTAAACAGGATTAACCCCTTTTTGCGTATAGGAAAAACCCTGTAATGATTAACACATATTCATAGACCCTTTGCCCGTTATTTGATAATTGATGCCCGTAAATTATCCGACTTGCGTTTTTTGTTTTTTAAAAGTCAATGTGTAGATGTAGAATAAATCAATTGATTATCATACTTATAACTCATAGGAGTTGACTAAATTTGCTTTCAAATAATTGGAGGGCAATAACTACACAGGGTTTTTCCTGTACGAATTAAAACGCCAAATAATCTATCTTCACTTCGAGCCATCTGAACCCGTGCAAGATTGACAAAGTAACAAACCAAGTCGCTTGAACCGAACTATTACTCACCTGTTTACATGCTTATGTATTTTTTTGTGTAGTAGCCTGTCGCTGCATGCACAACAAGAAGGAAATACAGATACCACAACAGCTTTGGTATCCGGTAAATATTTGCAATCCGTTCAATCTACTGCTTCCAATCTAGAAGAAAAGCTGGACAAAAAAACAGAGAAGCTGCTACGCAAATTACAACAACAAGAGTCCCGCATTTTAAAAAAGCTCCAAAAGACGGATAGCACTAAAGCCAAAGCTTTATTAAATCAAAGCGAAGCCCAATACAAAAAGCTAGAGCAGAATATTACTAAACTAAACAAAAAAAGCAACACCTATCTCCCATCCTTGGATACATTAACCGGCAGTTTAAAATTTTTACAACAAAACCCGGAACTGCTGAAGGTAAAAGACAATGCCAAACAGCTAACCGGTGCCATGGATAAAGTACAGGGCTTGCAAGAACAGTTTAATAAAGCTGAAATGGTAAAGAAGTTTATAAAAGAACGCAAACAGACTCTGACTAAGCAACTGGAAGGAATAGGCTTTGTAAAAGAGCTCAAACAAATCAACAAACAGGTATACTACTACCAGGCGCAGGTTAATGAATACAAAGAGATATTAAAGGATCACAAAAAAGCAGAACGTAAAGCCATAGAATTACTGAGTCAAACGAAGTTGTTCAAAGAGTTTATGCAAAAGAATAGCCAGCTGGCATCCCTGTTCCGTTTACCTAGTAACAATCCCACAGATCCAGCCGCCTTAAATGCATCCTTGTCCGGCTTACAAACCAGAACACAGGTAAACGCTTTATTACAACAACAACTAGCTGCACCAGGCGCCATGGATCAGTTCCGGCAAAACATGCAGGCTGCACAAGCACAGCTAAGCAGTTTAAAAAACAAACTGGGTAACCAGATAGGTAATACCGGTGGCAAGGATATAGACATGCCCGAAGGTTTTAAACCTAATAACCAGAAGACAAAAAGTTTTAAGGATAGACTGGAATACAACACGGACTTCCAGAGCCAGCGTAGCAATGGTTACTTCCCCACCACCAGTGATATTGGTTTGTCGGTGGGCTACAAACTCAATGATAAAAGTATCATCGGTATAGGCGTCGGATATAAACTGGGCTGGGGCAGAAATATACAAAACATAAAGATTACGCATCAAGGTATTGGCCTAAGAAGTTATATAGACTGGAAGATCAAACGGGGCTTTTGGTTAACGGGTGGGTATGAACAAAACTATCGTCAGCAGTTCAACAGCATCGCTGTATTAAAAGACCTCAACGCCTGGCAACAAAGTGGTCTCATTGGCGTGAGCAAACAAATCAATTTGAATTCAAAAATATTTAAGAGAACCTCTGTCAAATTATTATGGGATTTTCTGAGTTACCAGCAGGTACCCAGAACTCAGCCCATATTATTTAGAGTAGGTTATGGATTATAAAATTTTGCAACATTAATTATGAAATTTATTATTTGTATCGTAAGTATTCTTTTTATTCAGAAAGTGTTCAGTCAATCATTAGAAGAATTTCAAAAGCATCCATTAAATATTCAAAGCCCCACGGTAGCAGGTTTGGAAAAGTTCGGAGATGTGCCAATTTCTTATTTCACTGGCAGACCTTCCATTACAGTGCCTATCTATAATTTGTCCGACGGTGGTATAGGACTTAATCTTAAAATGGGTTATAATGCGGGTGGTTTTCAACCGGATATACACCCTGGCTGGGTCGGACAGAATTGGAATTTAGATGTTGGTGGCGTAATTTCTCGCTCCGTAAATGACCATCCGGATGAATTAATTATTCCGGATGTAAACGCATTTCAGGAACAAAGAGAGCTTGGTTTTTATTACAAGTATAATTTTCTAAATCAATCTAATTGGAATACAATAGCAGGGATAAATGAAATTAACGAATTTCCCCAAAGTAAAAATTTTTATGATACGGAGCCGGATGTATTTACCTTTAATTTTGACGGCCATCATGGTAAATTCTTTTTAGATCATTTAAGAAATTGGCAAGTTCAGTCGGATGAATATTTAAAGGTCGAATTCTCAGGAATTTTCACAAATGTTCCAATTTTGCCTACCGTTGGTAGTCTTTGGTCCAGCCCCCCCGGAGACCCAAACCCGTATAGATATCCCAAAACTTTTGAAGGTTTTAAGGTTACCACCTCAAATGGTACAAAATATTATTTCGGATTTCACGCCAATGCAATTGAGTACAGTATGGGGTTATTTGCTCAGTATGAGGATGCTTTTATAGCCAACTCCTGGTATTTAACCAAAATTGAAGGCGTAGACGGTCGCGTGATAGATTTAACTTACGATAGGGGTGATTATGTTACACAACTCTATTCTCAGATTAATCAAACAAGTACGAATAATAAAGGTCCGGGGTTTTTAACTCCCGCTTGCGTAGCTACTACGCTTTTATATCCAATGTGGGGAAATACTTATGGTAATTTGATTTCTCCGGTTTATTTGTCAGCTATTGAATCTGAAAATCAAAAAATTAAATTCAATAGATCTGAGACTATTGAACTGAGTTATACTCAGGCAATGTATGACCAACAATACACTTATTGGAATCATATGCGATCTCAAAATCCATCTAATCCAATTAACATTCTACGAGATAAGTTTTTACCATTTATTCAGAATTTATCTGGCCTTCCCAGTACATACCCGGCCTGTTTGGCTAACCTAAAATGGTACCAGCTTAATTCAGTAGAAGTTTTTGATAAGATAAATAGCTTGACATCCCCACTTCTTTCTTATTCTTTTAATTATGTAAATAATAGTACACAACGCCTTACGCTTGGTTCTATTCAGGAGAAAGGGAAAGGTGGTATTGCAAAACCTCCGTACATATTTACTTATAACGGGCTGACAGCACTTCCTCCATATCTGGCGCATAAGAATGATCATTGGGGATATTTTAATAACATTTTTCCAATAATCGACGTAAATGATTTTACCACTTATAAGGCATTTAGAGAACCCAATTCTTCGGTGGCGCTATATGGAATATTGGAGAAGTTGACCTATCCTACAGGTGGAAGTACAGTGTTTGAGTATGAACAACATAATTATAAAAAGGCAGTAAGTACGTTAAGAAGCGACCCTTTAAGTGAATATGTAAATTCTCAAACTGCTGGTGGACTAAGGATAAAGAAAATAAAAAATTTTGATTATAATAATATCTTAATTGATTCAAAGGATATTTATTATGTGGTTGGTTATAATAGCTCAGCTTCACTTAACAGCTTTAATTCAAGTGGGGTACTTAGTTCTCAGATTCAGTATTACTGGGATGATTATAGATATGCTATTTCTGACAATGTCCCGAACCTAAAATTAAGTAAAAAGATTTTTTCAAGTACTTCTTTAATTCCGGGAGGGTCAAGTGACGGAGGTAGTCATATTGGTTATAGTGAAGTAGCAGAAGTTCGTACAGATGGGAGCTATACAATATATAAGTATACAAATTTTGATAACGGGTACAAAGATGAATCCTTTCTGGCAACATTGCAGATTAGCCAATCTCCTTACGAACCATTTATAGACAACGCAAGATTTAGAGGAAAACTGCTCACAAAGTCTCATTTCACCCCTAATAATAAACTAATACAGCAAGTGGCAAATGATTATGAAGTGGCTTCTTTTTATAATGCGGTGAGGGCTGTTAAAGCTAATGCGTCACATGTATGTTCGCCTACTGTAGCTGCAATACTCTCTCAAGGAACTTCATATGAATTCCCCTTAAATCCTCTATTATTGATAAGATCAAAGGAAACTATGTATGATCCGGCCATTACTCATTATGTAAGTAAAATTCGGGAGTTTACTTATGATAATCGTTTAAATATTAAGTCTATTTTGACCAAAGGAAGCGATGGGTCTATTAATGAAATATTAAGAACTTTTCCCTATGATATATTAGGCGCTGGAACTTTAACTTCAACTGATGAGTTTTTAATCGGCATTAAAGAGCTAAATACTAAAAACATAACAAATGCTTTTATAGAGGAAAAAATACTTGAAGCTGAATCTGAAAATCATTCTAAAAAACAAGTTGGTGGGAGGTTGGTCAAATACAAAACTTCAATTCCATTAATAGATGAAGTATATGCATTTGAGACAAGTATTCCTGTTTATCCGGTTACAAATATCGGTACAGTAAATAATGCTGGCAATCTTAGTATCACATTTAGCGAAAATTACCGAAAACAAGTGACGCATGAACTGTATGATGCAAAAGGAAATATTATCGAGTTTAAGAATAATAATGAAGGTCCAACCTCTTTTTTGTGGAATTACAATAAAAGATTTCCCGTTGTAGAAGTTAAAAACTCAAATGCAGAAAACTTTGGATTTACATCATTTGAAACAAATGAAAAAGGAGGATGGTTATATACCGGGGATTTGGAGGTTTCGGGTGATGCAGTGACTGGAAAGAGGTCATTTGAGTTAGCAACTGGTTTGACGATTACATCAAAAACTATTGATCCTTCAAGAAATTATATTGTGAGCTATTGGAGCAAATCAGGGCAATATACGGTTACACCTTCGGATGAAGTTAAGGTAGGAAGGGCGGTTGCCGGATGGACCTATTATGAACACAGAATCAACCTTCCAGCTACCGCTATAGTTGTTACAGGTGAAGGCAAAATTGACGAACTGAGACTATATCCGGTTGGGTCGCAGATGACAACAAGGACTTATGATCCAATTATTGGGATGACTTCTTTATGTGATGAAAACAATGTAATAACTTATTATGAGTATGATAACTTTAGAAGGTTAATCACTATCCGTAATGAAGAAAAACACATTTTGACCAAATATTGTTACAATTATGCTGGTGAAGTCGATGACTGTGGTAGTCAAAAATATTATAATAGTTTGCAGCGTGTTATTTATTCAAGAAATAATTGCGGCCCTGGACAATATCCTGTTTCTTTTATATACTACACGGTTGATGCAAATACTTACGCATCTACTATCAGTTTAAAACATGTAGAACAATTTGTTAATGCTGATATAGCCGCGAACGGGCAAACATTCGCTAATAATATGATGGGGTGTACTACAACTCCTCCAACAACTTGCCCTATGAGCTTTCCTTCAGGGGTAACAATGGGAGGTCCTCCGTTTATAATAAAATACACTAACACTGCCCTGTTTGGAGGTGTTTTTACAATAAACTCCTATTCTTCAGGAAAAATTATTGCTATGATTCCACCTTCATGTAGGCCAATGACTACACACCAGTCTTTTCCATTTTGGGTGGGAGAAAGAAAATTTCAATTACAGTTTGAAACTTCAGGGAATGTTCGGCTTAATTTATTAGAAGGCCCTCCCTTGGTTGGAACAAACGTTATTCCTGTGCCTCAAACTATCTATTATATCACTGCCCTTTAATAAGTAATAATGAAAAATAGTTATTGGATTTTGTTTTTTATTTTCCTTGGATCTTCCTTGACGGGATTATTGGCTCAGCCACGCATAAAACCAGCACCATACCAGATACCAACTGCCCCTAACTTGGTTAGAACATGGGAGTTGGTGAAACCTGTCTTAGATGGTAGCAGTTTGACGATGGAGACAGATGTTACAGTTGCAAAAATATCTACCGAATACTTAGATGGGCTTGGTCGCCCTTTTCAATGGGTAAAAAAGAAGGGCTCATTATTAACAAATCCAGCAGATCCGAAATCTGCCACAAATGCGGTGGATTATATAACGATGGCCCTTTATGATGAACATGGTCTGGAGAGTATAAAATATTTGCCGACGCCCGCACAGGTTACAGGATTAACAACTGACATTAATAATGGAGCCTTTAAAGTTGATCCGTTTCATCAACAGGAGATCTATTATTCAGCTAATATTCCTTCTCCGCATCATCCTTCAATATCAATCGGTGAGACCTATTTCTACAGTTCGATAAAATATGAGCCCACTAGCCTGAATAGAATTGTCGAAAGTTTTTCACCTGGAACAAAATGGGTCGGGACTGAAAGTTTTTCTACGCCGGCGTATAGAAGCTCTAATAAAATAAAATATAGTGTCAATACCGATATTGATGCTGTGCGGATATGGAAAGTGGATGAAGGGGGCTATGGTAGTTTAAGTTCTTTTTCAACTCCCCTGACAAACGGAATTTATTTGGAAGGTGAGCTCTATAAAACTATAAGTACAGACGAAAATGGTAATCAGGTAATTGAATTTAAGGATAAGCGGGATTTAGTTGTATTGAAAAAAGTCCAATTTTTAAATGAAGTATATGATAATGGTGGTGGTAGTGGACATAACAATTGGATATGTACATATTATATATACGACCAGTTACGCAGGTTAAGGGGAGTGATACAACCTGAAGGAGTTAAAAAAGTCGAACAAGAATCTTGGTCGTCTGCTTCGCTGATGGACATTTTAGAAGAACAATGTTTCCGATATGAATATGATAAGCGGCATCGTTTGATAATGAAAGATCTTCCCGGTGTTGGTGTTGTGTATTTTGTATATGATTCACGTGACAGACTGGTTATGTCACAAGATGCTTTAATGCGAAATAGCAATAAGTGGCTTGTTACTAAATATGATGATTTAAATAGGGAAATTGAAACTGGCATTTGGACTAACAGCACTTCTTTTATTGATCACCTGAATGCTGGTGCCGTATCCATTGCAAACTATCCGACAATTAATAATGGTTATGAATTAATTAGTCAGGTTTGGTACGATAATTATGATTGGTCAAATGGTTACAGTGCTGCATTTAAGGATTATAATATTGGGGAGCTTGCCGGAAACTGGCTTACTACGCATGAAGACTACCCATATCCTCAAGTAATGCCTTTACTGAAAAGCAATTCAACAATCTCAAAAATTACTGGAAATAGAAAAAAGGTATTAGGAAGTAATCCCGAGAAGTTTATAACTACAATTTTGTTTTATGACGAAAAAGGTAGGGTTGTGCAATCAAGGAGTATGAACGAAAGGGGAGGAGTTGATGTCAACTCAACGCAATATAGTTGGAGCGGGAAAGAATTGGTGGTCGTTAACACGCAAGAAATAAAAGATGATAAAAATCAGAAGATTACTAATGTTACCCAAATCCATTATGACGAGATTGGGAGGCTTATAAAAACGGACAAAAAGGTAGCTAGTTCCTTGTTAAATAATGGGGATCTGCCGACAGAATTTACAACAATTTCCAAGATTGAATATAATGCATTGGGGCAGGTAAAAAAGAAAACGTTGGCTCCATCTTATAATAATGAGGAAGGTCTGGAAGATTTAAAATATGATTATAACATTAGAGGATGGGTTTTAGGTTTGAATAGAGATTATGTAGCTAGTACCGGACAAGCTCCTTCCACGAGATTTGGTTATGAACTTGGTTATGGTGATTATATAAATAAGACCGGTGATAACTTCTCGGGAGCTCAATTTAATGGAAACGTTGCCGGAATGATTTGGAAAAGTGATGGTGATGATGTGAGTCGTAAATATGACTTTAAATATGATAATGCTAATAGATTAATAAGTGCTTTATACAAGCAACAAAATCCAGGCGGGTCTTATTGGGGGAATAATATTGTTGACTTTTCTGTTAAAATGGGAGATGGTTTGGATCCCGAAAAAGCATATGATGCCAATGGTAATATTCTGGAAATGCAACAGTGGGGAATTAAACTATCTGAAATTGCAAAGATTGATCACTTGCGTTATACATATTATGATGGAAGTAATCAGTTGAAAAATGTAGTTGATTTCAGTAATGATGAAGATACGAAAATGGGAGACTTTCGGACTCCTTTAACCCATGCTGACCATATTGATAAGAGTCTGTTGACAAGTACCAGTACTCAGTCCGCTTTTAACAATATAGTTGACTACGAATATGACGGAAACGGCAATTTAAAAGTCGATAAAAATAAAGCTATTCAAAGTATAACTTACAATTATCTGAATCTGCCTGAAAAAGTTATTATTAGTGATAAAGGCAATATTGAATATGCTTACGATGCATTGGGCAATAAACTAAAAAAGATAACTACAGAGAATGATGTTACAGTAGAATTTGAAGGGGTATTTTACAATAACATCAAGCTGACAACGACTACTCATTATATAGGTTCCGCTGTTTTTGAAAGTATTGTTTATGACAATCCATCACTCGACGTAGAATTAGGGAAAAAATTTCAGCTTCAGTTCATCGGGCATGATGAAGGGCGAATAAGATGGGTATCCGCAGATAATAATTTGTTTACATGTACACCTTCGATTGATAGGTTTGTTTACGATTATGATATTAAGGATTATCTGGGAAATGTACGGATGGTTTTAACTTCTGAAGAGGAAAGGGATATTTGTTATTTACCAGCTACACTGGAAGACAATATTGTTGTAAAGGAAAAAGAGCTGTATGATATTGTAGATGCAAGAATTGAAAAAGTGCAAAGCATTTTTGGCGCAGACCAGTATACGCAACTAGGACAAGATTTTTACAGGACGGATGGAACTTTAAATAATGAACGTACTGGATTGGGAATTGTACTCAAGGTTATGAGCGGTGATAAAGTCAGAATTGCCGTAGATTCATATTATAACATGCCAGGGGGTGGGCCTCAGAATAATGTTACTTTACCCATTAGCGAATTATTGTTGGCCTTTGCAAATAGTAATGCTGTAAACGCTTTTAAAGGAATTGTGACACCTTCAATTATCGGAGGAATAAGTAGTAATACATCCCTGCTTGAATCATTCCTGGAAGAGTATGCTCCTGTCGATAATTCTTATGCAAATGCCAGGTTAAATTGGGTACTTTTTGACGATCAACTTAGGTATGTTACAGGAGATGCTGATCTGGTTAAACAGAGTGGCGGGTACAAACAACATATATCATTTTTAAATAATCCGGTTGAAGTTGAAAAAAATGGCTATTTGTACATATTTGTAAGCAACGAAAGTGATGTAAAAGTCTATTTTGATAACCTTATGGTTACTCACATGCCGGGTGAAATACTTGAAGAAACACATTATTATCCTTTTGGTCTTACGATGGCCGGCATAAGTTCTAAAGCATTAACTGGAATAATAAAAAATAAGCAAGGATTTAATGGGAATGAAAAACAAGAAGCCGAATTTTCTGATGGCAGTGGTTTGGAGTCTTATGATTTTAATGCAAGGATGTATGATCCTCAAATTGGAAGATTTTTTCAGGTAGATCCGCTTTCCGAATACATGAGAAGGTGGAGTCCCTATAGTTTTGCATTTAATAACCCTATTAGGTATAACGATCAGTCAGGAGCGTCTCCTACAGATACTATTCCAAGCTATAGGCCTCCTTTGTATGATGGTTATCTGCCTGCATATGACGATAAGGATCCTACTGGTGAAACGCTAGTAAATGTAGTGGTAAAGGCTAAAAAAAAGAAGAAAGAAAGTTGGTTTCACACAGCGATGGATTTTGCAGGAGTAGTTGATCCATTTGGATTTTTTGACGGAATAAATGCTTTAGTATATTTGCTGGAAGGAGATTACAAAAATGCTGGCTTAACTGCGTTGGGTATTTTACCCTTTGGCGATATAGCAAAGGGCTTGAAATATACAGATGAAGTTGCAGGCGTTGTTGAAAATGTAATAAAATATGAAGATGAAGTCCAGGACGTTGTAAAAAATACACCTCGTTTAAAGTCCCCATCAAAACTTAGAAAAGAGTGGGAAGATGCTGAGAATAAAGTCTGGCCGATGGATCCCGATGATCTTACAAAAAGACAACATGCACATCATAAAAAAGCCTTAGCTGATGGCGGGTATGATGGTTATCCAAATATTGAACCTCTTTCTGCTAAAGAACATAGGAAACTGCATAAGGAAAATGGAGATTCTAAGCGATGGGGCTCAAGAGCTAAGCCGAGAAAAAAAAAGAACTAGTATATGAATTATCCTATTGAAATAAGAAAAATAGATCAAAAATTAGAATTTTATGAGGAGGTAATTCCACTTCTTAAGAGAAGTGAAGATTATCTTCGTAGCCATTCATGGTGTAAAAGAATTGATAAGGGCTGGCTTTTTAATAATACCGGATTTGCACTTTGTATATTTTTATTTGATGTGGATACTGGGAATAAAGATGATGGGTTGACTTGGGTCATAGTAGGAGATTTTCCTTCTATGTATACCGATACTTATAGTGTTCCGACTACCAAAGATGCATTAGAATATTATATTGAACTTGCTTCTGATTGGATTGAAAATGTAGAAAATGGGTTGTCTATTGAAGAAAATTATCCATTTAAGGTTTCAATACAAGAAGAAATGGTAAAATTATTCAAAAAGAAAGTCAATTCGTTAAAAACAATAATTCTACCGGCTATCGATGAATTGAGCTATGAAATTGTATTAGAATGATAGCCACCACGCCACCACATTTTTATATGAGATTGTTTTCATTATTCCTGTTGCTTTTGTTTTTTTTACCGATGGCTGTTAAGGGTCAGATCATCACGAGGGTAGCTGGCACATATAATTATGGAAATGGAGGAAATGGCGGCTTGGCGTACGATGCTCAACTTCACGGACAGATGGATATTGTTACAGATCGGTCAGGTAATATGTATATAGCCGATCATACCAATGATGTAATCAGGAGAGTGGAAGCATCGACTGGTATTATTTCGATTTTTGCTGGAACAGGTGTAATTGGCTATACGGGAGATGGAGGCCCTGCACTCAATGCCCAAATATATCATCCCGCATGGATGGGTATTGACAATTTTGATAATCTATACTTTACAGATCAGAATGCTGAAAAGATACGCCGTATTGATGCAATAACTAAAGTTATAACAACGATTGCCGGACAACTTCCACACGGATATGCAGGGGATGGAGGACATATATCGAATGCTCAGTTCCGGTCTTTTACTGGTATTGCATTTGATGCTGATAATAATATGTACATTTCGGATAGCCGCAGTTTTGTAATCAGAAAAGTATCACCCGCAGGAATTATAAGTACGGTAGCAGGTAACGGAACAAGGGGGAGTGAAGGAGATGGGGGCTTGGCAACCGATGCCCAGCTTGGCTTTTTTTACAGAGTAGTGTTTGATAAAGATGGTAATATGTACATTGCTGATGCTGGAAATGAAAAGATTCGAAAGGTAAACGCTGCTGGTATTATCAGTACCTATGCCGGCAACGGTACTAAAGGATATACAGGAGATAACGGGTTGGCTGTTAATGCCTCATTTAATGGGCCTTGGACAATTGATATTGACGAAGACAATAACTTGTATATAGGTGATAATTTGAATTGTGTTGTTAGGATAGTCAAACCTGATGGCATTATCTCTACCTATGCAGGGAATGGTTTGTATTGGGATGCTCCTGGAGATGGAGGATTAGCAATTTTAGCAACGCTCGGCTGGCCGACGTCCGTACATGTTGACAGGGATAATAACTTACTAATTTCTATAAGTAATTTTTATGTTGTTCGAAAAGTAACCCGTTGTAGTTCAACTCCCATCACTATCCTACAACAACCGGATGATATTATTTTATGTAATAATGGTAATGCTCAGTTCTTGGTAAATGCCGATAATGTACAGCAGTTTCAATGGCAGGTCAGGACAGGTAATAATTGGGTAGATATCACCGATGATGCCAGGTATAGTGGGACGAACGGTAACGAACTTTCAGTCACCGGAATCAGTACAGCAGAAAATGGTCAGCAGTTCCGTTGTGTAATGACGGGCGCCTGTGGTGATTTGTTTTCCAGACCCGTAAAACTCGATGTAACCACACCCGTTATACCCACCCTGGTCGTATCGGCAGATCAACAGGAGATTTGTGCAGGAACCCTGGTTACTTTTTCTACGGTAGCGCAAAATGCGGGCAATACCCCTGTTTATAACTGGACAAAAAACGGAACTTCAGTCGGAGTCAACAGTGCAACTTATACCGACCCTGATTTGGCTAATGGAGATATCGTTCTTTGCACTTTAACTTCCGATGCAGCCTGTATCACTACCTCAACAGCCCCAAGTCTGCCAGTCCCGATAGTGGTGCAATCAAAACAAACACCGCTGTTAAGTATCACCGCCTCAGAAAATGATATCTGTTACAGTACGTCTGTAAACTTTACAACATCTGCAACGCATTCCGGATTGACGCCCAATTTTATATGGACAAAAAACGGCTTACCCGTTGGCACAAATGCTGCGTCCTATCTGGATAATGGTTTACAGGAAGGTGATATCATTCGTTGCAGCCTGGAGAGCAGTTTGACCTGTGTTACAAGTCCCCTGGTAAATAGCAATCATATTGTTATGTTGGTAAAACCGTTACTGACACCGGCCTTAACCATCACTACCACTACGCCGCGTATCTGCGAAACAGAGATGATGACTTTTAACGCTGCACCTGTAAACGGTGGAACCACACCCGGATACCAATGGTTACTCAATGGTACTTCAGTTGGTTCGGATAATACAACCTACAGTGCGCCTGATTTAAAGAACGGAGACATCGTCAGTTGCCGTTTAACTTCGAGCGAAGGTTGCGTGAGTGCACAGACTGTCACCAGTAATGTTTTGACTGCCATAGTACACCCTAACCCTGTTGTTACCCTTGAGAAAACACCCACACTATGTGCAGGGGCATCCAGAACACTGGACGCAGGCAACTTTGTTAGCTATAACTGGAATAATGGTTCATCCGACAGGCGTATGACCATCAGTAGCTTAGGTCAGTATGCCGTAACTGTAACGGATGTTAACGGTTGTAAAGCGACGGATGCGGTAGAGGTCAATACCTTCTTACAGCCTCCTGCTAAATTTTTACCGGCAGATACTGCCATCTGTGCCTATGGTGATATAACCTTAAGACCATTGACCAGCTTCACCAATTACTACTGGAACAACGGCTCCCAAACGCCGGCTATCACCATCAAACAAGCGGGAACGTACTGGCTGGAGGTGAAGGGTAGCAATGGTTGCGTAGGGAAGGATACGATCCATGTGTTGCCGAAAGCCTGTCTGCAGGGATTTTTCATGCCCAATGCTTTTACGCCTAACAGGGATGGCAAAAATGATCTACTCAAACCCATTGTATTGGGTAATATTGTACAATACCAGTTCTGGGTGTACAATCGTTGGGGGCAGGTTGTATTTTACAGTAAGGACCCGGCAAAAGGATGGGACGGTAGTATAAAGGGAACAGAGAACGATACACAGGCAATGGTATGGATGTGTACCTATCAGTTTGAAGGGGAGCCGGTACAGAAAAAGAAAGGCACAGTCGTCTTAATAAAATAGTATATAAAAAGCCGTAAGTCCACAAAATGTGAAAAGTGCGCTTCATAGAATGTGGTATCATATAACACTAAACACCCGTGGAAAGATAGATGACCTGATATATAGCTATAAAGATGGCAGCCTCAAAACAAGATAATACTACCATCAGGCATGTTCCTGTATTAGAAAAAAGAAAGTAGTTGAAGAGAAAAAAATAAGTATAAAAAAATACTTTTAGTTGTTTTTCTTATGTTGGTTGTCATTTTCGCAGTGCGCGATATGATTAATAGCGTGAGGGCAAGATATTATGGCATGGAAGTAACGCTGAGGTCGTAAAAATAGATAATCATTGCTCTAAGAATAATATAATAAAAGTTGCTTTTAATTCTGAAGAATACAATGTTAAAATATCTCGCAATGATTGCATAAATGGGAGATACCACATAGTTGATAAGCTTAAATTATTAACTATTGATGGGGATAAAAATATGGAATGGCCTGGAAGTAAACCCAAAGTAGGAGCGTCTTTAGTTATGTTCATAATTGTGGATGCAACAATATTTATTATCAAAAAATTAAAAAAACAAGAAGTAACCCAATAAAATTCTTTAACTCCTGACACCAGGTAAACTTTCGGAGATTAATAATACAATTCAACACAAGTCGGCAGATAATAAGTTGTATAGGTAATAGCTTATCACCTTTTATTTACAAATAGTTTAAATTAGGCTTTGTTTTTTAATTTATCGACCATCTCTTTTTTCTACTCTCTGGTAAAAATAGTCTTTATAAAAATTTGTTTTGATACAAATAAATGAATACTAATTTAATATTTTTTTTGATAGAGAGGTCTATCTGTAATAAGCAAAATTACAAAACTGAGGGTAGAAGATTAAAGGTGCTATAAATGATAACGTATAACTGTGAGCAGGCAAGTAGGGGTTTAAAATTGTGAATTTTATAAAATACTAGCCAATTTAGTGTAAACAATTGCCGTAAACTTTTATTTACTTTATCAAGGTAATGTTAATTAATAGGACCTGGTGACGGATAAATAATAATACTAAACTATATAAAACATGACTCTTAAGTTGCAATTAGTATATGCGTCAGGAGTCAAATATTAGTAGTAAATTTAAAGAGAAATATGCCTATTTCCGATCTCAAAATTGTAAATAGCTTATTGAAGGGAAAGCCAATCTTGTAATTACTGAAACGCCATTTAGTATCGATCGACTTAAGAAAATATTGGAGCAAGCCAAAATGTCTGATGTTTATTTAACCATTAGTACAAAAAAATAAAATTGAAAAATTGGAGTTAATACTTGATCAATTATCCTACTTCATTTTCAATATTTGTGATTCCTCAGGCTATTGCGATTTTTTCAGATTATCTGCCGCTGCTTGATCGGGCATCAGTTTACTTATGGCCACATTCATTTTATTTTTAAAACCCGAAACCACTTTATCTTTATCATCCATCAAAGAATCATATCCGTCTTGCGCAACTTTAGCTGGTTCGGCCAGTTTACTTTCATCTTGATACATTAGGAGTGGAGTATAATATCCACTTTTTGTCGTAAATCTTAAAATACATTGCGCCTGGTTTAGACTGGCGATAATTATTGCTCAAGCAGCGATAGGTTAATTCGCTAAACAAATGTTGGAACCAACGTGGATGAAGATGACCTGGAAATCTATATACAATGCTAACTACTTCCTTAATTTGATCTGACGTGTACATAGTAAACCAGGCTAATGTACCAATTAGCAACGCATGGGTATTGTCGTATGAACCTACTGTGATGGAAACTTTATTACGGTAGATAGGTAAAATATGTTGTTCCATATGCAAGAGGGTAGGGGCAAGGAATAACTCTCCTGTAAAAGTGATATCCCCACTTATAATAATCATCTTTGGGGAACTAATCATAATAAAATTGGCCAGCGCCTCGCCCAGTATTTGTCCCGTGTACATTATCACCGCACAGGCGGTTAGATTCTTCTTTAAAGCAGCTGTTAGTAATAATGCAGTTGATAACATAAAATAGTAACGTTAAGCTTTTATAGTTTTCATAATCGTATTGCTAGCTAATACAATAAAGGAGTATACCGCTTAGTAATAATAAATTGGCCAAAACCTTGCCCAACTTTTCCAACAGGGTAATAAGCAGGTTTTTTTCGTAACTACTATAACTTTGTAAGCCGCATACATTGCGCCGGTTAAATCGCTGGCGGTTAATAATATAATGTAAAGCCAGGCCGCAAATAACAAGTACAACGGATAATAGGGTAGGGCCTGGCATGGGTAATGGTTTTAAATTTAGTAGCTTAATCATCCTCCTCCAAAAAGAAAATAGCTTCCACCGGTTGGTTAAATACCTTGGCAAGCTTTAAGGCCAGTACTGTGGAGGGTACATACTTATCTTTCCATAGCGTTAATGGTTTGCCGTGATACGTTTATTAGCCTGGCCAGCGCTGCCTGGGATAATTACTTTTTTATGCTTGCAATATACTTTACAACAAAAGTAAATTGGCTGGGCAGTGACATTTTATGACCGCAATCATATATCTACACCTTTATTTAAAATTTTTGTGACAACTTGCTGTTGTAAAAAGTCAGTAGCTGTAATCCTTGCTACCCGGAATAAAAAATGCCCCTTATGCAAATAAGGGGCATTTTTTTATTGTTTACTAACTTGATGAGAAACCTTGCCATCTTTGGTAAAAACTTCCGGTATATAATGTCCTGCCTTCAGTTTTTCCAGATCGGCAATAACCACAACCTGGTCACCTCCGATAACAGCAACTTTCCAAACCAAACAACTTCTTTATTCCTTCATCAACTTGCTATGTTGAATGGTACCGTCTGTACAGATCACTCGGATAAAGTATAAACCTTGGCTCAGCTTGTTATCCAGTTCCAGTTGGTAAGTAGCAGCCTGCGTTTGCCTTACTTCTCGCTGCGTCACCAGCTGGCCCTGCGCGGTAAACAACTGTAACTTTTCAATAGGCTTACTACTGTGAATATTAACCTTGCGTTGAGTAGGGTTTGGATAAATAGTCAGTTTTGCCTGCTGGCTTTCAGCGCATGTTATCTTGCTGCTGACGATAGGGGAGTAACTAAACTTGCCGTCGGAATCCACCAGCTTCAAACGGTAAAACCATTTGGCTGTTCCGGGATTGATATCCTTATAAGTATAAGAAGATTGATGTTCATGATAATAGAGTGTGGTGATGGGCTGGTATGAAATGCCATTGATACTTCGCTCAATCACAAAACGGGAAAAGTTATTTGCCTCTTCAACATTCCAGTTCAAGAGTACATTACATTTACCGTCATCGCTGATGTTAAATGAGGTGATCGTGATAGGGAGCGTGATCATTGGTCCTACCCGCAATTGCGTTTGTGCGACCGAAGTACATCCATTCTCATCTGTTACCGTCAATGTATAAGTAGTGTTACCAATACCACTCGGGATAGCTCTTGAATGGGGGATATAAGGATTATTAACTTTATCTGCCGGAGTCCAGCTATAGGTATAACTACCCACTGGGGAAATAGATGGATTGAAAGCTTCAGGAGTAGCGCCTATACTCACGGTTACTGACGGAATACTTACGGTTGGTGCAGGCGTCGCGTTGACACCTAACACAGCGCTGGATGTAGCAAAACATCCGTTTATGTCAGTAGCGGTAAGTGTGTATACTCTTGTGTCTGTAATATTGTTAACGACCGTAGCGGATGCGTTCGGGTTTATCAGGTCTGTTGAAGGAGTCCATACATAGCTGACGCCTGCGGTAGGTGTTATACCAATACTGACAGAGGAATTATTACACACTGTCTGCACAGGCATTGCTGGCAATACAAATTGACGCACATTGATCGTTACGGTAGACGTGCTGGTACAACCACCATTCGTTTTACTAACAGTAAAAACAAATGTTTTATTAGCATCCCCTGCTGCGGGCGTAAATACGGGGGCTGGTGATGTGGAACTTGTCAATGTGCCGGCAATAGCGGGTGAAACCGTCCAGTTGATAATACTGCCATCGTTATTATTGGTAACATCACCCAGTGTAACATTACTGCCAACGCATACCTGGCCATTGCTGCCGGCAACAGGTGCGGTGATGGTAGGTGATACCAGTTTACTGGCAGTACTTTTACATCCATTTGCATCACGGGCAGTTAATGTGTACTGTGTAGGCACAATCGGATTTGCCCTCACGGTAGCATGTAGGGTATTCGCATTTGTAATCAATCCTGCAGGAGCCCAGCTGAAACTGGTGGCATCTGGCGAAACGGTAACGTCCGTGCTCAGTACGTACAATCCACTTGATGGACAAATACTGGCATCGCTCATGGTAATAACCGGTGCATTTACAGTTACGGTAATGGTACCTGTTTTTGAACAGGCGGGATTACCCGCAGCATCGTAATAGGTAGCTGTTACAGTATAAGTGGTGGTATTTGTCGGGCTGGCGGTTGGGTTGGCCAGGTTGGTAGCATTCAGTCCTGATGCTGGCGACCAGCTATAAGTGACACCTGGCAATGCAGGCGCACCGATCACTACTGATTCCCCTCGGCAGACAGTAGTATCACTAAGCCCTGTAAGCGTAGCGCCGTTATCCACTATGATATGTACGGTAGAATCGGCTGTGCATCCCGTTTCTGTATCGGTAACAGTAAGAGTGAAACTCTGTGTGGCCGCAATCAATACCTGTGGTTGGGCAGATAAATGATCGGTTCCGTTTTGATAGGCTGCAACCATAGGGCTCCATTCATAAGCATATCCCGGCAATGCAGGGGTACCCAGTTGTACCATTACATTACTGCAGGTCGTCCAATCCGGACCGGGATCAGCAGTAATAGGTTTGACCATAACGGTAGCCGTATCCCTGGTAATGCAGCCACTAAGTTCATCCGTCACTGTTGCAATATATTCGGTAGTGCTGATGGGGGTTACGGATGGATTGGATGTAACATTATTGGGTGATATTATATTGCTCCAGCTGTAGCTATATCCTGTAACGGGGGCCTGTCCTAGAGATAATGTGGTGCCGGGACACACGGTTGCGTCAATGGCCGTAAATGTCGGCCTTGCCCATGAAGGGCCGTTTACATGAATGGTTTTTGAACAGGTGAAAGAAGGGTTATCTACACTGGTAACGGTAAGTGTAATGTCCCTTTCTACATTATCTGTTAGCGAAATACTGGTACCGGTAGTGGAAGAAATACCACCTGCTGGCGATGCCGACCACGAATAAATCCAGCGTGTGGCGGAAAGATTTGAAGGAAGAGCATTTAAGATCACACTGCCAAAAGCAGTAGACGGGCAACCTTGTTCGGCTACGACGTCAATGTCTATGACCGGGCATCCGATACCGGCAGAACATTCAGGAACGATTACTTCATCACTGCAGCTTACACCCAGGTAGGAAACAGTAAGTCGGTAGGTAGTACTGCCCCCAACAGATGCAGATACGGTAGTAAGCGCAGTATTGGTTGCTCCGGTAATAGTACCGGGCCCGGATATTTTTTCCCATAGATAAACTTTGCCGCTTACCTTAGGGATCAGGTCTCCCGTTCCCACGCTCCGAGGTCCGCAGAGGTCTTCACCGGCATTTACTTCCAGTACCGAGACATTTACCTGGTCAGTAAAGGTGCATCCGTTACGGGCAGCAGTAAGGTTATAGGTAAATGTGTTGGGAGACGGCTGTTCGGAGCCTGCGTTAAAGGTAGCAGTGCTTGCATTAATTGCACCGAGGTAATTTCCCGGTGCCCATGTGTACGTAAATCCTGCCTCCGGTGCGTTGCCCAGATTCAAGGTACCGCCAATACACACAGCTTTATCATCGCCTGCGAAGTTCGGCGTTGCAGGTGCCGCTACAACATTTACGGTAATATCATCCGTGGTGGTACAGGTACCGCCACCAGATACAGGGACAGTCATCGATAAGGTATAAACAGTAGTCGTAAGCGGTGTAGCCAATGGTTGTGCAATTGACGGATTATCCAGACCGGTAGTCGGGCTCCATGAATAAACGACACCCGCAATACCAGCAGGAGGTGTACGCCCAATTCGAACAGGATTGCCCGCACAACTACTCAGGGTAGCCGGGCCGGCGTCGGCTACATAGGCATTTACTATCACCTGTCCGGCCTGTTGGCAACCATTATTATCTGTTACAATAACAGTATATACGCTGTTTGCAGAAGGAGTTACTGTGGCGGCATTGGTGGTACTTGTTATACCATTATCCCATGCATACGAATAAGGGGTGACTCCGTCAGTTACATTGGCTGAGATATTAACAGGTGTGCCCACGCAGGTGGTATATATGGCAGATGTGACTTTAGGGGCTAGATGGGCACTTACGGCTACTTCAGCCACTGCGGAAACGCTGACGGGCGTATCACCGCAACCAACGGATGGCAATACCAGCCTTCGGTAATAGCGGGTAACGGCAACTGATGGGGGTGTATAATCTTTCTGGGTGCCGAGTCCGGGAATGTCCGACCATGGACCCGTTACCGACGCTGCAGTCTGCCATTGATAACGCGCCGGTATTTCCATTTGCGGATGTTCAAAACCGGATCTTAGCAATATAGGTATAGTGCTTGTGGATAAGGCAACTTTATTACCGGTAATAGGCTGGGTGAAACCTTCTGCACAAATGGTTTGGGTAAGCGGAGTGATATTATTGTCACTGGGCATAGTCGGACAAATATCGAACATTGCCCATACGGCCGGCGTACTACTGATTGTGGGATTAGTTGCAGGCGGATCAGTGACCGGGATATAAAGTGGGCCATTCGTGGAAGCCGTTACGCCCACAAACAATTTGCCTGGAGAAGTCGCAAGTGCGATAGTATGACTTCCGGAAGAAAGCCCGCCGGTCATTTTTAATGTAGAAAAAAAAACTTTACCCTGGGGCGTAAAACCGGTGATGTGATTGCCGCCCTGGCTGACTTTTGCACTTCCATCTGTAGTAGCTGGCACTGCATTGAGTGCAGGTGTAGCAGTATATATTTTCCCATCATCAGCGATAGTAAAAGCAGTACTGAAAGAATTTACGAAACTCCGGGCGGCGCCAAAACGAGTCGCAAATAGTACCTGTCCGTTACTTGCATTCATCCTGATAAGATAATTGCCTCCTGTGGCCGCGGTACCATCTGTTACATTCACTGCTAATGGAGTGCCATGATTAGATCCCATCAGATAAACAAATCCATTTTTTAACTGCATTTGCGGAACATCCGCCGTAACTGTAACACCGGCTTGGTTGCTACTGAATACTACTGCACCAGTATTAGTAAACTTCGTTATCACATGCCTGCGGCCGGTCCCTGTAAAAGAACTATTATCCGTTACCGAATAATCGTTGGACAAGCTATAACCGGAAACAAATAACTCGGCATAGGTCATTGCCAGTACCGGATTGGTTTCATCATTGGAACCGCCATATACCAATGCTAGGGATTTATTACCTGTGGCATCTAGCTTAATAATTCCAAAATCATAGTTGCCTTGCACGGTACTGCCGTTGGTAGTGACAAAATTATTGGTGCTGCTCACCATCATACCTAATGCGGCACTGCCATTGCTCACTGCTAATGAAACCTGTTCCGTGTTGGCAGCAGTAGCCGAGACCCTGCCGGTATAGGTAGCATATACAACATTACCTGCTACATCAAGTTTGGCCATGATATGATCATACCCGCTGGTGAATACGGTTGCATTGGTAACCGCAATATTGGACGAGGTAGTAGTGTAAGTGACATAAATACTATTGTTTTCTACAGCTATATCTGTTCCGGTTTGTTCATCACCATTTCCACCAAGATAAGCCGTACTAAGAATAGTTCCATTGGTCGCATTTACGCTTGCGTATAAGATATCAGATGTGCCGCCACCAGCCACAGAACCGTTTGTAACCGATACATTGGTGGCCGTAGTGGAACCAATCATGTACAATGTGCCACTGTGCAGTACCATTTTGTGAAATAAAGTATTGCCGGTACCGGTATTGCTATGCGGCAGGTAACGCGACCATACTTCATTCCCATTGATATCATATTTCACGAGTACACCCTTACCCCCTGAACCCATAGCCGGGTAGTTAAGTGATACCGGAAAAGCGTTATTGGGAGTACTGATCAGCATATAACTATTGCCTGCATTATCAGCAAGCATGCTGCGCATGACAGACGAGCCGAGATACAATTTGCTCTTTTTAATATATGCCTGCGCATCTGAGTGCAGTGGTATAAGAAAATGAAGCAACAATAAAAAGAAGGGTAAGGCCAAAAATGTAGGTAAATGTTTCCGTTTCATTGAGAATGGATTTGTCAGGATGAAGTAAAAAGCGAATGTTCATTTTTATCGTAGCTAAAAACTGGTAGTACATAGGTACGCTTAGTGCTATTCGTTTTTAATTAACCGATAAATGTGCACGAGCTTTCAAACCTGCAACTGCGATTGCTGGTCTGGGGTTGTGCAGAACGCAAAAAAACAATATACAACCAATCATTTTTGTAGAAATAGAGCCACAGGGGTTGTGATTCTACGCATCATAATATGTAAATTCTTAATATTGTATGTTGAATGTGTTCGCTCACCTTTGATGTGTAAAATATTTTTTTATTAATGGCAGCAATTCTAATTGTGGATGATCATGTGGCGGTACGCCTTGGTCTTGAAATGGTATTAAGGGAAATTTCCGATACGCATACCTTTCGGCATGCGATCAATGGAAGTGAAGCATTGTCGCAATTGGTCGCTTCCGAGTATGATATATTGATCATGGACATGAATATGCCGGAACCCAGTGGCTTCACCTTACTCGAAAAATCATTACGCCTTCAACCTTCCCTTAAAGTATTAGTAATAAGTGTGAACCCCGAAGCCTTCTTCGCCCCCGCGGTTTTCCGCATGGGGGCATATGGGTATATCAATAAAAATGAAAATGACAGAGAGCTAAAGAAAGCATTGGAAGCAATAGTCGGCGGTGAAATCTACATACCCTCGCAGATGAGAAGTACTTTTTTTAGTAACACGGATGAAAATACAAATGTTTTCACGCTTTTATCGCCACGTGAACTGGAAATCACGCTCCTTCTTCTTAAAGGCATGGGTATGCAGGAGATCAGCAGCGTTCTTTCGATCGGTTCCTCCACAGCAAGTACCTTCAAAAGCCGTGTATTTAAAAAACTCAATATAAACTCCGTTTTTGAATTGGAGCAACTCGCCCGTCACCATGCAGTTGTTACCGGTCACGCAATTCAATCCGAAAGATAGTACCATTGCCTTCCATGCTTTCTATGTTTAGTTTCCCATTTATTTTTTCAAGCAGGCCAACCACTATTACGCTGCCATGGCCCTGCTGGCTGGCCACCTGCTGGCTATTAAAATAGTATTGTTGCGCTTGAGTACTCATCCCGTTACCCGTATCGGTAACCTCAATCGTGACATAGTCGCCTCTTCGGATTGCGCAAAGATGTACACGGCCTTTAGTAGTATTTTTATTTGCATTGTCCAGCAAATTGCGGATGATAGCAGAAAGTATTTGTTTATCGGTAAAAACGGAAATATCACCAGGTTCAATCACCAGTTCATTGTTATTGGCGGCTAGAATATCGAAGTATAGTTCGTATAATTCGTCGAACAAACACTGCAACGCAAACACTTGTTTTACCACTTGAAACGTTTCCTTCTGGCTCATTGCCCAGGTAAAAAACTGGTCAGTAAATTCGTTGAGTGCGCCCGTACTGTTTTTTAAGGATCTAAGCATAGATTCCATTTCAGCCGGCTTATCTTTCAACTGTCCTTTGGTCAGTCCACTGGTAATAATATGCAGGAATCGGATCGGTGATCGCAGATCATGTAGTACCATGGTGATAATTTTATCCTTGGTACGATTGCTTTCTTTTAATGCAGCTGTTTGTTCGGCAACGATGGCCTGTAATTTCCTGTTACGTGCATTCAGCCGCTTGGTGCGAATTCGTAGAACAACTAATAGGGTGGTTGCAAAAATGATCGCGATAAGGAACCAGAACCACCACCTGTTGTAAAAAGCAGGATTTACATGTATGTTGAGGTAAATTCCTTCATTTTTGCTTTCACCTTTGCGTCGGACGAAAAGCTTATAAAAGCCTGCCGCTATCCTGTTGAGTGACAATTCGCCACTTGCAGGAAGGCGATGCCATTGCCCGTCCAGCCCTTCTACCATGTATTCAAGTTGAAGGTTTTCTGGAGAACCGAAGTAAGGGCTGCTGAACTTTAAAAATAACCAGTTAAAATCCGGATCAAGCGTTAAAGTGTTTGATGAAAAAGTGAGCGATTGGTTATCTGCAACCATTTCGTCGATGTACAGGTTATTGTCAGCCCACAATGGCATGATTCGGTTAGGATAAAATTGTACAAGGCCTGCAATAGAAGGTAGCGAAAGCATACTGTCTTTAGTCCATATAAACCCGGGCGTGCACCCGCCGTTAAATTCATTCGTGTGAAGGTTGTCGGCAACAGAATACCTGTAATAAAGAACATCGCTAACTTTGTTTTGTGCATAATCAAGCAGCTCACTTTTCTTTACAACAAATAAACCATTGTTGGTAGGAAGCCAAAAATTCCCCCTTCCGTCTTCAATAAAACTATGCACGGTAAGAAGACCTTTATGATCGTATTCCGGTAACTGGTTAACCCTGCCATGATGATATAAGTAAAAACCTTTCCCATAAGTGGAAATCCATAATTTTCCGTCAGCCTCGGCATAAATAGCACGGATATACAGTGAGTCGAGTATGGATCGGTAAATATTGTTTCGATTAAAATCATACCACTTCACGCCATTGGCGGTTGCAAGTATAAAAGAATCGCGACCTGTTTGAATCGATTTTATAACGCCATTGTTGATGGGTATTCGCTTTGCGGCAACCACACTGTCTCCTTTCAGTTTGGTTAAACCAAAAGCGGTGTTTACAATAATGGTATTAGCATCACTTTGGTCGTTGTAAATAGAAGACGGCCTGCTATCAAGATCCAGCAACTTTTGATTGACGCCGCTAGTCATATCGAACCGGAAAAGCGAAGGTTCATTGCCGTAATATAATTGTTGTTCCGGGCTAAGGAAAAGTGTCGCACCGATTTGTGCATTCAGGCCAAGGTGTATCGGAGCCTTTCCATCACGATACAGAAAACGCTGACAAATGATATTTCCTTGCGGTGTCAGGACCTGCGCATAAAAGCCTTCCTTAACTGCTTCAGCAGTTTGTTCGGGGTAACTGAACGCTGCTAGTGAAACAATATATAATCCATCAATCAGTGAGCCGATGTAATATTTATGTTGCCCTGCATGATAATAAATCTTACTCACAACCCGTACCGGCAGGCCCCTCAGGAGCTCCTCGCTCATTAACTCGCCATTCTTTAGGAAGATTTTATAAAGCGTTCCTTCGGTAAATATGTAATTTTGACCGGCGTTTTGATGACAGGTAAAGCGCCACTGCCTATATGCTTTATTAGCAGAAATAGGGCCCTTGATTTCGGTAATTTGTTTCTGCAATTGCCCGTCTTTCCAGACTTTAAGATGATGCTTGTCAAACAATATATACATATTATCCACTGCCATCTGTTTTTCCATGTCAAGCTCCTTGAATCTATCAATAATTTTAGAACTGTCTTTTATGATAAAGCTAAGGCATTTATCGTCGAAGTAGTAGCTGTTTCCGTCAGGAAGATTTACCAGGTAATTGCTTTGTGATCGCAAGTGCTGCTGTTTGGAGGGGATACTCTTTTCTTGCACTATCCCATCCACTACCCATAAAGGAGTGATGCCTTCTTTAAAAATCTGCGGTAGAGAAGAACTCAATTTGTCTCTTTCATCTATAATAATATTCTGCCATTGATCGTTACGCGCATATATAGTCCCGTTCGCATCGGCAGACAGCATACGAATTCGCTCGGATTGAAGATTTTTTAAATTATTTGAATTGAACACCTTGAATTTCATACCATCAAAACGAACCAGTCCTAATTCCGTACCAAGCCAGCAATATCCTTTTCTATCGAAGGCAATGCCGGTGATGCTATTCTGCGGGAGTCCGTCGTCAGTAGTATAATGAATGATATTATAGGAAATTTTTTGTGCGAGGGAAGGAAATTGTAAAAACAGATACACTAAGAGAAAAAAACAAATACGCATGAAAAACTGACTTGAAAGGAATTAAATGACAAATTTATGAAATCGAAATCTTTTAATGATCGGGGACTCTAATTAGTTTCGGCAATCAGTTGTCTGTTATAGTGCTAATTGGCTTAACGGTATTACCAGGAATGTGATTGCTAAAAATTGGCTTTATCGCAGGCTTACTGACCCTTGTAATGTCGGTTGTAACATAGAAAAAGTACAAATGGAGCACTTATTATTGGGTTAATACTTGTTGGAAGCTTTTCTCTTTTTTATATTTTAAAGAATTTATTCAAACGTTATTCATGAAATTGAAGAGGTCTTTTATATATTCTTTTTAGTATTTCTTTTTACAAGCGGGGGTAATAATAAAAAGCAAAGCCTGGCCGCAACAACAAGTACAATGGATAAAAGGGTAGGGCCTGGCATGGGTAATGGTTTTGTAAATTACATTGGGTTAATCATCCTCCTCCAAAAAGAAAATAGCTTCCACCAGTTGGTTAAATACCTTCGCAAGCTTTAAAGCCAGTACCGGGGAGGGTACATATAACTTTCGTCCGGGGCAATAAAACAATTGCCTTCATCTTTGTCTGTATTAACAGGAGAACCGATGATCTTCGGTGTTTCGTATTGTCCGTTCACCCATGTAGAAACATAAATATCGCTGCCACCGTAACCACCGGCTTTGGTAACACCGAAATAGATATTTCCATTTGCGGACATGGTGGAGTAGGTTTCCTGCTCTCTGGTATTAATAGCATCTACAGGAAAAGGTTTGCCCCATTTTCCAGCTT
>Ga0160495_100060_pt1 | contig 181624 bp, 153 predicted proteins | sample DID4MG_4_FD_108251 | JGI IMG/M metagenome (GOLD analysis project Ga0160495, IMG submission 108251) | Enriched soil microbial communities from UW Madison campus, WI, USA - DID2933_E24_FP4 MG | ecosystem: Environmental > Terrestrial > Soil > Unclassified | place: USA: Madison, Wisconsin... | reverse complement strand
TCCGATGATTTCCGGAATCTTAGTCGATAAATCGAATTGCTCGTATAACGCCTGTCCGGTGTAATCACACAAAGTGTATGCCGGTACCGGCATCGGAACCGATGGTAATGGGTTTACGATCAATTGTAACTCCTCAATATCAAAACATCCGGTTATGTTATTTTCAACTCTTACATAAATGGTCTGCGGATTAGTCAAATTCGTATAACTAAAGATATTGCCTATCGGGTCGGTTGCCGTTTGTGCATTTGTCAAACTTTCATAATAACTAATAGTATGATCAACTGCATTTAAAGTTCCCAATATCTCATTATTCTTCACACTAAGATCAAATACGGTAATTCCATCGGCTACAGCATCATCACAAACCATCAAAGGTGTTGGTGCTGTCGCTCTCGGTGTTCGATTAACAATTAGTTGTAACGTTACAATATTAGCGCAATCCGTCAGAGCATATCGTACTCTTACGTAAATTGTCTGTCCCCACGGTTGAATAGAACTATAAGGACTTGATAACGCATTCAAACCCAATTGGGCATCTTCTATCGTTTCGTGGAACGTAACCGTTACACCGGGAGGTAAGGTTCCACCTGATATTTCCGGTATTGAAGCATTAAGATCAAAGGTTCCGACACCATCATCACCCGGATCGCAATATCGCATCGGTTGTGGCGTAATAGCAACTGGTCCCTGTGTAATATTCAAATCCAACGTGGTTGTTGCATAACATCCAGTAGCCGGATTTTTAACACGAACATAAATCGTTGCCGGTGCTGAAGTATACAACACAGGTAATGGACTTAATCCTGAATCGGCATCGACTTGCGTTAGATGATACGTTACCTCCATTCCCGTTGCTCCACCGGTAACTAAAGTATTGTTTAGTGACAGATTAAATTCAGCCGTAGTATTCGAACCGTTACTACAGGCATTCATTGGGTTTAACGGAACAATTGTTGGTTTTGGAGTTACAACCAATTGAAATGCTCCTACTGCCTTACAACCGATACCATTACTCAATTGATACCAGATCGTTTGCGGATTGCTCATATTCGGATAAGCGGTAACCGGGATAATCGGACTTGAACCCGAAAGCGCATCCGATTGGTTTTCAAAATAACGTACCGTTACACCCGTCTGTCCGTTTAGTAATTGCGTGTCTTTAACCGTTAAATCAAAGAACTCCGTTCCGTCGCCCGGAACACTTGTTTCACATACTATAAAAGGAGTACCATTCGGATTAATCTCCGGAACAGCAGCTACGATCAATGTTAGCATGGTAAATGATGGACATTGATTGTTTGCCGAATCCACTACCCGAACATATAATGTCTGCGTATTCGGAGTGTTATTGGTATATAAAGGTCCTTTTGGATTTGTTCCGGAATTGGCCTCTGCCTGTGACTCATGAAAGGTGACCGTTAGTGCTGTATTTCCGCCTGTGATTTCATTGATTTTGGTTGTTAAATCAAAAACAGCAAAACCATTGCCCGCATCACACATCTGAAAAGGTATCGGTGTTGTAATAACCGGAGCCGTAATTACCGTTATCGTATGAGCGGTTGCCAAAGGCTGGCTACAAGCCGGTGCATCGGCCGAAGTCACACTGATTAAGGTATAGGTTACAGATGTTGTTAAAACCGGAATTGTAATGGTTGCCGTTCCGGTGGCATCGAGCGTAATTGTTTCATCGGGTTGCCCATTCGCGGAGTAAGTTACTGTAGCATTGGGCGTACCGCTTATCGTCAGGATTCCGGTTGTCCCCGAGCAAGTCGATGTTGTTCCGGTAATACTTGCCGTTGGTAACGGGTTAACCGTGATGGTAACAGAACCTGTGAGATTCTGAGCGCAAGCCGGTAATCCGGAGGTCGTTACCTGGACTAATTCGTAAATCCCTGCCGTTCCTGCTAAAACTGTTGCCGATCCGGATCCGTCCAGTACGAGCTGTTGGTTCGTCCCGTTATTAAAAGTATACGTAACCGTACTGTTAGGCGTTCCGGTGAAAGTAACCGGAGTAGAATCACCGGAGCAAATTGTAGTTGTTCCGGATAGTGTTGCCGTTGGCAACGGATTAACCGTTATGGTTACTGCCATATTTAAAGGCTGTGAACAAAGCATCACACCATTGCTGTCCAATACTTTAACGTATGTCAACGTATAAGTAGTTGCTGCTGTCAGGTTATTGGTAACCGTAAGCGTTCCCGATGCATTCAAAAGACCGGTCTGTGTGGGGCCTCCGTTTACATTGTATTCTACCGTAGCATCCGGTGTTCCGGTAAACGTAATCGCTGCGGCATCACCGGAACAGATTACTGAAGCAGCGGCCGTTAGCGAAGCCGTTGGTACCGGATATACAATAAGGTTAAACTGTGTGATGTTATAACATCCGGTTGTATTATTCTTTACTGTGGCATATATCGTTTGCGGATTCGTTGTATTGGCAATGATACCCGGTAACGGCGCTATACCATCGTTTGCATTGGCCAGTGTGGTATAAAAGGCTACCGTATTGTTGATCAAATCGGAATTGATCTGGCTTCTGATTGAATTCAGGTCAAATAGTCCGATATTCGGTGTATTACTACAGGTTTTATAATCCGGAACCGGATTTGCAACCGGCGGCGGAGCAAAAGCACCTCCGTTATCTGTTGCTGTTCCGATCCATTCCAGATCGAAACCGCCATCGCCAACCGGTCGGTCAATCGCGATATAATACGACTGACCTGCCGTGACGGTTAACCATCTCACATAACTGTTCCCATTGGCACCGGGACCGGTTTGTGTTAAGGTTGTACTACCATTCATCCCGGTATGATTATTCAATTGTCCGGCCAATTGCGGGTTTGTGGTGGCACAACGAATCGGGCTTCCTAAAGCGGAACAGGTTTTATTAGGACCGTACACCCAAAAATCGTAATCAACTGTAATATTCGAATCGTGTGGAATAATATTAAATCCTAACGTTCCGGATTGAATCACATTAATTTTTAACCAGATCGAATTATGTTCGGCACCGCCACATCCGGAGACTTCCTGGATAGCCCCAATGCCACTAGCGTTTGAACTGAATGTACCATTTCCGCAAACATTGATCGCATTGACACAATCGTTGGGTTGATTCTGCGCCTGTAACGAGCCGTATAATACGAAAGTTAATAATACTAGTAATAGCTTCTTCATTTATCAGTATTTTATTGATGAGGAATAGCTAACCTCAAAAGGATGAGATTAGCTATTGAATAAGGCGATCGTGACAGCTCCCTTGAAAATCATATTATATCGTTTGTTAATTTCCAAAAAACCATGAGACTCTTTATGATATCAATTTCCGTCGGGAGCCAATTCAGATCTATTTTTTAATGATTATAAATTCAGAGCGTCTGTTTTGTGCATGTTGCTCTTCGGTACAATTGGTACAGTTGTTCTTTGGTTCGGTATTTCCGAATCCCTTACCGGAGATGCGTTCTTTTTCAACTCCTTTAGAGATCAGATACTGTACCGTTGATTGAGCTCTTTGTTCCGATAATCTGAGGTTATAAGCCGCACTACCTTTGGAGTCGGTATGTGATTTCACGAAAATGACCATTGTCGGATGGTTTTTCATAACCGTTACCAATTTGTTTAACTCATTTGCGCCCTGTTCTGTAATATTACTTTTATCGAAATCAAAGAATACCGGGTTTAGCAGTACTTCCTTATCGGTAATGATCACCTCAACAGGTAGCAATGGAGTTTCAACAAGTACTTCTCCCGATTTTACTTTTTGAACCGGGAAAGAAGCGGTTTCAAAATCCGGAGCGGTTACCTGAAATGTATAAGCGGTTTCACAATCGGTTTCATAGCGTACCTTGCCTTTGGAACCGGTTTGTTTTGTTGCGATTGTATTTCCTTTCGCATCCAGAATCGCTACCGAAGCATTGGATAATAAAGCACCTGTTTTTTTATTGGTTACGATAGCAATTGCCTCGGCCGAACAAATCGGGATTGCGGTATAAATGGCATCCATCCCATTTCTGTTAGAAGCAAAAAAACCGATATTCTGACTTTTATTAAAGCTAAAAGAGAAGTCATCTTTTTCTGTATTGACCGGTTTACCCAGGTTTTGCGCCGGTTCCGACGATTTTAAATCCACTTTAAAGATATCCAATCCGCCAAATCCCTGTTTTCCGGACGATGCATAATACAAAATGTCTTCATCCGCAATAAACGGAAAATTCTCTTTTCCAGGTGTATTAACAGCTGGTCCGAGGTTTTCCGGCTTTCCATATCCGTTGGCGCCAACACTTACTTTCCAGATATCGGATTCTCCCATTCCACCCGGCATATTGGATGCGAAATAGAGTGTTTTTCCATCTTTACTCAAGCTTGGATTGGTTACGGAATAAGTCGTACTGTTAAACGGTAATGCTTCGATCTGCGACCATTTTCCGTCAATTTTTGTTGCCTTATAAATTCCCTGTTGACCTACTTTTACATTGTTTTTATTGCGCTCGTATTGTCCGGCACTATGTCCGTCTCTTGCAAAATACATAGTATTGCCGTCGCTGCTAATCGTAACCGGTCCGTCGTGGAAAGCGGTATTTAGTTCACTTACCGGTTTGGGTTCCGAAAAAGTACCGTCGCTGTTTCGGGTGGTCTGAAAGATATCCAGATACGGTTGATTCGCCCATTTGTCTGTTCTCTTGGATGTATTTCGGGTACTCACAAAATACAGCGTATTATCATTTGTCAATACAGCTCCAAAATCGCTCTGATCCTTGCTGTTGATAGTGGTTGTTGCCACATCAAACATTTTCGAACGGTTTGTCAGACTTGGGATATAATTCGGATTGGCTTTGTGTTCCTTTGCCCGTGCGTCGTTAGGCATTAAAGAAGCGAAAGTATCCATTTGCTTATTGGCTTCCTGATAGTTCCCCATTGCTTTTAATGTCTGAGCATAACGGTAATAGGTTTCAGCATTCGTTTTATTTTGAGTTGCTTTGGCATACCATTTCGCCGCTTCCGCCATATTGAACACATTATAGTAACTGTCGGCCAATTGCGTATATACATAAGTATTCGCATTTTTACCTTCCGCCAGTTTCTGGTATTCTGCTATAGCTTCTACGTACTGGTAATTTTCAAATAATTTATCGGCCTTTTCCGTAAACTTGTCTTGTCCGTAACTGGCTGTTAAGAGCAATACGAGTCCTAATGTTATATATTGTTTTTTCATACTGTTGGGTTGGAATTAGAAATATCGAGGTGACAGCGATACTTTTTTAGAAAAGTTCAGGTCAAATAACAACATAAATTCGTGCGATGCCGGTGTAGTCACCTTCAGATCAGAAACGATATGATCATATGCATATCCGATACGAAGCCCCGGTGTGATCGCATAATTTACCATTCCGCCAAAGGAATCATCGAGTCTATAAGTTGCTCCGATTTCGAATTTGTCGAAAAACATAACATTCGCTGATACATCCAGTGAAGTGGGTGCACTAAAAGCCGATTTCATCATAAAGGACGGTTTAAACTTGGTATTTTCCGACAGGTTGAACACATATCCTCCTGTTAGAAAATAATGTTGTACGTCACTTCCGAAGTTATATTCCTGTCCGTTTTGCGTAACATCCAGATGCGTTTTTTTCAACAGATTCGGAACAGAGAAAGCCAGATAGTATTTTTGCGTGTAATAGAAAAATCCGGTTCCGACGTTAAAATAGGTGTTATTCGTATCTTCTTTAAAAGCTACGTCACCCGGATGCGGTACAAATCCGTTACCGATTTCGGAAAACAACCCGATTTTCTGAAAAGTAGCCCCTGCTTTTAATCCTAAGGCTAAGCGATGTTCGCCCCCTAAATTCAGCGTATAGGAAAAGTCGGCATAAACATTATTCTCTTCAACCGGGCCGATTTTATCCGAAACTGCCGAAATTCCCAAACCTACATTTTTTCCTACCGGGCTGTGAAGCGATAAAGTAGCTGTTTTGGGTGCGCCTTCGATATCCACCCATTGCTGGCGGTATAAAATCCCTCCGGATAAGCTTTCTTTCGAACCGGCATAGGCGGGATTCATGACATTCATGTTATACATGTATTGTGTATAATGCGGATCCTGTTGTGCGTTAACGTCCAGCGCGAACATAGCCACTAACAGGGATGCAAAATATATTTTTTTCATATTTACTGTTCTTTGAAAAATACAGCCTGCCTGACGACAAACAGGCTGTATACCTGATTATTTGGTTATTGTTCTCTGTTGATATAAACCCAACCGGTGGCTTTTGTTCCGTTCTCTTTTACGAGTGCATAGAAATACGTTCCGTCGGGTAATTCGGTACCGTTATTTGACGTTCCATGCCATTGGTTGGTATAATTTCCGCTGAACTTGTACACTTCTGTACCATAGCGGTTAAAGATCGATAATTCCCGTACTCCCATTCCGGTAAGATCAAAAGTATCATTCGAACCGTCATTATTCGGCGAAATACCTTTTGGTATCATACGACAAGGGTTGCTTGTAACCGGAAGTGCTGCCGCTCCTGTACAAGTACCGGAAGTAACCGTAACCGTAAATGTTAACGGTAAAGCAGCTGTCGGGTTTTGTGCCATATACTGATCCACATTAAACGTAGCGTCGTTGGTTCCTACAGTAATATTATTCTGATCTTTCCAGCTATAAGATACTGTTGTCGGGTTATAGGATCCGTTTACCGGAACGGCATGCAATACCAATGTTTCGTTTTCGCATCCGCTTTCGACAACAACTGCGATCGACGGTGTAATTACGATATCAAAACTATCTTGTCCGCCTGTATTACACGTAGCCGCATCGGCCTGAACGATATAAGTAATCGTATAACTTCCCGGTGTACTCGTTCCGATATTGATCTCCCCGGTAGTTGTATTCAAACTTAAACCTGGTGCCGAACCAAATGTTCCGCCCTGCGTAAATCCGGTAGCTGTTTGTGGTAAAGCATTCGGACTATCCGGACAATATACCGGATCATAATTGAAAATCGTAACCGGATTAACTCCTGAAGTCAATACGATAGAAGCTTCATAATGTCCGGCATCCGTACAATTCGTTGTATTGGCCGCGATATCATAAGCAATTGTATGTGTTCCTGCTGTTGCTCCGGTTAAATCGATAACACCTGTAGTCGGGTTTACCGTCAATGTAGCAGAACTAAACATACCGCCGGTAGTAAATCCGCTGGCCATTGTTGGCACCGGACTTGTTGTTGCATTCACACAAACCGAATCATAACTAAATGTTACGGTTGGCACTGCTAATGGTGTTACGGTTATCGTTATGGAATCGGATAGTGTCTGACTACAAGCCAACGATCCCGAAGCGGTTACAGTGATAATGGTATAAACGCCTCCGGTTCCGGTAACAATCGTTGCCAGACCGTTAGCATCCAATGTTATTGTTTGTGGTGTTCCATTATCAATAGTATACGTCACCACTGCGTTTGGTGTACCTGTAAAACTAATTGTGGTTGTATTACCGGCGCAGATTGTAGCATTTCCTGAAATTGTTGCTGTTGGTAACGGATTGATCGTAATTGTCGCTGATCCGGTTACCGTTGCTGCACAGGAAGAAGTTGCCGCAGCTACACTTACCAATTCATAAACGGTAGCAGCAGTTAAGGCTGAAGTCGTAACGGAAGCCGTTCCGGTTGCATCCAGTGTTATCGTTTGGTTTGTTCCGCCATTTACAGTATACGTAATCACTGCATTCGATGTACCGTTAAATGTGATTGTTGCCGTATCCCCCGAGCAGATTACAGTTGTTCCTGAAATCGTAGCCGCTGGAAGTGCCATAACATTTACCGTAATTGAATCGGTCAGATTTTGCGAACAAGTAGTTGTATCGCTTACACGTACTAAAGTATAAACACTATTCGTTGTTAATGTCGGCGTTGTTACGGAAGCCGTTCCGTTGGCATCTAATGTTACCGTCTGATTGGTTCCGCCATCAATAGTATACGTAACCTCTGCATTCGGCGTACCGTTAAATACTATTGTAGCTGTTGATCCGGAACAAATCGGTGCCGGAGCTGTTACCGTAGCAGTTGGCAACGCATTAACCTGAACCACAATTTCCTGTTTTGGTCCCTGACATCCGTTTGCATCCGTTAGACTTACATAATAGGAGGTATTTCCAACCGTTGTTGTAACTGGTGTTGGTGCCGTAGCACTTCCTGTTCCGCTAACCGGGTCGGTAAACCATAATAAGGTATAATTTGCCGGAGCGGTTGCTGTTAGCGGTGTTGCTGTTGCATTTTGACAATATACTACCGGTGATGTAACCGTTGGCACATCCGTAATACCTTCATAAGTAATCACAACTGATTTTTCACAATAACGGGTTTTCCAGTAAAACATATAAACACCCGGTGTTGTAAATCCGGTAATCGTGGTTGTTTTTACATTCGGTGTTGTAATAACAGTAGCTCCGGGGTTATTAGCCGCAGCCGACCATTGTCCTACTCCTTCAGCTTCAACCGTAGTACTATTTTGACTACAGTTTAAAGTATGAGCTGTTGTTTTTACATCGTTGTTTGCTTTAAAGTTTGCGGCATCTAACAGGTTTCCAATAACATTTCCTTTCGATCTAAAGATAAAACGGGTTGTATTTTGTCCTGTAGGAACGGTATAACTTCCTTCCTGCAAATTCCATGTCGATCCCTGAGCAAATACTTCTGTTACCAATGTAAACGGTCCTGCTGGCGGCCCCGCATATAATTGTATCGAACTTCCGTTTGTTGCTCTGGCCGCATGGGCAAAGCTATAATTCATCTTTGTAATTTCAGAAGTATCAAATTCTTTATACAATCCTTTGATATTCGGATCATTTGGATTCCAGTCTTCTTCCGGATCGGATAATAACTGAATACATTGTCCGCCGGAATACGGCGACGAGTTGATCGCATTTAATGCTTCCGAGAAGAACATCGCATCCCAGGTATCCAGGTTAACACGCCATCCCGGAACGACATATTGTGTACTAATCGTAGTAATACCCGTTACGGTTTGCATCGGCGGATGTTCGAAATCATAATTAACGGCATTTACATTACATAAATCAGCCGGTGTTTTAATACACAGGTTGAATTTTCGGGTACTGGCTACGGTACTGTTTAATGTTAAACGCACTTTATAAGTATCACCAACTACTAATTCTGACGAATACATTGCCGTAATAGCATTATTGTTACTACAGGCTTTTTCTTCCAATACACCGCCTGCTCCGACCTTATACAAAGTCATCATCATATTCGGGTACGGTTCATCACCCGAAGAGATATAGAAGTTTCCGGTAAATCCGTTGGCTTCAATAATATGAATTCGCGAAGTGGCCACAAATTCAAACCAGATATCACCTCCGTTGATTCCGCCACAAGTCATTGGTACCGATGAAGGTGTTGCACCGGAAAACGTAACGTTGGATACCGAATTATTACATTCTTCATTTTGATTTACCGGTACTACAATAGCTGTAGACGGCTCGTCATTTCGAACAAATACTTTTGGTCCGGACCAGAAACTCTTATCCGTTCCACTACAAATTGCCCGTACAAAATATTCGTAAGTTGCTGCTGTCGGAGAATCGAAATCCGAAGGTTGCGGGGTATACGAAGAGGTATTTACAATCGTTCCCGACTGTGGTAATGTACCGTTTCCAACCGGTTGAATAAATACTTCCCATTGTGTTTCCGATCCACCCGGAGTCCATGAAAAGACAGACTGTGCGTTAACTTGTAAATTTGTCGGTTGCGGACAAGCAATTGTTCCGCAAGTTGCTATACCGGTATACAGCACCGTTCTTGGTGTACCTAATCCTAGCGGACTGGTCCATACCACATCTCCGTTTGCATCTTTTACCTCAACCTGAGCATTCGGATATTGTCCCGGTGCTGTTCCGATAGAATCCCAGAATAACGAATATTCTACTCCGGTACATAATAACAACGTATATTCTGCCGGTGGTGGTGTCTGATTAAATGGTCCTGTAGGGAATTGTAATGTTTGTACCACTACTCCATTCTGGATTACATCGATACCGCCGCCAACGCCCCACGAGCTTCCGCTGGTCAGGCTGATGGTATATTCACAAAGGTTTTCAAAACTACATCTCGTCGTAAATACAAAAGGTCCGATCCATTCGCTATTTCCGGAAGCCCCGCAAAGCGAGCGGATATAGTATTCGTATTTTGTAGCCGGAATTAATCCGCTTACCGTATACGGGTTATTGTTAGCCGTATGTAAATACTGTGGCTGCGTATTACCTACCGGTGCAGGCGTTCCGAAAGGCTGAACTGAAATTTCCCATGGTGCTGTAGTTCCGTTAGCATCCCAACTAATTTGTACTCCTGTATCGGTCAGGTTGGAAGCCATAGCATTCGAAGGTTGCGGACAAGCCGGAATATCTTCAATTACTACATTATCGATAAAAAGTAACTGACCTCTATAGGATCCGGTACTCTGATAAAACGGTACATGGAAAGCAATATTAATATTCCCGGTTACACCCGGAGGAAGATTAATAATTTTTTCCTTATACTCCATATTGTTGATCAACACCGGATCTGTTGACGAATCATACAATGTTGTTGTAAACTGATCCAACGCAATACCGTTAGTTGATAATTTTATTTTTAAATCTTCCGTAAAGAAACTATCATTTACACGGTAATAGTAACGTAAACGCTGATTAGCCGTCACATTGATCGTTGGTGAAATCAACCAGTCATCATTTTGTCCGTTACTTCCGGTAAACATTCCTGCCATCTGATTTCCTTCATACGGATTCACGGTAACGTTAAGGTTCCAGGCATTGGAATCATTATTACTGTTTACGATTCTCCAACAATTTTCGGAAGTGGAATCGCTATTAAATGTTTCTACGAAAGGAGTATTAAAAGGGGTACACAGTGTTCGGAAAGTAAACGGCCCGATCCAGTCGCTAAATGCGGATCCACAGGCTGCTCTCACATAATATTCATAAACCGTATCCGGTAATAAATCATTGGGTGTATGAGTAGCATTTGGTGTAACCGGAGTTCCGGAACCTGTTGGCGTTCCTGTTCCTGCCAATTGTACTTTTACTTCCCATGCTGTTTCGGTATAGCCAGGAGTCCAGGATAAAGCAGCAGCATTCTGAGTAATATTAGCTGCCGTTAAAGCCGATGGATTCGGACAAGCCGGAGCATCTTCAATTAATACATCATCTAAATTTAAAGTCGAAGCCGTACCCGGTGCCAGTAATCCCGGCGGTACTCTAAAAGCAATATATACCGTTCCTGTACCGGTAAAATACAATGATTTCTCCTGATAAGTTGTATTGGTAAATTCCATTAACGGAGCAATTTCCGTAAAGCTGGCGGGATTGGTATCGGTAGTTGAAATCAACACCTGAATACCATGTCTCGGGTTTGGTGTAAACGGTGTTAATAAAGCGCGGTATTTAAACGTTAGCTTTTTATTTCCAACCGCGTGAATGGCTGGTGTAATCAACCAATCATCAAATGAGTTCGGCCCCATAAACCCACGTTGAATACGGGCTTCTGTTGGTCCCATCGTCCATTGTGCTCCATCGTTATTGGCGTTATTGATTGTCCAGCAGAATTTTTTAGTGGTCGGATCTGTATCATTAAAGCTCTCCGAAAAAGGGGTCGGGAACGTAATACAAGCCGTTGTAAAATCAAATGGCCCTACCCAGTTACTCTGTTGTGTAGCCGAGCAATAGGCTCTTACATAATATTCATAATGTGTAGCCGGGCTTAAATTTGTCGCCAGATACGGATTACTGTTTACCAATGTTCCGGTTCCGGTTGGTATTCCCGTTCCATAAGGCTGAATGGCTACTTGCCATTGTGTTTCGGTATCGCCATTAACCCAGGATAACAACGCCTGATTTTCGGTTACGTTTTGTGCCACCGGACTTAACGGATCCGGACAAGCTGGTTTGTCTTCGATAAATACATCGTCTATAGAGATTCGCGTAGCCGTATGTGCCGTCGACGGACTTACCACCCAGGCAATATTAATCGGCCCCGTAACAGATGTCGGAATATTGATAATTTTCTCCACCCAGGTTGTATTGGTAATCGGCGTATCCGGCATTAACTCGATGGTAAAGTTTTGTGCTCCGATACCCGTTGTTGATATACGAATCGCATAACTCGATACGCCGCCAACCACCTGATGTTTAAAGCGTAATCTTTTTGGTGTTCCGCTCACATTTACCTGTGGTGATACAAAGATATCGTTGTTATAATTCTGATACGTATTGGTCTGCATAGTAGCATAACCTCCCAGATACGACCAGGTTAAGCCGTCATTATTCACATCAACAGCCGTCCAACAGGGTGTCGGAACAGTAGCAGAAGCTCCGGTAAACTGGGTTGAATACGGAGTATTGAAAACAGCACATTGAGTTGTAAATTTATACGGAAGGCTCCAGTTTCCAGGAACACTGCCACAAACAGAACGTACGTATAAATCGTATGTTGTTCCCGGTGCCAGTCCGGTATTAATTACATTATCAATAGCAGTTGTTGTAGCTGTTCCGGCACCGGTTGGTACTCCCGATCCGGTTGGTACGGCTTTATATTCCCAGGCGGTAGCAAATCCGCCTACGTTATCCCACGAAAACGCTACACTGTTTTGCAACAGGTTTTTATACGTGAATGTCGCCGGAGCCGGACAAGTTGAACTTTCCACTTTCAAGTTGAAACAGATACTTGCTGTTGGTGTCAGATTCGACGAAACCACAATCACATAGGTTTGTCCTGCCTGTACATAAAGATTCGAAATTCTTTTCGGGACATTCGCTGTTGCGGTGTTCATCCCGGCAATACAGGATACTCCTACATCCGCACAACTTTGATAGACAAAAACTCCGGTTGAGTTATTAAAGCATCCTGTTCCGCCTAATGTGGTCTGCGTAATTGTAATTAAACCACTTGTTGTTGGTGTATAGGTAAGGAAAGCTTTGGCTCCGCTCAGATAATTATTTGTAATCGCCGGCGAAAGACATCCGCTACCATGTGTTGCATAGGTTACTGCCGGATTTTGGTATTGATTCAGGTTAGCAGACAGCGTATAGGCCTGCGTTGTTACATCCGGAATTACGATGGGTTCGCTACATGACAATCCTAAGATACCGGTTTTAAATGTAAAAGGACCGGCCCACTCACTTTGCGGCACAGTTCCGGTACAATTTGTCCGGATATAAACATCATAAAACGAATTGGCAACTAAAGAGGAAGCCGAATACGAATTGGCTGTCGGAGTCCCGTTAGCAGCCGGTGTTGTTCCCTGTGGCACAACCTGAATTTCAAACGAGTTGGATGACGGATGTGTCCACGATAAATTAGCTGTATGTGCTGTTATGTTACTCGCTGTAAAATTGGATTGTTGTACCTTTAAACAGGATTCTACAACCCTAACATTATCTACAAACCAGGCATCACCGGTTGGTGTGGCACCTGTTTGCGTATTAATAGCCACAAAAGCAATGTAAATTTCTAATTCTACCGGAATATTATCCGGAATAGCTACGACTTTTTCTTCGTAAACTGTAGGAGATCCGGTATTCAAATCGGCTTCGGTCCATGATTTCAGCACTACCGAAAAACCGTTGATATCCGGCTGGCTTGCCGTAGAAAGCCGAATCTGATAAATGGTACCATTGTTCGTTGCACTTCCCTGTTTGGTAAAAAAGCGCAATTCCCCATTGGCCGGTACCGGTACCAAAGGCGTTACCAGGAAATACTGAGCTGTATTTCCTGCACCGATGTTTTCAGAAGCCGGATTGATATAAGCCGCGTTACCTCCTAAATAACCATCGTTGGAAATACCCCAACTAGAAGTTCCGACACTGTTCTGAAACAACGTCCAGGAGGTGGGGATTCCTCCTTCAAAATTTTCGGTAGTCAGCTGACTGTAACCCGAAATTGAAAATAAAAGGACCAGAAACGTCAGTAGCTTACCTTTTATTTTTTTGTGCAATAAACATTCAGGAAATCCGGAAAGGAAATCCAGAAAGCCAATCCACAAAAAACCTTGAGTAGTTAATTGTAATTTTCTTTGCATTTTCATTACTTGATCAGTTAATAGTTTTGCAATAAAAATAATTACATGAATCCTACTATTATAGGTATAGGCTTTATGGTTTCCGGAATTTTAAAAGAGAAAAAAAGATAGTAAACAATTAATAAACAATTAGTTAAAATCTAATTTAACTTTTTATTTACTTTCTCTTAACGGTTTTTCATTTTGTAAGTTTTTGATTACATTATTTAGTTTTTCAATTGTCATTCGCGACTTTCTGGCTGACAAAAAGAAGAAAACTACGATTAAAACAGCCACTAAAAAAAGAGTAATACAGCCGTAAACAAACTTTGGAATATCGTTTTTTAATTTAAAATCGTCTTCTTTTTCTACCTCATTAAGCGAATCGCTAATTGACTTTCGTTCCCGTTCTTTGATCTTTAATTGGGTTTGCAGGTATTTGGCTCTGTAATCTTTATAATGGTTCCATTCGTTAACAGCCAGATAATTTTCGGACAGTCCTTTGTAGATTTCCTGATTTAAAATTAAATCCTCTACATTCCCTGAAATTTTCAATGCTTCTTTTAACGTCGCAATGGCTTCGGTATATTTTCCTTCCAGGGTATAAACCTGTGCCAGACCTTTTAAGGCAAACCCTTGTAAACTATAGGCATTTACTTCTTTAGCCAGATCACCGGATTCCAGGAAACTTTTGATCGCGGCTTCGTTATCCGACATCAGGATATAACAATTGCCTTTATTGTATTTGGCAATACTAATCTTCGAGGCATTGTTACCAACAGCCTTTGATTGATTGATCTCAGTAATTCCTCTGTCGAAAAAAGTAATCGCTATATCACAGTTCAACTTTTCTTTATAGATAAAACCTCTTACGATATAATTTAAACCGAGGCTCACCCGAACGGAATCTCTTACCGGGTAGTCAAAACATAATTGCTCTGCTTCATCCAGGCTTTGAATGGCTTTATCATATATTTTTAACTGATGGTATTGAATCCCGGCTTTATTAATAATCTGTATCTTAAGCAATTCATCCTGACATCTTGGTAATAATTGGTTTGCCTTAATAACATATTCCAGCGATTTTTCATAATCTCTCTTAGAAGAATAACCATCCGATATTAGCTTATAACCTCGTATTTTAATGTTAATATCATTTCCGGCTTTATTGACAACTTCTCTTCCGGCTGCAATTACTTTATCTGGGTTGCCATACATATCCCGGATACTCACCCGGATAATGCTATCGAGGTTTTGTACCGATTGACCGTAAACGGTATTTCCAATTAGCATAAAGCCGATAAGAAGATAAAAAACAGAGCTCCAAATGACATTGGATGATTGCGAAATCAGACTACGCATTGGTCACCTCCATTTCATTTTTTAATAACTCAATAAATGTGATCGGAGCAATTCCTGTAATCGATTTAAATACCGTTGCAAAACTACTGTGTGAGGAAAAACCACTATTTTCGGCGAGGTAACTGATTTTATAATTTCGGAAATTCGGATCCGATTTCAGTTTTTCAACAATATAATTAATCCGTAGCTTGTTGATATACGTATTAAAATTCATATCATAATGCTTGTTGATAATTTCCGACAGGTATTTCGTATTAGTCTCAAATTGGCCGGCTAAAACAGCGAGCGACATATCATTACTGGTAAATTTTGTAGAATTTTCAAAACGTTTCAGTTTGGCCAGTAAAGCTTGTTCCGTTTCTTGTGGTATGGTACTCTTTTTCGTTACTTCTTTTTTCTCTGTAAATCCGATAATGAGGTTGTTACGCGTCACTTCCAGATAGCTGATAATCTCGCGAAGTCGCTTTTTCTTTGAATTAAATTTAAACCAAAACAACGCGCCGACTACTAGTATGATAAACGTTAGCCCTAAAGCCGAATAAAACAAGGTAACATAATTCTGTTTACGGGCAAGATATTGATTTTCATACTCCTGCGTAATCAGGTTATAAGCCGTATTGACCGATTCCTGTTCTATTTTTTCAACTTCGGCATTGGCTTTTAAAAAATTGGTATTGTAAAATTTGTAATTCGCTTTATCATTTAAAGCCAGATAATTAATGGCAAGCTGTTTGTTCAGAATTTCAGTAAAATACAGATTCCCGAAAGGTTGCGCTTTTTGTTGCGCTTTTAACAATAGTTGGATGGCTGCTGAATGTTCTTTTTTATGAAAATAAACGGAAGCCATTCCGCTTAATGCAAATACTTCGATGTAACTGTTTTTCAATTTTATCGTATCCAGGCGTTCTAAAATTGCTAAAAACTGTCTTTCTGCCTTTGCATATTCGTTAGTACTGCTATAAATACGCGCTTTCGCAATGACAATCCATAACGCCAGTTCTTCTTCGTCTTCCCGGTTTTGATTTTTAAATGTAAAATTATCCTGATGAAGGTTTTGTAAAGCCGATCCGTAATTTTCCCTTTCCAGGTCCATCATCGTTTTTTCCAGCTGTAGCAGTCCCTGAGCATAATCTTTTGTTGCGGGATCTTTTATTTTATCGGCACGATTTCGGGCTTCTTTAAAATAATTGAGCGATTGATTATCAAAATACAATGCTCTTAAAATTCCGGATTGGGTAACCGACACTTCAACGGCATCCCTTTCCGATAAATCAGTAACCCCTTTGTTGGCTTCATACAGATAGGTCAGCGCATTGTTATAATCGCCTTTTGCCTCATAAATTTTAGCCAGCAAAAGATTGATTTTTGCTTTTTCTTTTCCGGAGTTGGCATTCTTTAGTAAATGCTGTGCCACTTTTAAAGCTTCGTCCGGTTTGGAGTAAACCAGTTCTTCTGATTCGTTAAATAAAAGCTGTTGTTTAGACACAGCCTGCGCCATAACAGTATCTGACGATACTATCCAGGTAAAAATAAACAGTAATAAGCAATGAGATTGTACTTTGTTATACTTCATCTGACCGTTCCGAAATTATACAATGTGTTACAAATGTATCGATAATACTAACAATCACAATGATTTTACAAGGTTAAAACAATATCGCTTATATCCTGATTTTTTGAAACGAATCCGCTTTATATTACAAAAAATGTAACATGAAAAAGGGATAACACTCTTTTAGTATCAAGCTATTCTAAATAAAAAGACAACCCGAAAGTTGTCGCACCAGAATCTGCATTAATTGAGCTTATCGACCAGAATCTGGTATTTCCTCCCTACCGGAACAATCCGGTCATCTGTAAGACACAGATTGTGTTTATGATTCACCTGTAGATGTTCGCCATTAACAATATGGGAACGATGTACCTGTACAAAACGACTGTCGAGATTGTCCATGATCTCAATCAAACTGCCATACACTACAATGGGAACAATCGTATTCTGGATATAAATCTTCAGATAATTTCCAACACTCTCAATACAGACAATTTCTGTCAGCGTTACATCGGTTATATCGCCATTAATTTTTAGGCGTATGGTATCCTTAATCTCCGTTTTCTGACTATTTGCATTACAAAACAGCTTTGCTTTTTCTATCGCTTTTATAAAAAGCGGGAACGAAACCGGTTTTAACAGATAATCCACCGCATCATGCTGAAACGATTTCAACGCATAGTCCGAATAGGCTGTTGTAACAATCGTTACGGGACGTTTTGGCATACGCTCCATCAATTCCACACCGGTAAGTATAGGCATATTGATATCCAAAAACACCATGTCATAACATTCATTAACGATCATTTGCAAAGCATCTTTACCGTTATAGGCACTTCCGCCATATACCAACTCCGGACACTGTTCCATATGCGATTTGATAACCCTGTGCGCCGGTTTTTCATCATCTACGATCAGGCATTTATATTTAATTTCCATAATTGTAATTCCAGTTTAAAAACTCCAATGACATTTTTGTCGATGGTAATTTTGTGTTTTACAAACGATACGATCAACCTTCGTCTCAAATTTTCCAATCCAAGTCCGGTACTTTCCAAAAACGAACCTTCCGCCAGACAATTATTCTCAATCGTAAAAATAAGATGATCCTCCATAAATTTCCAGTGGATATCGACATAAGGTTGTTCGCATTCTGACGAGAATTTGATGGCATTCTCAATTAACGTCATAAATACAAGTGGTAGTATAAAAAAATCTTCAAAATCGCCTTCAGAATATTCGGTTACCTTGAGATTATGGCTCTTATATTGATGATAACCTATATATTTTTGCACAAAATCGATTTCTTCCGTCAAACAGACATATTCTTTTTTGGTAGCTTCAATCTGATATCGCAACAAACCGGAAAGCTTTAAAATCTTTTCAGCGACCGTTTGAGGTTCGGCCAATGCATCCCCATACAAATTATTCATTGCATTAAGCAGAAAATGCGGATTGAGTTGTTGCTTTAAAAAAGTGAGCTCTGCCTGGGAATTCAAGAGCTTTTTATGGGTTCGGAAAACATTTTGTAACACCCATAAATTGATAAAATAGATCCCGGTTCCAATAAACAGCATAAACAGCGTTCCGAGTATTTCGTTAAAAAGCGAAATATACTCTCCGAAATTCTGTGTAACCTGTACCTGAACAATGATATAAAACAACCAAAAAAGCGCAAAATATTTAAAAAAAGTAAAATATTTTTTCTCCAAAAGAAATTTTCTTACAAGAATTACGTTACTAAACATGACTGCCCCATAAATGGCTGTTAAAATCAGTAGTAATTCAATGAATATGTATTCCGGCGTTTTATCCTGCTTTTTGTCAGCATATTCATTATAAAGGAATAGCGACAAAAGGAGTAGATAAAAGGTAACATTCCGGAACCAGAAGTTTTCGTAGGCAAGGCGTATTTTCATGACTACAAAAATAGAGTAAACGGACTATTTTCAACCCCTTAGCCCTATTTTTTATACAAACGCCACTAGTATAATAAATCGAATAATTTATATAAATTTTAACTTAATTTTTCTTGCAGAAGATATCTTTGCAGTAATTTTTTAATCATCAATCAAAAAACGACAATTATCAAAAAAATGAACTTTAAACTTTTTATTTGCCTGTTTTTTTGCTCAGTCGGCATATTTGCCCAGGAGAAAGTGACACTAAGCGGTACCATTTCGGATACCCGGAACAACGAAACCCTAATTGGGGTAACTGTTTACATTAAAAGCCTGCAAACAGGGGCTACGACAAACGAATATGGATTTTATTCGATTACTGTTCCGAAAGGAACCTACACCGTACAGGTGAACTACATGGGCTATCAGAGTATTGAAGAAAACATTACCCTAAATCAAAACACCCGTAAAAACTTTGGAATGGGCGAAAATTCACAGGACTTGCAAGAGGTTGTAATTACCGAAAACAAGAAAAAAGTGGATATCCGTCGCCCGGAAATGAGTGTTAACAAACTTTCGATCAAGGAAATTAAAAAAATGCCGGTTGTATTAGGGGAAACAGATGTCTTAAAATCGATCCTGACACTTCCCGGAGTAACCAATGCCGGTGAAGGCGCTTCCGGGTTCAATGTTCGTGGTGGTGCAGCGGATCAAAATCTTATTTTATTGGATGAAGCCACCGTTTATAATTCATCTCACTTATTTGGCTTCTTTTCTGTTTTTAACTCCGATGCGATCAAAGATCTGAAACTTTACAAAGGGGGTATTCCGGCTCGATTTGGAGGCCGACTGTCATCCGTTTTAGACATTTATCAAAAAGAAGGTAACAGTAAAGAGTTCCATATGAATGGCGGTATCGGATTAATCTCCAGTCGTTTACTAGCCGAAGGCCCTATTACAAAAGACAGAGGTTCATTCCTTGTTGCCGGTAGAGCCTCTTATGCCCATTTATTCCTTAAAATGACGGACAATAAAAACTCCGCCTATTTTTATGACCTGAATACCAAATTGAGCTATAAACTCAATGATAACAACAACCTGTATTTATCCGGATATTTCGGCCGTGACGTATTCGATCTGAACAGCAATTTTATAAATACATACGGAAATACGGTGGTCAACCTGCGTTGGAATCATTTATTTTCCGATAAACTATTCTCTAATATGTCGATGATCTATAGTGATTATTACTATGGACTTACATTAGACTTTGTAGGATTCAATTGGGATTCCGGTATCAAAAACTACAATTTCAAATACGATTTAAAACATTATATATCCAATAAACTACAATTGAGCTACGGTGTAAACGCCATTTATTATGATTTTAACCCGGGAACGATCGAACCGAACAAACCAAATTCGGGTATCAACGCTGATCAATTGGATAAAAAATATGCTTTCGAACCTTCGTTCTATATTGATGCCGAACAAAAACTAACCGAAAACCTTTCCGTTAACTACGGTTTGCGCTATTCGATGTTCTACCGTTTGGGGCAACAAAAGATCAATACCTACGAAAACAACCAGGCGGTTATTTTTAACAACGATCTAAAGATTTACGAAAAAGCGACACCTACCGGAAGCGAATACTTCGGTCGAAACAAAACCATCACCAGCTTTGATAATTTTGAACCACGGGTAGCGGTTTCCTATGCTTTAAACGATGATCAATCGATAAAGGCGAGTTACAACCGTATGAGTCAGTATTTGCATTTGATCTCCAACACGGCTTCACCGACACCATTGGACGTATGGGCACCAAGTGATAATTTCTTAAAGCCTCAGACATTGGATCAATATGCGATTGGTTATTTCCGCAACTTCAATGAAGATAAATATTCCCTTGAAGTGGAAACTTTCTACAAAAACATCAAAAACCGCGTTGATTATATTGACGGTGCCGATTTAATCGCCAATAATGCGATCGAACAGGTAGTCCTAAACGGAAAAGCCCGCGCCTACGGTTTGGAAGTATTGTTACGGAAAAACACCGGAAAATTAACCGGTTGGGTATCCTATACCTTATCCCGTTCCGAACAGCAAACACCGGGAAGAACGCCAAACGAAACCGGTATCAACAATGGTGACTGGTATCGTACCGGATACGACAAAACCCATAACCTTTCGATCACGGGATCGTATACCCATACCGAAAAATGGACTTTCGGAGCCATCTTCGCGTTACAATCCGGACAACCGGTAACCTATCCGAACGGACAATACATTTATCAAGGCATTTCGGTACCAAGTTATGGCGCCCGAAACGACAATAACCTTCCGTTATACCACCACCTGGATGTATCGGCAACCTATACGCCAAAACCGGAAAAGAAAAAAGGATGGCAGGGCGAATGGGTATTTAGTATTTACAACCTGTACAGCCGCAAAAACGCAGCCTCAATCAGTTTCCGTCAAAACGAGGATACAGCCCGAAACGAAGCGATAAAACTATCTATTTTCGGGATAGTACCGTCCGTAACGTATAACTTCAAATTCTAAAGTTTCAATTAAGATTCTATCATTATGAAAACGATATTAAAATATTTTACATTCCTGTTTGCAATTCTGATGCTAAATAGCTGCGAAGAAGTTGTCGATGTTAAACTGGACAACGCCCCGCCCCGCCTGGTTGTGGATGCCGCCCTTAACTGGATTAAAGGCACAACGGGCAATAATCAGGTAATCTATTTAACCACTACCGCTGATTATTTCGGTACGGAAATCCCAAAAGTAAGCGGTGCCACCGTGATCGTAACGAACAGCAGTAACGTTGATTTTAACTTTCTGGAAGCCGCACCCGGTGAATATATCTGTACGAATTTCCAGCCGGTTTTAGAGGAGACCTATACCCTGACTATCGTTAGCAATGGCGTGACCTATAAAGCGACGGAAACCTTAAAAAGCGTAGCCGATATTCTGAGTATTGAACAGAAAAACGACGGTGGCTTTACCGGCGATCAGATTGAGTTAAAGACCTTTTATAACGATCCCGGCGATGCAGACAACTATTACTTATTCCGTTATATCCGAAATAATACATTGGCTGTTTTCCGTGCCAGCGACGATCGTTTTGTACAGGGAAACACCACTTTCGATATTTATTCGCACGAAGATCTGAAAGCCAATGATAAAGTAAACATCCGCTTAATGGGGATTTCCAGACAATATTACAATTATATGAACATCCTGATTAGTGTGGCGCAAGGCGGCGGCGGACCTTTCCAAACGCCACCGGCTACGGTACGCGGTAATGTGATCAACCAAAACAATCAGGCCAATTATCCGTTCGGGTATTTTAGCCTGTCGGAAGTCGCCGAAACCAATTATGTCATTGAATAAAAATCTAAAAGACAACTTTCACCGGTTGTCTTTTTTGTTTTAAAATCATTGCTTACTTTTGGAATAATTCAAACGTAAAAAAATGTCTTCACACCATATTGTCCGCGACGATCAGGAACCGGCCTTAATCATTGCCAACGGAGCGCCCTGTAACGACGAATTACTCGGACAGTTACTGGAATGGTCGCCTTTAGTCATTGTACTCGATTCGGCTATGGAACGCGTTCTGGATCTGGGAATCAAAGTAGATATCCTTTTGGGCGATTTCGACCGGAATTTTGATGCAGAATTTTATCAGCAAACCCAATATCCGATTGAGATAGTTCATACGCCCGATCAGGACAAAACCGATCTTGAAAAAGCCTTTGACTATCTTATCGAACGAAAAATACCGGCTGTTAACGTGGTTTGGGCCACCGGAAAAAGAGCCGATCATACCATTAGCAACATCACCAATATTGTACGCTATCGCAACCAGCTTAAGATTGTGATACTGGACGATCATTCCAAAGTATTCCTGCTACCGAAAAAATTTGAGAAATGGTATCCGGCCGATACGATATTGTCCTTAATTCCGATCGGAACCGTAAATGGCATCCATTCGAAAAACCTGTTTTATCCGCTAGAGGACGATAGCCTAACCATTGGCTATCGAACCGGAAGTAGTAATCATGTTAATGAAGACGGACTCGTGTGCATCGAACACACATCTGGTGATTTATTATTAATGGAATGCTTTGATTAGTATTTATTATTTACTTTTTTACCCCTAAAAACAAATAATAAATAAAATTTACTTTTCAATTGAAACAAAATAGTATTTTAGGCTACCTATAAATAAGCATACAACCTACAACTCCTGAACCAATGAAAAAAATATTGCTTTGCGGTTTCGCACTTTCCCTGTTTTTAAGCAGCTGTTCTACTCAAAAAACCAGCACTTCCAAGGATTATGTATCCAAGTATATGAATACAATTAATAAAGACGAGTTAAAAAAACACCTTTATATTGTAGCTTCCGATGAGATGCAAGGAAGAGATACCGGTGAACCGGGACAGAAAAAAGCCGGTGAATACCTGATTGCCGAATATAAAAAAATGGGGATTTCCTATCCAAAAGGAGCTGATAGTTTTTATCAGAAAGTTCCGTCCGAATTTATGGTACGTCCCTTTAGTCCGAAACTTAATGATTCCGAAAACATTTGGGCCTATATTGAAGGTTCTGAAAAACCGGATGAGGTATTGGTGATTTCCGCACATTATGATCACGTAGGAATGAAAAACGGAGAGATTTACAATGGCGCCGATGATGATGGTTCCGGAACGGTAGCCTTACTGGAAATCGCTCAGGCTTTTATGGATGCCAAAAAAGCTGGCCACGGACCAAAACGTTCGATCCTTTTCCTACATGTTACCGGAGAAGAACACGGATTACACGGATCTCGTTATTATTCTGAACATCCGTTATTCCCATTAAAAAATACGATTGCCGATATCAATATCGATATGATCGGACGACGCGATCCGGCACATAAAGACAATGGCAATTATGTATATGTGATCGGTTCCGACCGTTTGAGTACGGATTTGCATAACATCAATGAGGAAGCGAATAAAAAATATGTAAACCTGTTGTTGGATTACAAATACAACGACCGAAACGATCCGGAACAAATCTATTTCCGTTCCGACCATTATAACTTTGCGAAACACGGCGTACCGGCGATCTTTTTCTTTAATGGCGTTCATGAAGATTACCATCAACCGGGTGACACTCCGGACAAAATTGAGTACGACTTACTGGAAAAAAGAGCCAAACTGGCTTTTGCTACTGCCTGGGAGCTGGCCAATCGCCCTAACCGTATTGTAGTGGATAAAAACGGCGAATAACCCTTACAATAAAAACACCTGATCCATTTCAAAAACAGATCAGGTGTGCAAATTAAAGATTAAGCGAAGACACTTGTCAGACAAAACCTGACAGGTGTTTTTTTATTCGGTTACTTTTTCAATTATATAACCTACATTTTTTAATTGTTCCGCTAACGTAGCTTCCGAAACCGTATCACTGTTAATGGTCAGAATCTTTTGCGGGTTTTCGGTATCTACTTTCCAGTTATCCGAACCGACAAGCGGATTTAAAACCGGAGTTACTTTTTCGATACACCCGGCACATTTAATATTGGTTTTAAATTTCATCGTTTTCATTGTATTTATTTTTTAAATTTTAAAAGTAAACTGTTACTCACCACACTGACGGAACTCATTGCCATGGCTGCTCCGGCAATCATCGGGTTTAATAAAAATCCATTGATTGGGAACAATACTCCGGCAGCAATCGGAATTCCGATAACGTTATAGATAAACGCCCAGAACAGGTTTTGTTTGATCGTTTTTACGGTTTGTTTCGACAGGTGAATTGCTACCGGTATTTTTTTCAGATCGGACGAAATGATCGTCATATGCGCTACATCCATCGCAATATCCGATCCTTTTCCCATCGCAATACTCACATTAGCCTGCGCTAATGCCGCACTGTCATTAATTCCATCGCCAACCATCGCCACCACGCGACCTTCGTTTTGTAATTGCTTTACAAACTCCGATTTATCCTGTGGCAAAACACCCGCTTTGTACCGTTTAATGTTGAGTTGTCTGGAAACAGAAGAAGCCGTTGCCTCATTATCACCCGTTAGCATAATCACTTCAATACCGTCGCGTTGCAATTCTTCGATAGCCTGCACCGATGTTGGTTTAATCACATCCTGAACCGCTATAATAGCCAGTACTTCCTGAGTCGAACCAAAAAACAATACCGTAGCTGCATTTTGGTAATATTCGTCTGCAAACAGTTGTAATTCATCTGAAATGCGAATTTTTTCATTTTCCATCAATTTCTGGTTTCCTACAAAATAGGTTTCACCACAAACAGTCGCTTTTACGCCAAACCCGGTAATACTCTCAAAATGGTCCAGATTGATCGTATCCAGCAAAGCATATTCCTCAACTACCGCCTGCGCTAATGGATGTTCAGATTGTTTTTCAATCGTTTTTAAGACTGCTGCTTTAGCCGCATTATCGTGTAACCATTTTGTAGCCGTCACTTTTGGTTTTCCTTCGGTAATCGTCCCGGTTTTATCCAAAATGATGGTATCCACTTTTTGAGCCAATTCCAGACTTTCAGCGTCTTTTATCAGAATACCTTGTTCGGCGCCTTTTCCCACACCAACCATAATAGCCGTTGGTGTAGCCAATCCTAAAGCACACGGACAGGCAATCACCAATACCGTTACCATCGCCATTAATCCTTGCGTAAATCCATTTTCACCACCAAAAATCAGCCATATAATTAAGGTCAGGATCGAAATTCCGACCACAATCGGTACAAATATCCCGGCAATTTTATCGACCAGTTTTTGAACCGGTGCTTTACTACCCTGTGCATTCTGTACCATTTTAATGATATGCGCCAGTAAGGTATCCCCGCCTACTTTCCGCGCCCGGAACTGTAAACTCCCTTTTTGATTGAGTGTTCCGGCAAAAACAGTCGTTCCGATTGCTTTTTCAACCGGTACCGGTTCTCCGGAAATCATACTTTCGTCTACAAACGAACTACCGTAAACCACTTCCCCATCCACGGCAATCTTCTCTCCGGGTTTTACCAAAATCAGATCGTCAAACACAATCGATTCGATTGGCGCTTCCATAAATTCCCCGTTGTCTTTTACAACGGTTACCGTTTTAGGTTGTAAACCCATCAATTTTTTAATTGCCGAAGCCGTATTTCCTTTGGCCTTCTCTTCCAATAATTTACCTAAAAGAATAAACGCGATCACCACCGTAGCCGCTTCAAAATAAACATGGGCATGTAGTCCTCTTTGATGCCAGAAATTGGCAAAAAGGGTATTAAAAACACTAAAAACATAGGCGATACCGGTACTCAGTGCGACCAAAGTATCCATATTGGCCGAACGGTGTTGTAGCTGTTTCCATGCATTTATAAAGAAATCTTTACCATACCAAAACAAAACCGGTGTGGCAAAAAACCACATAATTTCATTTCCGTAGGGCATATCCATAAAAAACATCCCGATGATAAAAACCGGAAGGGTTAGTAGCGACGCGCCTATCGTTTTCTTTTTTAGTTCGTCGTAATGATTTTTTTGCTGGGCTTCGACTAGCTCGTTTACATTGCTATCTTCTTCAATGATCATATCGTAACCGATAGACTGAATTGCTTTTTTAAAATCATCCAGTGAGGCTTCATCCGAATTGTATTCTACTTTGGCAGAGGCATTCGCATAATTAACTGCGGCATCGATAACACCTTTCTGATGCTTCAACATACTCTCCACGCTTACCGCACATGAAGCACAGGTCATTCCGGTTACCGGAAAATTTTTAGTGATTGCTTCCATATCGTCATTTGTTTTTGTTAGAACAAAGTTAGACCGGAAAGAGTAAAAAATTATTGTAGAATTTTATAATGGAGTTGTAAGATTTACACTTTGTCTAACGGAATTCGTTTTTCCGAACGGATGTTTTTAAAGTGCGACGGCGTTAGTCCCGTTACTTTTTTAAACTGATTACTCAGATACGCTACACTACTGTAACCTAACAGATCGGCGATTTGTTTTAACGACAATTCATCGTAAACGATCAGTTCTTTTACTTTTTCAATCTTTTGGTTGATCAGGTATTTTTCGATGGTAATTCCTTCCATTTCCGAAAAAAGACTGCTCAGATAATTATAATCGTATTGGACTTTATCCGATAGAAATTCAGATACTGTCAGTTTTGTTTTTTCCTGATCGTGATGAATAAAGTTGATAATCGTCGTTTTTACTTTTTCAATAAGCTGCTTGCGTTTGTCGTCGATAATCTCGAAACCGATGGCCTCCAAAGCCTCCGAAAACTGTTTTTGCTTTTCTTCCGAAACGGAATCCGCAAGTATAACTTCACCCATTGTAACCTGTTGGTATGGAAGTTCCATTTGATCCAGGATTTGGGTAACTGCCAAAACGCAACGTTGGCAAACCATATTCTTAACAGCTATTTTCATATTCTAAATATACTGTCAAAAATACAATTTGCCAACGGTTTTTAAATTCTTAACTTCTTTTTAAGGTTTTAAGATTAATAGCGATGGTGTATTGTTAAGCCAGGTACTTCTGGATTCCACCAGTTTCTTCCAGCTGTCAACACTAATGATCATCAAATCTTGATCCTGTAAAAAGTCTTTTTCTATTTTGCGTTCGTTTAACAACTTAATATGATTGGGCGCCTGTTGTTCGATTGCGCGAATACCTTCTTTGATTGTCGCATTATTTTTAATATTCCCAACTACATCCAGAACTGTTACCTGCGACTCGACATTCGCGATAAGCTTTTGAGCGTAATCGATCAGGAAGGCGTCGGAATCATCAAATAAGGTTACAAAAACGCGATCGGCTTTTTCAAAATTTTTGTTTACCAACACCCCTACCGGAACTTCCGTTTTCGCCAGAATCTGTTCGGTGCGCTCGTCAAACGGTGAATTTTCGAATAACTTTTCCTTACCGGTAAACTTATTCAGCAGGTTTTCCGGATTGATGATACGGGTTGTAAATCCAAGGATTTTCCCCAATAGTGTTCCTTCAAAAATAGACTGTCCCAAAGCAACCAAAACCAGGTCAAATTCACCTTTATTAGACACTTCAATAATATCCGAGTCCACATCGGTTGAGGTTTTAAACAAAGTGGTCACCTTTTGTTTTAACTCCTTCGATTCGGCTAATACCGGTTTAAAGCATTGTTCTTCGAATTCTTCCACATTAAAGGGATGTACTTCGTTACTCGACGGAATATGCATGGCCGTCACCATCGCATTTTTCTTCATTTTTTTAACAAAAGTATTCGCAAGTCGCAACAAACCTTTTCCTTCTTCGGGTGTATCGAACGACACCAATACCTTATATTTACTTACCTGACTGATTTCAGCCGGGATAATCTCGTCTTTGGTCTTGAATATAAAATTGATCAAATCTAAAGCCGGTCCGGTCATTAAGGTTGTAGCCAAAGCCATGATAACCATCATCGCAAAGATTTCCGGTTTTAACACCCCTAAATCATATCCGATGTTTAACACGACCAGCTCCATCAATCCTCTGGTATTCATCAGCGCGCCGATCATTAGACTATCACGCCAGTTCTGACCTACGAATCTGGCCGTTATCGTACTTCCTACAAATTTTCCAACTACCGCTACCAATACAATCAAACCACAGATTTTCCATAAATACGGATCATCCAAAAGTCCGATTTGCGTCCGTAATCCGGTAAAAACGAAGAATAAAGGTAGCAACATTACCTGCGAAACGTCCTCTACTTTTTCGATAAAGATATTTCGAAAACGCATGTTGTCCGGCATAATTGCTCCGGCCATAAACGCACCAAATAAAGCGTGAATACCGATTACCTCTGTAGCATAGGATGAGATTAATAACGTCAGAAAAAATATAGCCACTACCGATTTGGTAATGCTTTCTTTACTGGTGTACAATTCCCCAATTCTTTTCAGGAATGGTCGTACCACTTTTAGCATTAGAATCACATAAATAATCGCAAGAGCTATAATATATAAGGAACTTAAAAACGAACCAGCTTTTACAATTGCAATTACAGCCGCCAGAATACACCAGGCCGTAATATCATCCGCAGCGGCACAGGTAATTACCATTGCGCCAAGTTTGGTTCGGTGTAATCCTCTTTCCTGTACAATACGTGCCAACACCGGGAAAGCCGTAATACTCATTGCGATACCGGTAAACAAAGCAAAAGAAAGGAATTCCACACCATCCGGGGCAAATTGGGTGTAAATAAAATAAGCCAGCACCATCCCGAGGGTAAACGGAATCACGATACTCGCATGGCTGATAACCACTGCTTCTTTGGCTTTATTTTGGAGTACTTTCAGATCGAGTTCCATCCCGACCACAAACATAAAAAGGATTAATCCGATCTGACTCAGGAACTGTAAATTTCCCAATGAGGCTTCCGGGAATAACAAATTGGAGAACTCCGGGAAATAGGTTCCCACAAGCGAAGGACCTAAGACAATACCGGCCAGGATTTCACCAATAACCATTGGTTGTCCGATTTTTTTACATAACTCCCCGAACAAACGCGCCACAAAAACAATGGTCACAATTTGTGCCAATAAAATGGCCAACGGATGTGTCAAATTATGAATCAGGGATGACAAGAATTCCTGCCATTGGCTATTGCCCGAATTGGGTAGCACAATATGGCGCCCTGCTTCCAAGACCTTTCCGTTTTGGACGGTCCAATACATGGCCGCAAAAGCGACTCCCAACACGCCGACGTAAAAGAAGCTATTTTTAAAATTTTTCATAAGTTATCATTTTGGCTTACACTTATTTTGGTGCAAATATGCTATATAAAGCCTTGAAAAAAAATGAATTCGTAATATTAAAAACGCCTCTTGTAACGAAGCCGGCAAAAATTGTAACGAAATACTATAGCTTCACTTTCTCTACAAATTCCGGTCGGTAACTTTCACTTAAACCGAAACTAAACGGCTTACCATTTGCCATCATCACATTAGCCGTAATCTCATCGTGCGAATAAAACTGTATGTTTTTTATAGCCAAAGCTTCTTTTTTATTGATCCGACAAAATTTTTCCGTAGGCAATTGTTTTAACAACTTGTCAAAAGAATAATTTTTAGCAACAAAATTGGTAAGATCCTGTAAATAAATCACTTTATCCCGGCTGTCGGTTTCTGCTGATTTGATAAAGAAAATCTGATCGATCGACAATATGGTTTTTCCTTTATCTGTATTTAACTGAAGGTGTTTTCGAGTTGTTTTTGTAGTTTCAAAACGCTTTAATGCTTTTTGAATGGCTTGTTGCAGGCGTTCTTTTTTAATTGGTTTTACGACATAATCCACCGCATCAAGGTCGTATGCTTCGACCGCAAAGTCTTTATAGGCTGTAGTAAAAATAATAGCCTTCCCTTCCAATAAGTTGGCCACTTGCAATCCATTGATTCCCGGCATCTCAATATCGGAAATCAACAGGTCAAAATCATACTTATTACATTCGGCAAGAAATGTTTCCGGGTCATTAAAAGCTTTGATCACTTCCAGTTCCGGAATTTGTTCACAAAGCATTTTGAGATAGGTTAATCCCGGTAATTCGTCGTCAAGAAGCAAGCATTTGAGTTTTGTACTCACGTAAATCAATTTTTAATTGTGCAACATAGACATCTCCTTCAATGAATTTGTCCAGTTTGTAATGGTTTTTATAAATAATTTTTAATCGTTGTTCCAAGGTTTCCGATCCTAGTCCGCTATTGTCTTTTTTAAACGCTGTTTTACTGGATATTTTGTTGGTCACCGTCATTGAAAAAACCTGGCTTTTTAATTCGATAACAACGGTAATAAAAGCATCGGCACTTTGTAAATCGGCATGTTTAAATGCATTTTCAATCAGATCGATCGAAATCAGCGGTGCCATTAATTGCTGCTGGTACGATGCGTCCGTTTCGTCGATTTTCTTTTTTATCGTAAGTGCAAAAAGCGGACTAATTTTTATTTTATTAATCTCAATCAGGTTTAAAGCGAAATCAATTTCTTCTTTAGGACTCACAAAACGCTTCCTACTTTCATACAAGATATAATCCAGTACATTCGACAACTTATCCATTGCAAAATAGGTTTGATAGGCATGCGATTGTATCGAATTCAGTATGTTTTTAAACAAGTGTGGATTCAGTTTGGATTCGAGTGTTTCCAATTGCAAATGGTTGAACCGCTCTTCAAAATCCACATATTTAACCTGCATATATTTTTTTTCTTTTTCCAACTGTTGCAGACGATACAGGAGATAGCCGGCGATACAAAGAATCAGCAGACACAAAAATAAAAATATATAATCCAGGTTTGTCATGTACAAAAAAGCTTATTTCTCCACTGTTTTTTTCTCATCATTCCACGCATCAATACCACCGTCCAGTTCTACGATCTTTTTAAATCCTTTTTTCTGCAGGATTTCAACAGCTTCAGCACTTCTTCCACCGGCTTTACAGTACACATAAACCGGTTTTGTCTTATCCAGTTTGTCCACTTCCGTTTCAAAATTTTTCTCGTAGATATGCAGGTTTTTTGCACCTTTCAGGTGACCTGACTGGTATTCTTTCGGAGTACGCACATCGATCAGCTGTCCTTTATTGGCTGTAATTGTTTTTTCAAAAACTTCCGGATTTACCAATTGCGTTCCTTCTTTTACCTGTGCCTGACAGGCGGTAAAAAACAATACAAAAAACAGTAGTTTAAAAATGTTCCGTTTCATAGTCGCTCAATATTAAAGCCCTAAAAGTACAAAAAATGTCTGTAATCGCCCTGCAATGTTTTTCGTATGATAAATATCATTTTTTATCGCAGCGAGGCGACTTATTTTTGTTTGTTGAAAATTCAGTTTTAGGTTATGACAATTTCACTAGTTCAAAAATATAATGTTCCCGGACCGCGCTATACAAGCTATCCAACGGTTCCGTATTGGGATGAATCACAATTTTCTGCTGTAGCATGGCACGATAGCTATATCCGGTCGTTTCGGGAAAGCAACAATGCTGAAGGTATCAGTCTTTATATTCATTTACCCTTTTGCGAAAGCCTGTGCACTTTTTGTGGTTGTCACAAACGGATTACTAAACGTCATGATGTAGAAGACACCTATATTCAAGCCGTTTTAAAGGAATGGAAATTGTATTGCGATTCCTTTCCGGAAACACCCAACCTCCGTGAAATCCATTTGGGCGGCGGTACACCAACTTTTTTTTCTCCGGAAAACCTTGAACTTTTGATCAATGGAATTTTGAGTCGTGCCAACCGTATGGATAACTACGAATTCAGCTTTGAAGGACATCCCAACAATACCACCCGGGCGCATCTTGTAAAGCTTTATGAACTGGGATTTCGCAGGGTCAGTTTTGGTGTTCAGGACTATAGTCCCGTCGTTCAGAAAGCAATCCATCGTGAACAACCGTTTCACAATGTAGCCAAAGTAACTTTTTGGGCTAAAGAAATTGGCTATACCTCTATTTCTCATGATCTTGTATTTGGCTTACCTTTTCAAAAACTGGAAGATGTGATTGATACGATCGAAAAAACAAAATCGCTGGCGCCACACCGTCTGTCATTTTACAGTTATGCACATGTACCCTGGATTAAAGGAAACGGTCAACGTGGTTTTAAAGACGAAGATGTACCTAAAGATCAGAAAAAAAGGCAACTTTACGAGGTCGGAAAAATGATGTTGGAAAAAAACGGTTTTTATGAAATCGGTATGGATCATTTTGCAATTGAAGATGACTCGATGTATACGGCATTTCATAAAGGAAAGCTACACCGTAATTTTATGGGTTATACCTCCTCCAAAACACAATTGATGATTGGATTGGGCGTGTCGTCTATTAGCGACAGTTGGTATGCTTTTGCTCAAAATGAAAAAACATTGGAAGCGTATTATGACCGTCTCGAAAAAAATGAACTTACTATTTTGAAAGGGCATCTTTTAACCGATGAGGATTTGATCATTCGTCGTCATATTTTAAACCTGATGTGTCGTTTTCAGACGAGTTGGGCTAAAGAAACATTTCCCGAAAAAGATAGTATAATAGCACAATTACGGGAAATGGAAAAAGATGAATTGGTAGCGATTACAGCCGATGGTATTACCGTTACCGAAAAAGGAAAACCATTTGTTCGTAATATCTGTATGGCTTTTGATTTACGCCTGAAGCGAAAAGCACCACAAACCCAACTATTTTCTATGACGATTTGATTTAAAGCAGTTCTGCATCGGTGATCACAATATTATTAAAGGCAAACTGCCTGTAAATACCTTTCAGCATGACTTTATCTCCATTTTTAATATCATTGTAAAGTTGTTTCATATAGCAGCCAATGTTCTCCATGTCTCCTACCTTTAATATCAGATAAGGCGTTTTATCGATATCCTGATCTCTTCTAAGCACAGTTCCGATGATCAGGATTTCCTTGTTATGTAAACAAGAATCTATTTCACATTTTTCTTTACAAATAAGTCTTGCAATTTCCGGTGTCAAAACATAAGCACGAGATAGATTGCCCGGTACTTTTTTCGTAGTTTCCTCAATAGTTACTAATTCTTTTTTTGTAGCAGTAACTGGTTCGAGAAAATAAAACATCCATAAACTTGTTCCCCCATATACAATGATCATTGTCCAAAATATTGCTTTTAGCATAAACTTTAGTTGCTTATTTTTCATGTCGTTCCCTTAAATTTAAAAATCAAAAACCTTTTTTCAATACCAAGCCGAACACAATCAAAATACAGGAAGAAGTATTATTTTTACTACTTAAACCTTTTTGATCTAAAACATATCATTATGAACCCGTTATTAGAACGTATCCATTTGTGTACACTGTGTCAGGCATCATTACCTAACCCACCAAAACCAATACTTTCTTTTGACAGTACCTCCCGAGTTTTAATTATCGGACAGGCACCGGGACAAAAGGCGCATACCAGTGGGATTCCGTGGAATGATGCAAGTGGGGAAAAATTAAGAAGCTGGTTAGATGTGGGACCATCTGAATTTTACGATACGTCATTATTTGGTATCGTTCCAATGGGGTTTTGTTTTCCGGGTAAAGGAAAATCAGGGGATTTACGTCCGAGGCCGGAATGTGCGCCAACCTGGCATTCACAGATCCTTACGGCGCTTACGGATGTACAACTTATTTTATTGATTGGGTCATATGCCCAATCCTACTATCTTAAGGAACGCTCCTATCAAACGCTGACAGAAAACGTATCGCATTACCGCGATTTTTTACCGGAATATTTTCCTTTGGTTCATCCATCGCCGCGAAACCGGATCTGGCAGAAAAAAAATCCCTGGTTTGAGGAGGAAATTATCCCCGAATTACGAAAACAAGTCCGGAAGGCACTGGTTCCTTAACCACAATGCACTTCTCCTCTAACAAAAAGACTCATATTCCCAGGAGAAACATATGGAATACCGAGTCCCAATCCTCTAAATATAAACAACATACCAATACAAACAGCTACATAAGGAATTATTTTCCCTATTTTGTTCCGTATTGGCTGACTTATCCAATTGGAGGCATATACAACCGTACTCATCATGGGTATCGTTCCTAATCCGTAAAGTAACATATATACAACGCCGAGTGATTCACTCTGCATCGCAATGGCGCCAAACAGAGCGGCATATACCAATCCACAGGGCAGAAATCCATTGAGCAGACCTATTGTAAAAAGTGCTGTATAACTTTTCTTTTTAAACTGATTTCCCAGACTACTTTTAATTTTAGAAAGCAGACGATACACCGGTTTTGAAAAATTATAACGCGCGAGGATTTTCTCCGGAACAAGCACGATTACAATCATTAAAATTCCAGCTATAATAGACATTTGTTGCTGCAATCCGGCCAAATAAAGACCTTTTCCTAGCATCCCAAAAACCAGTCCTAAGGTAGCATAGGCCATTAAACGACCACTATGATACATTAATATCTGGATTACTTTTTTAGCAGGATTATGCTGATCAACTGGTAACATCATGGCAATAGGTCCACACATACCAATGCAGTGTAGACTACTTACCAAACCGAATATAAATGCAGAAAGCAACATACCATTCCGGATTAATTTAGTTTGTAGCCAGGAGACAACCAAAAAACTATTAAAACATCCCTGACTACAAACTAAAAATTACAAATTGACTACTAACTTATTCAAATAGGCTTTTCCTTCGTATTCCCAATCGATAGTAATGTCCCAGCGACCGTCCACCAAATTTGTTTTAGGTATGAGCAAATTTGAAGCAGACAACGAAATCGGAACTTCGAAGTCCAGTTTCTGGTTGGACGGTCTGTAAAGGGACACTTTTCCTTTGATTTTGTCTTTATTGAAACTTGCCGGAAAAGCAATCATAATACCTTCTGGTGTTGCGGAGACTGTCACTTTTTCGGTTAAGTCGGCCGCATTTTGTTCTTTATCGAGCTGTTGCTGAAAGCTCATTTCTTTTTTATAATATTCTTCCGTAACCATTTCGTGGTCGTAATTTTTATCAGACTGTACTTTAAATACGAAGTACATGATAAAAGTGATAAACAATCCGAAAGCGATTACAATACTGGTTCCCCAATTTACTTTCATGGTGCGTTTTTTTTAAGGGTTTATAAACGATTCTTTAGTTAAAACTCCTCGGACCTAAAAAATTGGTCGTTGTGGTTTCAATCAATACATCTCCGTCAAAGACTTCAATCGTTATTTTGGTTTTATCTCCTTTTAGAAAAGCCGGATGAATCTCGATAAACAATGTTCCCTGAGCCATTCCTTCTTTTTTAATCTGGAACTGTGGTTTTCCCACTACTATAATTCTTCCTTTAGGATCTACTAATTTAAAGTGTACCTTATTAAAATCTTTTACGGTTTTATTGACGATTTTATAGGTAAATACATTACTAATATTATCGCCTTTACGTTCGTATAATTGTCCCGGCAATCGCAACACGGTGGCTTCTACCTCATTTCTCAGGAATAACATTCCAATAAAAACACCGGTTAATATTATCAGAACGGATACATAACCTTTCATTCGCGCCGTAAAGACGAATTTTTCTTTTTTTACAATTTCATCTTCGGATGCATACCGTATCAATCCTTTTTGCAGGTTGACACTTTCCATGATGTGATCACATTCGTCAATACAAGCGGTACAATTGATACATTCCAACTGCGTTCCGTTTCGGATATCGATTCCGGTTGGACATACGTTTACACATTGTCGGCAATCGATACAATCCCCTTTTCCGACTTGTGATCGGTCTTCATTTTTACGGAATTTGGCTCTTCCGTTTTCACCTTCTCCCCTCACATGGTCGTAGGCTACAACAATTGACTTATTATCCAATAACACGCCCTGTAAACGCCCGTAAGGACAAGCAATAATACAAACCTGTTCTCTAAGCCAGGCAAAAACAAAATAGAACACTGCTGTAAAAATCAGCAAGGCGATCAACGTATTGGTATTGTGAAACGGTCCTTCTTTTACCATTTCGAGCACATGGTCACTTCCAACCAGATAAGCCAGAAATACATTGGCAATTAAAAACGATATGATAAAGAACACGATCCATTTGGTAACTCTTTTTCGTATTTTTTCGGCATTCCACTCTTGTTTGGCCAGACGCATTTGTGCCCCTCTGTCGCCATCGATCCAGAATTCGATTCGTCGGAAAACCATTTCCATAAAAATGGTCTGCGGACAAATCCATCCACAAAAAATACGTCCGAAGGCAACGGTAAACAAGGTTACGAATACAACGCCAACGATCATGGAAATCACCACCAGGTGGAAATCCTGTGGCCAGAATGGAAATCCAAAAAAATTAAACTTCCGATCCAACACATTAAATAACAGAAACTGATTTCCGTTAATTTTAATAAAAGGGGCCGAAAACAAGAAGGCTAACAGAAAATAGCTGACCAGCTTTCTTTTTTCGTAGAATTTTCCTTTTGGAATTTTAGGGAAAACCCAAGCTCTTTTACCTTCTTTATCGATAGTTCCGATACTATCTCTAAAACTTTCATCGGGTAAACTAGACATGATATTTTTGATTTGACCTCAGGGTTATGAACCCTGAGGTGTTGTTTTATTTTAGGGTTACAGCAGCCGTTTGAAGACTGTCAGCCGGTTTGGCAGCGTCGGTAGCCGGAGCACTGTCGTCTTTCCAAACATCACCTTCCGGTGCTTTCCCATCTTTTGGATTGGAACCTTGCAGACTCAACACATAACTGGCCACTTTCTGAATATCGGATGGTTTGATAATCGCTTTCCACGATACCATTCCTTTTCCATCACGTCCACCTTCCATAACCGTATTGAATACATTTTTGATACCACCTCCAAGAATCCAGTGGTCGTCGGTTAAATTCGGTCCGATACCTCCTCCACCATCATTTCGGTGACAAGCGATACAGTTGGTTTCGAAAATCGCTTTACCGGCAGCCAGTGAAGCCGCATCCGTGAGCAATGTTACTTTTTCTTTATCCATTAAATCCGGTGCCGTTTTTTTGTATTCTTCGACCGCTATTTTGGCTTCAGCCATTTCTTTTTCGAATTCAGCCGTCTGATCGTCATAACCCAGGATATGGAATTTTACCAGATAAATAAAGGCAAACGCAATACAGGCATAGAACAGGTACACCCACCATGGCGGTAATACATTGTCCAACTCTTTGATACCGTCGTAATCGTGATCCATCATCAACTCGCCTTCTTCTTCCATTTTACGGGAACGCGTCAGTTTTTGCATCAGATTTTTCACAAACGGTGTTTCAGCCAGCGGAAGATTATCTTCGATTTCTTTTTGTTTGCGTTGTTCTTCCGTTAACAGCGCATCAAGGATATTATTAGTCGCTTTTAGAACAATCTCCATTGCTATCAGTACAAAAAGGAACAATAACAGAATTAGTGATACTATTGGATACTTGATAAAAGCGGGTCTGTCGCCGGAGTCGATAAAGAATTCCATAGCCATAAAAAAGATGGCGAATAAAACCGGAATTCGAACATATACTGGAAAATACTTTTTCATATTGCTTACAATTATTGGTTGTTGGCCATGTCCTGATCTTCAAAAGGGATATTACTCATTTCGGTGATTTTTTCTTTTTTATACGTAAAAACCCATACGTACAATCCTATAAAAAACAGGAAGAAAATAAGTAGTGAAATGATGGGATAGATTTCAATTCCTGAAATGGTCTCCATATTGTGTTTGATGAACTTTAGCATAACAAATTAGTTTTTATTTTCCGCTACATCTTTAACTTTAATATCCGTTCCCAGGCGTTGTAAGTAGGCAATTAAAGCTACAATTTCCCGGTCATGCATTGGTACAAAAGCTTCACCTCTGGCCGCAGCATTCTTTTTACTTTCTTCATAACTCTTTACAAAATCCGGATCGGCATGTAAATTCTTTTCTATTTTTTGTGCCTGCTCTTTAATCTGTTGTTGCGCATTGGCAATTTCCTGATCGGTATATGGAACTCCTAATTTTACCATGACCCTCATTTTATCTTCCGTTTTGGAATAATCCATCGGTTTGTTGTCGAACAGCCATTTGTAACCCGGCATAATAGATCCTGCTGAGGTACTTTGTGGATCCCACATATGGTTAAAGTGCCAGTTGTCGGAATATTTTCCACCTACCCGCATCAAATCGGGACCGGTTCGTTTGGATCCCCATAAGAACGGGTGATCGTAAACATATTCTCCGGATTTGGAATATTCGCCATAACGCTCTACTTCCGAACGGAAAGGTCGTACCATTTGAGAGTGACAACCCACACAGCCTTCGCGGATATACAGGTCACGTCCTTCAAGTTCCAGTGGTGTATACGGTTTTACACTTGTAATTGTCGGGATATTCGATTTTACCACCAATGTTGGGATGATTTGAACAATACCACCGATTAGGATCGCAATGGTTGCCAAAACTGTTAACTGGATTGGTTTTCTTTCCAACCATCCGTGGAATTTTTCACCTTTTAATCGGCCGCTTGAAATTCTTTGTAATTCCGGTGCTTCCGCTAATTCGTCTTCAATTTTCTGACCTACTTTGATGGTCATAATGATATTGTATACCAGTACCAGTAAACCAATCACGAACAGGGTTCCTCCAACGGCTCTCATCGCATACATTGGCATGATTTCTTTTACCGTTTCCAGGAAGTTACCGTAAACCAGTGAACCGTCCGGGTTGAATTGTTTCCACATTTGCGCCTGAACAAACCCGGCTACATATAGTGGTAAAGCGTATAAGATAATCCCTAGCGTTCCAATCCAGAAATGGAAATTGGCCAGTTTGGTCGAATACAATTGTGTTTTTGTCATACGCGGGATTAGCCAGTAAATCATACCGAAGGTCATAAAACCGTTCCAGGCTAAAGCTCCAACGTGCACGTGTGCCACGATCCAGTCGGTAAAGTGTGCAATGGCATTTACGTTTTTAAGGGATAACATTGGCCCTTCGAAAGTTGCCATACCGTATCCGGTGATCGCTACGACGAAGAATTTTAAAACCGGTTCGGTTCGTACTTTATCCCAAACACCTCTTAGTGTTAGTAATCCGTTAATCATACCTCCCCATGATGGAGCGATTAGCATTACAGAGAAAACAACACCCAGATTTTGTGCCCAATCCGGTAAAGCCGTGTACAACAAGTGGTGTGGACCAGCCCAGATATAAAGGAAAATTAAAGACCAAAAGTGGATGATCGACAAGCGGTAGGAATACACCGGGCGGTTTGCTGCTTTTGGAACGAAATAGTACATCAGTCCCAGGAATGGTGTGGTTAAGAAAAATGCCACCGCATTATGTCCGTACCACCATTGTACCAGTGCATCCTGAACTCCGGCATATACCGAGTAACTTTTCATAGCACTCACCGGTAATGCGAGACTATTAAAGATATGCAGCACTGCAACGGTCACAAATGTTGCCAGATAAAACCAGATTGCGACATATAAATGGCGCTCCCTTCTTCGCAAAATGGTCATTATCATATTAATACCAAATACTACCCAAATAATTGCAATGGCAATATCTATGGGCCATTCCAGCTCTGCATATTCCTTAGATGTTGTATATCCTAACGGTAATGATATGGCAGCGGCAACTATAATTAACTGCCAACCCCAGAAATTGATATTACTCAGTACATCGCTGTACATTCTGGTTTTTAATAATCGCTGTAAAGAATAGTAGACTCCCGCAAAGATGGCATTCCCTACAAAGGCAAAAATAACAGCATTTGTATGTAATGGTCTTAAACGTCCGTAACTCAACCAGGAGATTCCATCGGTTAAATTCGGAAACAGGTACATCGTAGCTATAAGGAGCCCGACGAGCATTCCCACAACCCCAAAAACGATTGAGGCATACAGGAATTTCTTTACAATTTTGTTGTCGTAATAAAATTGTTGCACTTCCATAATTAGTTTTGTTTTTCTATTTTTGTTTCTGATTTTTGCTTGTTATCCTTCTGTAACTCATCATCGAAAAGCATTCGTACAGATGGTGTGTAATCGTCATCAAACTGTCCGCTTTTGACCGCCTTTATAAAGACATACAGAAACACTGCAGCAACAACTATACTGATGGAGATTAAAATGTAAATGACACTCATACCTTAAAATTGTGTTAAACAAAATTACTCTAGTCGCTTGTCAAAAAACATGATATTTATCATGTCTTCGCAGATATTTAAATACCACAAACAACTGTATTTCAATAATATAAAAATAAATTTGATTTTAATTTCGCTCTTTGCGAGCGTATAGATTACTCATTACCGTTACAAAACTTACAATCGTGATGGTGCTCAAAGGCATAATGATCGCAGCAACCAGAGGAGAAAGGTTTCCCGTTACTGCAAAACTCAATCCTACGGCATTATACAACAGTGACAATCCGAAACTCATCATAATAGTTTTCATAGCATTATGGGAATACTTCAGAAAATAGCCGATTTTAGAAAACTGGCCGGCATCAAGTATACCGTCGCAAGCCGGTGAAAAGACATTTACATTTTCGGAAATTGAAATTCCTACATTACTCTGCGCCAAAGCTCCGGCGTCGTTTAATCCGTCGCCAATCATCATCACATTGCTTCCTTTTTCCTGCAATTCCTTTATATAGGCGAGTTTTTGTTCGGGTTTCTGATTAAAGACCAAGGTTGTACCTGCTGGTAATAACTGTGTCAGGTTTTCCCGCTCACCTTCGTTATCTCCGGAAAGAACAGTAAGGCTATATTTACGACTTAACCGTGCAAACAATTTTTCCAGTCCTTCCCGGTATTGATTATCGAATGTGAATTTTCCTTTATAAACACCATCAATACTAACATGGACATTGGTTTGTTTTGATTTTTCCGTTTTTGTCAATCCTACAAATGTTGCCGAACCCAAACGGATTTCACTATTAGCAACGATAGCGCGTATCCCTTTTCCGGTGATCTCTTCAAACTCCCTGATTTCCAATAGTTCCATAACCGGTAGAAAATCATATAGTCTTCTGCTTAACGGATGATTGGAAGCCCGCAGTACGTTTTTGATTTTACCGATTTCTTTTTCCAGCAATGGCGTACCTTCATAGGCAATAGCTGATTTTTTATTGGACGTAATCGTACCGGTTTTATCAAATACAATAGTATCGACCTTCGCCATTTGTTCGATGACAGTTGCATTCTTCAGATAGAGTTTTTGATTTCCCATAATCCGCAATACATTTCCCAGTGTAAAAGGAGCCGTAAGTGCCAGCGCACAAGGACAGGCAACAATCAGTATGGCAGTAAAAACATTAAAAGCGGTGTTGGTATCGATAAAAATCCAGTAGCCAAACGAGACAAAAGCCAGTAATAATAAGGCCGGAGTAAAATAGCGGCTTACGGTATCGGTAATGGTTTTGTATTTTAAATTCGTTTTTTTCTGAAAAACTTCATTACTCCACAACTGTGTCAGATAACTTTGTGAAACGGAATGCAACACTTCCATTTCAATCACTTTTCCGATTTGTTTTCCACCGGCAAAAATTTTATCGCCCGATTTTTTCACAATCGGTACTTCTTCACCGGTTACAAAACTATAGTCGATGTAGGCGTTTTCGGAAATTAGAATTCCGTCAACCGGAATAAGTTCCTGGTTTCGGATTAGCAGGCGATCTCCTTTTTCAACATCATATACCTGTGTTGCTTCTTCTCTTCCATCGCGGTTGATTTTCGTAACCGCTATTGGAAAATAGGATTTATAATCGCGTTCAAACGACAGGAAACTATAGGTTTTTTGTTGAAATAATTTTCCGAGTAACATAAAAAAGATCAAACCACACATACTGTCAAAAAAGCCCTGACCGTAATCGAATACGATATCGACCGTACTTCTGACGAACATTACAATGATCCCCAGCGCAATTGGAATATCGATGCTAAGCATACGTGATTGAATACTTTTCCAGGCGGACACATAGTATCCCCATCCGGAATAGAAAAAAGCGGGAAGTGAGAGTGCGAAGATCAGCCAGCGGAAGAAATCTTTATATTGATCAATCCAGTATTCGCCAACTTCAAAATATTCAGGAAAAGACAGGAGCATTATGTTTCCAAAACAAAAAAACGCTACCCCTATTTTGTAAATCAAACTCCTGTCGACGGTTTTCCTGATACCTTCATAATTTTCAAGACTTATATACGGTTCGTACCCAATAGCGTTTAACAGCAATACGATTGTCTTCAGATCGGTAAGTTGTGGGTCATAGGTAATGCGTACTTTTTTTTGCGAAAAGTTCACCTGTGACTGACTGATACCTTTTTGTAATTTTTGCAGATTTTCCAGTATCCAGATACAGGAACTACAATGTATATGCGGAATATAAAGCGATACAATATGTATCGTTTCTTCTTCAAATTCCAGCAATCTGGAAATGATTTCCCGATTATCGAGAAAATCGTATTTTCCGTGAACTTCTTGTGGCGTCGCACCCGGCGCTTTTTCGAAATCGTAATAACTTGTCAGATCGTTTTGGCTGAAAATTTCATATACCGTTTTACAACCCAGACAACAGAATGACTTATCCTCAAAGAGGATTTCTTCCGTTTTTACAATATCGTTACCACAATGGAAACAATTTTGCGTATTCATAATTTGCTCATTTTACCTATTACAAAGATTGGAATTCGTCTACATATAAAATATGATATTTGTCATACTTTTGTTATATTTGTATGAAACGCTAAGGATAATTTTATGGGGAAATGTGAACAATGTATCGTTAGGGAATTCAGCTCACTCAAGGCCTTGAATAAGGAGGAGTTACTGAAGATCGCAAGCTGTAAAACTTCGTACACTATAAAAAAAGGGGAACCTGTTTTTGAAGAAGGAGAAATCACCAATGGTATTTATTGTGTAAAGGACGGTGTTTGTAAATTATCCAAACTGAGCCAAAACGGTAAAGACCAGATTGTAAAACTGGTAAAACCCGGCGAACTTTTAGGTCAGCGTTCGATGATTAGTGACGAACCAACCAATTTAAGTGCGATTGCTTTAGAAGATATGCAGGTTTGTTTTATTCCGAAGAGTGAAATTCTTGCATTTTTCAACAACAACAATCAGTTCTCCATGAATGTGATGCGAACAATTTGCAGTGATCTAAAGGAAGCTGATGACCATATGGTTTCCATGGCACAGAAAAATGTAAAGGAGCGCTTGGCCGAGACTTTATTGTACCTGCACGATACTTTTGGTGTTAATGCTGACGGTACTTTAAAAATTCAACTTTCGCGTGAAGAGCTGAGTAGTATTATCGGTACCGCGACCGAAAGTTGTATCCGTTTATTATCTGATTTTAACAAAAGTGGGCTCATTACCTTAACCGGGAAAAAAATAAGCTTAAAAGATAAAAATCAACTGCGAAAAATGGCAGAATAGAAAACCGGCAGCATCGAACTGCCGGTTTTTTTATTTAGAATGTTGCTACTTGTTTTTTAGCGGCTTCAAATTCTGCGATAACATTTGTCACGATTTCCGAAACCGGTTTAATATCGTGAATTAATCCTGCTATTTGTCCGATTTCCAGTTCACCGTCTTCCAGATCGCCTTCAAACATACCTCGTTTGGCTCTTGCACGCCCCAATAAGGCTTTTAACTCGTCCGGTGTAGGACATTTGGTATATAAAGTCTGAACTTCTTCGTAGAACTTATTTTTGACCAATCGAACGGGAGCCAATTCTTTTAAAGTCAATTGAGTATCTCCTTCTTTAACGTTTAGAATCGTTTGTTTAAAATTGTCGTGAGAGGAACTTTCTTCCGATGCGGCAAAACGGGACCCCATTTGTACGCCATCAGCGCCCAATACCATCGCAGCCAACATTCCTCTTCCGGTAGCGATTCCACCGGCCGCAATTAACGGAATATTGATTTGTTCTTTTACCATCGGGATCAATGTAAGCGTTGTGGTTTCTTCACGACCGTTATGTCCACCGGCTTCAAAACCTTCGGCTACAACTGCATCGACTCCGGCTTCCTGTGCTTTTAACGCAAACTTGGAACTACTCACCACATGAACAACCGTAATGCCGTGTTCTTTTAAAAAAGCGGTCCCTGTTTTCAGATTTCCGGCCGAAGTAACACCGATTTTGACATCTTCTTCGACAATAATATTCATTATTTCCTCGATATTGGGATATAACATCGGGACATTGACACCAAAAGGTTTATCGGTTGCTTTTTTACATTTCTGAATGTGTTCGCGCAATACGTCCGGGTACATCGATCCGGCACCAATTAGTCCAAGGCCACCGGCATTACTCACCGCACTGGCTAATTTATATCCGCTGTTCCAAATCATTCCTCCCTGAATAATGGGATACTGAATATTAAAAAGTTGCGTTATTCTGTTCATTATATAGTAACATTAATTTTATTGGCTCTCTAAAATGTAATGACCGCTGTAAAATAGAAGTCTTTTTCAAAGATAAGGTATCGGGGTTAGTCTAGCACTATAAAAATAACATTACAATCAAAAAACAGTATTCCGATCTGAGTCAACGGATGCCAATAAAACTACTTCTTAATTATCTTACCGGAAAAAACAGTATCACCGGTGATAATTGTATACAGGTAAATACCGGATTTTAGTTTTTTCGTGGATATTTCAACTTCCTGAAGTCCCGTTAACTGTTCGTTCATAACTTCTTTTCCCATAGTGTCATATAAGCGGAACCGCGCTTCACCGTAATCTGATCCGGTGATTGTAAGTTTACCACTCGTTGGGTTCGGATAAAGCAAAGGTCTTTTTATTGTAAAGCTATTCGTTTTCAGCATTCCTTGTTCAAGTGCTAATTGAAAATTCGGGATACCATGCCCGTAAAAATTATCCGGATCATTATGTCGATCTGCAGATTCTTTGATCAACTGTAATATTTCAGCATTCGTTTTATTGGGTAATGCCTGCCACAAACAAGCTACCATTCCAGCTATTAGTGATGAGGCATACATAGTACTATTGCTAAATTCAAGAGCACCCTCACCGCTTATTACACTAGCAGCAGCTCCCATTGCCATAACATCCGGTTTTATTCTTCCATCAGAGGTTGGTCCCACAGAACTGAAAGATGCCCATTCCCTTATCTGATTAATAGCACCAACTGTTAATACATTAGCGTCATCGGCTGGAGCAGTAATATATCTCCACGGTTTATTTCCTAAATTTCCAGCGGGACTCACCACTATCATTCCTCTACTAAAAGCAATATTCGCTCCTCTCGAAATAAAAGTAGTCTCACCATTCATAGCCTGATATATATAATTATAAGTCGGATTATTAAATCTATAAAATCCAAGAGGGAAATTTAAAATATCGACACCCAAACTATCTGCCATTTCAGCGGCTTCTACCCATAAACTTTCTTCTAAAGGTGATTTTCCATTTTCCCCATAACTCACAAACAAATAATACGAAGCATCCGGAGCAGTTCCTTTATAATTATTATTTCCTACATAGGCCGCCATAGTAGACAACGTCTTTGTTCCAAAATCCGTCCCCGTATAAACATTATCATCACGAGTTACAAAATTATATCCACCCTTAATTTGGTTGCTATTTCGAATTCTTTCAAACGGTGGAATTGTATTTACTCCCTTAAATCCAGAATTGATAAGTGCAATGATTTTCCCATTGCCGGTATACCCTTCCTGATGTAATAAATGTCCGTTTAACATTTCTATTTGACTATCTGTAAATCCCTGTAATAAGGAACCGGAAGCTAAATTTGGTATTTCATCAACTTTAGCTTCCGGCCTCTTTTTCTCATTTTTATTTGCCACTATTCCAGTATTCACATTTAAAATTTTATTGGCAAAATCAATTCGATTTACAAACGGTAAAACTGTCAATTCTCTTATGTTTTGTTCCTCGCCTCTAACATGCAGGGCATTCATCCATTTGGATTTTGCCATTATCTGTATTCCTGCATTAGCACTGATCTGGTCTATATAAGCTTGATGAACTGGCGCATCCATATCATCAAGCTCAATATTCTGTGAAGCTCTTCGATCCAATGCCCGTTGCGTTAGTATGGACAATGGATTATTCAAAAAAAACGAAGCATCAGGTTTATTGTTCAAATAAACCCAGGCATCTTCCTGAGCAAATAAAAACGTTTGAATAAATACCACTAAAAAAGTAAAAATTATTTTCATATTTTATATGTTTAAAAATAACTCTACTATATTAGTATATAATAATTAATCCATTTTACATTTACTATGGACAATTTGCTCGTTTAAATGGTCAATTATGACTTCCGCTATTTCTAAGCTTACTTGATTATTTTTTAATGATCTTACCTGTAAAAGTGGCTTCGCCAGCAACAATAGTATAAAAATAGACTCCCGCTTTAAGGTTTTCGAGAGACACTGTTGTTTCCTGCATACCATTGAGTGGCTTTCGGATTACCTCTTGTCCCAAACTGTTATAAAACACTACAGTTGCTTCGTTTTGCTGCGAAGTCGAAATGGTCAGGTTGGCAGTTGTAGGGTTAGGATATAGGCTAAATCCATTTAATGTAAATGAATCGGTTGCCAATGTGAGGCTTATGGCCGAATAAAAATCCGGAATTCCATAGCCGTAAAAATCATCCGGGTTGGTGTAACGATCCGCTGATTGTTTTATTCGTTGTACGATCTCCTGATTGGTTTTATCGGGTAATGCCTGCCACAAACAAGCTACCAATCCGGCAAGCGTTGGTGATGAAAACGATGTTCCGCTATTAAAACCCAGTTCTCCGGTTTCTGTAGTTACAACCGAACCCGCTCCCATAGCCATTACATCGGGTTTGATTCTTCCGTCGGCAGTAGGTCCCTGCGAACTAAAAGACGAACGTACTTCTGCGGAGTTTACGGCGCCGATGGTCAGTACATTGGGTCCATCAGCCGGAGCCGTAATATATTTCCAGGAGTTTGCCCCTTCGTTTCCTGCCGAACATACTACAATCATTCCTCTGGTAAATGCAATATTGGCACCACGTGTCACAAAAGTAGTGTTCCCATTCATGTCCTGATAAGTATAATTATAGGCCGCATTGGTAAATTTACTATATCCTAGTGACGAATTGATCACATCGACACCCAAACTGTCTGCCCTTTCCGCTGCTTCAACCCATAAACTTTCTTCCAATGGATTCTCAGTATTATAATCTTCCGTTACAAATAAATAATAGGATGCATCCGGTGCGGTTCCTACTAATTGGTTTTCGACATAGGCAGCCATATTAGACAAAACCTGTGTTCCGTGTTGGTAACCGGTATAAAAATCATTACTTCGGGTTACAAAATTATAACCGCCTTTAATCTGATTGTTATTCCGAATTCTTGCAAATGGTTCGGTTGTATTTACTCCGGGAAATCCGGCATCGAATACGGCAATAATTTTACCGCTACCGGTATAATTTTGCTGGTGTAGTAAATGTCCGTTGAGCATTTGTATTTGTGTAGCCGATTGTCCATAGGGGAAATCAGCCTGTACATTCAATGCTTTCTGAAACAAACCGGAAACCGGGTTTTGTATCGTTTTTCCGGCATTCAAGGTTTTATTCGCAAAATCAATACTACTCACAAACGGCAGACTTGTTAAGCCATTAATTACCTGTTGTGTTCCGCGAACATGTAATGCATTTAACCATTTGGATCTGGCCATAACCGTAATCCCCGGAGTTGCTGTTACCTGATCAATATAAGACTGATGAATGGGCGCATCCATCACATCGAGTGCGATTCCCTGTGCGGTTCTTCGATCTAAAGCGCGTTGTGAAAGTATGGACAACGGGTTATTCAGAAACGTTTGCGCATTGGGCTTATCCAAAAAATAAACCCATGCGTCTTCTTGTGAAAAGGATACGTTATATAATAAAAGTATAAGTAGCGTAAAGTACGTTCTCATGTTTTCGGGTAGATTTGAAAACGCAATTTAAGAAATTACTCCCGAACCAACTAATTCTTCGCCAATATGCCATGAGACAAATTGACCCTCTGTTATGGCCGATTGCGGCTCTTCAAAAAGGACATACATCCCGTTTTCAAACTGGAATAAGGTTGCTTTTTGCAACGGTTGACGGTAGCGGATACGTGCCATCACCTCCATTTTTTCGCCGGGTTTTAACTTCAGATCCTCGCGAATCCAGTGTACTTCCGGTTGTTGGATAAACAATGCTTTTTTAAACAAGCCCGGATGATTGTTTCCCTGACCGGTATAAATCGTATTTGTCGTTACATCGGTAGCAATAATAAACAACGGTTCTTTTGTTCCGCCTACATTCAGACCTTTACGCTGACCAATTGTAAAATAGTGTGCCCCCTGGTGTTTTCCAACCACTTTACCCATTTCGGGCGTGTAGGCAATATTTTTAGACAAATAGGCCAATTCCTCTTCTTGCGAAGCGAATATTGGTTGTTCCTGATTGTAAACCGGACTATCGGCTGCTACTTCAAAAATCAATCCTTCTTTGGGTTGTAATTGCTGTTGTAAAAACTCCGGTAAACGTACTTTTCCGATAAAGCAAAGTCCCTGTGAATCTTTCTTTTCGGCTGTAACCAATTCCATACGCGCTGCAATTTCGCGTACCTGCGGTTTGGTTAATTCTCCGATAGGAAACAAGGATTTAGCCAGTTGTTCCTGCGATAACTGGCATAGGAAATACGATTGGTCTTTATTCCCATCGACACCTGCCAGCAATTGATATACTTCTTCTCCGTCTTTTTCAAGGACTCCTTTACGACAATAATGTCCCGTTGCCACATAATCGGCGCCAAGACTTAAGGCTATTTTCATAAAGACATCAAACTTGATTTCGCGGTTGCAAAGTACATCCGGATTTGGGGTTCGCCCCTTTTCGTATTCGTTAAACATATAGTCTACGATACGTTCTTTATATTGTTCACTCAGATCGACAGTCTGAAATGGAATTCCTAATTTTTCGGCTACCAAAAGCGCGTCATTACTGTCTTCCAGCCATGGGCATTCGTTCGATATTGTTACCGAATCGTCGTGCCAGTTTTTCATAAAAAGGCCAATCACTTCATAGCCCTGCTCTTGTAAAAGATAGGCTGCCACACTCGAATCCACACCACCGGAAAGTCCTACGACTACTCGTTTCATTTTATATTTTGCTGTTATATATTGATTTTCAGTTATTTTTTGTGCAAAAGTACGATATTATTCGGTTTTGCTTTTTAATTCGGTTGGTTTCTTCTTTCCGTCCGAATCGGTAACGATTTTAAACGTCATATCGTTTACTTTTTTCGCGTTGACTTCCTTAACCAGTTTGTTTTTTTCGTAGAATTTCCAGATTCCGGATTTTTTACCCTTTTTAAACTGACCGCGAACTATTACTTCGTTGGCAGCGTTGCGATAGATGGACGGTCCGTCGAATTGATCATTAACATAACCCGTCTCTTCAATAACCACTCCTTTATCGGAATATTTTTTATAGATACCTTGTTTCAGACCGTTTGTATAGGTAGCTTCCTCTGCGATGGCACCATTCGGATAATAGGTCTTACGCGTACCGTCTAATTTCCCATTTTTATAATACTCCAGCGTCATCACCGGTTTTCCACCTTTATGGTAAATTTTCCATTCCCCTTCGTGTTCTTTGTTTACGATCTTCCCTTCGCTTACCTTATTTCCTTTCTGATCGAAAAAAATACTGTAATTGGAACCATCGTTGGCCGAAAAATCACGGGTTCCAATAACGGGTCCTGCTTTGGTGTTGTCGAAATATTTAAAAACACCTGTTTCTTTACCGTGATCAAAAGTTCCTTCATAGCGCGGGTATTTGGTATCTTCAAAAACACCTTTCCACAATCCGTGACGTTGACCTTTATCGTCGGTTTTATTGATTTCCTGTGCGAAAGTTACAGCACAGAATAAAGAGCATAGGGCAAAAAACGTTGTTTTCATAGTTATTGGGCTTATCCAAAATTAAAACGTATAATTCTGAAAATAATTTTATAAAGTCGGTTCGCTAATTTATCAAAAGATTGTACAAAAAAAGCATCCGTGATGGATGCTTTTTTTTATTTTTTGTTGTCCTTGGCATTTTTCTGTGCCTCGGCCTGCTCCATCATTTCCTGCATTTTTCGTTGAAACTTACTCTGTTTCTGAGGTTTCGTCTTATTCTCCTGAATCTGAGCATGTATCTTCTCTTCGTTAACAATATAATTCTTGATAACTAACATAATACCAATCGTGATTGTGTTTGAAATAAAATAGTACAAACTCAACCCGGAAGCATAGTTATTAAAGAAGAACAACATCATAATAGGAGAAACATAGATCATGATTTTCATGATTTTGCTCATATCCGGCATCCCTTCCTGTGGTGGTGTACTCATCGCCTGATCGCCAGTTGTCATTTTCATATAGAAAAAAATCGCAACAGAAGCCAGAATCGGGAATAAACTCACGTGGTTTCCATAGAATGGAATATAGAATGGTAAATGTAATACCGAATCGTATGATGATAAGTCATCTGCCCAAAGGAAACTCTTCTGTCTTAAATCGAAATAGGACGGGAAGAACTGGAAGAGGGCGTAGAAAACCGGAATCTGCATCACCGCCGGCAAACAACCCGCCATTGGGTTTACACCTGCTTTATTGTACAGTTTCATTGTTTCCTGTTGTTTTTTCATCGGGTCTTTACCGTATTTATCGTTTAATTCGGCAATTTCCGGACGCAATACTTTCATTTTTGCCTGCGACAGGTACGATTTATACGTTACCGGTGACATCACCAAACGTACTAAGATTGTAAAGATAATAATCGCAATTCCGTGTGGCATAAAATCACTCAACACATTGTAAACCGGGATAAATACATAACGGTTAATCCAACCGAAGATTCCCCATCCCAATGGCATGATTTCGTCTAAATTCTTATTGTATGAATTTAAGATATTATAATCCGACGGACCATAATACCAATTCATGTTATAGTTCAATTCGCCGTTTTTAAAATCCAACGGTAATTTTGCTACAAAGTTTTTAGTATAAACCGTGTCAATTTTTTCGTCGTGAACCAGGTTTTCCGATTTTAACTGTGCCGTTTTAAACGGAGTATCAGTTAATAAAATCGAAGTAAAGAAGTGTTGTTTAAACGCCACATAGGTTACCGCTTCCGCCGATTTTTCATCCAGTTTACTTGTCGCACTTAGCGAGTTGTCTTTTCCGTTTTCGTATTCGTATACCAAATCAGTATAACGGTTTTCGTAGCTTACACTTTTCTCGTTACGGAATGATTTTAACTGCCATTCCATATCCAACGGTTTCGCTGTGTTCACTACAGAACTCAATCCTTGTGAACGGATCGCGAAATCCATCATGTAATCTTTTGGTTTTAATACATAACGGTATTCCAGGAATTGATTCGCACCTGCTTTTAAACGCATGGTTACGACATCGTTAGCGCCTTCTTTGGTAACAGTTGGTTCGAAATAAAGGTCTCTAGTGTTTAAAATACGATTATCCTGGGTATGGATTTGTAAATTCAGATTGGCATTGTTTTGTTGAATCAAAGCCACCTGTTTTTTAGAATCTTTGCTGAATTGCTCAAAACCGTTAATGGTCGCTTCGGTGATATAACCACCTTTGTTTGCGATTTTTAACGTTAAAACGCCATTGGATACTTCCGTAACGTTTTCTTTAGCCGACGGCAATGAGGCACTATAGGCAAAAGCACCTAATGAACCTTGTAACGCTTTTACGCGAAGGGAATCCGTTTTGGTGGTATCGGCTATTACTTTACTAACAGCGGCTTCACGGGCTTTTTCCACTTTTTCGGTTTTCGCTTTTTCAGCGTCAGCAGCCATGGATTTTTTCTCTTTATCGATGTTGTTAAACATCATCCAGATCATTAACCCGGCAATCAAAACAAATCCTAAAATAGATTTTTTGTCTAATTTCTTTTCTTCCATTCTAATCGATTAATATTTATGGCGTTGCTTTTTTTAGCAACAAACTTTATTCTTAACGGCCGCCTGTACAAAATGTACAAATAACGGATGCGGATTAGCAACGGTACTTTTGTACTCCGGATGATACTGAACTCCGATAAAGAACGGATGGTTTTCCAATTCGATAACTTCTACCAGTCCGGTATCCGGGTTTACACCCGATGCTTTTAATCCTGCATTTTCCAGAACTTCCATATAGTCGCCATTAAATTCATAACGGTGACGATGGCGTTCCAAAATATTGGTTTTCCCGTAAATAGAGTGTGCCAGTGTATTTTCTTTTAAGGTACACTTCCAGGCACCCAAACGCATGGTTCCTCCTTTATCGGTAATATTTTTTTGTTCTTCCATGATGCTGATCACCGGATAGGATGTGCTTTCGTTCATTTCGGTCGAATTGGCATCGGCATAACCCAGTACATTTCTGGAATATTCAATCACCGCCATTTGCATTCCCAAACAGATTCCGAAAAATGGAATTTTGTTTTCGCGGGCATAGCGTACGGTTTCGATTTTTCCTTCAATTCCTCTTCCACCAAATCCGGGTGCCACTAAAATTCCATCCAGACCTTTTAGTTTGTCGGCTACCGTTCTTTCGTCCAAATGCTCGGAGTGAATGCTAATTACGTTCACTTTTGTTTCATTGGCCGCTCCGGCGTGAATAAAGGCTTCCAGGATCGATTTATACGAATCCTGTAATTCTACATATTTCCCAACCAAACCGATGTTAACGGTGTGTTTCGGGTTTTTCAGTTTGTGTAAGAACTCGTTCCACTGTAACAAATCCGGTGTGTTTTTTTCCGGTAAGTCCAGTCTTTTTAACGCTACGCGATCCAATCCTTCTTCCAGCATTAAATTTGGTACGTCGTAAATCGTAGAAGCATCGATCGACTGGATCACAGCTTCTTTTTTAACGTTACAAAACAAGGCCAGTTTCTGACGTAAATCGGATGATATTTCGTGTTCCGTTCTACAAACCAGGATATCGGCTTTAATTCCGCTTTCCATCAGGGTTTTCACCGAGTGTTGCGTTGGTTTTGTTTTTAACTCACCCGCAGCAGCCAAATAGGGAACCAAAGTCAGGTGAATCACAATTCCGTTGTTATCGCCCAATTCCCATAATAACTGGCGAACCGATTCGATATACGGTAAGGATTCGATATCTCCTACTGTTCCTCCGATTTCGGTGATCACTATATCATAATCGCCGGATTTCCCCAGCAATTGCATGCGTTCTTTAATTTCGTTCGTGATATGCGGCACAACCTGTACAGTTTTTCCTAAAAACTCACCACGACGTTCTTTTTCAATTACCGAAAGATACACTCTACCGGTAGTTACGTTATTGGCCTGTGATGTCGGTACATTTAGAAAACGTTCGTAATGTCCTAAATCCAGGTCGGTTTCTGCTCCATCATCAGTTACATAACACTCTCCATGTTCGTAAGGATTTAATGTCCCCGGATCCACATTAATATAGGGATCAAATTTCTGGATCGTCGTTCGGTAACCTCTTGCCTGTAATAATTTAGCTAAAGAAGCTGCAATAATTCCTTTTCCTAAGGAAGAAGTCACACCTCCTGTAACAAAAATATATTTTGTCTGATTCATTGTGTTGTTGTTTGTTGTAGTTGTGTAAAAAACTTGGCAAAAGTACAATTATAAATTGAGAATTAATAACGGTACCCTGACAATTATTCGTTAATAAATCGGTTACGGTTTTGGGAAATTCCTTTTGATGTTTCGCACCAATTCTTCCAGTCCGTTTAGCTTTAATTCGTATACCAACTGTAGTTGTTCGCCCAATTGTCCTTTTGGAAAACCTTTGTTGTGGTACCATACGACATAATATTCGGGCAGGTCGATAAGAAAACGCCCTTCGTATTTTCCAAAGGGCATTTTTGTATGGGCTAATTTTATTAGTAATTCTTTTTGTTTATCCGAAAACATTACTCCATTCCTATTTGGGAAATTGCACTTCTACCTAGCGGCATTTTCGGATCTTCTCCATAATCGTTTCTTCCGTGATCACCGTGCGATACCATATAATATAATAGTACAAAAGATCCAAACGGAATCAAACTAACCAGGTACATCCATCCGCTTTTATTCACATCGTGCAATCTTCTTACCGTAACGGCCAACGATGGAAGAATGGACCCTGCAATATACAATAGCAACAAAACACCAATTAATCCTCCGATTATTTCAGATTCCGAACCAAGTCCCACAAAGAACCCTATCCATAAGGCAAACATAATAACTATGTGAAACAGCATAAAATTCCAATATTCCGCACGTCGGGCTCGGCCGGAAAAGGTAGCATAATTATCCAGCATCACTTTTTTCCACCAGTCTAACATGTTGTAATCTTGTTCCTTCTTAATCATTATTTCCAGTTAAAGGTTATTACTTTTTTGATATCCGGGTTTAAACTCAAATACACCGGACAGGTTAATGCGGTTCTTTCCAGAATCGTTCTGGTCTTATCATCGGCTTCGATATCCATATGGAAAATCACTTGAATTTCCGAAATCTTACGTGGTTCGGCCTGCATGATTTTGGTTACTTCGGCTGTCGATCCGGAAAAATCGACATCCATCGAACGGGCCTTAATTCCCATTACGGTAAACATACAACTTGCCAAAGCATTGGCTACCGTATCGGTTGGTGAAAAGGCTTCTCCTTTTCCGTTATTATCTACCGGTGCATCGGAAATAATTTCACTCCCGGATTGTACATGTATGGACGATGTTCTTAAATCGCCCAGATAGGTTACTTTTGAGGTCATTATTTTGCTTCTTTAACAGTTAAATCGTCGTTATAATTCATAATATACACACCCGTGTTGTAATAGCCGCCACCCAAACTGGTATAATCAAATTTGTTTTCCACCTGTTCGGATGCGCTTTCATTTACCGATTCTTTAAATCCGTTTTCCTGGAACATACGTACAATTACATCGAACGTTACATCGAAACCACGGGTTGCAAAACGGTTCGGGAAAATATTGTTTTTCTTTTTAAAAGTATTCGCAAAAACCAAAGCCTCCGGTGTTTCGTTATCTTTGGTAACCGACGGATACAACAGTCTTAGTTTGGTTAAACGACTCAACGGAATTTCATCAAAATCCAACGTTTCGTTTTTCTCCAGAGTTACCAATTGTACCTGGAATTGCGATAAAGCACTTACCAATATATTCAGCGAATTCAGCACCAGTGTTTTGCTTTCGGTTTCCAGAATTACAAAATTCACCTTATCGGCTTCCATCAGGCTTTTGATATTTTCCAACGTAACGGCTCCTTTTTCGTTTAATTCCGCCAGTCTCACCGATGGGTAATTCTCTTTTAGGAATTGTCGTGAAGAACCTTTTTTCGGATCGACAATCGCAATAATGTTTCCGTTTTTAGATTGCATATAGTCGAACATCTTGCGTTTTACATCATCCGAATTGGGCATCGATTGGAACAGATTCGAATACGGTTTTCCTTTTTCGTTCGACAATGGCGAAATCACCGGTGTATTGTACTGACTTAACAAATTTGCAGTATTTTCTACATTCGACTGAAAAAACGGACCGATTACCGCATCGGTATTCGAAAAGTTGTTTTTATCGATAACCGCAGCAACAGCTGAGTTATTTTTCGTTTCTTTCGAATCAAAAATTCGGACTTTTACCGGTAATCCCAGCGCGCGAGCCGAATCGATAGCCATTAAAGCTCCCGCATAAAAATCCAGTGTCATGTTCAGGAATTTATCCGAACGCAATCGTTCCTGAGTGGTACGTACCGAGTCGGAAGCAATACGATCCAGATTAAACGGCATAAACAATACCAACTCTTTTTCGTTGTCTTTTTTCAGTGTTTTTACAATATCAACCGATGCTTTATTTGCTTTAACGTCATCAAATTTTGACGTATTTGGCATTTTCAGTTGCATTCCGGCTTTAACACCATCCTTTAATTCCGGGTTTAACGCGATAAGCTGTTCTTCCGATAAACCGGATGATTTCGTTAAACGGTACATGGTTTCCTTTGGTTTTACCTCATAGGTCATGTATTTATTGTTTACAGCAACTTTTTCGATTTCTTTTTCGACTGTTTTCTGAACCGCCGGAACATTTTTACTCAGCCTAAGATTGTACCCGATTTCCAGGTTTTCTTTGATTGCCGGATTCAAGTCTTCCAATTCCGAAACCGATAATCCGTATTTTTTAGCGATACCGAATTTAGTTTCTTTGGCTTCCACTATATGATACGAGGGTTTAGTGTTGGTTGGTACCAGTGTTTGTTTCACTTCCTGAATCGTATTTTTAACCGGTTCTTTATCCGTTTTTGGCACCGTAATTGTTAACACCTGACCGATTTTCAATCCTTCTTTTTCAACAGACGGATTGCTTTTATAAATCGCTTCAATAGTGGTTCCGTATTTTTTTGCAATACCATAAACACCTTCTTTTGGTTCTACAGTATGCGTAATGGTTTTAGTAGCAACCGCTTCTTTGACCTTATCTTTTACCACCTCTTTAACCGGTGCTTTTTTATCGTCTGTTTTAGCAGCAACCATTTTGCCGGAACCTGTCGGAACCAATATTTTCGTATTTTCCTTTAATCCGTTTTGCGAATCGGGATTCATCCGATAAATATCATAAGGCGTTACACTGTACTTCTTGGCAATCTGAACTACCGTTTCTCCTTTTTCTACCTTATGTTCGATGTAATTTTTGGTTTGCGCAAAGGCGACATTCGACAGGAACAATCCTGAAATTACAACAGTTACAAAATGTTTCATACTACTTTTTTTACGCGAATAAGTCGTTATAAAGTTAGAATTTTATAACGACTTATTCAGAATTTACTTTTCTTTTTATTCCCACTCAATAGTGGCCGGTGGTTTGGAGCTGATATCATAAACAACCCGGTTTACCCCTTTCACTTTATTGATAATTTCGTTTGATATTTTCATTAGGAAATCATACGGCAAATGCACCCAGTCGGCTGTCATTCCGTCGGTTGATTCCACCGCACGTAATGCCACCACTTTTTCATAGGTACGCTCATCTCCCATAACTCCCACACTATTTACAGGAAGAAGAATCGCTCCCGCTTGCCATACCTTATCATACAATCCGTGTGATTTTAAACCTTCGATAAAGATCGCATCCACATCTTGTAGAATCTGAACTTTTTCCGGTGTAATATCACCTAAAATACGGATCGATAAACCAGGCCCCGGGAATGGGTGTCTTCCTAATAAATCCGGACTGATTCCCAATGTAGCCCCTACTCTTCGCACTTCATCTTTAAACAACATTCGAAGTGGTTCTACTATTTTCAGTTTCATATAATCCGGCAAACCGCCCACATTATGGTGTGATTTAATAGTTGCCGACGGTCCTTTAACCGATACCGATTCGATTACATCCGGGTAAATCGTTCCCTGAGCAAGCCATTTTACATCTTCGATCAGATTGGCTTCGTCATCAAATACTTCAATGAACACGCGTCCGATTGTTTTACGTTTTAACTCCGGATCTTCAATTCCTGCCAATTCATTCAAAAAACGTGCCGAGGCATCTACTCCTTTTACATTTAAGCCCATTCCTTTGTATTGTTCCAATACACTTTCGAATTCATTTTTACGTAAAAGTCCGTTATTCACGAAGATACAGTATAGGTTTTCGCCAATTGCTTTATTTAGCAATACGGCTGCCACGGTTGAGTCGACACCGCCAGAAAGTCCTAAAACCACTTTGTCACCCTGTATTTTTTCGCGCATTTCTTCCACGATTTCCTCTACAAAGGCTTTTGGTGTGAACGTTTGCGGTACTTCGGCAATTTTAACCAGGAAGTTTTCCAACATTTGTTTTCCATCGGTTGAGTGATAAACTTCCGGGTGGAACTGAATCGCATATGTTGTTTCACCATCAATACGGTAGGCTGCGTTTTCCACATCTTTGGTACTGGCCAGACGTACACCGTTCGTTGGTAATTGTTTAATTGTATCACTATGGCTCATCCAAACCTGACTATTTAAAGCTACTTCGTCAAAAAATAATTCATCATCTTTAACAAAAGACAGATTGGCGCGTCCGTATTCGCGGATATTAGAAGGCGCTACTTCTCCACCGCTAAAATGTGCCAGGTATTGCGCACCGTAACAAACGGCCAATAATGGCATTTTACCTCTGATTTGAGACAAATCAGGATGTGGAGCGTCTTCTGATCTTACGGAAAACGGGCTACCGGAAAGGATAACCGCTTTATAACTTGATAAATCACTCGGAAAGTGATTGTAAGGAAAAATTTCGCAGAAAATATTTAATTCGCGAACTCTTCTCGCAATAAGCTGTGTGTATTGCGACCCGAAATCTAAAATAAGTACGTTGTGTTGCATGTGCAAAAATAGACAATTCTTGAAAATTGAAAAATTTAAACGAGCGAAAAAATGTAAAGAAATCGTATTCAAATGTTTACATAAACATTTTTACACAATAGTAGTCGTTTTCGCTGTTAAACCCGGTATATAAACCTGACAGGTTTGTGAAACCTGTCAGGTTTATAAATAAAAAAACGGCTTCATTGAAGCCGTTTTTATTCTTATATAAGACGCTTTATTAGTCCAAAGCGTAGTTGATCGTTACGTTTGCTGTTACTTCGATTTCACCGATCGCCAAAGTTTCTCTTGACATTTCCGTATCGGCCGACATTTTCATGGCTGCCATATACGGTCTTGGATAGTACGTTGATGAATTATCAGTCACTAAAACTGCTTTCCCCATTTTCTGGTTTAAAGCACCGGCATAATCCTGCGCTTTAGTTTTAGCATTCTGAACCGCTTTTACGCGCGCTTGTGATTCGTATTCGGCTACTTTAGTCGATCTGAAATCCACTCCGTTGATCACATTGATACCAGAATCTACTAATCCCAACATCATCGTATCGTATTTAGACAAATCTTTTAGTGTAATAGAAATAGTCTGATTTGCTACGAAGTAATGTTTTTTCTTTTCGTAATCGTAGGTTTTGTTTAACTGAACCTGTTTGGTCTGATAATCCGATTCCGGCAATTTTGCTTTTTTCAGGTATTTGATCACCGCGTCAATTGCGATATCATTTTTCTTTTTCACATCAGCGGCCTGATCGCCTGTATTTTCGACTCCTACGCTGATAATCACATAGTCTGGAGTTACTTTAATTTTTCCTTCTCCGGAAACAATTATCTGTGGTTGTGTTTTCATTTCCTGTGCGTTTGTTGAAACGGTTGCCATAAATAAGGCTACTGCGAATACTACTAATTTTTTCATTTTTGTGCTTTTAAAGTTAAACAGTATAAATCAAATGTGATGCCAAAATTTATAACTTCCCGGTTTTCGCCAGAAAAAACAGGATAATAATCGGTATTGCCAACAGGATTACCATAAGTGTATTTTCGGTTAACATTTCTGGTACTTTGGCAATTGTAATCACATAGCCGCCAATTGCGCCGCCAAAATGTGCTACGTGTCCGATATTATCATTTTTGGCTTTCATGCCATAAATCGAATACAGCAAATAACCAATTCCGAACAAATAGGCCGGAACCGGAATAATAAAATACAATCCCAAGGTCATCTCCGGGCGTAACAATATAGCCGAATACAATATTCCCGTTACCGCCCCCGAGGCACCAATCGCCCGGTAATAATAATCGTCTTTATGAAAATATAACGTTAATAAACTTCCACACAGCAAACTTCCGATATAGATAATCAAAAACGAAAGCGTTCCCAAATCGTCTAGTACCACTGGCGCAAAAAAGAAAAGGGTTATCATATTAAAAGCCAGATGGGCAATATCGGCATGTAGAAAAGAAGACGAAAACATTCTGATCTGTTCTCCGGCACGAATACTACCGATATGGAATTCGTATTTTCTAAAAAAAGCCGGATCGTTAAATCCTTTAAAACTTACGATTACATTAATCGCAATAATCACTAACAATACAGGATTCATGCTGCTCTATAATTTTCTTTGTGTAAAAATACACATTGTTTGTTTAGGTAATGTTAATTTGGAATGGTAAAAATATTTTTAAAAGGTATATTTGTAAAAAATAATTTAAAATGCAGTTTATTCTTTATATAATAGCATACCCTTTTTTATGGTGTGTCTCTATGCTTCCTTTTCCTGTTTTTTATCTGCTTTCGGACTGTATTTATTTTATAGTATACCATGTTATTGGATACCGAAAAAAAACCGTGCGAAAAAATCTAGCCGATACCTTACCCCATTTATCGGAACAGGAACGCCTTCGTATTGAACGGAAGTTTTTCCAGCATATGTGTGATATGTTTTTGGAAATGGTAAAAACAATGACCATCTCGGAAGCCGAAATGAAGAAACGTTTTGTTTTTACCAACGTCGAACTGGTTCAGGAAATGGAGAAAAAAAATAAAAGCATCATTATGATGTGCGCACATTATGCCAGTTGGGAATGGCTGATCATTATCGATAAATATATTAATTTCAGAACGTTTGCCGTTTACAAAAAAATACAAAACAAATATTTTGACAAGCTGATCCGTGATATTCGTTCCCGTTTTAATTCGACTGTAATCGAAGCCAAAGAAACAGTCGATGGAATTCGTCGCAACGAAATCAATAATATAAAAGGGTTCTACGGGTTCGCCAGCGACCAGTCACCACAATTACACCGTACGAATTATTTCGACACTTTTATGGGAATTAATGTTCCGGTATTTACCGGAGCGGAAATGTTGGCCAAAAAACTGGATTTATCGTTAGTCTTTGTAAAAGTACAAAAGGTCAAACGAGGTCATTATCAGGCTACTTTTGTTCCGTTATCTGAAAATCCAAAGGAAATTCCGAATTACCAAATCACCTCAACGTATTTACGAATGGTTGAAGCGCAAATATACGAAGCACCGGAATTTTATCTATGGACACATAAACGCTGGAAACACCGCGACAAACAATCGGAACGATCGCCAAGAATTAAAAAAGCCCTGAATTAATCAGGGCTTGTTTTTTATAGTTGAAACCAGTTTTCAACCATTTGTTTTTCGGAATGCAACGCGTTTTTATGAACAAACTCATTTGATTTTTTGTTGTATTCATAATCCTGACTCCATTCTTTATGATTTTCGGCCAAAGCCTGTAAACTGTTACAAACATAGTCCACCTCATCGGTCGTCGTTGTCGGGTGAATGGACATTCTAATCCATCCCGGTTTTTCGATTAAATCCCCGGAAGTAATTTTATCGGTAAGATAATGCGATGTCTCCTGATCAACGTGTAACAGATAGTGTCCGTACGTACCGGCACAGCTACAACCGCCACGGGTTTGAATACCGAATTTATCGTTTAGTATTTTTACGCCCAGATTAAAATGCAGCTCGTTGATATAAAATGAAACCACTCCAAGACGATCTTCGTGTTGTCCGGCCAGAATATTGATATTCGGTACACTTTTTAAACGTCCAAAAACCTGTTCAATAATTTCGTGTTCGCGTTTCAGTATATTATCAATCCCCATTTGTTCTTTTAGCTTTACAGCCAAAGCGGTTTTGATCACTTGTAAAAAGCCGGGTGTACCACCGTCTTCGCGTTCTTCGATATTATCCAGATATTTGTGTTCGCCCCAAGGATTCGTCCAGCTCACAGTACCACCACCTGGACAATCCGGGATCATATTTTTATATAATTTTTTATTAAATACCAACACACCTGATGTTCCGGGTCCACCCAGGAATTTATGTGGTGACATAAAAATGGCATCCAGATAACCTTCCGGATTATCGGCCGGGTGCATATCAATTTTCACATACGGTGCCGAACAGGCAAAATCGACAAAACAAACTCCGTTATAGTCGTGGATCATTTTCGCGATTTCGTGGTACGGTGTACGGATACCCGTTACGTTAGAACAAGCCGTAACGGAAGCGATTTTCAACGTGCAATCTTTGTATTCTTCCAACAGACTGCGGAAGCTATCCAGACAAATCAATCCCTGTTCGCAAGCCGGAATCACTTCCACTTTTGCAATGGTTTCCAACCAGGATGTTTGATTGGAATGGTGTTCCATATGCGAAATAAAAACAACCGGTTTTTTCTCGTCTGGTATCTGCGTGTATTTCTGTAAGTTTTCAGGAACTTTTAATCCTAAAATACGCTGAAACTTATTAATCACACCCGTCATTCCCGAACCATCGACTATCAGAACATCATCCTGATTACTGTTTACGTGGTTTTTAATAATATGACGCGCTTCATGATAGGCCATTGTCATGGCTGTTCCGGAAACCGTCGTTTCGGTATGCGTATTGGCGACAAAAGGACCAAAATCGTTAATCAGTTTTTCTTCGATCGGGCGATACAAACGTCCGCTGGCCGTCCAGTCGGTATAAATAATTTTTTGTTTTCCGAAGGGGGATTCGAATTCCTGATCAATACCGATAATATTTTTTCGGAATTGCTGGAAATACTGTTCTAATGTTGTGGGTTCCGTCGCTGTTGTTATCATTCTAAAAACTATTGAAATGCAAATTTATAATTTATAACTTCTAAAAATGTTAAAAATAGCTTCGAAATAATCATAACTAAATTATAATCCTAAAAAAAGATGGAAGCTATAGCCTCCATCTTTCCCCTTTTTAGAAATATATAACAGTGTGCGTCTACTTTTTCAGGACTTTGGCCCGGTTGTATTCATAGTTCATCTGCGCGATATTGAGTACCGATATACTTTGCGGACATTCCACTTCGCAGGCTTCGGTATTCGAACAATGTCCGAAATCTTCACGATCCATTTGATCTATCATATTCAGTACCCGATGTTGTCTTTCTTCTTTACCCTGCGGCAGTTTCGCCATATGCGAAATCTTAGCCGACGTAAACAAAGCTGCACTTCCGTTTTTACAAGTCGCCACACAGGCACCACATCCGATACAAGCAGCCGAATCGAAAGCGGATTCTGCCGTTTCGTGGTTGACAGGAATACTGTTGGCTTCCGGAGCCTGTCCCGTATTGACCGATACAAATCCGCCGGAAGCAATAATCCGGTCAAAAGCACCGCGATCGACTTTCAGATCCTTTTTAACCGGAAAGGCTTTGGAACGAAACGGTTCGATTACGATTGTTTCCCCATCCTTAAATTCCCGTAAATGCAACTGACAAGTCGTGGTATTTTTTAACGGACCATGCGCCAGTCCGTTTATCATCACGCCACATTGTCCGCAAATTCCTTCACGACAATCGTGATCAAACTCAACGGGCATTTCATCCGAAAGCACCAGTTTTTCGTTAAGCGTATCCAACATTTCCAGGAACGACATATGCGGATTAACGTCTTCCAACAGATAATCGACCAGTTTTCCCTGTGTATTTTTATCTTTTTGTCTCCAAATTTTCAGGTGTAATTTCATATTCTTTTCCCTTTAATTATTTGTAGCTTCTTACAATAGGTTTTACATTTTCGAACACCAAGGGTTCTTTGTGCAATGCCGGTTCGTTCGCGATTCCCGTCCATTCCCAGGCGGAAATAAACTGATAGTCGGTATCATTTCGCATAGCTTCTCCATCGGGTGTCTGGTATTCTTCGCGGAAATGTGCACCACAGGATTCGTTTCGCGTCAAAGCGTCGTAACACATCAATTCGCCAATTTCCAGATAATCGGCTACACGACCGGCTTTTTCCAGCTCGGTATTCATCCTGTCGACTGTTCCTGGAATATGGACATTTTCGTAGAACTCTTTTCGCAACTTCCGAATTTCGGCAATTGCAAACTGTAAGCCCGATTCATTACGCGAAAGTCCACAATAGTCATATAACAGCTTACCTAATGTTTTATGGTAATAATCGACTGTTTTGGTTCCTTTTGAATGGACAAAACGCTCCAACTGTTCTTTTACCTGCTTTTCGGCTTCCTCAAAAGCCGGATGATCCGTTGTGATTTTTCCGGTATGGATTTCACCCGAAAGATAATTTGCCATCGTATAGGGTGCGATAAAATAACCATCGACCGAAGCTTGCAATAAAGAATTCGCCCCCAATCGGTTGGCACCATGATCGGCAAAATTGGCTTCGCCCAAGGCAAAAAGTCCCGGAATAGTCGTCATCAGTTCATAATCGACCCACAATCCGCCCATCGAAAAATGCGCTGCCGGCGAAATCATCATCGGCTCTTTATACGCATCGATCCCGGTAATTTTCCGATACATATCGAATAGATTTCCATATTTTTCTTTGATTTTAGCCACTCCCTGTTCCCGGATAGCTTTGGAAAAATCCAGATAAACGGCATTTTTTAACGCACCTACGCCAAATCCGGCATCGATACGTTCTTTGGCCGCACGGGAAGAAATATCCCTTGGAGCCAGGTTTCCAAAAGCCGGATACCTTCGCTCCAGATAATAATCGCGTTCTTCCTCCGGAATCGCGTTTGCCTCACGTTGTTCCTTTTCTTTTAGTGGTACCCATATCCGCCCGTCGTTCCGCAGGGATTCCGACATTAACGTAAGTTTCGATTGGTAATCGCCCGATTGCGGCAATGACGTCGGATGGATTTGTGTCCAACTCGGACTCGCCATCAACGCGCCTTTTTTATGCGCTCTCCAGATAGCCGAACCGTTACATCCCATTGCCAACGTAGACAAATAATAAATCTTACCAAATCCGCCGGTAGCCAGAACCACCGCATGTGCTGCATGTCTTTCAATTTCGCCGGTATCGAGATTTCGTACAATAATGCCCCTCGCCTTTCCGTCGATTGTTACCAGATCGAGCATTTCATGGCGGGTAAACAATTGCACCGTTTTTTTATGCACCTGACGCATCAACGCCTGATACGCTCCTATCAATAATTGCTGACCGGTTTGTCCACGGGCATAAAACGTCCGACTCACCTGTACGCCACCAAAAGAACGGTTATTCAGATAACCTCCGTATTCCCGCCCAAACGGAACGCCTTGCGCTACAGCCTGATCGATCAGATTTAGCGAACATTCCGCCATACGGTATACATTGGCTTCTCTGGCTCTGAAATCGCCTCCTTTTAAGGTATCGACAAACATCCGGTACACACTGTCGCCATCGTTTTTATAATTTTTAGCCGCATTGACACCGCCCTGAGCCGCTACAGAATGTGCTCGTCGCGCACTATCCTGAAAACAAAACGATTTTACGTTATAGCCCATTTCGCCCAGCGAAGCGGCAATAGAACTTCCCGCCAATCCGGTTCCTACTACAATCACATCGATTTTTTTACGGTTGGCCGGATTAACCAACTTGGCATTTTTTTTATAATTGGACCATTTTTCTTCGAGAGGTCCTCCCGGTATTTTAGCATCCATATTCATATCCCATCATTTTTTATTTAGCATTTAGAAAGTAGACATACACCGGAATAATGGCAAATCCAAGGCTGATCATCAGCGAATAGCCGATTCCGAAATAGCGGATCCATCGTACAAACTTGGGATGAAATACACCCAAAGTTCGGATTGCACTGAAAAAACCATGTAAAAGATGATACCCCAATGCGATCATCGATATGACGTAGATCACCACATACCATCCCTCCTGATAGGTCGTTACCACCAGCGTATACAAATCCTTATTTCCATTGGCATCCATTGGTAACACTCCGAATTTATATTCGTACCAGAAATTTTTAAAATGAATGATCAGAAAAAGTAATAAAACCGTTCCCAATACACCCATATTCCGACTGTACCATTTACTGGCTCTTCCGCGGTTATCGGTTGTATACGTTCCACCCGATTGTTTGTTTTTCATCGTAATCATCAAAGCGTACAGCGCATGGAGAATAATCGAAGCGTAGAGTACATACGAAACCATTTTGATAAACAGATTTCCCGATAAAAAATGCGAATAGGCGTTAAACTGTAATTGTGCTGTTTCGGTCGGCAGGAATAGTTGCAGGTTTCCCAAAAGATGGATGATCAGGAAAAAACACAAAAACAGCCCCGTCAGGCACATAAAAATTTTTCTTGTAAGTGATTGCATGCTATATTCTTTTAAATTAATAGTAACCTATAATTTTCATCCATAGTCCGCCAATGGTCATATAGATGAGCAATAAGATCAGACCGGTTTCGAGTCCGCGGAGCCACCAGCTTTTTAAATCGACATAACCGCTTCCGAAGAATACCGGCGCCGGTCCGTGTCCATAATGTGTTAGTGTTCCGTATAACGAACCGATAAAACCCAACATAAAAGCCAGTAAAAGTCCCGGAATTCCCAGCGAAACACCTACGCCCAGCAATGCGGCATACATGGCCGCCACGTGTGCCGTTGCACTGGCAAACAAGTAATGACTGAAAAAATAGACCAGAATGATCACCGGAAAGGCTATCTGCCAGCTTAAATCGCCAATCTGTACTTTTACCAAGTTACTAAACCATCCGATAAAGCCCAATTCATTTAGCGAACTGGCCATCATTACCAAAACCGAAAACCATACGATGGTATCCCAGGCTCCTTTTTCGGATTTAATATCTTCCCAGGTCAATACAGACGTCAGTAATAACATGATCAAACCGATAAAAGCCGTAGTTGTCGCATCAATTGAAAACAAATCCCCGGTGATCCATAAAAACAAGAGTAGGAAAAATGCCAGTAACATCAGCCATTCATTACGGGTAACCGGTCCCATTTCCTTTAGTTTTTTGGCAGCCATCTGCGGAGCATCACCTGTTTTCTTTAATTCCGGCGGATATAATTTATACAACACAAACGGAATTACGAAAAAAGAAACCAATCCCGGTACTATTGCCGCAATGGCCCATGACATCCAGGAAATTTTAATCCCCAGATCGGCTGCAAACTTCTGACACATCGGATTACTGGCCGTTCCGGTTAAAAACATAGACGATGCGATTAGGTTCATATTATAACTATTCAGCGTTAGGTAGGAACCCAGTTTGCGGTGCGTTTCCGGTTTATCGGGTTCGGAACCAAAACTAATAGCCATCGATTTCATAATCGGATAAATGATCCCTCCACCGCGTGCCGTATTACTCGGAATTGCCGGTGCCAGGCACAAATCGGCCAGTCCCAATCCATAGGCCAATCCGAGGGAACTTTTTCCAAAAATCCGGATAAACAAAAAGGCAATCCGGTTTCCCAATCCGGTTTTAATAAACCCACGGGCGATAAAAAACGAAATTCCGATAAGCCAGATGACTTTATCGCCAAATCCTCTTAGCGCCAATGTGATGGATTTACCGGCTTCACCCGGTGCCAACACCTGTGATAATGCCGTGATTCCGATGGCAATCATACACATCGTTCCCATTGGAGCCGCCTTTAGTATGATTCCTAAAATAGTAGCTACGAAAATGGCAAATAAATGCCACGCTTCGGGAGTAACGCCATCCGGTTGCGGAATCAGCCATAAAGCAATACCGGCAGCCAAAGTGATCAAAACTCTGGTAATGTTAACTTCTTTCATGGGGAGCAGTTTTATATTAGTATTTTTTAAAGGCGACTCTGTACCTGTAGTAACAACAGGTTATTATTATGCGTAGTCGTATCGTCTATCGTATGCTTGTAACGATCGATTTGTAATCCCAACTGAATCCGGGCCCCATAATCTTTCAGGAATTCAAATCCGAGCATCGGCACCAGTGTCTGTCGGACATTGGAATTGATTCGGAAATTGGAATCCATATATTCATAACGACAGGAAAATTCGATAGCACTCAGTTTTTTATATTTGATTTCATACCGCAGATTGGGCAGAAAATAAAAACCACGTATCTGGTAATTACTGATATACGGTGTGCGTTCGTCTACGGGTAGTGAAAAATACAGATTGTGATTAATGGCTTGTTTGGCTTCCATTTGGGTTTCGAAAAACAAGCGATCTGTGAGTTGAAAATCGGCCGTGATATCGGCACCAAAAGCGTACACTTCCTTTTTAAAAACCTCGCCAAGTCCTGCGTTTAATCCAAAGTTGACATTGTTCTTTTTTGACAGCCCCATCACAATCCGTGTCGAATATTGTTTCCCGTTATCTTTGTCCATTTCCTGATTCCGGCCATTTCCGTTTACCACCGAAAAAGCATAGGTAATAGGTAATGTACCAACATCAAAAGCACCTGTAAGGGAAGCCCCGATCTGGAAGCTTGTCCAGCCGTTTTTCCCGAATTCATAATACTGATTCGAAAAATCCATCGATTTGATAATATCGACAGGGTAAGTCTCTTCGATACCAAACCAGGGACGAAACTGGCCAACAGTAATCGCAAAATAGTTATTAAACGTATATTTGAGATAGGCATTTTCGAGTACTTTATTTTTGGGATCCGATTTAAAATCGGCGAGATTAACCAATGCCACAACTTCCGTTCGTTCTGATATTTTGGCTCTGACCTGTGCCCGCATTCTTTTAATATCGAAAGAATTTTGCGTGACATCCCCATCGGAATGGTGTAAACCATTTAAGTCTACATTATCAGTAAGTCCTACCAGATAACGTGCCTGAAAAAGGCCTTTAAACTGAACTTGTGGGTATTTTACCGGAGCGACAACCGGAACCGGAGCCGGCGGTATTTTTAGGCTATCGGCATTTTGAGCCAGCAGATTACAGGGTAGCAAAAAAACAAATAAAGCTTTGGCTAGTAATACGTTAACAATTTTAACACTCATAGTGAAGAATTTAGGGCCTCGGCAAATACTGGGTATTTATCGACAAGGGAAATTGTTATCACTATAAAATTAACAAAAAAATTATAAAAAAATACCTTACAAAATATTTTTTTAAATTTCAAAGACTAGCTGTTAAAAAAATAACATTTTGTTAACTACAAATCAGTAAAACGCCTGATATGCAAAAAAAGTAACAAACTAAGGAAGTACTTCCACTACGGTTAGTCGGTTTCCATATAAATCTTTACAATGGAAAAACTTACTTTCGGCAGTAACGGTTAGCCCTTCGATAATTTCGACCATATTGATTTTTACATAATGGTATAGGTCTTCGCAATTATCAGTATAAATTACAATCGTAGGCTGACCACCTGTTTGTTGTCCTATAAGTGCCGACTGGGCTGGATCATCCGGTTTAAGCAACCACACCCCAACAGTAGTATTATCGGAAAAGCCTATATGGACATAACGTTGCCCGTCAGGCATAGTCTCGTCGTAAAGTTTTCTGCAGAAAAAATTTTTACGATAGAAATCGAATGCTTTGTCATAATCTTCCACTAAAAGAATTATCCTTCCCAAACTGACTTTCATAATTACTGGCGTTTTAAACGATCTTCTAAATATAACGAGGTTTCATTGTTAATGCTGTGGTAGGTGTTCTTTGTTTGTTCCTCTAGTCGGTCGGTAAACAAAACACCATTCAAATGATCGGTTTCATGCTGAAAAATCACCGCTGTAAAACCTTCAACAATTTCTTCCTGTTTTACACCTTTTACATCCTGATAGGACAATCGGATGGTATAATTACGGTAAACATCGCCACTTTGGTCCGGAATCGACAAACAACCTTCATTACCTTTTCGAAGCAATTTGGAGCGCCAGATGATAACCGGATTGATATAGGCTTCAAACGGTTCTCCACTTTTATCAAACCGCTGAACCCAGATTACATTTCGGTTAATTCCAACCTGAGGTGCGGCGATTCCTACACCGCCATCTTCCGGATCCGTAACCGCCAGATACATTCTGTCCAGTAGTACCGTCAAATCTTTGTCATTGGGATTTATATCTTTTGATACCGATTGTAGAATGAGCAACTCCGAAGGCTCCGTTATCTGAATAACCCTCATTTTCTGTTTTCTGTCACCGGAATGGATACGGGCTTTTTCTTCTTTTGTAAAATGTTGCGCCATAGAAGTCATACTAACAAAAGTAAACAACAATAGGTATATTTTTTTCATTTCTAAATTTAAGACATTATTTTTACCTGTAACAAAGATTTAAAATTAATCGGATTCCGGCAAATCACAATCATTTTGACGATAAATAGCAACATAAAAGCCTTATACACACCGGTTCAGCCTACAATACAGCCCACTTCTGGCTGTGTGAGCTATCGGGAATTTCCGCCTGATATCAGGCTTTCTGCTTATATTTATTGCTACTGGCAATTGAAAACCGATTGTAAACTCCCGGCCGAATTTAAGTATCAGGTGGTTGCAGACGGTTGTATGGATATTTATTTTGAACTCGATAATCCTTCGGAAGCCTATATTAGTGGATTTAGCGCGCATTGCACCGAATTTCAATTGGGAAAAACATTCCATTATATTGGTATTCGTTTTTACCCGGCCATGTTTCCGCTTCTTTTTCAAATGGATGCTTCCGAACTATCCCATCGTTCCGAATTATTACAATTGGTTTTACCGGAAAAAGCAAACTATTTTAAAATGCATTTTAATTCTGATCAGGATACCGAAACCATTAAGCAAAAATTGGATCATTACTACCTGAACCAAATCAATCGTACTGTGTTACAACCTGATTTTCGCTTTTTTAGTGCCACCGACAAAATCTTTAAAAATTCCGGAAACCTGAATGTGGAAACCGACCTCAACACCGGTATCAGTCCGCGGCAACTACGTCGGTTGTCCAAATATTACTTAGGCGATTCTGTCAAAACATTTTGTAAGGTGGTACGTTTCCAAAACGCATTACAACAGCATTCCAATCCGAATGGCCGAAATGAATATTCATTCCTGGATTATGGTTATTATGATCAGGCGCATTTTATCAAAGAATTCAAAAGTATGTATGGGCTTACCCCTAAAAATGCTCTAAAGCAATAAAATTTTAGGAGCCACTTTCGATTGTCCGTTTTTTACAATTTTTTCCAGACTTCCCAACGGAACTTTGTAGGGTACATTTAAAACAAGAATCATGAAATTTAACTTTGGTATTATCACGACAAAACTTGCAGAAAGTAAAGCCTTTTATACTACTGTATTAGGATTTGGTATCACTTTCGAAAACGATTTTTATCTCTTGTTACATAGCCCGGACGGTTTTTTCGAAGTCAGTTTTTTACTTCCCAACCATCCGTCACAGCAACCGGTATTCCAGACGGCATTTGCCGGTAACGGCATGTACCTTACTATTGAAGTGGCTGCTGTAGACAGTATTTATCAGGACATGCGTTCCAAAAACATTCCGATCGAAATCGAATTACGGGACGAACCCTGGGGCGACCGACATTTCGCTATCAAGGATCCAAACGGAATCGGAATTGATATCGTTACCTACTCCGGTTCCTAAAAAGTCCGTATAATTTTTGTAACTTTATAAGTCAAAAATTATTTGTGATGCGCGCACATAACTTCAAAACCGTTGGTGAATTCGAACCACAGGAATCCGTTTTACTGATATGGCCATTGGTACAATATGCCACTGCTTCCAAAGAATATGACATCGAGGCTGTGACCATTTCCATTATTTCACATTTATTGGGCCATGTAGCCATTATCGTTTCCTGTTATGACGAAGCTGCCAAAGAACGCGCGATACAGGAATTGAAAAATCACGCGATCGACTGTGAAAAAATCAGTTTTATGGTTTTCCCGTCCGATTTTATTTACCCGCGGGATTTTGGAGCCGAAATACTTATCAATGAAAAAGGCGAACGCGCTGTAGTTGACTTTAATTTCGATTCCTACGGTATTTTTCCCAACAACCATCCGATTTCCAAAAAGATGGAAGAATTTGACCGTATTCATGCGAAATTTATCAATATCGAAAGCCTGATTTTCACACGATTAACCAGTGAAGGTGGTGATCGGGAATTTAACGGTAATGGTATTATGATGACCATTGAAGATACCGAAGTGACAAAACGCAACAAAGGTTGGACCAAAGAGCAGGTGGAAGATGAATTCAAACGGATATTTAATCTCGATAAGATAATCTGGTTACCCTATGCCACTTATGACGACGAAAATATGCATGCCGGCCCCATTCCGGATGAAAACGGTGCGTTCCTCGCTTATCGTTCGGCCTCAGCAAACGGTCATATCGACGAGATGTGTCGTTTTGTAAGCCGGGATACCATTCTATTGGCACATATTACGACCGAAGAAGCCTTGCAAAGTCCGATTCATGCCTTAAATAAAGAACGACTGGATTTGGCCTATACAATATTGCAAAAAGAAACCGATCAAAACGGAAACCCGTTTAACATCATACAAATGCCGGTTCCGGAACCCATTTATATTACCGTTAAAGAAGGTGACGACGTTTATGAAAATTATCATTTCCCTTATGATTTACTCCATGGCAAACTCAAAGACGGAAGTCCGTTTCCACAAGAACGGATGAAAGTACTGCCGGCACTGAGTTATTGTAATTTCCTGATTACAAACAACATGATTATCGCTCAAAAATACTATCGCGAAGGCATGCCGTATATCGTAAAGGAAAAAGATGAAGCCGCTCTGGCCATTTTAAAAAACGTATTCCCGGACCGGAAAGTCATCGCAATCGACAGTATTGCCCTGAATTTATGTGGCGGCGGCATTCATTGCCATACGCGTAATGTACCAAAAGTCAATCCGAAATAATCGCAGTGCAATTGCAGCAACATCGTCGCAAAATTTATACATAAATTAACACCTAACGGTATAACGATTCTTGTGTAAAAGGTTAAATTTGAACGACAACCTATTTGCCTACTTCCATTATGCCTATCCGAAAAGCCACTTTAGCCGACAGCTCCAAAATACAGGATTTACTGATACAAATGGGTTATCCTGACACCGGGAATTTTATCCTGAAAAAAATGGAACTTTTACTGTCGCATCCCGACGAAGCGTTATTGGTTTATGAAGAATCCGACAAGGTTCTCGCTTTTATTTCAATTCATTTTATTCCACAAATCGCTCTTGAAGGCGATTTTGCACGGATCAGTTATTTTGCCGTAGATGAAACAGCGCGGAGCAATGGCATCGGAAAAAAAATGGAAGCCTATTGTGTGGCAATGGCACAGGAACGAAATTGCGATCGGATCGAATTACACTCCCACTCCAGAAGAACTGACGCACATCGGTTTTATGACCGACAAGGGTATAACGAAGTACCCAAATATTTAGTAAAATCGCTTAAATCATAATACCATATGAAACAACGCTTATTAGTGGATATGGACGGCGTCCTGGCCGATATATATACCCAATTGATAGAATTCGAATACCAGGAACTTGGCATCCGCCAATCTTACGAAAAAATGAATGGAACATCAGAAGTCGACACTTTTAAAAATGCTTTAGAGTATATTTTTAGTGACGGTTTTTTTAGAAGTCTACCGGTTATGGAAGGCAGTGTTGAAGTACTGCAACAACTCAATGAAAAATACGAACTGTTTATTGTGAGCGCTGCTATGGAATTTCCCAAAAGCCTTACAGACAAATTCTATTGGCTGGGAGAACATTTCCCGTTTCTTCATTGGAAACAAATTGTAATGTGCGGTTCGAAAACGGTCGTTAAAGGTGACATTATGATTGATGATCATTTTAAAAACCTGGATTATTTTGACGGAAAAACCCTTTTGTTTTCCCAGCCGCATAATATTTCCGGAAATACAAAAAATCATACGCGTGTAGACAGCTGGTCGGATGTTGCAAAAATTTTGTTGTAAAATACTTAAACTATCACCATAGTTACCTTCTTGCAACCACTTACCTTTGCCTAGTAAAACTTTAAAAATCAAAGCAATGGCTCAAAAAATAGTACTTGTAACCGGCGGAAGCCGCGGACTTGGTAAAAATATGGTGCTGCAACTGGCTCAAAAAGGGCTGGATGTCGTACTAACGTATAACAGCAAAAAAGAAGAAGCCCTTGAGGTTGTAAAAGAAATCGAACAACACGGTCGGAAAGCCGCTGCCGTTCAACTAAATGTATCTGATATCGCATCGTTTGACGCTTTTTGGACAACCGTTCAGCAAACTTTAAAAACACATTTCCAAGCCGATCATTTTGATTATCTGGTAAATAATGCCGGAATCGGAATTCACGCTTCTTTTGTAGCTACTACCGAAGAACAGTTTGATACCTTAATGAGAATTCAGTTTAAAGGGCCGTTTTTCCTTACTCAAAAAGCCTTACCACTTATGGCTAACGGCGGTGGTATTGTGAATATTTCAACCGGATTGGCTCGTTTTTCATTTCCGGGGTATGCCGCTTATGCCTCGATGAAAGGTGCTATCGAAACCCTGACCAAATACCAGGCAAAAGAATTAGGCGCCAGAGGAATCCGCGTGAATGTAGTTGCTCCGGGCGCTATCGAAACCGATTTCGGTGGTGGTGTGGTTCGCGATAATGCCGAAATGAACAAAAACATTGCTGCGGCAACCGCGTTAGGACGTGTTGGTTTACCGGACGATATTGGTGGTGTGGTTGCTTTCCTTTGTACCGATGACGCGCGTTGGATTAACGCACAGCGTATTGAAGTTTCCGGAGGAATGATGCTATAAAACGAAAGGATCGCTTGAATCTAAAAAATAAAACCTGTCCATTTTAAACGGACAGGTTTTTACTTTATATAATCCAGTTTTTTAAATTCCGGCAATTTCTTTAATCTCATCGATAATTCGCAACGCCAGTTTATCGGCTTGTTCCTGAGTAGGTGCTTCGGTATAGATTCGGATAATCGGTTCCGTATTTGACTTTCTCAGATGTACCCAGTCTTCTGCAAAGTCGATTTTCACACCATCTACAGTCGAAATATTCTCATGTTGGTATTTCGCCGTCATGGCTTTTAAAATGGCATCTACATCGATTTGTGGGGTTAACTCGATTTTATTTTTACTCATAAAATACTGCGGATAACCCGCTCTTAATTCGGCTACCGATTTGTCCTGTCCGGCCAGATACGTCAGGAATAAAGCAACACCAACCAAAGCATCGCGTCCGTAGTGTGCTTCCGGATAAATAATACCACCGTTTCCTTCACCACCAATAATAGCCTTATTTTTTTTCATCAGTTCCACCACATTAACCTCACCCACCGCGCTGGCTTCGTAAGTTCCGTTGTGTTTGACTGTAATATCGCGCAATGCTCTTGACGACGACATGTTAGAGACGGTATTTCCGGGTGTACGACTCAATACATAATCGGCTACGGCTACCAGCGTATATTCTTCTCCAAACATTTCTCCATCATTGGAAATAAAGGCCAGTCGGTCTACATCCGGATCAACTACAATCCCGAAATCGGCTTGCTCCTTTACCACCAATTCGCAGATATCACCCAAATGTTCTTTTAATGGCTCCGGATTGTGTGGAAAATGACCATTTGGTTCGCAATACAAACGCACCACTTCCACGCCCATTTGCTCCAATAATTTTGGGATAATGATCCCTCCGGAGGAATTCACACCATCTACAACTACCTTGTATTTTTTCTTTTTTACTGCTTCGGCTTCCACCAAGGCTAAATTCAAGACCTCATCAATATGGATATCCATATAGGCATCGTTTTCGGTAATCGTTCCCAAATGATCCACATCCGAAAAATCGAACGCTTCACTTTCGGCTATTTCTAAAATTTTAGCACCATCGGCACCATTTAAAAACTCTCCTTTGTCATTTAATAATTTTAACGCATTCCATTGTTTCGGGTTGTGCGAAGCCGTCAGAATGATTCCGCCATCGGCTTTTTCCAACGGAACGGCAACTTCCACTGTTGGCGTAGTCGATAAACCCAAATCGATAACATCAATTCCAAGACCTATCAGTGTATTGACAACCAGATTGTGAATCATTGGACCGGAAATCCGGGCATCGCGACCAATCACAACGGTTAATTTTTCCTTATTGCTATTTTGTTTTAAAAACGTTCCATAGGCGGAAGCGAATTTTACTGCATCCACAGGTGTTAAGTTATCACCTGTTTTTCCTCCTATTGTTCCTCGAATACCGGAAATCGATTTTATCAGTGTCATATATGCTATTGGGGATTAAAATTCAAAATCATCACAAATATAAAAAGTTGTCGGCGTAGTACCCTATTCTAATCCTTTTTTTATTCTGTAACATTTTTTAGTTTTAAAAAAGCACGTACCATTCTGAAATAATGTAAAGCAAACGACATCGGTAGAATCCGGCAAACCTTCCCTTTTTCGATACTGTTTTTAGAAAAGTTATCGTTACATTTACAAACCAGAGTCCACAATGACTGAAATGTAAACACTAATGAACTTTTTAGCCCATATCTATTTATCCGGAGATCATGATCTGATTAAAATTGGCAACTTTATGGCCGACGGAATCCGCGGTAACGATTACCGAAACTTTAACCCGGATATTCAAAAAGGCATACTGTTACACCGCGCGATCGATACCTTTACCGATACGCATCCAATTTTCAGAAAAAGTAAACACCGACTGCATGAAGCCTACGGCCATTATTCCGGTGTGATTATGGATGTATTTTATGATCATTTTCTGGCTAAAAACTGGGAACGCTATTCGGAAACTCCATTAGAAACCTATGTTGCGGCATTTTATTCGTCTTTAGAAGAGCATTATGATTTGCTAACCGAAAAAACCAAGGGATTAATGCCGTATATGATTGAACGAAACTGGCTGGTGAGTTACGCCTCAATAGATGGTATTGCGACCATACTTTTCCAAATGGATCAGCGTACAAAAAACCGTTCCCGTATGCAATATTCCGTACGGGAGTTACAGGAATATTATGTCAACTTTGAAATCGAATTCACCCTTTTCTTTGAAGAAATAAAACAATTTGCAACCGATAAATTAGCGGAAATTACGCATGACTTTTCTAACTGATCTTACACAGGCTTTCCGCGAAAACGCCTCGGCAGACAATGCCGGACCTATGGTAGCCTATATGAAACATCATTTTCAATTTTACGGTATCAAAGCGCCTTTGCGAAAACAGATTACCAAACAAATCTGGACGTTGCATAAAACCGAAGTCAAAAACAATGCCCGTGAAATTGGTTTAACACTCTTACAGCAACAACAAAGAGAGTTTCATTATGCCGCTATGGAAATACTGGAAAAGGAACTGCGCGGAAAATTTGTAAAAAACGATATCGAGCTGATCGAAACAACACTAACCACCGACTCGTGGTGGGATACCGTCGATTTTCTTGCCAAATACCTGTTGGGTAATTACCTGTCTCAATTTCCGGAGGAAACCGAAACTGTTATTACCCGGTTTTCCGATTCCGATAATATGTGGTTAAACCGTTCGGCTATACTTTTTCAATTGGGTTACAAAAGTAAAACCGATGTCGCCTTGTTGTTTGCCTTATGCGAAAAACATTCCGGTTCCGGCGAATTTTTTATCCAAAAAGCAATCGGCTGGGCATTACGGGAATATGCTAAAACCGACCCGAAAGCCGTTATAAAATTTGTTTCGGACACCACTTTAAAACCATTAAGCAAACGGGAAGCTTTAAAAAATTTATAATGTTTTTAAAATGATACTGGTTCAAAAGGCTTAATTTAGCAGTTTCAAGTTTCCAAAACGGATCATCTAAACCTTGCTACAATGCCGAATAAAAACGTATCTCCTATAACCCTCTTTTTGCGAAAAAACTTAAAGCGTTTAGAAGCCACGTTATTTTTTCTAAAAGCCATCTTAAACAACCGACAGTTTATTTATTTGTCCTGTATTTTGGTAGGCTTATCCTCAGCTTTGGCGGTAATCGTACTAAAAACGTTTGCGCACTCGGTATTCCGTTTTGCGAATTATATCGACAACATACTTCACTTACCGTATAGTAACAGTATCCTGCCGATCGTCGGAATTTTGCTGACTGCTTTTGTGATCAAAAAATTTCTGGACGGGAGTATCGAAAAAGGGACGTCCCAGATTATGATTGCCGTGGCCAAAAAATCGGGTATCATGCCTCGGAAACAGATGTATGCGCAAATCATCACCAGTTCCCTTACGGTAGGCTTGGGAGGATCGGCCGGATTGGAATCACCGATTACCATTACCGGAGCGGCTTTCGGATCGAACTATGCGCAAAAATACCGTCTGAACTACAAAGACCGAACGCTTTTATTAGCCTGTGGTGTTGCCGCCGGTATTGCCGCCGCGTTTAACGCGCCCATTGCAGGTGTGCTATTTGCCATTGAAGTAATTCTGGCCGATATGAGTGTTACCGCTTTTATCCCGATTATGATTTCGGCTGCAACCGGATCGTTGGTGACCAATGTACTTTTAAAAGAAGACATCCTGTTATCCTTCCACCAACAACTCACTTTCGATTATCACAATATCCCGTATTATATTGCCATTGGAATTTTTGCCGGACTGGTATCAGTCTACCACGCCCGGACCTTCCGAAAGGTCGAACATTTTTTCGACCGTTATAAGAACAAAACGTATAAAAAAGCACTGATCGGCGCTTCAATGCTGGCCATACTGATTTTCTTTTTTCCAACCCTCTTTGGAGAAGGATATGAAAGCATTAAAATACTATCGAACGGAAATCCGAGTAAAATACTCGAAAACACGCTTTTAAACTCGTTTAAAGACAACGATATCATTCTGTTGGTATTTGTAGGTGCTACAATGTTTTTAAAAGTTTTTGCGACCGGACTCACATTAGGAAGCGGTGGAAACGGTGGTAACTTCGCACCTTCCCTGTTTGTAGGTTCCTATCTCGGCTTTTGCGTCGCTAAATTTTTTAGTTTAATCGGATTATCAGACAACCTTCCGGTTAGTAATTTTACCATTGTTGGAATGGCAGGCGTGTTAAGTGGCCTATTCCACGCGCCATTAACGGCGATTTTCCTTATTGCCGAAATCACCGGTGGTTATGGATTAATGGTTCCGTTATTGATCGTTTCGTCTATCAGTTTTGCGATCACCAAAAAAATGGAAATTCATTCGATGGACATTAAAAATCTGGCCGATAAAGGTCAGGTATTTACGAGTGATAAAGATAAAAACATTCTTTCCTCGATTGACCTGTCAAAGCATATCCGCAATGATTTTACGACGATTACTTCCGATTCGAAACTGGAAAATATTGTCGATTTACTTTCGAATACCCGACAGACGCTTTTTCCGATACTAAACGAAAAAGAAGAATTAACCGGTGTGATTAATTTTGATTCCATCCGAAATATTATTTTCAAGCCTTTTCAAATCAAATACACCTCCTTACAGGATGTAACCGAAAAACCCGAGGCCGTTATCTGTTATGACGAAATCATGGAAACAGTAATGGAAAAATTCGAAACCTATCATACCGACATACTTTTTGTTTTAAAAGACAACAAATACCTGGGCTATATTTCCAAAATCGAAGTACTGGAAAGCTATCGTGAAAAGTTAAAAGACATGCGAATCGAATAATAGCCGATTATCGCCATAAAACCCATCATTATTTACCCGATCTTCAGAAGATTTTACAGAACATTTACAACGGAAAAAACTTTCGTTCCGGGTTCTTTGTAAGAATAGTTATCTATTGGGAATCAAATACTTTTTCGTTTGGTTTTGCGATCTGAACCTAACATTCCACTACTAAAAAATAACAAAAATTTCTTTCTTCGGGACGTCTCAAATCGCGCTCAAAACAGTACCTTTGCGTTTTGCTCGATTTTTTATGCTAAACACAGAAGAAACCATTGAAGTATTAGGCGCAAGAGCGCATAATTTAAAGAATATTGACGTTGTGATTCCGCGGGAGAAACTGGTTGTGATTACCGGTTTATCCGGTTCCGGAAAATCATCGCTGGCTTTCGACACCATTTATGCCGAAGGACAGCGCCGTTACATTGAAACTTTTTCTGCGTATGCCCGCCAATTTCTGGGTGGACTGGAACGTCCGGATGTGGATAAAATTGACGGTCTTTCGCCGGTTATTGCCATTGAGCAGAAAACGACCAGTAAAAGTCCGCGTTCTACCGTAGGAACCATTACCGAGATTTACGATTTCCTTCGTTTGTTTTATGCCCGTGCCGGTGAAGCCTACAGTTATAACACCGGTGAAAAAATGGTGAGTTATAGTGATGAGCAAATTAAAGAGCTGATTTTTGAAAATTTCAACGGAAAGCGCATCAATATTCTCGCGCCGGTGATCCGTTCCCGAAAAGGACACTACCGCGAATTGTTTGAACAAATCTCCAAACAGGGCTTTGTTAAAGTGCGCGTAGACGGAGAAATCCGCGATCTGGAATTCGGTATGAAAGTCGACCGTTATAAAACCCACGATATCGAAATTGTGATCGACCGTATGGCAATTGAAAATACGGAAGACAACGACAAAAGACTTACCGAAAGTATTAAAACCGCCATGTATCACGGAGAAGATATCATGATGGTAATCGAACAGGAAAGTCAGGAAGTTCGCTTTTTTAGCCGAAACCTGATGTGTCCGTCAACCGGGATTTCGTATCCGAATCCGGAACCGAACAATTTTTCGTTTAACTCACCCAAAGGTGCCTGCGAACATTGTAATGGACTGGGTTTGGTAAGTGAAGTAAATCTGAATAAAATTATTCCCAACCCGAAACTATCCATTAAAAACGGCGGTTTTGCACCATTAGGCGAACAAAAAAACTCCTGGATTTTCAAACAACTGGAAATCATCGGTGAAAAGTTTGGGTTTAAACTAACCGATCCGATCGAAAAAATTTCACCGGAAGCGATCGATATGATCCTTAATGGAGGTAATGAAAAATTCTCCGTGGTTTCGAAAGTTATGGGAATCACAAAAGAATATAAAATCGATTTTGAAGGAATTTCCAATTTTATCAAAAACCAGCACGACGAAAGTGATTCGGCAACGATTAAACGTTGGGCTAAAGAATTCATGGACGAAGTTAATTGTCCTGTTTGCGAAGGAACCCGATTGCGAAAGGAAGCGTTATACTTTAAAATCAACGAAAAAAATATCGGCGAACTTTCGGCTATGGATATTGATGAATTGAGTTTGTGGTTTCAGGACCTTGAACCCCATTTATCCGAAAAGCAAAAAGCAATCGCCACCGAAATTGTAAAAGAAATACGCGCGCGTTTGAGTTTTCTTGTCGATGTGGGATTGAACTATCTGTCGTTAAGTCGTAGTTCCAAATCCCTTTCGGGTGGTGAAGCACAACGAATCCGACTGGCTACACAAATCGGTTCCCAACTGGTTGGTGTATTGTATATTCTGGACGAACCGAGTATTGGGTTGCACCAACGCGACAACGAACGTCTGATTCGTTCGCTGGAACAATTGCGTGATATCGGAAATTCGGTTATTGTAGTCGAACACGACAAAGACATGATCGAACGTGCCGATTATGTAATTGACATTGGCCCCAAAGCCGGACGTTTTGGAGGTGAAATCATTAGTAAAGGAACGCCACAGGAATTGTTATCGGAAAAAACCTTAACCGCATCCTATCTAAACGGAACGATGGAAATCGCTATTCCGGAAGTGCGTCGTGAAGGAAACGGAAAAGTATTAAAATTGAGTGGTGCGACCGGAAACAACCTGAAAAACGTAAGTGTTGAATTCCCATTAGGAAAACTAATCTGTGTAACAGGCGTATCAGGAAGCGGGAAATCAACGTTGATCAACGAGACACTTTATCCGATTCTGAATACTCACTTTTTTAATGCCGTTAAAAAACCGCAACCGTATAAAAAAATTGAAGGACTGGAGCATATCGATAAAGTAATTGACATTGATCAAAGTCCGATTGGCCGTACGCCACGTTCCAATCCGGCAACGTATACGGATGTATTTTCGGAAATCCGAACTTTGTTTACTCAAACTCCGGAAGCAATGATCCGTGGATATAAACCGGGGCGTTTTAGTTTTAACGTTTCCGGCGGACGTTGCGAAACCTGTGAAGGATCGGGTGTTCGTACGATCGAAATGAGTTTCCTTCCTGACGTATACGTAGAATGTGAAACCTGTCAGGGAAAACGTTTTAACCGTGAGACACTCGAAATCCGTTATAAGGGAAAATCCATTTCGGACATATTGGAAATGACCGTAGATGAAGCGGTTCCGTTTTTTGAAAACATTCCGAAAATCTACCGTAAAATAAAAACCATACAGGATGTGGGCTTAGGCTATATCACCCTTGGTCAGCAAAGTACAACTCTTTCCGGAGGTGAAGCACAACGGATCAAATTGGCTACCGAATTGTCTAAAAAAGACACGGGTAATACCTTTTATATATTGGACGAGCCTACAACAGGATTGCATTTTGAAGACATTCGTGTTTTAATGGAAGTGATAAACAAGCTGGTCGACAAAGGGAATACCGTAGTGATCATTGAACATAATTTAGATGTAATCAAACTAGCCGATTATATTATTGATATTGGTTATGAAGGTGGTAAAGGCGGTGGACAACTTGTCACCAAAGGAACACCTGAAGAAGTTATAAAAAACCAAAAAAGTTATACCGCTAAATTCCTAAAAAAGGAATTGCATTTATAAAATAAAAGGCAATATCGTATTGCCTTTTATTTTTTCATACAAGACACTGTTGTACAATACATTACAATAAAAGTATTTGATTTCGTACATTTATTTTAAAAAAAGGGAGTGCTAAATTTGCATAACGTTAAAAAAGATAATAGTTTTAGACTATGTTTGTTCGGTTTTCGGATAAACGTCAACAAACAACAACACTCCTAATTCACATCATTATACCGGCCTATCAGTTGCATTTAGTATTACTGCGGGATAATTATGACATATGATCTACGAATTCCAATACAAAATAAAATAATAATTAATAGAAAAGAGTTTAGATGATGAAAGAACAATTTGAAAACGAAGACGACAGAATACAGGATAAATTCAAACAAAAAACCTGGAACGAGATACGAACAAACGACTCCTGGGCGATTTTTAAAATCATGTCCGAATTTGTAAACGGCTATGAAACAATGGGACGTATTGGTCCTTGTGTCTCGATTTTCGGATCGGCCCGAACCAAACCGGAAGATAAATATTACCTATTGGCTGAAAAAATTGCCTACAAAATCAGTAAAGCCGGTTATGGTGTGATTACCGGTGGTGGTCCCGGAATTATGGAAGCCGGAAATAAAGGTGCTCATTTTGGTGGTGGAACTTCGGTAGGTTTAAACATTGAGTTACCATTCGAACAACATTTCAATCCGTATATCGACCGTGATAAAAACTTACAGTTCGACTATTTCTTTGTACGCAAAGTAATGTTCGTAAAATACTCTCAGGGATTTGTGGTAATGCCGGGTGGATTCGGAACGCTTGACGAATTATTTGAAGCCATCACTTTAATTCAGACGAAAAAAATCGGGAAATTCCCGATTATTCTGGTAGGTCGTGATTTCTGGTCCGGTTTATTAGAATGGATCAAAACGGTGATCATTGAAAAACATGCCAATGCCAATCCGGCCGATTTAGATCTTTTCCGAGTGGTAGACAACGAAGATGAGGTATTGGAAGCACTGGATAATTTCTACAAAAAATTCAACTTAAGCCCAAACTTCTAATAGGGATATAAACTAAAAAAGGGACTTTAAAAGTCCCTTTTTTTATTTTTCTTCCGGCATAACCACCGGTCCGCTCCATTCCATAATTCCGCCCACAAGATTATAGGTTTTGGCAAAACCCATCTGTTGCATCAGGTTACACGCCTGACCGCTTCTTCCTCCCGATCGGCAATAGATATAGTAGGTTTTGGATTTGTCCAGTTCGTCTACCTGATAGATAAACCCCTGTCCTTTATAAATATCGATGTTGATGGCTCCCGGAATGATTCCCTGGTTCCATTCGTCTTCGGTACGCACATCCAGAATCACAGCATTGCTGTCCTGTTGCGCTTCCTGCCACCATTGTTCTTGTGTAATGTCCATTTTTGATTTGCGTTTAAAAGTCAAATGTAGACAAAAAAGTGTAATTAGTTATCGGCAACAAGCTATATTTATGGTGTTAGCACTTACAATAAGATGTCGCTACATATACTTTATTTCCACTCGAATTAATATAATAACACCCTCCATTAGAACCTTTATATAATCTTTTCCCATTATAGGTTCCACAGCCACTGGAACCTGATCCGGAACTTGAATTTGGATTTGGATTTATTACAACTGATGATGGTATCGATGTTTCTGAAACTTCCGCCCCACCTTCAGACGAACATCCTAATAAAACTAATGGTAAAATAAATAGTACTACTTTTTTCATGTTACTTTTAAAATTAAATGATTTACATCTCAAAAGTAGCGCATCAAATTGCCCTCGGATTACGGAAAATCGTAATCTCGAATTAAATCCTGATAACATCGAATATTACTGTTAGCAAAGCTAATTTATAAATAAAAAAAAGGGCTTTAAAGCCCTTTTTTTTATTTATATCAGTTATGATTACATTCTCGTAAGCACCACCAAATTCGTATTCCCGGAAAGTACAAATTTTAATTTCAATGTCGTATTGGTTAATTGCATAATCTCTGCATTCACGGTAGTTCCGTTTTGATATACAAATGTCAGCGCATTATTATTTCTAGTCCAGGCTCCGGTATCGATTGTTTCCTGACAGTTTGGATTGTCGAAATAATGATCTTTGATTATGTTAGCGGCAAATATTTCAAGATAATCTTTTGTACAACCAGCAGTATGCTCGTAATTATTTAAAATTTCCTGATTATTAGTTATGGTTCCGTCTTTTGTAAATTGCCATGTTCCTTCAATTTGCGGCGTTGCTTCCGGAGTAGAATCATTACTACTACTACAAGAAGACAGACCTACGAATACTACAGTTGCCAATACTGACAAGCTTCTAAGTTTAAACATATTTGTAATTTTTAAGAGTTTTTTTGTTTTTTAATTATTTACAATCAAAGCTCGCAAAAGTAAACTATATAATTACATAATTAAACAAATCACCTACTTTTAATTTGTTTTTGCTTTTAAACAATATAAATTTTCACATTATTACTTTGTCTTCTATAAAATTTATTGTCAAGTGATGACATAACATCAAATAAAAAGGAGTCAGTAATATACCGACTCCTTTCTTTTCAAAATATTTTTGAGATGCTTATTACGCTTTAATCGAACAACCAATCGCTTTGGTTTCTTTCACTGCTACTTCTTTATTTTTTAATAAAGCATCCAATGCATTTTCGGCATATTTTTCTTTTACGGCAGCTGCATCACTATAATTATCATCGATCGCTCCGATATATTTTACCACATTTCCAGCTTTTGTTTTTTGTAAGATATACACATGAGGCGTTTTAGTCGCTCCGTATTGCGGATAAATTTTCTGACCTTCATCCAATAAATACGGGAACGTAAAGTTTTTCTCTTTGGCACGTGTCTGCATCAATTCGAAACTATCATCTTTTTGTTTTGCCGGATTGTTTGGATTGATCGCAATAACCGGGTATCCTAATTTTTTATATTTTTTGTCCAATGCGATGATACGATCTTCGTAAGCCTGTGCATATGGACAGTGGTTACAGGTAAACACCACGATAAAACCTTTTGCTGCTTTGAAATCGGCTAACGACACTTTTTTATTGTCAACATTTTTCAGACTGAAATCGGTCGCCACATCGCCTACCTTATAGCCGGCTGCTGGTTTGATCAATGTAAATGCACTCATCACACCTACTACCAGTGCCAGTGCTAAAAATTTAATTGCTTTCATAGTATAAACTTGTTTTTTAGGTTGCTTAATTCATTACAGATTTTAATTCTTTTTCAAGGGCTTCGTAGGTAAACTGTTGCTCGTAGAATTTACGTTTATCTCCTTTATAAATCACCGTTGCCGGAATCGCACCCGACCAGGCCGTATCGACTTTACTAATCCAGGCGTTGGCATCCGGATCGTTCAGGTAGATCACCTCCGATTGCATGTTTTTCTTTTTTACAAATGGTAATAAATTGGATTCCACTTTTTGTGGCATATCCAGACTCACCAACAGGACTTTTACTTTTTGATCCTTATACGTTGTATTCAGTTTTTCAAAATGCGGTAATTCTTCCACACACGGTACACACCAGGTCGCCCAGAAATTAACCACATAGGTCGTATCGTTATCCTTTTTTAAAAACGGTTCAAAAGCATTAAAATCATAAGAAGGTACTTTAACACCATCTTTTTCATAGACTTTAATCGGTTTTGGCTGATCGGCTACAACTGTTTTTTCGGGTTCCGGCGTTATAGTTTCGGGTGTGGTTGTTTCTTTTTTACAGGAAATAAAACTGCAAACAGCCAACATCACTATAATTTTTTTCATAGTATAATTAGGGTTTAGGTCACTAAAATTAAGCATTTTAACAGGCTCGAAAATAAATTTAACAAAAAATTAAACAAACATTTGTATATACAATTAAAAACATTACTACATTTGTACCTACAAATTTAATAACACAATGAAAATCGAAGACATCATCAAATCTACAAAAACATTATCACTGGGCAAACGAACAGTGCTAAACATTTTGTACACTCAAAATTTGGTTTCCGAGAAATTCGCTGAGGTATTAAAGCCTTATGAATTATCAAGCGAACAGTACAACGTATTGCGGATTTTGAGAGGCCAAAAGGCAAAGCCAACCAATATGTGTGTGATTCAGGAACGTATGCTGGCCAAAACCAGTAACACGACCCGATTGGTTGACAAATTATTATTAAAAGATCTGGTAACCCGTGAAGTTTGCCCGGATAACCGTCGGAAAATGGAAGTAACCATTACCGAAAAGGGCCTGGAACTACTGGAAGAACTGGATCCAAAAGTAGATCATCACGAACAACTGTTTGCACAAAACCTGACCATGGAAGAGCAGGAACTTTTAAATGATTTACTGGAACGATACCGAACAATATAATCAGAAATATACATGAGTAATTTAATAGAAACGCTAAAATGGCGTTATGCAACAAAGAAATTTGATGCTACCAAAAAAATTTCCAACGAAGATTTGGAAACCCTTAAAGAAGCGATCCGTTTAAGTGCTTCTTCTTACGGTCTGCAACCGTATAAAGTATTGATCATTGAAAATCCGGAAGTACGTGCAAAATTACAGCCGGTTTCATGGGGACAATCACAAATTGTTGATGCTTCTCACTTACTTGTTTTTGCTAATATGACCGATTTTGGAGCGGAACAAATTGATGCTTACCTCAACAATATTGTGGAAACACGTCAGATTCCTTTAGAATCGATTGCCGGATACGGTGATTTTATGAAAAGTAAGCTAACCACTTTGCCAGCCGACAAACTAGGCAACTGGACTTCCAAACAAACCTATATTGCATTAGGTAATCTTTTAAGTGCTGCAGCCGAATTAAAAATCGATGCTACACCAATGGAAGGTTTTGAAGCAGAAAAGGTAAATGAAATCCTGGGATTAAATGAGCTTGGATTAAATGCCTCCTTAATTGCTACTTTAGGGTACCGACATGAAGAAGATGCTACACAGCATTATGCCAAAGTGCGAAAATCAAACGAAGAATTATTTATCAATTTATAATCAATTAATTAAACCATTTTAAAATCAAATGAAAAATTTAAAATCAATTGCGTTAGCTTTAGTAGTAGCTTTAGGTACTTTATCTGCATCAGCTCAGACAAAAAAAGTAGATGTTTCTAAAAGTACAATCAACTGGGTTGGTAAAAAAGTAACCGGACAACACGAAGGTACTATCAACTTAAAAGAAGGTGCTTTAGTTTTCAAAGGAAAAAAATTAAAAGGTGGTAACTTCACTGTAGACATGACTACAATCAGCGCTACTGACGTTTCTGGTAAATCAAAAGCTGGATTAGACGGTCACTTAAAAGCTGACGATTTCTTTGGAGTTGAAAAATTCCCAACGTCTAAATTAGTTTTCAAAACGATCGCTGACAAAGGTAACGATGTGTATACTGTTACTGCTGATTTAACAATTAAAGACAAAACAAACCCTGTAACTTTCGACATCACTGTAAAAGGGAACACGGCTACAACAAGCTTTAAAGTTGACAGAACGAAATTTGGTATCGAGTACAACTCTGGTTCTATTTTCAGTTCAATCGGTGACAAAGCAATCAACGACGAATTTGATTTAACTGTTAGCTTACAGTTCTAATATCCCCCTATTATATAATTGCTATGAAAAGGAAAAAGGTGCCGTTATTGCGGCACCTTTTTTTGTTTTAATTAGAAAGTATTAGAATATCTTAAACAACATTCGGATACTGAACACGATAACCAAAAATGCTACCGCCAATATGGCTGTTTTTTGCGGTAATTTACCGGCCAATCTTGCCGCTAATGGTGCCGCAATGGAACCACCCAAAATCAGTCCGACTACAATATACCAATGACTGACGCCTAACGAAGCAAAAAACGTAGCCGAAGCCGCCAACGTTACAAAAAATTCCGCCAAACTCACCGTTCCGACCACATAATTGGATTTGCGTCCTTTGGCTAATAAGGTTGAGGTAACAATTGGCCCCCATCCACCACCGCCAAAAGCATCAAAAAGACCTCCTGAAAATCCTAGTAAACCGGTATTTTTTATTTTTTTCCGAACGATTTTTTTCCGAAAAGCGATCAACATCAAACGTATCCCAATAATCATGGTATAGGTAGCCAAAACGGCATAGGTAATCGTTTCGTATTTATTCCCGAGGTAAATCAACAACAATGCACCGCTAATGGCTCCAACTACACCTGGAATGGCCAACCATAGCAATAATTTTTTGTTGACATTTCCGAATTTGTAATGCGAAAAACCACTGATTCCACTGGAAAACATCTCCGCGGTATGAATACTTCCGCTAATCGCCGGTAACTTAATCCCGAACAACATCATACTCGTCGCACAGGTCACACCATATCCCAAACCAACGGCGCCATCGACCAATTGAGCAAAAAAACCAACCAGTACCATTCCGTAAAATGCCGGTGGAATCTCTCTGATATACCCATTTAGTTCATCAACCGAAATGATCGACGACAATCCATAGCCAAAAAAGACCGCCAGAAAAACTACGGTAATTTCAAATGTCAGTTCCTTATACTTTTTTCCTTCCCTTTTATCCGTTTCCTTTACCAGTGCTTTGGTTGCTTTGTTTAACGAAACCAATTTGGCCTGAATATCGCCTTTATGTTGTTCGCGAAAAGCATTGAGGTTTTCAATACTATCGCTAATATTTTCCGGAATAGCCTCTTCCAGATGCTCGCGTAAACGACGCGCCAATACAGGGGATTTTCCGTTGGTTGAAATCGCAATTTTAAGATAGCCTTTATTTACGATCGAGCCAAGGTAAAAATCACATAAGTCCGGCTGATCGGCAGCATTGACCAATATTCCTTTATCATTGGCTTTTTGTTTGATATCCCGGTTTAATACGGTATTATCCGTGGCAATAATCAGAAAATCGGTCGTATCCAGATCGTTTTCCTCAAAAGACCGTTCCCGAACAATGAGTTGCGGATGTTTTTGCTGTAACTGACGTAAACCGGAGTTGATCTTTTGCGCCACGACCGTTAAAGTGGTCAACGGATTTTGCCGCAATAAGGTTTCGGCTTTTTCCAATCCCACATTTCCGCCGCCGACAATCAGAAACCGATACGAGTCACTTTTTAAGAATATTGGAAACAAATTATTTTTCATGCTTTTTAGTTTTTAATGATAGCGTATGGAATACCGAAAAACGGATAATATCCCGGTCGTAATAGTCCGTTCCGGAAGCGCGTTGCTGGTACCAGTTTAGATAACCCGCTTCTACCGCAAAATCCGGATTGATCCGATAATTAAGTCCTGCGTACATTCTGTTTTGATCAAAAGTGTTTTTTACAATTTTACTTCCTGAATTAAGCATTATTTCGTCTTTTAATCGTAGCGTTAATCGTTCTTCCCGGGTGTCTTGCTGTCGCCATAACGGAATGTCCAATCCCAGTTGATATCGAAAACGGAAACTCGAAAAACGATAGCCACCGGTTAGTTCGTCATTGGCAAAATCGTGCATAAAACGTGCTTCCATTTTATAGCGATGCGAGATCGTCATAAAGGCTAATTTCTGCTTATTGTCAAAACCGATATCCGGGCGCAATTCGGGAACGATCAGGTTACTTTCGGATTCCGGATCCTGAGGACTTTGTAAAAAATACGTCATCCCAACCGAAACATTCCAGTTTTCGATTAACTTCCGCTGAATGTTACTGCGAAATACCAATTGATGTTGTGCACCGGGATTAAAAAAACGCCGCTCCTGAACTTCACTCAGCAACGCCCAGTTTTCGTTAAACCGAATCGTATTATGATAGGCAAACCACAATAACTGCTGATGGGTTACTTTTTTCTGAGCCACGAGTAACAGGGGAAATAACAGGGTTAAAAAGAGTATTCGTATCCTGTTTTTTTTAATTGACGGAAAAGTATTTCCGAAATGTAAAATCCCCAAATGTCTCATAGTGTAAGCGTTCTTTAGTATACTGATCAAAAAGTATATCGAGTTCCGTTAGTATTTCGTTTTCGTTTAATTGTTTTTTATAAATCTGATTCAGGCGATTCCCCAAACGGTCGCCACCCAACATCAGGTTATACTGACCCGGTCCGGTACCAACCAATCCGATTTCCGCCAGATACGGTCGACCACAGCCGTTCGGACAACCCGTCATCCGGATGCTGATTTCGTCCTGATCCAGTTCGTATTTTTTTAGAAACGGTTCGATTTTCGTAACCAGTTCCGGCAAATACCGTTGTGCTTCGGCCAACGCCAGTGGACACGTAGGCAATGCCACACAAGCCATCGAACTTTTCCGCATCGCACTATCGCGCTCTTCTATCTGATATTTAGCAAGCAACGCTTCTACCCTGCTTTTAGTTGCTTCCTCGATATTTCCCAGAATCAGGTTTTGATTACAGGTAAATCGGAAATCGGACAACTGTAATTGTGCCAGTTCCAAAAGGAATTGCTTTTGATAGGGTTTAATCACTCCATGCTCGATAAACAAGGTATAAAACCATTTATTTTCGTGGTTTTGCTGCCACCCGTAACGATCGTTTCGTTCGGTAAAAGTATAGGATTCTTCCGGTAATAATTCGAAACCAATTCGTTTTTCCAGTTCCTTTTTAAACGCTTCTACACCAAGTTTATCGACGGTATATTTTAAGCGGGAAAGTTTGCGGTCGCTGCGGTTTCCATAATCCCGCTGAATCGTCAGAATCTCATATACCGCTTTAAGTGTTTTTTCTTCCGTATCGGTAAAACCAATAATCGTCGCCAGTCGCGAATACGTATTCGGGTTTCCGTGCGTGGTGGCCAATCCGCCGCCAATCGCGATATTAAAGCCTTTTAATTCTCCGTCTTTGATAATGGCGATCAGTCCGATATCATTGGCAAATACATCCACATCGTTCGTTGGCGGAATCGCGATTGCAATTTTAAACTTTCTCGGTAGGTAACGGTCTTCGTATAGTGGATCAGCTTCGGAAGATCGCTCATATGCTTTTTCACCGTCGATCCACACTTCATAATACGATTGCGTTTTAGGCAACAACAAGGTTGAAATGGTATCGGCATAATCGTAAATCTGCTGATATAATGGCGAAACCTGTGGATGCGAACTACAAATTACATTTCGGTTAACGTCGCCACAAGCGGCAATCGAATCGAGTTTTGCCAGCAGAAAACCCTGTATTGTAGGTTGTAACTGGTGTTTTAATAAACCGTGTAACTGTAACGTCTGACGGGTTGTGATTTTAAGGATTCCGGTACCGTATTCTTCGGAAATCGCGTGTGTTGCCAACCATTGATCAGCCGAAATAACACCACCCGGAATGCGTAAACGGATCATAAACGAATAGAGTTTATCCAGTTTTTTTTCGGCTCTTTCCGCTCTTCTGTCGCGGTCGTCCTGAACATACATCCCGTGGAATTTGACCAGGGCTTCATCGTCAGGTCGTACGTTTCCGGTATGGTTATCGGTTAAACTTTCTTTTAAAGTCCCGCGAAGTCCGTCACTATTCACTTTAATCGTTTCAATCGGGGATAATTTATCGTTACTCATAGTATCGTTCAATTTAATGTTTGCTTAGTATACGTCTTTCAGATAACGTCCTTCTGACTCAAGGTTTACCAAAATTGTCTTTGCCTCGGCACTACTGATCTTTTTTTCAGTAGCGATAATCTCCAGCAAGGTCTTTTCGACATCGGTACTCATCGGTTCTTTTTGACCGCAGATATAGAGATAAGCACCGTTATCCAACCATTCACTCACCTCTTTTGCGTTTTGTTTTAAGCGATCCTGTACATAAATTTTATGTTTCTGATCTCTTGAAAAAGCCGTATCCAGTCGCGTTAGCACTCCGGTTGCGAGCCATTCCTGTATTTCGGTCTGATAATAGAAATCGGAAACAAAATGCTGCTCGCCAAAAAACAACCAGTTTTTCCCTTCGGCGCCGGTAGCATCGCGGTGTGCCAGAAAACTACGGAACGGAGCGATTCCGGTTCCCGGACCAATCATGATGATATCTTTATCCGGATCGGGCAATCGGAAATTCGGATTTTTATGAATGTAAAACGGAAGACTTTCCTCCTTTGGAAAATCCGCTAAAAACTGCGAACACAATCCGGATTTCGGAATGCCATTCACTGTAAACACATTGCGATTAACCGTTATATGGATTTCTCCGTCGTGCGCTTCAGCAGCCGATGCGATCGAATACAAACGTGGCGCAATAGGCAATAACAATCCGATAACCGCATCGAAAGTGACGTTTGCATCGATCGGATATTTTTTAAGGATATCCCGTAAATCGGCTTTTGTTTCGGTAATCGACACACCCAATAGATTGGAAAGTGCTTCCAGTGATTTTTTCGAAAGTCCTCTGATATTTTTGGTTTTCAGTTCATCACTACGGGAAGCCGCTTGTAACAATGTTGCAATTTCCAATGTTTCCGTTGTGGCATTTTCCGGATAAAAACCGATCGCATCGCCCGGTTCGTATACCACCGGTTCGTCTGTTTCGATTTCAATATGATGTGTTTCTTTATTCGAACCGAGATCGTTCAAAACGACCTTATGCCGTACAATACCAGTATACGTTTTCTTTTGTGTTACCGGAGTAGCAACCGAAGAAGTCACAACCGCTTTTCCAACCGTTGTCTGCCGAATACTTTCTACTATTTCGGTAAACCATTTTTCGGCAACCGGACTAAAATCCACATCGGCTTTTTGAAACGGCAATGCGCGTTGTGCGCCAAGTCGTGCGAGTTGTTCGTCTAGATCTTCACCCGCTTTACAAAACAATGGATAGGACGAATCACCCAATCCTAAAACCGCAAAACGGATTTTCGAAAGATTAGCATTACTATTACTGATATTGTCAAAAAATTTAACCGCGTTTTGTGGCGGATCGCCTTCACCCTGCGTACTCATGATCACAATCAGAAAATCTTCTTTTTCCAGTTTTTCCACCGGATATTGAAATGCATCGATTACTTTCGACTGGATTTTGTTTTTTTTGAAAACCGTTTGTAACTGCGTGGCCAGTTTTTTGGAATTACCGGTTTCGGTTCCATAAATAATTGTTGGTTTTACCGAAACAGGCACTACCGTTTCTTTCGATCCCTGTACGTCATTTTGCGCCAGTAATCCGGCCAGATAGCCATTGGTCCAGATAATTTCTTCACGGGAATACTGTCGCACCAGATCTTTTAGTACCTCTAATTTATTTTCAGCTAGCATGTTGGAAGTTTATAATATGATTATCGAAATAGGATGTATTTTTAGATTGCTCCCGGAACCAGGCAAACTGTTCGTGCAACTGTACCACTTTCCCAACTATTAATAAAGTCGGTACATAACCAAACTCGGGTAATTCCTTGGTTTTTAATTCTGCAAACGAAAACACTCTGGTTTTTTGATAAGGCGTTGTCGCTTGTTGAATTACGGCCAGTCCTTTAGTTTGATCAACATTGTGAGCTAACAAATAACCCGCCAGTTGTTGTAACCGTTGCCCACTCATATAGAAAACAAGGGTATCGTCTGTCGTTCCCCAATCGGCCCATTGCTCCGGAGTGACCGATGCCAGATCGAATAAGGTCAGGAAACGTACGCCACGCGCCAATCCTCTCGCGGTTAACGGAATGCCGGTATAGGCTGCCGCACCAAAAGCTGCGGAGATTCCGGGTACGATCTCATACGGAATTGCATTGGCTTTGAGTACTTCCAGTTCGTCCAGTATATTCGAAAACAACGATGCATCGCCACCTTTCAGCCGTACGACCAACTTTCCCTGTAGCGCAAATTCCACCATCAACGTATTGATATCGCTTTGTGGCGTATGAATTCCTTTCGAACATTGTTTCCCAACATAAATAATGATGGCATCCTTACGCGCATTATCGGCAATTAGTTGTGGCGCAACCAGACGATCGGTCAGGATTACATCTGCCGTTTGCAGATACCGGATCGCTTTTACACTTATTAAATCGGGATCACCCGGACCGGCTCCGGCTAAAATGACTTTCCCTTTGTTTTCTATACTCATTGTTTTTGTAGTTTTCTTAGTTTATTTCAGGATTAATACAGCCCTTCGATCGAAAGATATCGTTCGCCTGTATCGTAATTAAAGGTGACAATTGTAGCGCCATCCGGGATTTGCGGAATTTTTCGGGCTACGGCCGCCAATGACGCTCCGGTTGAAATCCCAACCAGAATTCCTTCTTCTTTTGCCACCTTACGGGCATAATCAAAAGCTTCATCCTTGCCGATTTGTATAATTTCGTCCAATAATTCCGGTTGTAAAACCGAAGGCACAAATCCGGCGCCGATTCCCTGTAACGGATGGGGTCCCGGTTCGCCGCCACTTAACACTGGTGATAATTCCGGTTCGACAGCGATTACTTCTAGTTTTGGAAATTTGGCTTTTAAAACTTTCGCCACACCGGTAATATGTCCGCCGGTACCCACTCCGGTAATCAGGTAATCGATACCTTCCGGAAAATCCTGAATTAATTCCTGTGCCGTTGTTTTTTCGTGAATGGCTACATTAGCCGGATTATCAAACTGTTGTGGCGACCAGGCATTCGGGATTTGCGTTACCAGTTCATTGGCTTTTTCGATGGCACCTTTCATTCCCTTCTCACGTGGTGTCAGTTCAAATTCGGCACCATAGATTTCCATTAATTTCCGACGTTCGATACTCATCGATTCCGGCATGACCAGAATGACCCGATAGCCTTTAACGGCACCAACCAAAGCCAGTCCGATACCGGTATTTCCCGAAGTTGGTTCGATAATAACGCTACCCGGTTTTAAAATCCCTTTTTGTTCCGCATCTTCGATCATCGCCAGAGCGATACGGTCTTTAATACTATTTCCCGGGTTGTTTTTTTCGAGTTTGATCCATACTTTTTTGGAGTCTCCGAAAAGCTTCTGAAGTCGGACAACCGGTGTATTTCCTATTGTTTCTAAAATTGTATTTGCTTTCATGATTCTATTTTTTTTAGTTGTTTTATATGACAAAATTGATGGGCTCCGGAAAGGGAGCTTTGTTTTTAATGACGATCTCACTTTTATGATAAACCAGTGATTTTTTGGGAACCGATTGCGTGATCCATACATTTCCACCGATAATGGCATCATCGCCAATATGCGTTTCGCCACCCAAGATGGTTGCATTGGCATAGATGATCACATTGTTACCAATCGTGGGATGTCTTTTTTCTTCGGCTTTGTCCTTGCTAACATTTAAAGCACCCAACGTAACACCCTGATATATTTTAACATCGTTACCAATTACCGTCGTTTCTCCGATAACCACACCTGTTCCATGATCAATAAAAAAGCGCGCTCCGATTTTTGCCCCCGGATGGATGTCGATACCGGTTTTACCATGTACATATTCCGAAATTAACCTTGGAACCACCGGTACTTTGCTTTTCCATAGCGCATGTGCCAGACGGTAAACTGTGATCGCAAAAAAACCGGGATATGCCGCCAATACTTCGCTTTTGGATTTTGCCGCCGGATCGAAATTAAAAATGGTTTCTAAATCCGCTTCCAGTAAGTCGTGAACGGTTTCCAGTGATTCAAAAAAGGTGTTTGTCACGATTTGGGCTTGTTCATCTGTCAGTACGTATTTTACTATTTCAGTCAGTTCCGATTGCAATTCCTTTTCTTTTTCCAAAAAGACGGTATAATTGTCCAATTCGACATCGATTGCAAAAAGCCAGTTAAACAGCTTTTCGATCCATATTCCGGTTTTTGCCTTATCGGGAATCCGTTCGTGGTTTCCCTTATTTTTTCGGTATAACGGATGTTCCATCGCTTTAGGGTAAAAACATTAAAGCACCTACTGTATTAAACGTTGTTTCGTCGACCAAAATGGCATTTCCGTTTCGGGAATTTTCGGCAAAAGGATCAAAAAACAACGGCTGACTCGAACGTAGGGCAATCTGACCAATGTCATTAATGCCAAGTTCATGCGTCTGATCAAATTGCCATTGGTTGACATCCCATTTCCGGTCGACTGCCTGGATTTTTACGCGTACTGTTTTAAAACGATGTTGTAGCAGATAGGTTTTTCCGATTTGCAATGGCGCCGTATCCAACCAGCAAATCCAGGCTTTTAATTCATTTGACGTAAGCGGTAACGCATTGGCTTTTACAACCGTATCCCCTCTACTGATATCGATATTATGCCCCAGGTGAAGTACCACATTGTCGCCAGCCGTCGCTTGATCAATTACCTCCTGATGCCTTTCAATCTTTACAATTTTCGTTTCAATTCCCGAAGGTAAAATCACCACCGAATCACCTGTGGCATAACTTCCACTTAGGATTTGTCCGGCATATCCGCGGTAATCGTGATTTTCCTCATCTTTAGGCCGAATCACCCATTGCACCTGAAAACGGGCTACGAGATTTTCTTTTGTCGGAATCTCAATATGTTCCAGCGTACTTAACAACGCATCGCCTTCAAACCAAGGCGTATTTTCCGATTTCGCCACAATATTATCCCCAATTAGAGCACTTACCGGGATATAAGCGATTTCATCATAAGTCAACTCCGAACGAATCGCTTCAAAATCGGCTTTAATCGTATTAAAAACCGCTTCGGAATAGTCCATTAAATCAATTTTATTAATCGCGATAATGGCCTTTTTGATCCCCATTAAAGAACCCACACTCGCATGGCGTTTGGTCTGCGTGGTAATTCCTTTACGCGCATCCACCAGAACAATGATCAAATCGGAATTTGACGCTCCGGTAATCATATTCCGGGTATATTGTTCATGTCCCGGCGCATCGGCGATGATAAATTTCCGTCTCGAAGTGGCAAAATATTTATAGGCCACATCGATCGTAATTCCCTGTTCCCGTTCGGCTCGAAGTCCGTCGGTGATCAACGATAAATCGATCGCTACATTTTCCTGTTTGGTTTGCTTTTGTAAAACGCCCAGCTGGTCGGTATGAATACTATCGGAATCGTAAAGCAAACGCCCGATCAGCGTACTTTTACCATCGTCTACATTTCCGGCTGTTATAAATTTTAATGTGTTCATTTTTTAGTTTTTTAAGAAGTGTGTTGTTTTAAAAATAACCTTGTTTTTTACGGTCTTCCATAGCGGCTTCCGATAACTGATCATCTAATCGGGTTTGCCCTCTTTCGCTAATCCGTGTCTGAATAATGTCATCGATAATATCCTGAATCGTTTCGGCATCCGACGGAACAGCCGCCGTACACGTCATATCGCCAACGGTTCGGTAGCGCACTTTTTCGACAACCACGGTATCCGTAGCGAGCGGCTGGATAAATTCGGAAGTTGCGACCAGTTTATCCTGATGTACGATACACTCCCGGTTATGAGCAAAATAGAGTTCCGGCAATTCGATAGCCTCTTGCTGGATATAATTCCACACATCCAATTCCGTCCAGTTGCTAATCGGGAAAACGCGGACATTATGTCCTTTCTGGATTTTACCGTTTAGGATATCCCACAATTCCGGACGTTGTAATTTTGGATCCCATTGTCCAAAATCGTCCCGAACCGAAAAGATGCGCTCCTTGGCCCGCGCTTTTTCTTCGTCACGACGCGCTCCACCGATACAGGCGTCAAATTCATTTTCCTGGATAATATCCAGTAATGAATAGGTTTGCAAGGCATTACGCGATGGAAAACGCCCCGGTGTTTCTTTTAGATTGTACTTCCGGATACTGTCTTCTACCGAACCGACAATCAACTTTTCTCCAATCTGTTCAACCAGATAATCCCGAAAGGCAATAGCTTCCGGAAAATTATGCCCGGTATCGATGTGTACCAACGGAAACGGAAACTTCCCCGGACGAAACGCTTTTAATGCCAGGTGAACCAGAACAATCGAATCTTTTCCCCCGGAAAATAACAAGGCTGGTTTTTCGAACTGTGCCGCGGTTTCACGAAGAATGTATATCGCTTCGTCTTCTAATTGTTTTAAATATTTTTTTGTAGTACTCATATCTTTTATTTTAGGGTTGTTTATTGATGTAGTCCGCATTCTTTTTTGGAGGTTTCTTCCCACCACCAGCGACCGGCCCGGAAATCGTCACCTTCTTTTATCGCTCTGGTACAAGGCGCACAGCCAATACTCACAAAGCCTTTATCGTGCAAAATGTTATACGGTATACCGTTTTGTTCGGCATAGATTTTCACTTCCTCAGTGGTCCAATGCAATAGCGGATTGTACTTGTACAATTGGTATTGCGCGTCCCATTGTACGATTTCCAGATTGTTCCGGTTAGCCGAGTGTTCGGCGCGAAGCCCGGTTATCCAAACCGTTGCTCCGTTTAAAGCGCGTTGCAGTGGTTCTACTTTACGGATATGACAACATTGTTTGCGTAATTCCGTGCTTCCGTAAAAAGCGTTGATTCCTTGTTCTTCCACAAATTTTTCCAGATGATTTTGCTCCGGATAATAGGCTTTTATCTTTTTGCCATACTGTAACAAGGTCTTATCCCAGGTCGCATAGGTTTCCGGGAATAAACGCCCGGTATCGAGGGTAAAGACTTCCACATTGTCCAGGTTCTGAGCAAAAATGGCTTCGGTAATCAACTGGTCTTCAATACCAAAACTGGTTGAAAACACGATTTTACCAGTAGTATTTTCAGACAAAAACGCCAGGCTTTCCCTTAGGTTTTTTCCTTGTTTTAGTGAACTGATTGTTGTTTCTTCCATGTTTATTTTGTTTGTTTTTTTAAAAATCGGGTATAAAAAAAGCCTCTTGGGAACAAGAGGCTTATCAACAGGTACTATTATCTTACAGCAACTAATACGACAGACGGCCTCTTGCGAAGTTTCGCATACAACAACACATCATCATCATACAAACTGCAGATGTTGCTTTTTTAGTGATAAGACTTGTTGTTTTGGTCATTTTTATCTGAATTATTTTTGTAAGTTTTATTTTTTGTTTGAATTGGGATCAAAAAAAAACTCCCCAATTGCTTGAGGAGTTTACTGATATTTGAAAATGTTTTACCGACATTAACGAATAGCAAGGCTCCTCTCATTAACTGAGCAGCACATACACATCGCCATAGATAAAACCGAATTTGTCATCGAAATCATTTGTTTTGATGTTGCAAACTTATAACATTTTTTAAATATTCACCAAATAAAAAAATATTTTTTGAAATTAATTTTTCGCATTCGAAACCCATAAAAGCGAATCACAACTGATAAAAACACAATAAATTCGGCTATTCACCCTATTTTTATCAGAAATAAAACACAAAATTGGCTTCTATTTTATTTCGAAAATTACACCGGTTTGCTATCCGATAAAAATTAATCTTTATCTTTGTACCAATACTAATGGCAATGATGTCTGCCTTGAACCGCTTTAAAAAGCTGATGACGTCTGTAACACGGCTTATGCCGGTATAGATGTATGTAATCAAGACAATTATGGACAACACTTTTTTCAGACGACACATTGCAGCCTTTCCGCAACTTCCCCTGCTTTTATTTCTAATTCGTTGGTCGGTATTGGCCATCATTATTGGCGTACTCACCGGTTCCCTATCCGCATTTTTCCTAACGGCACTCGATTGGGTCACAGTCTACCGGGAACAGCATTTCTGGATCATAGCCTTGCTGCCACTGGCCGGATTACTCATTGGATTAAGCTATCATTATTTAGGCGAAAGCGTCGTAAAAGGTAATAATTTATTACTCGAAGAATTCCATTCTCCTAAAAAAGTGATACCGTTTCGTATGGTACCATTGGTCTTAGCCGGAACGTTGCTAACCCATTTATTTGGCGGATCGGCCGGACGCGAAGGAACAGCCGTACAAATGGGCGGTGCTATAGCCGATCGTTTATCTCATTGGTTTAAGCTCAAAAAAGAAGACCGTAAAATTATATTGATCATGGGAATCAGTGCCGGTTTTGCCTCAGTATTCGGAACGCCATTGGCCGGTGCGGTTTTTGCGTTGGAAGTTATGATTTTAGGACGTATCCGTTATGAAGCTATTTTACCCGGTTTTTTAGTCGCTGCAATTGCGCATTATACCTGTCTGGCCTGGCATGTAAATCATACGCATTATTCTATTCCCTATGTCCCGGAATTGAGTCCGCTAACTTTATTCTGGACGGTATTTACCGGGATTATCTTTGGTCTTACCGCTCTACTCTTTTCTAAAACCACCCACTTTTGGAGTGAGCTGTTTAAAACCCAAATCAAATTTCCGCCCTTACGCCCTTTTTTGGGTGGTATTGTAATTGCACTCGCGGTATATACTATTGGCACAACACAATATATCGGGTTGGGAATACCGACCATCCAAGCTGCTTTTGATTCTAATTTAGCCTCCTATGACTTTATCGCAAAACTGTTGTTTACTGCATTTACCCTTGGTGCCGGTTTTAAAGGCGGCGAAGTAACCCCGCTATTTTTTATTGGAGCCACCTTAGGAAATGTCTTATTCTGGTTTGTTCCGTTACCGATGGCTTTACTGGCCGGAATGGGATTTGTTGCGGTTTTTTCGGGCGCCACCAATACACCAATCGCCTGTACACTAATGGGTATTGAACTTTTTGGAGTCGAAAGCGGAATTTATATTGCGATTGCCTGTGTAACGGCTTATCTGTTTTCCGGACATACCGGTATTTATTCGGCACAAATCATAGGCAGTCCGAAACATCAATTTTATCTTCGCTTAAAAGGCAAGCCTTTATCCGAAGCAAAAAACAACAATAAACACCTGTAAAACAAGGTTTTAAAAAATATTTTCTGTTTTTTTTCGACTAAAGGCTTGTTTAAATGAAAATGTTTTTTATACCTTTGTAACATAATTCACAACAATGAACACATTTTATAACAATACTTGGTGGTGGAATTCCTTACGTCGAACATCGTGAGCGATACCTCCTATCTGTATTTTTAAAATCAAAAATAGATAAAGGCCTGTCATCACGACAGGCCTTTTTTGTTGCATTAAATTTCGTTACCATGAAAAAATTTCACCTACATACCCAATACAAACAAATCCTTGCCGACACGATTACACCGGTAAGCATTTACCTGAAAATCCGCGATAAATTCCCGAATAGCCTTTTACTGGAAAGCAGCGACTATCAAGCCAATAACAATAGTTTTTCGTATATCTGCTGCAATCCGATTGCCAGTATTAAAGTTGAAAATGAAACGATCGTTCAAACTTTTCCGGATGGAACCACAAACCAGAACAGTATTACACAGCAAACAGATGTAATTACTTCGGTACAGAATTTTGCTTCCCGTTTCGAATCGGAAAACCATGGATTTAAGTTTATCAACAACGGTTTGTTCGGTTATATTTCCTATGATGCCGTACGTTATTTTGAAAAACTGACACTAACTAAAAAACAGGGTGACCTTCAAATTCCGGATCTGTATTATGCCGTTTATCAGAACATTATCGCGATCAATCATTTTAAAAATGAGGCCTATATTTTTAGTCATAGTGTGACCAATCAGAACAATATTCCGGAAATTGAACAACTGCTTTTTTCTAAAAATTTTGCCAGTTATGCCTTTGATACCGAAGGCGATGTACTTTCCAACCTGACTGACGCCGAGTTTAAACAACAGGTAGCGCTCGCCAAACAACATTGCTTCCGTGGCGATGTTTTTCAACTCGTGTTATCCCGTCGTTTTTCACAGGCTTTTAAAGGTGATGAATTCAACGTTTACCGCGCTTTACGCAGTATCAATCCATCGCCTTACCTGTTCTTTTTCGATTATGGCAATTTTAAAATCATGGGATCATCGCCGGAAGCACAATTAGTCGTACACAACCGGAAAGCCGAAATCCATCCGATAGCCGGAACATTTAAGCGAACCGGAAACGACGAAACGGATAGTATTCTGGCCCGACAATTATCGGAAGATCCAAAAGAAAACAGCGAACATGTGATGCTGGTCGATCTTGCCCGGAACGATTTAAGCCGAAATGGCCATAATGTTCAGGTTGAAAAATACCGCGAAGTGCAATTTTTCTCCCATGTCATCCATCTGGTCTCTAAAGTTACTGGGAAATTACACGACAAAACTACGACAATGCAGACCGTAGCCGCGACCTTTCCGGCGGGTACTTTGAGCGGTGCGCCCAAGCATAAAGCCATGCAGCTCATTGAAAGCATTGAAAACACGTCAAGGAATTTTTACGGTGGTGCTATTGGATTTATGGATTTTGACGGTAACTTTAATCACGCAATTATGATCCGTACTTTTTTAAGTAAAAACCATCAATTACATTATCAGGCCGGAGCCGGAATTGTATCCGATTCGTCCGAAGAAAACGAAATGCAGGAGGTTTACAACAAACTGGGCGCCCTTACCAAAGCATTGGAATTGGCCACCACTATTTAAACCGAAATAAAATAAAAACTGAACCCAAAATAAAGCATCCGATGAAAAAGATAGTAATCATAGACAATTACGACAGTTTTACCTATAACCTGGTGCATTACCTGGAAGATCTCGACTGCGTAGTAACGGTTTTTCGCAATGATGAATTCCTGATCAATGAACTGAAAGACTTCGACAAAATCGTATTGTCGCCCGGTCCCGGAATTCCGGAAGAAGCCGGCTTACTAAAAGAAGTCATCCGAACCTATGCTGCTACTAAAAGTATTTTGGGTGTATGCCTTGGTCAACAGGCTATTGGCGAGGTATTTGGTGGAAGTTTGATTAACCTTGAAAAAGTATACCACGGTGTTGCCACTCCGGTTACCATCACGGTTGACGATGAACCGCTGTTTAACGGATTAAACAAAAACATACAAGTAGGACGTTATCATTCCTGGGTGATCAACCCTGAGAATTTTCCGATAGAACTGGAAATCACTTCGGTAGACGATAACGGTCAGATCATGTCACTACGCCATAAAACATTTGATGTTAAAGGCGTACAATACCATCCGGAAAGCGTACTTACACCAGATGGAAAAAACATCCTCAAAAACTGGTTAAACAGCTAATTTACAATAACATATCACTTTATCACTAACACTATCTGGAGCCTATTTGCTTTAAGATACAGCCCTTATTATCTCTAAAAATCATGAAAACAATATTAAACAGACTGATCAATCAGGAAGTCCTAAGCCGTGAAGAAGCCCGGAATATTTTGGTCAATATTTCTAACGGTGCTTACAATCCGAGTCAGATCGCCAGCTTTTTAACGGTCTATATGATGCGAAACATTACTATTGAAGAACTGGCCGGATTTAGAGATGCCTTATTAAGTCTTTGTATTCCGGTTGACTTATCCGCCTATAACACCATTGACCTGTGCGGAACGGGTGGTGACGGAAAAGACACTTTTAACATCTCGACTCTGGCTTCTTTTATCGTGGCCGGTTCCGGAACAAAAGTAGCCAAACACGGAAACTACGGCGTTTCATCCATATCCGGTTCGAGCAATGTTATGGAAAATCTGGGAATCCGTTTTAGTAGCGACACCGGATTTCTGCAGCAATGCATCGAAAAAGCTAATATCTGTATTTTACATGCACCCCTATTCCACCCGGCGATGAAAAACGTTGGTGGTATCCGAAAGGAACTGGCTGTAAAAACCTTTTTTAATATGTTGGGTCCCATGGTAAATCCATCGTTTCCTAAAAACCAGATGGTGGGCGTTTTTAATCTGGAACTTGCCCGGATGTATGCCTATTTATACCAGAATACGCCGATAAATTTCACCATTTTAAACAGCCTCGACGGTTATGATGAAGTATCGCTGACCGGGAATACCAAACTGATTTCCAATCGCAGCGAACAGATACTAAAGCCCGACGATTTTTACGTCAATCGTTTGGATCCCGATGCTATAAAAGGCGGAACAACCGTAACGGAATCGGCGCAACTTTTTCTGGATATTATTTCCGGAAAAGGAACCGAAGCTCAAAATAATGTTGTTTGTGCCAATGCTGCAATTGCTCTTACGACGATAAATCAGATTAGTATATCGGACGGATTTGCTATGGCTGTCGAAAGTCTGCAATCCGGCAAAGCTCTTGAAAAATTAAAAAAATTACAACAATTAAGTTCTCATTAAGATGACAATTTTAGATCAAATCATAGCCGACAAACACAAAGAAGTCACTTTAAAAAAGAGCCTCATTCCAACAAGACAACTTGAAACTTCCGTTTTGTTCGACCGTGTCGTTTATTCTTTAAGTCAGCACCTTATAAATAGTCCGACGGGAATTATCGCGGAACACAAACGTCGTTCCCCTTCAAAAGCAGTGATCAATACTAGCTATACCGTGGAAGAGGTTGTGAAAAGCTATGAAATAGCCGGAGCCAGTGGTATATCGGTGTTGACCGACGGGAAGTATTTTGGCGGTTCTCTGGACGATTTGGTACTCGCAAGAGCCTCAGTTAGCCTTCCGTTATTGCGAAAAGAGTTTATTATCGACCCCTATCAGATTCTGGAAGCCAAAGCCTACGGTGCTGATGTTATCCTATTGATTGCGGCCGTTTTATCGCGTGCGGAAATCAAAACACTATCCGAATTTGCCCAACAGATTGGTTTGGAAGTACTGTTGGAAGTTCACAACGAAGCGGAACTTGAAAAAAGTCTGATGCCAAGCCTTAACATGATTGGTGTTAACAATCGAAACTTAAAAACTTTTGAAGTAAACCTTGATTACAGCAAAACACTGGCCGATCGTATTCCGGATGATTTTGTAAAAATTTCAGAAAGTGGAATCAGTACGACAACAGCCGTAAAAGACCTTCGGAATTATGGGTATAAAGGTTTCCTGATTGGAGAAAATTTTATGAAAAGTAATGATTTAGGTAATAGCATTAAAAATTTTATAAATCAGTTAGCTGAATAGTCATGGAAAAATCATTTTTAATTAAAATATGCGGGATGAAATATCCGGAAAATATTGCTGCAATTGCCGCCTTACAACCGGACTATATGGGCTTTATTTTCTATAAAAAATCCGCCCGGTTTTTTAACGATACACTTCCGGAAATTCCGAAAACGATTAAAAAAACCGGTGTTTTTGTTGATGCCGATAGCGCAACCATTCTGGAAACCATCGAACGCTACGAATTACAAGCCATACAATTACACGGATCGGAAACACCCGAACTATGTACCGTTATTCGAAGTAAGTCAGATGTGGAAATCATCAAGACTTTTTCGATCGACTCCACTTTCGATTTTCGGAAACTAGAGGATTATGAATCCGTTTGCGATTACCACCTGTTCGACACCAAAGGCAAATTACCCGGCGGAAACGGTTTCCCTTTTGACTGGACACTTTTGAAGAACTACCCTTCCTCAAAACCTTATTTTTTAAGCGGTGGAATTGCTATTGATCACATCAACACAATACCAAAAACAGGACTAAAACCCTATGCCATAGATATAAACAGCAAACTTGAAACAGCACCCGGCCTAAAAGACATAACCTTATGTAAACGGGCTATAGTAACCCTAAAAAACAATTAAAATGAATACAACCTACCACGCGAACGAACAAGGCTATTACGGCGAATTCGGCGGAGCGTTTATCCCGGAAATGCTCTATCCGAATGTAGAAGAACTGCGTCAACGTTATTTAGCCATTATAGAAGAACCTGCATTTCAGACGGAATTCCTGGCATTATTAACCGATTACGTAGGTCGTCCCACACCACTCTATTTTGCCGAACGCCTTTCGAAAAAGTACAACACCCGTATCTATCTGAAGCGCGAAGACCTATGTCATACCGGAGCACATAAGATCAACAACACTATTGGACAGGTTTTATTAGCCAAACGTTTGGGTAAAAAACGAATCATAGCCGAAACCGGCGCAGGTCAGCATGGCGTTGCAACAGCTACAGTTTGTGCGTTAATGGGCTTAGAGTGTATTGTTTATATGGGCGAAATCGACATTGAGCGCCAGGCGCCAAATGTAGCCCGGATGAAAATGCTCGGTGCCGAAGTACGCCCGGCCACTTCCGGTTCGAAAACCTTAAAAGATGCTACAAATGAAGCCATCCGCGACTGGATTAACAATCCCGTAGACACCTATTATATTATTGGTTCGGTAGTTGGACCGCATCCGTATCCGGATATGGTTGCCCGTTTTCAAAGTGTTATTTCAGCCGAAATTCAAACCCAATTATACGAAAAAGAAGGCCGTAAAAATCCGGACTATGTAATTGCCTGCGTAGGCGGTGGTAGTAATGCGGCCGGTGCTTTTTACCATTTTCTGGACGATTCCAATGTACAACTTATCGCTGTGGAAGCCGCCGGAAAGGGGATCGATTCCGGAGAAAGTGCTGCTACTTCCGTTTTAGGTAAAACCGGGATCATCCACGGTAGCAAAACCTTGCTGATGCAATCGGAAGATGGCCAGATTACCGAACCCTATTCTATTTCGGCCGGATTGGACTATCCCGGTGTAGGTCCGCTGCACGCGCATTTATTTACCAGTGGTCGTGCCGAATTTGCTGCCGCTACCGATAATGAAGCCATGCAAGCCGGGTTAGAGCTTTGTAAAACCGAAGGCATCATTCCGGCTATCGAAAGTGCTCATGCCTTAGCCGTATTGGAACAGCGACCATTCGGAGCCAACGATATTGTTGTGATCAACCTTTCCGGTCGTGGTGATAAAGACTTAAACACCTACAGCTCCTATTTCGGATTATAAATTGTATTAGTAAAGAACAGATTATGAATCGCATCACACAGAAACTACAGGAAGACAAAAAAATCCTTTCGCTATATTTTACCGCCGGTTATCCGAGTTTAAACGACACGGTTTCGATTATCCAATCCCTTGAAAAAAGCGGTGTGGATATGATTGAAATCGGTTTACCGTTTAGCGACCCATTGGCAGACGGACCAACAATTCAGGCCAGTTCGACTGAGGCGTTGGAAAACGGAATGACTACCGAACGTTTATTCGAACAACTAAAAGATATCCGGAAAACGGTTCAGATTCCGTTATTGATCATGGGGTATTTTAACCCGATATTGCAATATGGCATCGCTAATTTTTGTCGGAAATGTGCCGAAGTAGGAATCGACGGATTGATCATTCCTGATCTTCCCATTGCCGTTTATGAAACCGATTATCAGACTATTTTTGAGCAAAATGCCTTACTGAATATTTTCCTAATCACACCACAAACCTCCGAAGCACGTATCCGACATATCGACAAAATCTCCAGCGGATTTATCTATATGGTGAGTAGCGCAAGTGTCACCGGAAGTCAAAATTCCTTTGGAAAAGATCAGGAGGATTACTTTAAAAAGATTGCCGGAATGGATTTAAAAAATCCACAGATTGTTGGCTTTGGCATTGGTAATCGGGAAACGTTTTTACAGGCGACAAAACATCAAAAAGGCGCGATAATTGGTAGTGCTTTTGTAAATTTTCTAAAAAATAATCCGATTGAAAGCATTCCGAATTTTATCAAAACTATAATTTAAATAAAGCACACTAAACCACTCATTTAAAAATAGTTAAACTGCAAACATAGATTTTATCTATTACAATAAATTTCGGATTTAAACGTATAGAATGGGCAACTTTAGTGTTGCCTTTTTTATTGTATTAGAAGTTTGTAAAAATAGAAAAAGAAATCAAATTTACAGCATTTTCAAGGTTCTTTATATTCCCATTCAAAATTTAAAATTTAAAATAATCTATCTCTTTTCTCTAACTTCTTTTCTCTTTTTTCTTCAAACCTTCATTCAAAATTTAAAATTCATCATTTAAAACAATCCCTATCTTCCCTCTTTTTTCCAGCCTATTTCTTCTCATTTATTTAAGTTAAAATAACGTTAAAATAAAACTAAACAAACGTTTAATTTAAACAAGTGTTTAATTTTGTACTCGCACTTCAAACCAATTATGTGATGTCTGAATTTAATGATAAACAACACGAGATTCTGCTGGTTGCAGAGCGGTTGTTTTCCGAACATGGTTTTGATGGAACTTCTGTCAGAGACATAGCCAAAGCGGCCAATATAAATGTAGCGATGATCTCCTACTATTTTGGCTCAAAAGAAAAACTACTGGAAGCCCTTATTATTGCACGTATAGCCGGTTTACGCCTTCAGATTGAAAACTTACATAAAGAAGACCTTTCCCCTTTTGAAAAGATCGATAAACTTATCGAACTGTACATCACCCGTATCAACAAAAATAAAGGGATGTATCAGATCATTCATTTTGAGATCAGTTCCAAAAAAAGAGAGATCAACTGTGAGTCCTTTAACGAAGTGAAGCGTTATAACCTGGAAGCCTTACGGGACATTATCCAGGAAGGACAGGAAAAAGGTGTTTTTAAACCCAATATTAACACCACGCTGATTCCACCAACCGTAATGGGCACTTTTTTCCATTTCCAGATGAACCGTACGTTTTATACGGAATTATTAGAACTCGACACCGAGGAAAAATATGATCATTATATCAAGAACGATTTAACAAAACACATACAAAAAACCATTAAAGCACTTTTAACCTATGAAGAATAGTTCCCTCTGGTTGGGCGCCTTCTTTCTATTTGGTGTTTTCACTACTGAAGCTCAGGAGAAGAAAATGGCATTGGAAGAAGCAATTCAACTGGCTATGACACAAAGTACCGAGGCAAAAATGGCCGATACCAAAGTGGCCACTAAAGCATTCGAAATGCAATCGGTAAAAAACCGTCAATACCCCGACTTAAAAGTCAGCGGACAATATCAGCGCCTGACCAACGCCGATGTGAACCTGAAAATTGGCGGTGGTGGTGAAGAAGGATCCAGTGCGGCACCAAAGGTAAACCAGCTCATGCTCGGACAAGCAAGCGCGTCGGTACCCTTGTTTGCCGGATTTAAAATCCAGAACAATATCAAGGTAGCCGAAAACCTGTATCAGGCCGAACAATACACGGCTAAAAACACCAAAGAGCAATTAGCCCTTGATGTAGTAAAGCTTTATGTAAACCTTTACAAAGCACAGGAAAGCACTCAATTAATCGCCGAAAACATTAAGAGTGCCGAACAACGTGTAAAGGATTTTAAAGCGATGGAAGCCAATGGTCTGATTGCCCGAAACGATTTATTAAAAGCGCAATTACAGGTATCCAATTATAAAATTGCTTTGGAAGATGCGAAGAAAAATGTAAGCACGATTAACTTTCAATTGGCCACTTTATTAAAATTACCGGAAAGCACACAAATCGTTCCGAATGCTGCTGTTTTTGATAAAAACAACACTTTAAATGCTACAGCAGAAGACGCTTTAAGCGGACGAAATGATCTGGAAGCCATCCGTTCCCAACAAAAAGCTGCCGATGCCAATGTAAAAATCGCTCAGGCCAATTACTATCCGTCGATCTCTCTGATGGGAGGTTATATCGCTCTGGATCTTCAGAATGTGATGACCGTTACCAACGCGATGAACTTTGGTGTTGGTCTTTCGTATGATCTGACTTCTATTTTCAAAAACGGAAAAGAAGTAAAAGCAGCGAAAAGTAAAGCACACGAAGCAGAACAGGTTGTAGAAATGATGACCGACCGCGTAAAAGTGGAAAACCAACAGGCGAACGAAAACTACCAACTGGCTTTAAAACAAAACAAAGTATACCAGGAAGCGGTTGAGCAGGCTACCGAAAACTACCGTATCGTAAAAGACAAATACGACAACGGCTTGTCGGACACCAACGATTTACTGGAAGCCGACGTAGAGCAACTTCAGTCCAAAATCAACCTGGCCTACTCCAAAGCTAATAGTATCGAAAAATACTATACCGCATTGGCGGCCGGCGGTAAATTAACCTCATCCGTAACACTCACCAAAAACTAATATTAATTTCTGTAAAGATCATGGAAAAGAAACCATCAAATAAAAAATTCATCATTGTTCTGGGAACACTAGTTATTCTGGGTTCGGTATACGGAATATTCAAATATATGCACGCTCAGTCTCACGAGGAGACCGACGATGCGCAGATCGAAAAAAACATGAACCCTATTATACCACGTGTATCGGGTTATGTAGCGAAAGTATATGTAAAAGACAATGATTTCGTTAAAAAAGGCGACACGCTTTTTGTAATCGACAACAAAGATTATCAGGTACGTGTAGAAGAAGCCAAAGCGGCTTTAGCCAGTGCCGAAAGCTCTTTTGAAGTGAGCAAAGCCGATGTAAGTGCTTCTGCTGCCAATATTTCAATTTCCGATGCGACAATTCAGTCCAATGTTGGAAACATTGATGCAGCAAAAATCCGTTTGGGTCGTGCTAAAAATGATTTCGAGCGTTATGAAAACCTTTATAAAAACCACTCGATCACCAAACAGCAATATGAGCAGGCTTTAGCAGCCAAACAAGAAGCTGAAAAACAGGTTGAAGTATTACAACAACAACGTAATGCCAGTGCACACCAACGTGATGCTGTGGTTTCCAAAACGAATGTAGCCAACAAACAAACATCGGTTGCAGCTGCTAATATCAAAAAAGCACAGGCATCCTTGGAAGCAGCCGAATTGAATTTAGGCTATACTGTAGTTACTGCTGCTATTGACGGTCAGGTTTCGAATATCGACATTCAGCCGGGACAAATGGTACAACCGGGACAATCGTTATTCTATATCATCAACAATCAGGAAACATGGGTTGTGGCAAACTTTAAAGAAACGCAGTTAAACAAAATGCGTGAAGGTCAGAAAGTAATCATCGTAGTTGATGCGTATCCGGATATCAAATTCGAAGGAGAAGTAAATTCGTTTTCACCGGCAACGGGAGCTCGTTTTTCCATCCTTCCTCCGGACAATGCAACCGGTAACTTCGTAAAAACAATTCAGCGTTTACCGGTAAAAATCAAATTAACACCAAGCAACGATCCTGAAAAAGTAAAATTATTACGTCCGGGAATGAACGTAGAAGTTGACGTACACGTAAAATAATATGGAAGCAACCGGAGAAGATAATTTAGTAGAATATGGCTTTCGAAGAGTCATCATCACAATTACCGCGGTACTTTGTGCCTTGCTGGAGATTGTCGATACTACTATCGTAAACGTAGCCCTAAACGACATGAGAGGTAGTTTAGGGGCTACCCTTACCGATGTTGCCTGGGTGATCACAGCCTATGCGATTGCGAACGTAATCGTTATCCCGATGACCAGCTGGTTATCGCAACAATTCGGTCGAAGAAACTATTTTGCAGCCTCCATCATTATCTTTACCGTTTCCTCTTTTCTTTGTGGTAATGCCTCCAATATATGGGAGTTGGTAGCCTTTCGTTTTATTCAGGGTATGGGTGGTGGTGCCTTATTGGTAACCGCTCAGACGATTATTACGGAAAGTTATCCCGCAGCCAAACGAGGAATGGCGCAGGCAATTTATGGTATGGGTGTTATTGTGGGACCAACCTTAGGTCCGCCATTAGGAGGTTATCTGGTTGATAATTTTTCCTGGCCGTATATTTTCTATATCAATATTCCATTGGGAATCATCGCAACTATATTGACCCTTTCGTTTGTAAAAAGTCCGAAATATGGTGAAAAATTAAAAGCCAATCAGGTCGATTGGTGGGGTATTGTATTCCTGTCGTCCTTTATCGGTTCCCTACAGTTTGTTTTGGAACACGGACAACAAGACGACTGGTTCGCCGATCCGATCATTGTAACCCTTAGTGTTGTATCGTTTTTCGGATTATTACTGTTTATCTGGCGACAGCTAACCTATAAATATCCGATTGTAAACTTACGTGTATTACAGGATCGAAACCTTCGGGTAGGAACCATCATGTGTTTTATCCTTGGATTCGGATTATATGGTTCCACGTTTATTATCCCGATCTATACGCAGTCTATTTTAGGATGGACGGCAACCGATGCCGGTTTATTATTGATTCCGAGTTCGATTATGACCGGATTTATGATGCCAATCATCGGCCGACTGATTCAGAAAGGCGTACCGCAATCGTATATGGTTGCCACCGGATTCCTGTTGTTCTTTATTTTCACCTTCTGGATGCATAATGTGATCACGCCGGATACCGGAACCGAACATATGTTCTGGCCACTGATTCTTAGAGGAGTTGGTCTGGGATTATTGTTCGTACCAATTACCACGTTGGCACTGTCGACTTTAAAAGGGAAAAATATTGGCGAAGGAGCCGCTTTTACCGGAATGATGCGTCAGTTGGGCGGTTCGTTCGGTATTGCGATCATTACGACTTTTATTGCCCGTTTTACACAGTCACACCGTGTGGATCTGATCGCTAATTTAGACGGTTCCAAATTCGAAGTACAACAACGTATTCAGCAATTGCAAATGGGATTTATGTCGAAAGGATTTAGCAGTAGCGAAGCATTGGACAAAGCGCATAAAGCCATCGAACTGTCGGTTCTAAAACAGAGTACGGTATTATCGTATATGGACGTTTTTATGTACCTGGGAATCCTCTTCCTGATCTGTGTACCGTTTGTACTATTGATCAAGAAAGGTTCCGGCGGTAAAGTAGATATGTCGAATGTTCATTAATTTTAAATAAGGTTATTTAATTTGTTATAAAACTCCGGAAGTATTTCCGGAGTTTTTTTATGGTATTATGCTTGCGTTATAAAAACGTTTTCTCCTTTTAATTGTATTAAAAAATCCGTATTTTTACAGTACAGCAACTATTTGATTTTAAAATAGTTATTAACCCTAAAAAAACTTACCATGGGATTATTCAGCAACTCCGAGAAGAAAATCATTGAAGAATTCAGCCGGAAAAGTGAAGACCGCTGCAATGATATCGAAAAAGAAATAAACGAACTGTTAGAGGATTTAAAATCCGAATACGAAGAAAACCGGGGTATCGTATACGAATTCAAAGATTACGTTACGGAACTCAGTAATAAATTAAGTCCGGAAGACATCAACCGGTTAATGGATTTTTCATTGCGTCTGAGCCGCATAAAACGATGTGCTAAAAAAGGAGTTGAAGCCTTACGCGAAATCTCCCGCGATCAGAAAAAAATGACCCGCGAAACCCTACGCGATTACGAAGAATATTTCTATATGCATTAAAATAAAAAATCCCGACTATGTGTCGGGATTTTTTTATTTCTTACAGTCCACTTTAGCGAGTGGCATACCGGAATTAAACACGAGTTTGTCCGGGTTTTTAAATATTACGGTGCCGTTTTTTTCTTCCACTTCACCATAACCTTCTATTAAAGTCTTATCCTTAACCTGAAAAGCGATTTCCCGTTTGCTTTCCATTCCTTCCGAAGTGAAAGTATAGACCGCGATCAGTATATCGTCTTTAATCGTACCGCTAAAGGTTCCGGTATTGGAATCTTTTTCGCTATAAGCATATTCCAGATTACCGGTAACGGCATTGGCTTCTTTTTTGAGATGCATATAGATGGTATTCCCGTCTTTACGGTATTCATAGCATTCTTCCTGCACCGTAGGTACCATGTCGATGTCGCTATCCGTCGTTTTTTCTTTATCCGAATTTTTCTTACACGCCACAGTCAAAACCAAAAGCGCAAAAACAAATGCTATTTTCCTCATCTCTTTCTTTTTAAAGTCGTTTACGATTTCTTTTTAAAACGCATGGCTACGATATCATCCATTAGCAACACGAGTTTTCCGTCGGGAGTCACATCATATTTATTGATTTTCTGCATCATATCCAGAAAACGACGCTCCCCTTCTCCTTCACAAAAGCGCATGGTCATGGCCTTTGGCGCTTCAATCGCAATACTATTCGGTTCTTTTGTCGTATAACGGGTTGAAAACGGATTACAACTGCTATTTCCATTAGCCTCGCCAGTCTTGGTAAAAGACAGTTGCGGTTTGGTATCGGGATATAATCCTTCGAAAGCAATTCGTACACCGGTGATATATTCCAGTTCCCAGCCATTGGCGGTCAGCTTATCGTAGGTTGCTACATTTTTCGTGCAATTACAACCGGCTGCTACTCCTAAAAGCAGTATTAGCCCAAAAAAAAAGGATATTTTTTTCATAAATACAGTGTTTTGATTCCTTAAAATTACGAAAATTCTGTTAAAAACAACCGTAAACACTTTATTTATAACGATTTGAATTAGCGTGTAAATACCAGTGTATTTCCTTTACTCAAATTCGCATCATACTGATAACCTTCGTAATTAAATCCTTTCAGATCGTCGATTGTCTGTGCATCGGTATCGATAATATAGCGTACCATCATTCCTCTCGCTTTTTTGGCAAAGAAGCTTATCATTTTTAGTTTTCCATCTTTATAATCTTTAAATTCCGGAGTGATAACGGGAACTTTCAAGGCTTTTTTATCAACAGCCGAAAAATATTCGTTACTAGCCAGATTGATAAATAATTCGTCTTTTTTTAATTCGCTGTTTAGTGCTTTCGTTATTTTCGGTTTCCAGAATTCATACAAATCCTTACTTTTTCCTACCGGAAGTTTGGTTCCCATCTCCAGTCGGTACGGTTGTATCAAATCCAATGGTTTTAATAATCCGTATAAACCGGAAAGAATTCGCAACTTTTCTTCCAAAACGGGTAATTTTTCCGCCGGTAATGAATAAGCATCGAGTCCAACATATACATCCCCATTAAACGCATATACTGCGGGGCGCGCATTTTCCGGTGTAAACGGTGTTGCCCAATCCTGATTACGCTGCCAGTTCAGGTCGGCGAGTTTTTCGGAAATAGCCATCAATTCCGAAAGCTGTTTGGGTTTCTTTTTTTTCAATACCCGATGTACTGTATTGGCTTCTTTTAAAAAAGACGATTCTGTATACAGTCCTGTAGGTAGTGTCGTTTCAAAATCCAACGATTTGGCTGGCGATATTACAATTTTCATGGCATTTTATTTAAGGAACTCAAAAATACGAATTCCACTTTTAAAATCCCCTACAGCAAAATGGATAGTTTCGATCCCGCTATCGGATTTATTTATCGTCATCTTCCAACATGATATCGTTCCATAAATACCGTTTTGAGAAACTATGACCATACCGGATTAATAAAATGGCAACCACCAATAGTGGAATTTCCCAAAAAGCAGCCGCCCTTTTTTCTTCCACTATATAAAACGCAATTACATTCAACATTTTATAGATTGTTAGTAAATATCCGGTAACATAGGTCTCCGGTAACAAAATCAGTACAGCACATGCCAATGACAGCCATCCCAGGATAACACAATAATCATCTGAAACAATCCGATTCATTGAGTGTGCCGGATCATTCAAAAGCCAATAGGCGTCATATAGATTTTTAACCATTATGGCTAAGACCATTACAGTGTTTAGTATTTTTAACAGATTTTGCTTCATCTCCTTTCCTTAGCCTTTTTTTTAACTGACGACAGCAAAAGGCATATGTAAAGGTCTTCTTAAAAATATTATATAATGATCATCCTGAACAGTTTGTATAGCAAAATAATCCTAAAATACAGAATTAAAAAGTGAGGTTATACCGTTTAATTTCCTGAGATTCTTTTCCAGAGCTGTTGTAGTAGCAATAGTCCTTCCGCTCTGGTTTTCGGAACTTCACGAGCTATAAATCCGCTTTTGGAAGGTAGCAGTTCGTAGCGAAACGCAAACTCCGGATTGGTATTATTTCGATTAAGTAATCCGAAGCGTAAATCGTTAAAATATAGTTTTCCGTCTTTTTTTGTAACGGTATATTTCCCTTCCGACAAATCGATCAACCGTAGAATTGTCTTATCCTGCATAAAACCATCCAACAATTCGCGATTTTTAGGATACGCGTTAAAAGCTATCGGCCTGGTATCGAAAAAAGAATAGTCACCAATCCAATAGGCCGTTTTCGTTTCTGCTGTTACCGTCCAGAGTATCGTATTTAAGGGTGTTGGTTTGGTTTCGAGTGCTACCACTTCCAATCCTGAAAGTGTTATTGCCTGTTGGAATTTATAATACGTAACCCCTTTTAACACCAGTGTCAGCATCAGATAAGCCGAACTGATTTTAAGTCCGCGGTTGTTCCATAGCGTACGATTGTAATCCGTACGTGCTTTCCGCATTGCCATGATCAAACAAAACAGGAATGGGATTGTATATAATGGATCCACTACAAAAATGGAGCGAAAAGCAAATTTATACGCCATAGGCCACAATAACTGCGTTCCCCAGGTTGTAAATGCATCCAATAAAGCATGTGTAAACAAAGCCCAGAAAACCAGACTGGCGCCATTCATCATGGAAACTTTGCTTTCCTTTTCCCTTCGGGCAATAAACCAGCCCAGTAATGGCGACAGAATAATAAAAAACAGTATGGAATGACTAAATCCCCGATGGATTTCTACTGCGGTTAACGGATCTAAAAATAGTCCGATCACAACATCCATATCCGGGATTGTCCCCGCAATAGCACCATATAGCATGGCCCGGTTCCCAATTTTCCGACCGAGAATTTTTTCGCCAACGGCTGCTCCGAGTACTATCTGTGTTAGTGAATCCATGCGGTAAAGATACGGTGAATGCCAATGGAGAACAAACCCTTTTCGGATATCCTGGTAGTTGACTTTTAATCTCCTACCGGAATAATACGGTCAATATACTGTAAAAAAACATCAAAGATTACGTAAAAACACTAATTCCTGATTATCACAAATGCTTTAACTTTATCAAACAACTACAAATCAAATAATTATGAAAACAATTAGTATTCCCGAAGGCGCTCAGGTAAAACTACAGGCCGTCATCAGTTCCGATGCCATTGGAGTAACCAACATTAATTTAAATGATGTTCTTTTCAAACAACGCAAACAGAATAAATTCAACATCGATCTAGGTGATATTTCCATTTTAGATAACAAGGAAATGTCTATTGTCACTACTTTTTTTAATCCCACAAGTGGTGCTATCACACCCATTTTTAACACTACACAGGTAGCATACACCTTACTTTACAACGATGAGCGTTTTGAAATGACCGTTGAAAAACAGAAAATTACCTCTAGTTTTTTTATTGCCTATGCTTATATCAAACTCATAAAATCATAAGCAGATGAAAAAAAATTACATAATCCTCCTATTGCTTATCGGTAATTGCTGGTATACTAATGCCCAAACGGATGTAGAACTAAGCCAGTTTCAGATGTCTAATATCACGAGTCCGGCATTCCAATTATTAGAAGAAACCGTTACCGATGTGTATACACCTGAAAATGTAAAGGCTTTGGCGCTACATGTACAAAACAATTTTGGCGAAAGTCTGGCCATTGAAGTTGCTCCCTATTTTTTTATCAACACCAAAAGTAAGAACAGAACCTATTACAAATACATCGGCGTTACTAAAGAAAATGAGATTTTAAAACAAAATCCGTTTAGCGGACTCAATACGACAACGCTCTCTTTTGCTTATTTAAAAAAAGATTTTAAGAATATTGTCGGAGATAACGATCATAAAACTTTTTCTATTGGTATACGAACGACTCTATTACGTTTTTTTGATAAAGAACAGATTTACAACAATGCCGAAAAAATTGCGGACGAATTGTTAAAAATACCTTCACCACCTATGCAGATTTTGACCATGGAGGAAGGACCGAAAAAAGACGAAGCTTTTAAAAAATTCTATTTGGAGCAACAAAAAATAGAAGAGCGCTTTAAACCCTTTCAAAAGACAATCAAACCAATTTTTAAACTCGACGGTGCTTTAGCCTATAGCAATCTTTTTAAAGAAAACTCTACCGATGGCGGCACGGTGAGTCGTTTTGGTTCCTGGTTAACCGGAGAATTCAATCTGATTTTAAACGAAGATGATGACAAAAGTACCACCAACAACTATATGAGTATTCTGGCAATTGCCCGCTATATTGAAGACGGTTTTAATATGGAAGTAGCCGATACCTATACAACCAGTTATTATCGGGATTTTGGCGGTAAAGTCAATTTTGAGTTTGGAAAATTTACGTTCGGATACGAATATGTGAAACGCAATGGCAGTATTAGCAGCGAACGATCCGTTGGTAATATCAGTTTTGCGTTGGATAAAAACATTAGTCTGACCGGAGGTTTCGGAAAAGACTTTCAGGTAACCGACAACCTTTTGGCCTTATTTGGAATCAATTGGGGACTCAACCTGGGCAATACATCTGCTTCCGTCGCAAAATAATTAAAGCTATTCGGTTTGTCAATCTTTCAGTCATCAATAACCATAAGCAAATAACGAGGTCATATTACATAATAACCAGCTCCTTTAATCCCTCGTTACGGCTTTTTAAAATCATAATACAAATGGGAAAAATAGAAGAAGTTCAGAAACTTGTAGACACCTTTAAAATGGAACGGTTTATCTACGTAATACTAACAACCTTATCGGCCGTTTCCTTGGTTGGAATTGGAATTTATGTCGCATTGGTCGAAAAAAACTATGCCAGTTTTGTTGCCCTTCTGGTACCAACCGGTACTTTAACACTATGTATATTCCGGGTGTTAAAAATGTGGGATGATGCCTTAAAATATATTTCTAATGTAAAACCTGAAAACGATGAACAACCTAACTAAAAAAACGCGGTACCTACCTATAATTGGTATTGCCCTGACTCTTATCGGCTATTTGTTTATTTCCTTTCAGACCTATTCACTAAACGAAAGGAAAAAAAACCTTCTAAATGACATTGCGGAACTGGAAACCATTAAAAGCCGGTTAACCAACTCACTAAAAATAAAAGACACCATTATTACGATTCAGGACAAAATTATTGCCCAATCTTCTGATAGCACGATAGCCAAAAAAGAAAAGCTTTTAAAAGAAACGATCGAAACCCACTTTATCAAAGTTGATAAAAAAGAGGCGAATAGCGAACAGGCTCAAAAATTCGAAACCGACGGGTTCCGTTATTTACTTGAAAAAGATGTCACCAATGCCATTAGTGCTTTCCGACAAAGTGAAAACGCCTATAACGGATTCCATCAGGTATATGAAATCGCGAGGTATCTTAGCCAAAATAAAAACAAACTGTCGGATGCTAATTCCGAATTCTGGAAAGAAACCTACCGTAAAATCCTAACCGATTTCAGTTGGAGAATGCCCGAAGATGTGAAACAAAAATTAACCGCGGCAAGTAATTAAAGTATAAAACAAATACGCACCTGTTACATCAAAATAGAAATGGCTATCAAAAACTAGGTTTCGGATAGCCATTTTAATTTCTTCAGTTTGGGGCTGAATTTTGTAATCATGTATTATTTAACAATAATTCTTGGATCCCAAACGAAGTAACCGAATAATTTCATGTTGCCCGATGCTCTGTCCAGCGTATAAAGGGCAAAACTAACATTGTAGTCTTCGGTTCCGGGCTTGATCACATCAGCCTGATAAAACCAATAACTCATTCCGCTAACCTGTTGAATCGGAAGCGGCGATGCACCAACAGAAGGTTGCACTCCGGTTGCAGTAAATACTTTCGAGGTGAAAGGGCCAAATACATCCGTACCGCCAAATTTCTGAATGTTATAGATGATAACCGCATTGTTAAAGTTATCATATTCCGATACGGCATTAAATCGGACAACGTCGCCGGAAACGGCATTGATCTCTAAATCTGCTGTTCCACTTCCTTTGCTTCCCGTTAAATTTGAAGCTACCATATACTGATATTGGTGACCAATACCGGTTGGTTTTGTCGAGTCAGTACTTCCACCTTTCGGATAATCATTTATAATCTTATCCGTGTCAATAATTACCTGAATGTTGGTAATCAAGGCGACATTACTTAATGCTGCCTCTAACTCCTGTGCGTTTTTTAATTCTGCATCCATTTTGATAAAATTTAAAGTTTTGTCTACTCATTTTTCCAGTTTTTCGACTTCCGCTGGTATTGTATTTCCAATCAAAATTACAATAACACATAGCCATCAAACAGAGTATAAATACCTGATTTTAAATATTTTACACTAAAAAAACAACTCCATTACAAATACAGTTGGATAATTTCTTACGTACAATAACCTGCTTTTTATTGCTGTGTTTTAAAAAAGGAATTGTCGTTCAGAATTTCTTCTAAATTGAGTTGCAAGTTTGTTCTTCAACTTTTAAAAATTTAAAGACATGAAAAAGATGTTGTTTTTTATATTGGCTACAGCGGCAAGTATTTCCCTGGCCAATGCACAGAAAATATCGGACAAAGAAGTTCCGTCAGCAGTTAAATCGGCTTTACAAAAAAATTACCCCAATGCGACCCATTTGAAATGGGAAAAAGAAAAAGCCAATTATGAAGCGGAATTTAAGATGGCTGAACAGGATTATTCCGTACTACTTGATGCCTCCGGGAAAATCGTTGAAACAGAAATTGAAATAAATGCGACTACCCTACCCGCAAATATCAAAACTTATATTGCGAAAAACTTCCCAGGGAAAAAGATTAAGGAAGCGGCAAAAATTACCGATGCCAAAGGTGCACTTGCATATGAAGCAGAAGTCGATGGAAAAGATTTGCTATTTGATAGTTCCGGTACATTCCTAAAAGCGGTTCACAACTAAACACTTTTTATAATTGGGCTGTTTTTGCCTTTGTGACGAACCATCCGCTTCAAAACAGCTCAATTTTATTGATCAACATTTTCATTTACAATCCGGTTTCTTTCAATTTCAACAAAATTCGGAGCTATGCAATGTAAATTTATTGGTATCTCAAATCTAAAAGCAAACAAATTGTTAACACAAGAGCATCCGATTTTACCGGGATTAATGACATATCGGGACTTTCTACCCAATTGTTTTTAAAGACAACATCATTTTATATCAAGAAATAGTAAACAATTATGTCTTCCAAATTTATTCAGCATTGTATTTCTACTTTTACGCCATGAAAATCCCCAGCGCTATTTTTTACATTCTAACCTCAGATTCCGATAAATTTTGATATGTCGAGTATCCCAAAGTATAAATACATCTGTATCTAACTGAACAACAAACCGTTTAAATAAAAATATAGAATGAACACAAAAATTAGTACTAATTATTCAAAGCTTCGGATACTTCTGTTTCTTTTACCGCTATTTCTTTTAATTACAATTGCTTTATTTCTATATCAACAGCATGCTTTATCGATCAGTAGCTATACAAAAATTCAACAGGATAGCTTCTTTTTTATTAATCATCATTTGGGTAGCTACCCCAATCTTCAATTTAATCTGACTCAATTTGGAGATTGCCTGATTTCATTGTCGCTTTTAAGTATTTTTATTGTGTATGCCCCAAAAATATGGGAAGCTTTTTTATCGGCGTCGCTTATTTCTTGTCTGCTAACCCGTCTTTTAAAAAGTTTATTTGCTGTACCAAGACCGGCCGCAATGATTGATCATTCTAAATTTATTATCACCGGAGAAATACTATCGGGTAACAACAGTCTTCCTTCGGGGCATGCTATCACTATCTTTACGGCACATACCGTGTTGATGTTTGCCTTTATGCCCAAAAAGCTAAGTCATAAAATCATATGGTTTTTCCTGGCCATTTTTATCGGATTGATTCTTGTTTTTACCCGTGTTGGCGTGGGCGCTCATTATCCGATAGATGTAATAGTTGGTAGTATTATTGGTTATATTTCGGGGCTTTTAGGTATTTTTATAAGTCGGAAATATAAAATTTGGGCATGGGTCAATGATAAAAAATATTATCCTATTTTTATTGTATTGTTCCTGATTTGTGCAGTTGTACTGATCAACCGAATCATTCATGAGAATTTGATAATATTCTATTTGTCTTTGATTTGCTTACTTTTTTCCACATACAAAATCATTAAAGTTTATGTTCAGAAATAATGTGACCCTGACTCGTTTTGTTTTACTAATGAGTTTTATAACTTTTTTATTTTTTCATTACCCTTTTTTCGCCTTTGTTTGTAATAATGTCGAGTATAAAAGTCTGAACGGCATACTATTAATTGTCAGCTTGATAATTATAATGCTGGTCGCCAATGCTTTTGTGTATTACCTGATCTTTTCCCTATCCCGTTATGTCGGGAAATTTTTATTGGTCGTAACCTTTATTTGTAATGCTATTGCGGTTTATTTTATCAATACCTACAATGTTATAATAGACGAAAGTATGATTGGTAACGTACTCAATACCAATTATGCGGAATCGAGCAGTTATTTTTCGATCAAATTGGTATTCTATTTGCTTTTTCTGGGGATACTTCCGAGTATTTATATCCTAAAAGTAAAGCTAACCAGTGTTCCGGTAAAGAAATTTTTAATCACTGCGTCACTTAGTCTGATATTTATTCTGGCGTTAGCATTTGCAAATGCGAGCAATTGGTTGTGGATTGATAAAAATTCAAAAACATTGGGCGGCCTTGCGATGCCCTGGTCGTATAGCGTAAATATGTCTCTTTTTTATATTCATAAACAGAAACAAAACGAAAAAGAAATTCTGTTACCCGATGCCACAATAAAAGACACTAAAAAATCGGTTGTCGTTTTAGTAATAGGCGAATCGGCAAGAAGTCAGAATTTCTCTTTATATGGCTATGGTAAAAATACCAATCCGCTCCTGTCGCAAACGCCAAATGTATTTCATTTTAATGCCACTTCCTGTGCTACCTATACCACAGCTGGCGTAAAATGTATCCTCGAACACGCTAATACAGGCGATTTGTATGAAATCTTACCCAATTATTTGTTCCGAAATCATGTTGATGTTGTTTGGAGAACTTCCAACTGGGGAGAGCCACCCGTTCATATTAAAGAGTATCAAAAAAGAGAACAACTCGCCCCGGATTGCCAGGGTGATCCATGCAATTACGATGAAATGCTCCTTACCGGGCTAAAAGAACGAATCCAAGCCAGTACGAGTAATAAAATATTGATTGTGTTACATACCAGTACGAGTCACGGGCCGACCTACAGCCAAAAATACCCGGCTCAATTCGAAAAGTTTAAACCGGTTTGCAACAGCGTTGAATTAGGAAATTGCTCCAAAGAGGAACTGATCAATGCCTATGATAATACGATTGTTTATACCGATTATATCCTTTATAAAGTGATTGAAAATTTAAAACAGCTAAAGGACTATAACAGTACGATGCTATTTGTTTCGGATCATGGCGAGTCGTTGGGCGAAAAGAATTTATACATGCACGGATTACCGTTAAGCCTCGCTCCAAAGGAACAATATGACATTCCTTTTATCGTTTGGGTATCCGATGGTTCCAAACAGCTCAAACCTAATAAAACGGTATCCCAGAACCATGTTTTTCACAGTGTATTAAATTTCCTGGGGATACAGAGTCCGGTTTATGACGAAAGTCTGAATATATATAAAAATTAACCAGAAACTTAAAAAAACAAAAGCCTGTAATTTATGAATTACAGGCTTTTGTTCTCAAAACCGAACAGCATCATCTAATGACATTCCTGTTTCTGCAACGATTATAATGCCATAAAAGCAATAGCATCAACTTCTATCAGCATACCATCTAGAGCCAGCCGCGGAACCGGAATTAAGGTACTTGCAGGAAATTCATTATTTGTCCATACTTTATGCATTTCCTCTGTCCATATCGTAAGTTTCTCCTGATCATGATCCACAATGAGTATGGTGATTTTAAGGACGTCGTCTGCTTTTAGATCGTATTCTTTAAGCACCGTTTCCAAATTTTTCAAAGCAAATTTAACCTGCGTTCTAAAATCCTTAGAAAGCGTATGTTTTAAATCCTCTCCGCCGCTTTGTCCGGAGATAAATACATATTTTCCGTTACCCGAGACACTCGTAGCGTGTGAAAAAGCAAAAGGCGTAGGATCGAAAAGTGTTTTGGTTTTTTTATGAATGATGTGTTTCATGTTTTTTTGATTGTTCGTTTTATTATTTTCAGTTTGTGAACAGCCTGAAAATGATAAAATGAGGATTGATAAAATTGTGAAATAGCTCCTTTTATATATATTGTTTGTAGCATTGATCATGATTGACAAAAAATTGATTTATTCGAAAATTGGGGTAATGGCTGTTTTAATTACTAAAGCAAAATTAGCTTCCATAATTTTTGAAAACATATACATATGTAAAGAATTTCCATCTTTTAATGTTTTTGCTGTTGTTATTTTTATTTACATTAAAATAGATAACTCTATCTATTTATTTATACCTTTACCAAAAATTTTAGTCATGGGTAGAACGATAACAGTAAAAGAACGGATACTTGACACCGCATCCCGTCTATTTTATTATCAAGGGTTTAACAGTACGGGGATCAATCAGATTATTGCTGAAGCCGGTGTCGCAATTGGCTCTTTATATAAACATTATAGCTCAAAAAACGATTTATTGTATCAGTATCTGAAACAGCAGGATGGTCTCTATTTTGCCAACCTTAACGACTATTTAAAAGAAGAAAAAAAACCGTTACAAAAGCTTCTTAAACTGGTCGATTACCGAATCAAAATCCAAAAAGAAGCAGATTGTTCAGGCTGTCACTTTATCAAAATAAATGCCGAAATCGGGCGACAGGATAAACAGGTAGCGCAATTGGTTATGGACCATAAACAACGACAACGGGACTTTATAAATGAGATAATTTCTGAAATTGCTACCGCACAAAATCTTCCTATGGAAAAACACAGCCTGGCAAATACAATTTTTTTGATGATAGAGGGCGCCATCGTTTCAACCAGTATCCATGGAAACACCAACGACTTAAAGGCCGTTAAAAAAGCGATTAATCAACTATTCTAATTTTTTCAAATAAAACAGATAGATCATTCTATATAAAATGAACTCAAAAAATAAAAAATGGATTTCACTACTTGTGCTACTATTGGCACATCTGATGACAATAGTTGATATATTCATTGTGAATATTGCTATTCCTACCATTCAGCAGGGTCTTGACACTACCCATTCGGAAATCCAATTGGTAATCGCAATGTACATGATTGGATTTGCTTCATTTCTCATCATCGGAGGAAAAGCAGGAGACCATTACGGCAGAAAAAACGTATTTCTTTTGGGGACTTTTATTTTTATGATCAGCTCTGCATGGTGCGGTTTTGCGGCAACATCCGAACAACTTATTGCATTGCGTTTTTTTCAGGGAGTCAGTGCTGGATTGATGTCACCGCAGGTGTTATCCTATATACAGGTACTTTTTACCAACCACCAGCAACGAACCTATGCTATTGGCTGGTATGGAATTGCTATCGGTATCGGAACCATGTTGGGACAATTTCTTGGTGGCTTTCTTGTAGCACTAAAACCTTATATTATTGATCAGTCCTGGCGCTATATATTCCTTATCAACGTTCCTATCTGCATACTAACCATAGGACTTGCCAATAGTTATCTCAAGCCTTCAAAAGATCAGAACTCCGTAAAAATGGATTATGCTAGTGCCGCCATCCTAAGTATAGGACTTGTGCTTCTTATTTTTTCACTTACCATTGGATTGGAGCAAGAGAACCCTCTTCACAACAGCGGTCTCCCCCTCTCAATGCTGTTTATTACCCTCTTTATTTTGAGACAAAAAAGAAGGATGAAAATACAAAAACAAACGCTGCTCAATCTTACACTTTTTACTTTTAAAAATTTCAATATGGCGGTGTTATTGGTAGCTTTATTTATGTTAATGCTTGATGCCTATTTTTTTGTGCTTGCACTATTTTTGCAGGATGGGCTAAAATTATCACCTATGCATGCAGGATACTTCGTTGTATTTCAAGGAGGCGGCTTTATTCTTTCATCCCTCTTTGCTGCGAAATGGGTCCTACGTTTCGGCAAAAACGTCTTGCTTTTTGGAGTATTCTTACTTATTGTTGCTATGATTTCACAGCTTGTACTTTTCTATCACCAACAAATCGGATTTACGGGATATATCATAATGGCAATGCATGGTTTTGGTGTGGCTTTGGTACTCCCATCCTTTGCCAATATTGCTCTTAAAGACATACCGGAAAACATGATTGGAAATGCATCAGGTGTTTATTCCACGCTGCAGCAATTGTTCGGAGCCATAGGAATAGCACTCACAGGCGGTGTATTCTATCATATACTAGATGGCAATAGTGATTTTATCCATTTCTACAAGGCGTTTAAATACGGGCTATTGATACATTTATCTTGTCTGATAGGCGTTTTATGTACCCTTATCTATTTACCGAAATCAATACTTCCTTTGGGAGTTTCAAAAAAACAAAAAACCCTTACAAATCAATGATTTACAAGGGTTTCAGTGGAGTCGGAGAGAATCGAACTCTCGTCCAAACAAGCAATCGAAGAGCTTTCTACACGCTTAGTTTCCGATTAAATTTTCGACAAAAAGCAAGGCCGGAAACCGCCACTTTTTACTTAGCTTTATCAGTGTCAGAACGGATTTAAAGCATTACCGTTCCTAGGTTTACTTTTACGGTTCCCCTATTCCAAACGCCATAAACCAAGGCTTTTGAGGAGAATCTAGCTTTCCGACCTTGTCGGAACTAGGCAAATCGTACTATAATTCGGATTAAGCAGCTAAAGCGTAATTATTTTCGCCGTTTATAAGTTTGAAACATGATATTTACGAGCTGTGTCCCAGCGCTCGACGTGCTTACTGTCCAATTCCACTCGCTGTCAAAACCAGTCGACCCCAAACAGTTGTTCTTACTATACTCAGCAAAAACCAGACCGCAAATATAAATGATTAAATTTTCAATTAAAAATAATTGCAACACTATTCTTTAAATGTTACATTTGGGAACTATTTATTAAAAACAAACTAAACAACCCATCGAGAGTTACATTAATAACAGTTTTCTTACTGTTTTAATGCTAATTTCTCAAAGCTACTTACTGTAAAATGAAAATTGGAATTATTAAGGAACGAAAAAATCCGCCGGACAGACGCGTGGTTTTTTCGCCAACAGAACTCGTTACATTAAAGGAACACTACCCGCAGACGGAAATTAAAGTTGAAGCATCCGATATCCGGATTTTTAAAGACGAAGAATACAAAGCCCTTGGTTTTGAAGTAACCGAAGACATGAGCGATTGCGACGTGTTATTAGGTGTAAAAGAAGTACCGGTTGACGCCCTGATCCCGGATAAAAAATATTTTTTCTTTTCGCATACCATCAAAAAGCAACCGTATAACAGAAAACTGTTGGTGGCTTGTCTGGAGAAAAACATCCGACTGATTGATCATGAAACGATTGTAAACGAAACGAACCACCGACTAATTGGTTTTGGCCGTTATGCCGGAATTGTAGGCGCTTACAATGGTTTTAGAGCTTTCGGAATTAAATTTGATCTTTTTAACCTTCCAAAAGCCGAAACCTTAGCCGATAAGGCTGCTTTGGTAGAACGCCTGAGAAGGCCACTTTTACCCCCTATTAAAATCGTTTTAACGGGACATGGAAAAGTAGGTATGGGCGCTAAAGAAATCCTGGACGCGATGAAAATCAAACAGGTTTCAATTGAAGATTATCTGACCAAAAATTTTGCCACTCCGGTTTATACCCAAATCGACGTGTTGGATTATAACAAACGTAAAGACGGACAAAAACTGGACAATCAGGATTTTTACCACAATCCGCAGGATTATGTTTCCGATTTCGAACGTTTTACAAAAGTATCCGATATTTTTATGGCGGGTCACTTTTATGGAAACGGATCTCCGGTGATTTTAACCCGTGAGATGTTAAATGCTCCGGATAACAAAATCAAAGTTGTAGCCGATATTTCCTGTGATGTAGAAGGACCAATTGCCTGTACATTACGCGCTTCAACGATAGCCGAGCCGATTTACGGTTATTATCCAAGTGAAGGCAAGGAAGTGGATGTGAACCATCCGGGGGCGATTGTTGTAATGGCGGTAGACAACCTGCCATGCGAATTGCCAAAAGATGCCAGTGAAGGTTTTGGCGAAATGTTCCTGCAACACGTGATTCCGGCTTTTTATAATAACGACAAAGACGGTATCTTACAACGCGCTAAAATAACCGAAGGTGGAAAACTAACCGAACGTTTTAGCTATCTTCAGGATTATGTAGACGGTAAATAATATCGCTTGATATAAAAAAACACCTGACAGGTTTTGAAAACCTGTCAGGTGTTTTTAGTTTGTAGCAGAACAGACATTACTTTTAAAATTCTAATACAACCTAATAATTGGCTGTTTCAACTATTTTAACTAAAAAACGATAGTTGATCAAAAATTTCTCTGTTTGGCACGGTTCTTTTTATTCAAATAACCAGGTTACATTGTTTTCTATATTATCGCTAATGGAAGAATACGATCGGTCTATGATATTGAATTGGGTATCATTAATAATGTTATCTGCAAATGTGATATCTCTGAAATTACATTTTTCGAAATTACATGCTGTTATTTTTGTTCCAATTATTTCACAACTGGCAAAAGAGCAGGCTATAAAGGAACAAGATATAAATGACATATCACTCAGGTCCGACTTGGTAAAGTCAACATTTTGAAAAACACAATTTTGGAATGATGTTTGAACAAAATATGCTGAATAAAGGGATACACTATTAAATACAGTATCGTTATATTTAGATTTTACAGATATCAGATTATCCAAATTAATATCACTAATATTTAAATTACTGACAGTTATTTCATTAAAATTAGGTAATTCGTCATCTGTAAAATTATTTTTCTCTTTTATGGTACTGTATAAATGAAATTTGCTTTCCATATTATTTAAAGTTTTACGTTTATTTCTATTATTCTTGACAATTCTTCTGAGTTTAATCTATTTTTAAGCAAATTTCGTAAAGCTGCAAGATCCGTTTCATTCATATAAGTACAATCTAATATAACCCTTCTTTTCTCTAATACGTTAGTTATTTTATTAGGGAACAATGGTTTTCTTAATTCCTTTTCTATTGCTGTAGCGGCTTTCGAATAATTCATATCTACAGGCACTTTTGAAGATTTAGAAGGCGGTGTTTTAACATCATAAGGAAGACCATTAGCATCATAAAATTCGATTTCAGCAGGACCTCTTTCAATCGGGCCTTTAATTAATCCTTGTGCTTCAGCTTCTAAGCCAGCCATTGCTTCCTGCCTTGTCTTTGAGTTAAGTCCCCCAGGACCAACATGTGCCGGATCGGTTGCTAATTCATTAAATCTGGGATCACTAGAATATTTAATTGGTACATCAGCGTTTTGATTAAATGTATTATATTTTTCAAATTCACTTCCAGCCTTGGTAACTCTATTCGGTTTTTCTCTCAATAAAGTTTTTAATTTCACAAGATCATTATCGGCCAATGCCTGTTCCAATTCTATCGCCAGCTTATCGTCTTTGGCCAACGTTTTGGCTCTGGCAAAGGCTTGTTCCAAAGTAGTGATATCTGCTTTGCTTAATGCGCCCAAATCCTCGATCAGACGAGCGGCTTTTAGTTCCAACAGTACCCCTTCAAATGTAAGTATTCCTTTTCTAATGGCAAACACAAGATGTGCCAAAAGCTCCCCTGATTCCTTAAGTCCAGGGATACTTACGTAGGTATACTTTTGGGCTTGTACAAAACCTTGCATTACACGCTCATATTGCGCTTCTACCTTAGCTTGTTTTACAATATTAGCCTGAATTTTAGGGTCTAACTTTTTTATTTTAGAAAGTTTCTCCTCTAGTAGTTTTAAGTTTTTAATCCTATTAAACTCTCCGGTAGCTTCTGCTAACGGTTCTGCCACTTTAAAAGCACTTTTAAGAGCTGCTGCATCGACCGCCGCTCCTACAATGGCTATAACAACCCATAACAAGCTTGGATCATCACTCAATAAACCGGCATTATAACCGTCTTTTTCGGTTTTATAGGTTTCAATCGTTTCATATACGGTATAGGCACTCAACGCAAAATTAGCACCTAAGGCTACCAATGCCAACGAACCGGTACCTGCTGAAGCAATCGTGAGCACTATAGCTCCAAAGAGGATGGCAAGATTTTTTATAAACTCAAATTTTTCTATCTGGCTTTTTTTATCCGTCAGAATTTCATCGAGTGTCGAACCCGGAGCAATACCCTGGGCCTGCTTACAACTGTTATACAACAAATCCATTCCATAAATTGCCTCCGGATTCTGGATTATTTTTTGCTGTATATTATCAATACTGGCTTCTTTCTCTAGAATATAGTTTCTTAAAAATTCTTTGAGTTTGACGGTATCCGAAATTTCAGCAAAAGCCGGTTTATCAAACTGTTTTTCTTTAACCAGATCATTCTGTACTGTTCCTACCAGCGAGTCGGCTGTTTTTATTTTTTGTTCACCTTTATCCTTTTCCTGATAATTTACAGTTATCTCAGAGGCTTCACCATTTCTTCGGGAAGTTGTTGCACCTGCAATTTGCGAATTACCCGCTCTATACATTTCCTTAGCACCAGTCCCTTTGATCTGATTGAGCAATTGCTGTAGATAAGCCGGATTTTCGAGTTTGTTTTTCTCTTCAAACAGAATGTGCTTGTATTGTTGCAACTGATCGATAGCGGTATACAGCGCTTCCTGTTCGAAAGCCGTTTCGTATTCGCGAATGAGATCTTCAAAACCTTTAATACCACCTTTATAGCCAGCATTTTCCAAAGCTTTTCCAAGTTCCTCTGCCTTATCCATCATTATATTATACGAAATTCGATCACGGATATTCATTCTGGCTAAACCTGCCCAATTCGCATAGTCTTTATAGAGTTTATACAATTCTTTAAAGCTGGCGGTACCGAGTTTTTTTTCCAGCTCGGCTCGTACTTTCTGATCCGATTCCCGTTTCACTTTATTTTCCTTGTATTTTTGTATCGACGTCTTAAATTCTCTCAGACTCATTGTGCTTTTACTGGTTTTACCAGCGTAATCCAACATTTCGAGAACAGTAAGGTTGTCGAATATATATTGTGCAACTTCGAGTTTTTCTTCCGGTGTTACCCAGCCTCCTTCTTCGGATGTACGGATAAGATTTTTTACGGCTTCCGGGAAAGCATCATATTCTTCCTGTAATTCCGCTGCTGTTTTTTTAGGTTGAGCCGTACCCGCACCATTTTCATGGCCAGTACCGGCTCCTTGTCCCGTACCGCTTTTTTCACTCTTTGTTTCTTTCTCTAACTCACTTTTATTGGATTTCGGTGTGTAATTAATGGTTTTACCTTCTTTCAGTAATTTTACCATGCTTTCATCGAAAACTCCTGTAAGCGTTGCATAATTAGGCTTGTCTTCGGGCAATACTACATCAGACTCATTGAGAACCCGTGTCATAAAGGCATTAAATTGCTCTTTATTTTTGATAAGCGAACCGTCATAATCGGTTTGATTTTCATTAAAATCGACCGTATACTGCCCCTTGTTCCGATATACAACCGGTGGACGGAATTTCCCACTAGGAGGCGGAGCCTGGGGGATAAATTGAGGTGTTTGCTGCAGCGTATTATTTTGAGCGGTTTGTCCTGTTGTGGATTTTGTATTCCCCTCCTCAGATTTCATCTCATCATACTTTCGCATCTCATCAATGGTCAACGCTCCTTTATACGCCATCTCTTTTTTTTTCGTATCCGGATGGTTTAAACTTCCGGTTTGCTTCAAACTTTCTTCAAGCTTTGCATGCATTTTCGCCGCTCCATCCGTATAGGCAGGATTTGTACCATGAGTGGCCGGAACCGGACTATTTCCCGATCCTTTATTTCCACTTTCATTTGCCGTACCCGGAGCACCCGATTTTTGTAATCCGGAATTGTTTTTTCCGGCTTCGGATGTATGCAACGGTGGCAAATCAGACTGTTTTTTCTTTTGCTCAGTCTGCTGTGGATTATTTTCTTTATCAAGAGGTGTTTCTTTCATGCCGTCAATTTTAATTGGTCCTATTTATTCTTTTATCATACAGAATACAACTCCCTTTACAGGCGCTTATCTCTACTTCTTTATTTCGGAATCAAAATTCACTTATTTTAATTGCAATTAATAGTTTTTGAGCGGGACAATTCTGTAGTTGCGGTAGATTGAATCAGGCACTCCTATATCCCTTTCGACCTCTCCAAAAACAAAAAACACCTGACCGGTTTTAAAATCCTGTCAGGTGTTTTTTTGGTTATTGCAGTAGTAAAAGCAATTATTCCGGTTTTTCTATAACTCGGGCAGTTTTATGGTGATACTGGTGCAGTAGTTCCATAAATGCTGTCTTTTTTAATGGTTTTACCAAATAATCATCGATAAAGGTATATTCGTTTATTTTTTCAATATCGGCAAGACTAGTCGAAGAACTCAGGATAAAAACGGGAATATTTTTCACATAATCCAATTCCAACCGACATACTTCATCCATAAATTCCCAACCGGTCATCTGAGGCATATTAATGTCTACAAACAACATATCCGGCCAGGTTTCACTCTTTTTTTCATTCTCCTGAAAATAATTAAGGGCCTGAAGGCCGTCTTCGAAACCGATGACCTCCGTGGGGACATCGGGAAACTTCTTTACCATCTTACTGAAGATAAAACGAAATATCGAATCATCGTCGATAATAGCAATACGTAAATTTGTCATATAAAGGGGTATTTAGGGCTTACGCATTAGTTGAACTGGATATAAAAGGTACTCCCTTTATCCGGTTCGCTTTCCACATATATTCGTCCTCCCAATGACTCGATCTGATGTCTTGTCATAAAAAGTCCGATACCTTTACTGTCGTATCCGGTATGGAAGGTTTTCCTGAATTTGAATATATGGGCTCCATGCCTTTCGAGATCAATGCCTACCCCATTATCACTAACACTCAAGCAGCTTTTTCCCTCCTCGACATATGATCTGATATAAATGTGTGGTTTCCTACCCGGTATGGTGTATTTTAGTGCATTACCGATCAGATTATGCATGATACTTTCCAGATAAATTCTTGAATAGGAAATAGCATTGATTTCAAAATTTGTTTCAATCACAGCGCTCTTGGCATAGATTTCTGCCGAAAACTGCTGAATCGTTTTTTTATAGAGTCGTTCAAAATTACATTCTTCAAAAGGGAGCGATTTACTACCTCTCACTTCGAGTATTTCAATCAATTCCTCCATAATTGCGATAAGGCCGTCACTGGACGATTGCAGGAGTTGCAAACATTCTTTTCTGTCGGCTTCATTATCGGCATGTTCAATTTCGGCAACCAACATTTGGATATTACCTGCCGGTCCTCTCAGATTATGGGCTACAATCTGATTGAACTCTTCCAATTGCCGTAGTTTGGTTTCCAGATCGATTGTGGCAATCTCCAATTGTCTGTTATTGCGTTGTAATGTTTGGACATACTTGCTGTACAAAGTGATATCCTGAACCTGAGCAATAAAAAAAACGGGACTACCCTGCTGGTTAAAAACAGTAGACATCGTGAGAAGACACCAAATATAGTGTCCTTCTTTATGGATATACCGTTTCTTGATCGTATAACTTTCGCTTTCAAGGGATTTCAACTTTTTCATATTTTCCTCGGTAAGCAACAGATCATCGGGATGTGTATAATCCCGGCAACTCATCCGTGCCATTTCAGACAAGTCATACCCCAACATCTTAGTCAGCGTTTTATTAACATCAATACAATGTCCTTCGGTATCGACCAAAGCCATTCCTAATCCCGAATGTAGAAATGCCTGATTGAACTTTTGTTCGTTAATCCGTACTTCTTCTTCAATTTTCATTCGGTTGGTAATATCGGTAATAATTACAGCCACTTTGCTTTTTGAAGAATAAATTGGCCTTGCCTGCATCCTGTACCACAAGCCGCTATTGGTTTGAACGGGTGACTGGTAGTCCATACTAAGTGATTTATTTTGGCTTAAGGAATCTTTGATCAATGCTACAAAAGAACATCCGAGTTCACCAGGAAACAGTTCTTCGAGATTTTTTCCCAGAAAAAGAGATGGGTCGTAGAAAAGTTGGTCTTTATCATTCGTCCAGCAATTTAGGATTACTCCGGTAGCACTTACTTCAAAAATCATATCATCTATAGAAGCCAAAAGCTCATCCAGCTGGTTTTTCCGCTTCTCTAATTTCTGACTTTTCGTTACAATTTCTGTCACATCAAAAAAGCTAATTATGACATATTTTAGATCCGAAATCGCAATCATCTGTGTGCTAACAGACAACCAGGTGAGTGGTTTCATTTCTATGGTCACTCCCAACAGCTGATTTTCAATGGTTTTCCCGTATTGTAATGTAATCGAAAACGGCAACTCTTTTTTATCCAGTGGCGTTCTGTCTTCGTCATAAGAAAGTCGAAACAACTCAAAACAACTTCTGCTCTGATAGATTGCCTCGTCCAGACCAAAAGCTACAAGGGCATTTTTATTAGCCCGAACAATGTTTCCTTCAAAATCTACAATAAACACACCTTCTTTTCCGATACTCTGCATATTGTTCAATATCACATCGTTCCACATATTCTGAAGTTCCGCTGAATGCATATCTCTTTTTTTAATTAACAAACTACCGACAGTCTAAAATAAGGTAAATCTCCTTTTGGAAACAAATATTGTGAACACTGTCTTCATTTTTATCTTCTCTCTCCGTATACTGTATAAAATTCAAGCCTCCAAACTCTAGTCCGGAAGCTTTCCCAGTAGGCGAAAGATACATTTTTAATTGCTTAAGACATTTGATCGTGTCAACTATTTCCGATAAATTTTCGAACATTTGAGACGTTTGTTAGCATTCTGAATGCATGTTTTTTAATCTGGTCGTTAATTTACCTTATGTATTAAAGTCTGTATTGGCTCATTCTCCTATTACAATTTAATGATAAAAACCTATTAATCAACATACTGTTTTTATTTTTTCAGGTTTTGATATTTTTAGGATAAATGCTTCTTATTGCCATGATGAGATACAGAATTTATTCGTAAAATTGAGCCTTACCAAACCCAATATGAGAACAAGCGCTTCCTCTATGATCAAACTCCTCGAAAAATTGTGGAGAAGCTACTCCGTTTTTATAAACAGAGGAACGCATACCGGGAAGAAATATCCGAACAGAAACGAAATGTGGAAAGACCGTTTTTTCACACAAATCATAAAATTTGCGGTACCAACGGGTATCTTTGCTCTTATTCCCAATGTTATACTCGAATGCTTGCATCACAGTTATCTGACAGCCATAACCGATCTGTCGGCATTTACATCGATTGTAATTGTAGTCTTACATAAAAAACTAGACATTCGGATTAAAAAATTTTTCGGTGTGCTGGTAATGCTTACTTTTTCGATCATAAAAATTGTAACCTTACATTCCCTAATGTCCGGAACGGTTTTTTTGTTATTGCTTAGCGTATTTGTTACGCTTTTGTTTTCCAAAAAAATGGCATATCTGTCGGTTGTTGTCAACGCTATAATTTGCATCATATTTGGTATTGCCTTATACGAAGGATTTCCGGTGCATCGCCTTGAACTATCAGATGGTAATTCGCCCGACAGATGGGTTCTTTACTCCTTTAATTTTATATTTTCAAATCTGGTAATGGTAGCTGTTATTTTATACATCATCCGTGGTTTCGAAAAAACCATTTTAAAATCGGAAAACCTATATCAGAAACTCCGTCAGGAAATTCAGGAAAAGATTAATCGGGAAAATCTATTGGAAGATGCCGTAACCCATTATAAAAGCCTGTTTATTTTTAATCCGTTACCGATGCTTATTTATGACCCGCAAAGCCTCCGGATGCAACATGTAAACAAAAGTGCCGTAGACTGTTACGGATACAGTATTAAGGAACTTCTCAATATGAAAATAACGGATCTTATACGCTGTGATGAAGCGGTTTTCCGAAACAAAATACGCCAGGATTACGTACACCAGCGAGACGAACATTATTGTAAAAACGGAAACCGCATTCAGGTCGACATCAATGCCAGTAACATCCGACTCAACGGAACCTGGGTACGACTGGCCATTGTACGCGACATAACTTCCGAAGCAGCCTATATCACTGCCATTGAAAAAAAGAATGAAAAACTCCGGGAAATTGCCCATTTGCAGTCCCATGTTATCCGCAATCCATTATCCCGAATTATGGGAATCACCGAACTGATCAAATCCGATCCGGTTGAAGGTGCCGAATTGGATGAACTACTATTCTATCTAAACCATTCCGCCGAAGAACTCGATATCGTTGTGGCTCAAATTGTAAAACAAACCGAAGCAGAACTAATGACCTCTTCCGATCTTAAAAACGGATTTATCTAAGGAACGTTTTCTTTTTTAATTACCCAAAACAACACCGGAGACACGTATAAATAGCCTACTAAAAACTATTATTTTCCGTATATTGCTATCCTATAACGCACTGCAACGAAACAGTTCGTTTTAAACAGATGAAACAACTCAAAACAGGACAATTTTTCGGTGCAACCAACAGTCACCTGGAATGGAAAGGCCTTACCATTACCGATACCGAGTATACTCATGAAAAAGTAGACTGGCATTACCACGAAAAACCCTATTTTACCTTTATTATTCAGGGAAAAGTTCTGGAAGGCAACCGGAAAGAAATCTACGAATGCACTGCAGGTTCACTGCTTTTTCATAATTGGGATGATGCACATTACAATAAAAAACCGCCCGGATTTACCCGCGGATTTCATATTGAAATAGCACAGCACTGGCTGGATCGATTCGATTTATCGCTCGACAGTCTACAAGGAAGCTTTGCCGTAAAAAATCCGGATGTAAAACTATTGTTCTACAAACTTTTTTATGAAAGTAAAATCCACGATAACGCCAGTCATCTGGCAACCGACACGCTTCTTGTTGAAGTATTGGAAAACATCAAAGGTCAAAATAAAACCGTTTATCCCGTACGTCCCGATTGGATAAAACCACTACAGGAAATATTACATGAGGATAGGCTTCAGGATCTTTCCCTTTCCCAACTTTCGGCACTTTTAGGGATACATCCGGTTCATATTTCCCGTTATTTCCCTAAATATTTTGGTTGTTCCCTTGGCACCTATATCCGTAAGGTAAAAGTGGAAAAATCGCTTGCTTTGCTACCGGACAAACACACACCACTTACAAGTATTGCTCTGGATTCAGGCTTTTCCGATCAAAGCCACTTTATCCGCTGTTTTAAAGAAAATATGGGAATAACACCGTTGGCTTTTCGCAAACGAATGCACTTCTGATGTTAATTTCATACTATTTTAGAAAAACCCGATTCCTTATTTTTACATCATAAAATCAAAAAACAAACACAGGATGAAAGCATACTTTTGGTGTATGATCACTATTTTAGGATTATCGTTTAGCGTCACGGCACAACACAACATTACTACCCCCGAAATAAATACCAATCCCCTATACCAAAAGAACATTGGAAAGATTGTTTTCCTGTCCAAATCCATTCCATCGGAACAACTAACAGAAACCGATTTTCTGGAATCGTTTCAGAATAGCGACGGAAATGATTTATACCTCCGCGTTTTTATGGACAATTCGCTTGTTAATTTTCTACATACTATAAACACAAATCTAACCGTTGACGAATTGGTTCAAAGCGGAAACTTCCAGTTTTCGTTTTATGCCGACGACAAACTGCTTTATACCGAAAACCTGAATACCGGAGCGGGAACACTCCAAAGTAAAACCAAAGGAACCACGTTTCAGATTCCGCTTATCAGTAAATCGGGAGAAGATTCCTGGGGACGGTTTTTATGGTCACGCTTCTTTTTTAACGGCGGTGGCGAAGACACTTTCTTTTCCGGAACACACAAACTTACGATCGCGATCCGGCCGTATCTGAAATTCGGTACGACTATCAAAACCGGTGCGCTAATCGCACAGGGAAGTCTTATCATAACGGCCCCTATCGTTTCGTTATCTGAAAATCAGATTGCCGTTCAGAAAATCGCACCAAAAAGTGACTGGCCACTGGCCACCACAACCTACGACACTACTGCAATCCGCGTTTTAAATCAGAAAATTCAGGAAAAACGTTTTAAAGACATCACCAGTATTGTCGTCATCCAAAACGGAAAATTAGTACTCGAAGAATATTTTAACGGTAGCGATCGCAACACCCTTCACAACACCCGATCGGTTGGAAAATCCTTTGCCTCCACCCTTATGGGAATGGCCATACGGGATGGTTATATTAAAAACGAAAATCAAACTCTGAATCAGTTTTACAAACTAAAAAACTTTGCGCACTATTCTATTTCAAAAGAAAACGTCACCTTAAAAAGTTTACTTACGATGAGTTCCGGGTTTGACGGATCGGATCAGAATCCGGATTCGCCAGGTAACGAAGAAAACATGTATCCTACGGATAATTGGGTTAAATTCGCATTGGATCTTCCGATGGATTCCGAAAAACAAATCGAAAAAAACTGGGATTATTTTACAGCCGGAGTAGTCCTTTTGGGTGATATTCTAAACCAACGGGTACCAAAAGGACTGGAATCTTATGCCGCTGCCCAACTATTCAATCCGCTGGGAATTAAAAGCTACCAATGGCAATACACGCCTCAAAACGTAGCCAATACGGCTGGCGGCTTACAATTGCGAACGTTGGATTTGGCACGCTACGGACAATTATACGCCAACAAGGGTTTGTGGAACGGAAAACAATTGCTTCCAAAAGCCTGGATTGAAAAAAGTTTTACCAATTATTTCCCGGAAGATTCCAACACACCGGGATACGGTTATCTGTTCTGGAAAGAAAGCTTTACGATAAAAGGAAAAAATTATGAAGCCTTTGCCTGTAGCGGAAACGGTGGTAATAAAGTCTATATTTTTCAAAACGTCCCACTTGTGATTGTTATAACAGCCACGGCCTACAACAAACCTTACGCCCATCCACAAGTGCGCCGGATGATGGAGGAATTATTGTTACCAGCCATGATCGCACAATAATAGCCATCGCATAAAATCAATCGATGAAAAAAGTAATTATCATAGGAGCCACATCAGGAAATTGAAAAATCTTCCGTAAAAAGTCCTGAAATAGCTCTATTAGTTATCTAACGGAAAGGAAATACCGAATGCTGCCGCACCCAAAGTTTGTCTTACCGATTCATGGTAATAATAGACATATTTGAATTCAAAATTATGTTTACGACCTAACGCCAATCCGAATGAAAAAGGAACGTGCATCAGTAATCCGTTTTTGCTATAATGATCCTGCTTAGTGTAGGTATAAAAAGACCCCACAGACACACCTACTCCAACTTCCATAAAAGGTGCCACATATGGAATGGGCGCTGCAAGTCGAATTTTTGTTCCTAATAAAGCCGCATTGGCTTTGAGATTATAAACTTCCTTATTCGCGTCTTTTTCTTCCGACTCGGCCGAAGCAATTACCACACCGGCATAAGGAATCACTCCAAACCAGCTACGCGGACACCAAACATACTCACCCTGAGCATAAAATCCCCCGCCATCTACACTGGTTTCTGTATCGTTTGGCGATACGATACCAAATCCTACAGAAGCATTAATAAATTCCCCTTTATTGGGTTGTGCAAATACCGGATGCAATACCACTCCGGAAAATAAAAAAAGACTAATCGCAAAATACAATCGTTTCATTACTGGCTTAAAATTTTAGCCGGCAAACTTAGGTATATTTAAAGAATTATCGGGAAAACGATCCGTAAAAGACTACTATTGTCTATCGATAGTCCATAAAATGCTGTTGTGTACCGCATCAACATTATAAATATGAATTACGTTACCTAAAAAAAAACGAGCAGTCGTTTTTTTTTAGTGTCGCTCTGACTTACGGTTGATTCTGTTTGCGTTTAGCGATAGCTACAAAACCGGCAATAAAAAAGCAAGAAGATCATCTACTGATGGTCATTTTTGTATCAAGTCAATTTAAAAACAGGTAATTACATCCTAACCTGATTCTGAAAAAAAATGATCCTTTGTTCTGATATACTATGCTGTTTTAAATAGTAGTCCGAATCCAATAACTTATAAATTTAATACACCCAAATATGAACGATCAAACAGAATTTACAGTAACAGAAACTAGCATAGCGGAATGGATCGATGTAAACCATTCTACTCTTTCAATGCAAAAAGCACAGGCTCCGACAACCGAGCGGACATGTTGTAAAGCGCTTTTCCTGGGACCGGATGACAGTGATCCAAATACTTCCGGAACAGAAATATTTAGCAATCCTAAAAATCTTCCGGTAGCCGTTGCAACGATTCTAAAATTTATACAAACGAGATCTAATTTTTACCCGGATACTCAAAATGCTAAAATAGTCACCAATACTATTAACGAACACTATTATCAATTAGACAAAGTGCCTTTCCTAAAGCTAATGGATCATAGTTCAACTCAGAAAAATTTTTCCAATAAAAACTATCAAAAAATTATTGATGATTTTATAACACTCTTTCCCGATTATAGTAATGAAGATAAAACAAAAATCCGAAATACTGTCCGGGAACTGATTCAAACACAATCTTTTGATGCCGGAACCACTATGTATAAAAACACATTTTGTTTAATAATAGTTCGAAATAAAAACAACCAGAATGCCGATATTTCTTTTTATCGTACTTCTTTTGAAATGGAAGTAAACGCGGGTCAGCCTCAAATAAAAGGCAATCAGGACTATACTTTTCTGCGTACTATTTACAATGTCCCTTCTGATATATTAAGCGCTAACGCCAGACCACTATCCATCCTTCCAAAGGCCACTGCAAACGAATGGATAACTAGCAATTCCTCACCTAAAAATACAGCTATAAGTCTTTGTTTTTAATTTTACAGATCAGAATTATAACAATTTTTCACGATACTATCGTCCGGATTTCCCCAACATATAATCCGGACAATAGCCGTATCAAATAAAAACTTGTTTTTTCTCTATTAAGGGATATATTTGTAAAAAACGACATTACTATGACAATCCTGGAACAACTCAAAAAAGTAAACTGGCTACGAATAGTATTATTCTACGGAATTATACTGGTAGGTACTTATTTTGCGCGAAAACTTCCGAATGTTCTGAACCTGATTTTAACCCGTATTACCGACATTCCTTTTACTTTTAATTACAATCATGGGATCGTTACACTGGTAACGGCTTTGCTATTTTATAAATTTAGCGGCGTAAAGCAGGAAATCACTCTATTGGGAAACCATAAAATCAAAAGTCTGCTATTTCCATTTATATTATTATTATGCTATGCCGGATTTGGAATTAGTAATGGTAACGGTATCGACAAGCATATATGGGCGTTGGTATTTTGTTCGTTTGCGCTTGTTTACAACCTGATGGAAGAATATGCCTGGCGCGGTTACCTGATCGAAAGTTTGGGAAATACACATTATGTCTTAAAAAGTCTTATTTCGGGTATCGTTTGGGCGATATGGCATCTGTTAATTTTTAATAATTTTGACCAGTATGGCGGATTTTGGATTTTTCTGGCTTTCTGTATTGTTTTTGCTTTTATACTGACATTTGCTGTTATGCGTACCCAGTCGATACTCGTTGCTGCAACCATCCATGCATTTATCATTCAGACCAATATGGCCGCTGTGATCTGCTTTGTTACCTTTATGCTGTTGTTAATTACCTGGAACAAAACTTTTAAACGTAGGATTTAAAAAATGGACGATAACTAGAACTTCCACTCCACATATACCGGTTTGATCATCCATGGAAATTTAATCGTTGAAAAAGAAAAAGGAGCTCTATTAATCAGTATATCATAGGCTCTTTTTTCAACCTTTAACTCCCAACGTTCGCTTTTATCGGTTAGCATTCCATCTCGAATCAGCCAATTTCCGCGGAGACCGGCAATAGAACTCGAACCGATAGCCGGCCAATAATTGATCACAGTCTTAAGCAATCCATTCATAAGCTGCTCCTCCTGATCGGTTACTTCAATCGTTTGTGTTATAACGGTATCCGGAGCAATCCCACAAAGTATTTTATTAAAAGACAATTGATGATCATCTGCATTTTGACGGCCGGTTACCAGATAATTTAGATAAAGTACCGCTTTTTCGCGATTTTCCGCCGAGGTAAACGCCTTATTTTTGGTAAGCCCTAATCGATCTAAAAGCATCGGAAAATAGGCATTTATTAAAACCATTCCGGCATTATTTATAGGCAAAGTAGTTGTTGACATTGTATCTTAATTTTAGGGGTCAAAAGTTTTCAAAAGTAGCAGCAACCTTAGCCGTATTGTTGCGTAAAACCACCTGTTTTACCCTTTTAAAATAATTACTTATAGATCAATTACATGATCAAAATATTTACAGTTCAAAAACAGTACAAATGACGGTAAAAACGGAAAAGTCCCTTCTCTGTCTTAATGAGACAATCCAAATATAGTCTTTTACAATTACTAATCTATTAATTTTATAAATCTCCTTCAGTTGTTAATAGTAATCAATTAAAATATCATTCAATTTATGAAAAGACCTGAATTTGGGAGTATGCCCTTCAATAACCAAAGTACAATACCTACCAATACTGATTCGCAAGCAAATAAAAAAAACGAACAGGAAGCAGTAACAGCCAAACCGCTCTATACGGGACGTTATTTAATTAAACTAATTGACGGTCAGGATTGCCGTGTAGTACGAAAAGTTCTGGAATCAAAGTTAGGTTTTAAAGTAGCCTGCTCCGAAGACTTTAAAGATATTGCTATTACCGAATTCGGCATTGAAAATTCCGATGCATTAATTTATAGAGATTTAGGAATAGCATTAATTGACGGTGAAGAACAACAAATTAAAACAATACAGGCGGCTACAACAAATTTTATCATTGAACCGGAAAAGATTGTATACCTCCCTAGAGATTTCGAAGGAGTTCCTGATATATCAGCTACCTGGGGACTACGGGCAACAAAAGTGATCCATTCAAATTTAACGGGTAAAGGTGTCAAAGTCGCTGTTTTAGATACTGGTTTAGATTTACAACATCCGGATTTTGCCGGGCGTCAGATACATGCTGAGTCGTTTGTTCCGAATGAAGCGGTAGAGGATCTTCATGGCCATGGAACTCATTGTATCGGAACAGCCTGCGGAAAAACGGATATAAACCATAAGAGGTATGGTATTGCCAGCGATTCCGTTATTTATGCCGGTAAGGTTCTTAGCAATCAAGGTAGCGGCGCACAATCCTGGATTCTAAATGCCATCACCTGGGCAGTCAAAAAAGGCTGTAAAGTTATTTCCATGTCGCTGGGTTCAAAAGTATTTCCGGGTCAGAGCTACGATCTGGCCTATGAAAGAGTGGCTCAGTATGCATTGTCAAAAGGTTGCATTATTGTAGCAGCAGCCGGGAACGATAGTATACGCTCTCAAAATGTATTCGCTCCGGTTGGAAGTCCTGCCGACTGTCCTTCTATTCTGGCTGTAGCTGCAATTGATCCGGATTTTAATGTCGCCGACTTTTCCAATCGTTCCATAAATCCTACGGGGAAAATCGCTATTGCCGCACCGGGTGTTATGGTACTTTCTTCCTGGCCTATGCCAAAAAGGTATAATACAATCTCCGGTACCAGTATGGCGACCCCGCATGTAGCAGGAATTCTTGCCCTATTATGGGAAAAACATCCAAATGCCACACCTCAGCAAATTATAGAAAAATTGAAAGCTAAAGCAAAAAACATATCTTTACAAAGTATTGATGTTGGTGTTGGCCTTACCATCGCTCCCTAAAATACGTTCTCTTATGGATATAAATAGTATAATAACACTGTCTGACGATTCTATTGGTAATACACAAGAAATTGCCGATAAACTTCGGAATAATGGCTTCCAAATAGCTACTATTTTTGAATTTGGCGTCATTACCGGTGTAACAAGCGAAGAAAATCTTATAAAGATAAGTACCTGGCCGGAAGTAAAATCGATTACAAAGGAAAAACAGATTCATATTTTACCACCTGACGAAGATATTCAATAATAAAACCATTACGTTAGATTCATTAAATACTTTATATGCATACGCCTATTCGTCCTAATAACAGGTAAAACCCTATTATAGGACTACGGTTTGTTTATAATTGACTATCGAAAAAATATAATCTCAATGCCTGATAAAAACCAAAGGGAGTGCTCAATAGCACTCTCTTTTTTTGTTTATCCGATTACATTCTATAAAATCATCAAACACGAAACACATATAATCTGTATAAAAATGATCTGAATGTGCCCGTTTGTTTACTTTTACTTTTCAAGGTCTAAAAAATAAAAGTGGTAAAGGTCATTTCGAGTCCTTTACCACTTTTTGGAGGGAATAACCGTTTCAGTATTCCCGATAAAATCAATCAAAAAAAACAAACTTATTTTTCCATCCCCTAGTATTTTTTATTGTTTTCTAATTGATCATTCGACACCACCACCCAAAGCGCGATACAGGTCGGTTATAGCATTGTATTTTTCCAGATGGATCGTAATCGTTTCCAGATCATTTTGCAACTTGTTATTTTGCGCCGTAATCACTTCCAGGTAATTGGCCATCCCATTTGCATACAACTTCATCGCATCATTTGTTGCTTTATTTAGCGCAATTCCTTTTTCTTCCGCCAATAACAATCGTTGCGACGCTCCTTTCGATCTTGCCATTGCATCGGAAACTTCACCTACGGCCTGAAGAACCGTTTGCTTAAACTGAATCGCTGCTTTTTCCTGTTCGATCAGTGCGGTTTTATAGGTCGTTCGCAGCATTTTTTTCTGAAACAACGGTTGTGTAAGATTCGCCGCTATATTTTTGGTAAACGATCCCGGTAAGTCAAACCAATCTTTAAATTGCATCGCATTGGTACCTATTTGCGGTGTGAGACTCAAACTGGGATACATCGCTGCATTGGCAAGACCTGCTTTGGCATTACTGACCATCACGGCATATTCGGCTGCCTTTACATCCGGTCTCCGACTTAACAAAGCGGCCGGAACTCCGGTTGTTGTAAGATCTTCCGGAATGGCCTTTTTCAGACTTTCCGCTCTGGCAATACTATCCGGATAGGAACCGCATATGATACTCAGGGCATTTTCCTGTACGGCGATTTGCTGCATCGCTAATGGCAGTAGCATTTCGGCCGTTTTCTTTTGTGCTTCGGCTTGTTGTACGGCCAGAGAATTAATTTGTCCCGCTTCATACTGCAATCGCATAATCTGTAACGTACGATCGCTCAATTCTATATTCGATCTTGCGATCTTTATCTGTTCGTCCAGAGCTATCAAATTATAATAGGCCTGAGCCACCTGAACGATGATTCGGGTTTTTAAAGCCGATACGTTTTCCCGCTGCGCAAAATAATCGGCCCGGGTTGCGGCTTTCATCATCGCGGTTTTCCCCCAGATATCCATTTCCCAGTTAAGACGTAAACCGGACGTATAATCGTCGATATATGGCGTACTTACAAACTGTCCCATCAACGAGCCGTTCATACTATTTTTAGACTGCCAGGTACGGTTGGCACTTCCGCTTAACTCAAGTGTAGGCAACCATTCCAGTTTTGCTTGTTTAAAAGCCAGATCCAGTTGTTCAACGCTCTTTAAAGCAACCGCTATTTCATTGTTTTTTTGTAAGGCATTCCCGATCAGAGTGATCAATTGTTTATCCTTAAAAAATGTTCTCCACGGCAACTGAATCGTATCGGCGGTAAGTTGTAATTCCGTCCGGTATTTTTCAGGCAGGTCAAGTGCCGGCTGTTTGTATTTTTTTCCAACCACACAAGACGAAACCAGTAGTAGCATCAGAAATCCCGGAACCAGTTTTTTTATAATCAATGATTGTGTCATTTTTCTTTTTATTTAATTGTATCAAAACCCTGTTTTTGTCTAGAGAGTTTTTCCTGCAGATATTGAAACAGCATATATAATAACGGGATCACAAAAACACCCAAAGCCACTCCGCTTAACATTCCCATCGCCGCACTAGTACTAATGGAACGGTTTCCGGTAGCCGTACCACCGGTAGCCAACATTAGCGGTATCATCCCCACAATAAATGCCAACGATGTCATAATAATTGGCCGTAGTCGGGCTCGGGCTCCTTCAAAAGCCGACTCTTTAATGGACAATCCGCTTCTTCTGCGTTGTACAGCAAACTCCACGATAAGAATTGCATTTTTAGCCAGTAATCCGATAAGCATAATAAGTCCAACCTGTACATAAATATTATTATCCAGACCGATTGCTTTTATTCCCAAATAGGCGCCCAAAATACCGGTCGGGATCGATAACAACACCGCCAACGGTAACAGATAACTCTCATATTGTGCCGCCAGAAGGAAATAAACAAATAACAAACAAAGTCCCAAAATCATCATGGTTTGGTTACCGGCTTCATTTTCTTCCAAACTTAAACCGGTCCATTCGTAACTGTAATCCGAGGGCAGGTTATCGAGTACATGTTCCATACGGGTCATTAATTCTCCATTACTCACACCGGGCATGGCATTGACGTTAATCGTTACGGCATTGTAAAGATTATAGCGACTCACCGATTCCGGTCCGTAGACTTTTTCCAGGGTTACCATCGTTTTTACCGGTACCATTTGCCCCTGATTGTTGCGGACAAAAATCTCATTAAAAGCCTGTTCATCCATTCGGAATACACCGTCGGCTTTGATATTGACGCGGTAAAACTTTCCAAATCGGGAGAAATTAAGCGACTGATCTCCGGAAAAATACGACTGGATTACATTAAGCATACCGCTTACACTAACGCCCAGTTGTTTGGCTTTATCTTCGTCTACATTCAATTCCAACTGCGGATAATCTGCGCGAAACGTAGTATAGGCAAACTGAACTCCGGGAACCTGCATCAACTGCCCGATAAGCTCATCAGTCTTACTTTTTAAAGCCTCCGGTCCTCTGGCCATTCGATCCTGAAGTACAATTTCGGCACCACTTGTCATTCCATAACCATCTACCGGCGGCAATCGCATGGCCATTAGCGAACCTTCTTTTATATGACTCAGCTTTTCATTGATTATCCCCATTAATGCGTCGATATCCTTAACGGCTCCGCGTTGTTCGGTTGGTTTAAACTTTACAAAACCCACCCCGTAAGACGGTCCGGAACTATTACTTAATATATTAAATCCTGTAATGGCGGTATTGTCTTCTACGGCTTCCACCTTCGAAAGCAGCGTATCGATTTTTTTCATCACTTCAGTTGTAGGCCCGAGTGCCGTACCCGGTGGCATGGCAAGCGAATACATAAACATTCCGTCATCTTCCATCGGGACAAAACTTTTGGGCGTACTCGTAATGGACCAGGTTGCGACAACAAACAGTGCAATAATAGAACCCGCTGCCAACCATTTTCTTGCGGCCAAAAAGCTAATCGTTTTGATATAGCGTCCGGTTAGATTCGAAAATCCTGCATTAAAGGCGGTAAAAAAACGTTTTCCAAATCCGTCTTTTTTAGGTGCTTCTCCTCCTTCGTGTTGTTCCGCATGGGTATTTTTTAATAAAAGTGCACAAAGTGCCGGAGTCAATGTTAAAGCATTTACAGCCGAAATAATAATGGCTATCGCCAGCGTATAGGCGAACTGTTTATAGAAAATACCCGCCGATCCCTGCATAAATCCAATTGGAATAAATACAGCCGACATCACAAGTGTAATCGAAATAACGGCACCGGTGATTTCGCTCATTGCGCTATGTGTAGCCTCTCTTCCGGTCATGGAACTTCCTTCCATCTTACTATGGACCGCTTCTACAACAACAATGGCATCATCGACCACAATACCAATGGCCAATACCAACGCAAAAAGAGTCAGTACATTAATCGTAAAGCCAAAAATCAACAGGAAGAAAAAAGTACCTACAATCGCTACCGGAACCGCAATGGCCGGTATTAATGTGGAACGAAAATCCTGTAGAAAAAGAAACACAACCACAAAAACCAGTAAAAAAGCCTCTATTAAAGTCGATTTTACCTGACCTGTAGCAGCATCCAGTTTTTCTTTGGTACTAACCAGTTTGGCGTATTTAATACCCGGTGGAAACGATTTGGATAGTTTTTCCAATTCTTTATCAATTCCTATTTCGATGGCATTTGCGTTCGATCCTGTGGTTTGAATTATCGCAATCGTTACCGCATTTCGGCTGTTTGAGGTATTATTTCCGCCATAGGATATGGAACCGAATTCGACACGGGCTATATCTTTAAGACGTATCAGGTTTGTTCCGTTATTTTTAACAACGATATTGTCATAATCGTCCGGGACGTTTTTCTTTCCTTTATAACGCATCACATATTCCAGCACGGCATCGGATTCTTCTCCCAGTTTTCCGGGAGCCGATTCGAGACTTTGGTCGGCAATTGCAGCCGTTACATCGGCAGGTTCCAATCCGTATCCGGCCATTTTACGCGGATCCAGCCAAACCCGCATGGAATATTCCTTACTTCCGAATATCTGAGTTTGTCCCACTCCCGGAACCCTTTTCATTTGCGGAATCAGATTGATATTCGCATAGTTTTGTAAAAAGGTTTCGTCGTATTTTTCATTGTCTTCCGTATACAGGTTGAAAATCATGATCATACTATTCTGCTGTTTGGAAGTGGTCAATCCCATTCGTACTACCTCAGCAGGCAAAATCGGTGTCGCCTGTTGTACGCGATTTTGAACATTTACAGCCGCCTGATCGGGATTTGTCCCTTGTTTAAAGACAATCGAAATCGAAAAACTTCCGTCGTTACTGGCAGTCGATTTGATATACTGCATGTCTTCCACCCCATTGATTTGTTCTTCCAGCGGCGTTACTACCGAACGGATTACCGTTTGGCTGTTACCGCCCGGATAGGAACCGGAAACCGAAACGGTTGGTGGCGAAATATCCGGGAATCGCGTCACCGAAAGTCGCGTAAGTCCCATGACCCCTAATATGACGATAACAATGGAAATTACCGTGGCCAGTACCGGTCTGTCTATTATTTTTTGTAACATGATCTATTTTTTATTATCCGATTGGTGCGTCGTGTTGCTTGTTTTTATGATTTTAGGGATAACCGCCATCCCTTCTGTTAAGGCATCAATCCGGTTGATGGCAATTTTATCGCCCGTTTGCACTCCCGATTTTACCAAAAAGGAGTCTCTGGAATTACCCGAAACTTGAATGGGTAGCATCACAACCTTATTACTGTCGGCCAGTTTGAATACAAAAAACTTATCCTGTATATCTTTTACACTGGTACGGGGAATCTGTATCACGTTCTTTTTTGTATGATCAATAACTACACGTCCTGTTCCGCCGGAACGCAAGAGTTTATCCGGATTGACAAACAGGGCTTTCATAGGCATACTACCGGTTGTCCGGTCGATATTACCACTGGCGGTTTCCAGTTTTCCTTTGTGTTCGTAAGTCGATCCATCCGCCAATATCAGGCTAACGCTTTCCTTTGGATGTGTCTCTTTTTTATAGGTGATATAATCGGATTCACTCATCGAAAAGTAAACGCTAACGGTATTGATTTCTGACAAGGTGGTTAATGGTGTCGCATCTGCCGGTGTAACCAGATTTCCGATACGGTTTGGAATCCGGCCTATAAAACCGCTTACCGGCGCTTTGATCAGTGTAAAATCGGCATTAATTTTTGAGGAACCCAAAGTAGCTTTCGCCTGCGCCACCTCAGCTGTCGCGGCACTATATCGGGCCTGTGCTTCTTTAAGCTGTATATCCGAAACCACTTTCCCTTCAACCAACGGTTTTAGTTTTTCCAATTCAATTTTGGCTGACATCTGAGCCGCCATTGCCGCTTTAAGTCCGGCGTCGCTATTGGCAACCTGCTCCTGAAACACCTCGTCTTTTATTCGGAATAAACGCTGTCCTTTTTGTACATAATCGCCTTCTTTAACATAAACCGTTTCAAGATAACCGGTTACCTGTGCTTTTATATCAACGTTTACACTTCCTTCTATACTTCCGGGATAGGTATTGGTAATGTTCGCTTCTCCGTCCGTTAACTGGATAAAATCGGTTTCCAGCGGAGCCATTCCGGCCATACCATCCTGTTCGTCTCCTTTTCCACCACAGGATGCCATAAATAATAGCACTGAAAAAAGGGACACAATCTTTCCGGTTGGAAGCCATTTTGTTATTTGTTTTTTCATATTGTATCGAAATTATTTTGAGAATTTGACACAAAGAAAAACCGGTTCTAAAGAAGATTTTTTTTTATTTAAACGAAGCGGGAAAATTTGCCGGTGAACCGTTTTTAAAGGGAATTGAATCGAATGCCTATTTTTGAAAAAGGCAATTCAGCGGACTATAAGGATTATTTCGAGTTTGTATAGCCGGGCAGTTTGGACGCTATTCTTTTATTTTTGGATCCATTAGTAATCCATCCAGTTTTTAAATTGTGGCGCTTTTTCGCGACTGATAATTACTTCCCGATCCGGGTATTTTTTAAGGACAATTTTTAGTTTTCCGTTAAAATAGTTTTGTACCAGTGCTACCGAATCCATATTGATAATATACTGTCTGTTGGCTCTAAAAAAGTGCTTTGGATCCAACTGCTGCTCCAATTTTTCCAGAGGTTGTGTTACGATTTCAAAATCACCGTTAAAAAGATGGGCCTGCGTTGTATTCAGTTCCGAAAAAAAGAAGGCGACCTCACTCACCATTACTGTTTTATAACCATCACGGTAGGGCAACAGGAAACGGTTTCGGAATTCCTTTGGTTGTATTTGAGTGAGCAGATTTTCGATGATCGGATTTAACGTCTGTACTTCCTGAATAAGCAGTTCATAGCTATTTAAGGCGGTTTCCAATTCTTCTTTTTCAATCGGTTTTAACAGATAATCGATACTATTATATTTAAATGCCCTTACCGCATATTCATCGTAGGCCGTTGTAAAAATTACCGGACATTTAACTTCGATATGATTAAATATTTCGAAACTTAATCCGTCTGCCAGGCGTACATCCATCATGATAATATCCGGTTTTTCATGCAATGCCAACCAGGCTACCGATTCTTTTACACTGTCCAGAATCGCCAGAATTTCTGCATCGGGTCGTATATCCAGTAATAACCTTTTTAACCGATCTGCATTTGGTTTTTCATCTTCGATGATCACTATTTTTTTTATTTTCATGGTAGCAAGGGTACTTTAACGGTGAATACAAACGTATCTTCTTCCACAATCGGCTTTTTAGCGGATAACAAAGAATAACGACTCAGGATATTTGCAAGCCCTATACCGGCAGAATCGGCTTTGGAAACCAGCGGTAACAAGGTATTGGAAACCGTCAGGTACTCTGCGTCGGATTGTATCGTTATTTCCAGCGGTCGGTCTTTGGTTGTCCGATTGTGTTTCAACGCATTTTCGATCAGTAACTGCAACGTCAGCGGCGGAATTTGTAATCTTAGATGTTCCTGACTTACGATTATTTCAAAAGCGACACCTTGTCCCATTCTCTTTTCGATCAGGAACAGATAGGCATTCAGAAATTTTAATTCTTCTCCCAACGGGATGAGTTTTTTCCGGGAATTTACCAGTAAATAGCGGTATACTTTGGCCAGATTTTCGGCATATTCATATCCCAATTGCTGGTTTTCGAGAATAAGCTCCGAAAGTACGCTGAGGTTATTAAACACAAAATGAGGATCCAATTGTAATTTAAGTGCCTGTAGTTCGGCTTCGGCAGCAGCTTGTTTGTGTTCGGCGGCTTTAATTTTATGTGCAACCGCATCCATTGCCGTTATTTTCCAATTGGTAATCAAAAAATTACCCGTATTTATAGCACTGATCATTAATGCTGTCAATACCGTCGCGATGATCCATTGCCAATATCCTTTGACTTCACTTATGGTTGCTTCGACGTCGTTTTCTTCCAGGATGAATACGAAAATAAAATGGGTAATCAACGTCACCAACAATACGCCGATAATCTGCACAAAACTTTGTACAACCAGCCTTTTTATCGGATCGACTGTCCAGGGCATTTTTCGGTTAAACCAACGGTCGAGAAACAAACTAAGCTCCGAAATAACAGCACAGAAAATAATGGAGATTACAAATTCTTCTATAATGTCTGTAAGCGGTCTTTTAAAATAATCGGTCCAATACGACGAATACGGATCCATCATATAGGAAATCAAATACGAGCCTATAAAAGCAAATAGGATCAGTAACGCTCTTTTTCCTTTACTGGTGATCATGGTTCTGTCTGATTTGACACTTCGATTGCAAAGATAACAAATACGCCACCGTCTTGAATACATTATGACTATCGCCCATACATTACGCTCGTTTTTTGAGTGCAAGGTACATCTTGGCCTGTGCGGATTATACGCTTTATTTGTAAAACGTATAAAAAAGCCTTTGAAACGACAAAACGCTATTGGTGAAAAGGAAAACAGCTTCCGTTTGCCGCAGTGGACGGATCAACCTGATAAAAAAAAGTACTCAAAAAAAGTACTCGCTTTTTTATTTATCCGATTGCACATGCTATACAATCATCGAATACGGATGACAAAATGATCCGAATGCGCTGTCCTAATCGATTATATTTTTTGTTGTTTCCGGTAGTGTTTCGATCGTTATACCAATCTGCTCGAAAATGGTAGTATCGATCATCTGACACATTGCACTGAGTGCCAAATCATTGGCTTCCATTCCAAAAGGTTCTTCGATTTCATCGGCAATGGCTTCAAAAGCAACAAAGGTATAAGCTATAAATACAACGATAAATGGCGTAAACCAACCCAAACTATCCACCAAAGCAAAAGGCAGTAAAAAACAATATAAATATACCGTACGGTGTAATAATACCCGATAACTATACGGAATCGGTGTTGACTGAATTCGTTCGCATCCGCCCAGGATATCGGCCAATTTATCCAGATTTTCATCAAAGCGGCTTTGCTGAATGGAATCAATCCGGTTGGAATTTTTGGCCGCTTGTACCCACTCTCCCAAAAGATTCAAAATGATGGCCGGTTTATAATTTGCCTTTGCTACTAATTCCAGTTGCGTCGTATTCAATCGTTTTTCGAGGTCCGCATACGGATCCGTATGGCGTAACTGGTGTTTTAAGGCATACGTAAACGCACTCAACAATTGTACAAACTCATAAACCGAATTTTTATCGGCTTGCGTTCCGAGTGTTAACGCCTGACGTGTCAGCGCGCGTGTAACATTCAATAAAGCACCCCAAAGTTTTCGTCCTTCCCAGAAACGATCATAACTGGCACTATTCCGAAAACCCAGAAACAATGCCAATACAAAACCGAACAAGGTTAACGGAGCCGTATTGAGCGGTACTTTAAACGACAATATCGTTCCGTGGAAATAAACAACCGCTATCGACAAAAGCAACATTAACAACAAACGGGGTAATAATCCCGGTAATACCGAACCATGCCATACAAAAAGCATTCTAAACCAGTGTTCTCTTTTTCGTATAATCATATGATAAGCCCCGCGTTTTTGTCTTCCGGAAGCTTACAAATTTACAAAAACGGCCCGATCTTATATGTTTAATATCCGTAGAAATAGCGTTGAATGTGTTCGTTAAAACAAAATTTTATTTTTTTCACCCTAAAAGGATATTTTCTTACATTCGCAATTCAATCCTACTATAAATCAGTATGAAAAAATACATATTCTTTATCTTCTCGGCAATTCTTTTCATTACCTGTTCTCCCAAAAAAGAACCGATAAAAGTGATTACAGGAACAAATTACGAACTAAAAATTGCCAGCCCGCAAAAAGCCGTTTTAGTATTATTTCCGTGTTTTCCCTGCGATATTGCCAATACCAAAGCCGAGGCTGGTTTTTTGAAAGATATCGAAAAGCAAGGGATCACTACCCTACTTTTAAATTACAATCAAAGGCTTTTTTTAAGTGATTCTGAAAAAAAGGAATACGCAAAAACACTCAACACCATATTAGATCAGCATAATGTTGCTACAGACAATCTCTATATCGGTGGTTTTTCCGGTGGTGGAAATGTGGCTATGCTATTGTCCAGTTATCTGATAAAGAATAAAAATGCGATTCAACCCAAAGGTCTTATGGTAGTCGATTCTCCAATCGATCTGGAAGCCTTATACAACGATTCTCAAAAAGAGGTTGCCAAAAATGTAGATGCAGAAGCCGTCGCGGAAGGCCGCTATTTAATCGAATTGTTGGAAAGTACATTGGGAAAACCTGCTGATCATCTTGAAAACTATAAAAATGCCTCACCTTACCTGGTTTCTTGTAAAGCAACCAATACTATCGCTTATTTAAAAGATATTAAAACCCGTTTTTATTCCGAACCGGATCTGGAGTGGCAAAAGAAGCAAAAAAACAGAACCTACGAAGATTTAAACGCCTACAAACTGGAAAAGGCATCTAAAACCTTACGAGAATTGGGTAGTACGCAAACCGAGTATATCGCTACTCAAAACCGTGGATACAGAGCCAATGGCGACCGCCATCCCCATTCCTGGAATATCGTGGAACAAGGCGGTTTGGTAAAATGGATGACTGAGTAATTAAAAACCCCTTTATCAGTGTGACACACTGATAAAGGGGTTTTTACTATTAATTCCAGATGTTATCCCGAAAATTTCTTTCTATAAAAATTATTCGCTCCGTTACTTTCTAAAAATCAGATCGAAAGTAATACCAAGGAATGCCATTGCTATCCCAAAAGTTAATAAACCCAGCATATAGGAGAAGAATGCTTTTACATAATTTAGCGGTTTCGTTTTATCGAAAAACTGACCGATTCCCCAAACCGTATACAATACGATGACAAGAGTAAAAGGTTTCATCATCGGAATCTTTGTCAACCCTTCGATTAGTGCGCCCAATGTTAGCATCAACATTCCCATTCCAATTAAAAAACATAACAGGATTACGATTTCAAATACATTGTAATTGTATTTTCGGAAGAACAATCTAAGCCATCCCGCTATAAAAATTCCCATAATAATATTGGCATAGCCGTAATGATTTTGTATCCACTGAGACATTACCGTAATCGACGATGCTTTTACCTCTTGATAGTTGATATAGCCATCTTCGATATGAAAAAAGTGACTTACCAAAGTATAGATCACGGAACTTATCACAATAAATATAATCGGCTTTACCAGTCGGCTACGGTTTTCCGACAGGTATTCGCGTATATTTTTCCCGGGTTGTAAAAGCAACTCCCGCATCGTATATAAAATACCCCGTTCAAAATGCAGAACATGCTCAATTTCATGTACGATATAATGTGCATTAATTCGTTTAAGTTGTGCCGGCTGACCGCAATTGGAGCAATATTTACCGGTTATAGCTGTGGTACAGTTTTTACAGTTATCCATTTTTTAGTTTCTAATTACATCTCAAAAATATTATTTAAAGCGTATACTCACTAAAAAATAGTGCGGAATTTTAAAATGTGTTCCTAAATTTTCGGGTTTTATGTCCGATTGCACTACTTCGCAGTACGACCCGGAACCATCTTTATGCATTGTAGGCGTTATAATCGCAAAAATAGGGATATCCGTTTCGGAAGCTATATTGATTTCCAGAAATTCTTTGGAGCCAAAAAAATCTTTTAGTGCATATAATTCGGAATCGTTATTCAGCTTAAAATAGCTCTTTTTACTACCAAAACCAGATCCCTTGATATACGTTTTCAGTTTTCCGTCGGTCATACTAAAGAAAAATTTCAGCGACAAACTTTCCAAACTGATCTTAAAATAATCCGACTCACTTCCATCAAACAACGTGACTTTAGGTGACGGTTTTCCGTTTTTAAACTCCTGTATGTTAATTTCATAATACTTGCCTTTCAGTGCCTCTCCTACAAAATTCAATCGTTCAATATAGATATTTTGAAAATCGATCAGTTCCTGAATTTCTTTATTTTCGCTTTCATAGTTATTGCTAACTTTTACGATTTGTTGTGCCCAGGTTGCGTTAGCAAGGAATACCAGTAGTAGTAGAATACGGTTCAATTTTAATTTGTTTTTGGGTTACTTATTTGCATGCGCCAAAATAAACTAAAATTTCATTATTCTGAGAAAAAAATAGCATTCGTAACGGAATACGGAAATAGCAAAAAAACATCTTGATAACCAATTCTTTTTCGCTTAACTTTCTACAAAAATAAAATGTGATGACAACCATACTAATTGCAGGAATCGGTGGTGTTGGCGGCTATTTCGGCGGACTACTGGCGAAAGCATTTCAAAACGATACTACTTTAGCCGTACAATTTCTGGCTCGGGGCAAAAACCTCGATGTGATTCGCGCCAATGGTCTTACGATTGTAAAAGGTTCGGATAGTAGTACCGTTTTTCCGCAAAAAGCGAGTGATACACCTTCCGAACTCGACAAAGCCGACTACATCATTCTGTGTACCAAAACCTACGATCTGGAATCGACATTAGTACAATTACAAGACTGTATCACCGAAAAAACCGTCATCCTTCCGTTGCTTAACGGACTGGACAGTACGCCAAAAATCAAGCGCCATTATCCCAATGTAATGGTGTTGGAAGGCTGCGTGTACTTGGTTTCCCGTTTGTCGGCTCCCGGAATCGTAACCAATAGCGGAAACATCGAAAGTTTGTTTTTTGGTTCCGATTCAGTATCGGACGAGCGTCTTTTACGACTGGAAACGCTTTTAAAACAAGCCGGAATTCAGGCTACCCATACTCCCGATATCGCATCGGTAGTTTGGAAAAAATTTATATTCGTATCGGCCATAGCTACAGCTACTTCTTTTTATGATCAGTCGATTGGTGAAATCCTTGAAAATCCGGATAAACGCAATACGTTACAACAACTGCTAACAGAAGTTTACACATTAGCCAAAGCCAAACAAATTCTATTGCCGGAAGATAGTGTTGCTACTACTTTAGCCAATATAGAAACGCTTCCGTTTGCCGCAACCTCATCGTTACATAGCGATTTTAAAAACGAAAAAAAGCAAACCGAATTGGATGCTTTAACCGGCTATGTTGTTTCCGAAGGGCTTACTTATGGTGTTGCAACACCGGTTTACAAAAAATTATATACGGCTTTAAAAGCCAAAAAGAAACCGGCCTTATAATGCTAAGACCGGTTTTTATATTGATCAAAAGTTGAATTAAACGGAAACAGAAACCGGTTGCAAAGCGGTCAATTCGGCTACAATCGCATTAAACGTTTTCTCACCTGTAGCGTTATCGATCAGATATTCTGACGCGGTAGTGATTAGCGAATCAATATTCCCCGGATCGATATTATCCATATGCGTTTGCCCCTGAATAATAGGCGGTTCCAATCGGTAATACGTAAGCCCCGAAGCGGTTAACGCCTGTAATTGTTGTCCCGACACCAACTGTACCGATTCCGTAATAATATTCACAACGGCACCACGTCCATTGTCGTTCCCGGACAGATCCTCCAGATCACTGGTAACCCACGGCATATACCCCCAGTTCCCATTATCCGGATCCGGATCACCCTGATCAACAGTCACTAGTCCGGCGCCACAAGCATATGTTCCCGTTCCCAGGGATATCAGTACAATATCACTCAGGCTTGTTGCCAATCCGGTACGGAATGCTTCCGTTACGGCCCATATGGCCGGGTTATTCGACATTACACCTCCATCGAGTACCCAACGTCCCTGTGCATTCGAATTCGAATTCTGTCCACCGCCCACATTACCTACCGGAAAATAGGTTGGTGCCGCACTCGTTGCACGAGCTGCTTCCCATACCCTATAATCGTCGACCGCAGCATTGGTCGCATCCATCCAATTAAATAAATATGGTCCGTAATCCTGTCCCAATACCGGATTCTGTATTATATTACCACTGCTATTAATCGTATAACTGGTTGTAAACACGTGTTTGGTACGTCCATTAAGTGCCTTCATATTGGCTTGCGCCGCACTTAAGGTACCCATTCCGAATTGTTGCTGTAAATACGGTTCGATACCGTTACCATTACCATCGTCGCCGTAATATTGCGCATAACAGTCTGGTATTAATGACTCTTGTGGTACAAAAATTTTACTTCCGTCGTTCTGATAAATATTCAAAACTTCTTGTGCCGTAAATGGTTTATTCCCGTTAATTGGCGATGTTAGTCCTGTAGCGATAATACCTCCGGTTGAGGTTCCGCCGATCATATCAAAAAGTTCGTAGCAGCTTTTATTCAATCTGCTTTCCAGTTCATTAAGAAAATAGGCCGGTATAATTCCTTTTATTCCACCGCCATCTACTGTTAAAATAACTACTTTACCCATAACTTTAGTTTTTAGTATTGATTTGGTTTCTTCTTTTTTTAAAACTAATTTCTAAAATTAACCGATAGCTATCAGTCTCGTAAACGTATAATCACCTGTTTTCACGTTTGAAGCAGAACCTGTAAAAACGGGATTTCATATCGGAAAAATCAATCCGAATGACTAAAATTGAATTGTTTTAGCGACTGTTAAACCGAAATACCCTAATTTCGCAGCACTAAAATCAATAACTGTGGGCAACGACACCCAAAATAGAATCACCTACTTTAACGATAGTATTCTGGACGCTATTTCGCTACCGGAACGCTTTACCTTTCCGTTTTATTATGAACCGCATCCACTGACACAGATTGCTGCTTCGGAACTACAGGAATACCTGGAAAGTCAGACGGATATGGAACATAATTTCGGACTTATCGAAAATCAGGAAGGAATCGTTATCGGGAAAATGTTTGGTGTACTCGTTGTTCGGGATGCTAACGGAAAAATAGGCTATTTAGCTGCATTTTCCGGTAAACTGGCCGGCACGAATCAACATCCGCGCTTTGTACCACCCGTTTTTGACATGTTGCTTGAAAACAGCTTTTTTCTAAAAGAAGAAACCATTTTAAACAGCATTAATAGTGCCATTGAAACGATAAATGCCGATCCGCAATACCATCGTTTTACAACCGAACTGAAACAATTTACAAATCAATCGCAGGAAGAAATTGCCGCTTTTAAAAAACAGCTAAAAGCGAATAAAGAAGAACGTAAAAAAAGCCGTGAAGCGCAAAAAAACAACCTGACAGAATCGGAATATGCCGTTTTTGAGGCCGATTTGATCAAACAAAGTTTACGGGACAAATGGGAATTACAGGTGCTCACCAACAAGTGGAAAGAACGCTTGGATGAAACCCGATTACAGTTAGCCCGATTTGAAGACCAGATAGAAGCGTTAAAAAAAGAACGCAAAGAAAAATCGGCCGCTTTACAGCAACAACTTTTCGAGCAATACTCTTTTTTAAATAAAGTCGGAAAAACCCGAAGTCTGCAATCCATTTTTAGTGAAACCGTTTTTGGTAAACCACCCGCAGCGGCTGGAGAATGCGCCACTCCGAAATTATTACAATATGCTTTTGCGAATGGTTATGAACCTTTGGCCATGGCCGAATTCTGGTGGGGTGCATCCCCAAAATCGGAAATCCGGAAACACCGGCAGTTCTATCCGGCCTGTACCGGTAAATGCCAACCCATATTAAAACATATGCTGGAAGGCATTTCAATGGATGATAATCCGCTATTACAAAACCACGGGGAAAATACCACTCTGAAAATTATATACGAAGACGACAGCCTGATTGTAGTAGACAAACCGGCCGAATTACTATCGGTTCCGGGCATACAAATCCAGGATTCGGTTTATACCCGACTCAAAACAACCTGGGGCAACATCGAACCGTTGATCATTCATCGTTTGGATATGGCCACCTCGGGACTTCTGGTTGTTGCCAAAACAAAAGAAGCCCACAAACACATTCAGCGTCAGTTTTTAAAACGTACGGTTATAAAACGCTATACCGCCCTTTTATCGGGATTGATCAAACAAGAAGAAGGTGAAATCCGACTTCCGTTACGAGGTGATCTGGATAACAGACCGCGGCAATTGGTTTGTGATACGCATGGCAAAAAAGCCGTTACCGTTTGGAAAGTTGTAGGCCGACAAACGACGACAACCCGAATTCATTTCTGGCCGCTTACCGGAAGGACGCATCAATTACGAATGCATGCCGCCCATGAACAAGGTTTAAATGCACCGATTGTAGGAGACGATTTATACGGAACCGGTGCCGACCGTTTGCATCTTCATGCGGCTTATCTGGAATTTGTACATCCAATAACCCGGGAAACACTACGCTTTGAAGTAGGTGAATCGTTTTAAAGCTATTCTTTTCGAACTACCGGAATACACAACGTAAGCATGCATTTTTGCTGTGGATGTTCCTTGTAATTGTTTCGAATGATTTCAAATGGTAATTGCTCCGCCGGGCGATATCCGTTTTCATTCATCCAGATATATAGCGATGACCAGGCTTTTTCAAGATCCGCAAGGTCAATTTCAAAATTAGCGGTAATACATTTTCCGGGTGACAGGTTTTTGAAAAAAATCCCCGGTTCGGTACGGATTTCCCGATCGACCACTACTCCAATTTCCATACGGACTTTTTCCGGAGCCGTAATTTTAAAACTATCGTGATAAATCCGGATCGCCGCTATCTTTTCAGGGTTTGTCAGTTTATTTTCCAATGCAAATTCAATCACTTTGGTAAAAGTCGCATCCAGATTTTCTACACCGATATGATTTTGGTAAATCATTGGAAACGGCGTCATTTCCTGTACCGTTATTACTGCATTCATTTTTATCCAGTTTTTAAGATTTTCGATACGCCAAATATAGGCTTCAAATCCCTGAAAAATTTGTCCATTCCTGCTATTTTTAATTTTGTCGTACCGACTACTACGCTGTTTTCGGAATGCTGTCGGGCTAATTGAATAGCGTTTTTTAAATGCCTTCGTCAGCGCTGCATTATCCGAAAAGCCGTATTGAAAAGCCAGGGTACCTATCGTTTCCTTCGTATCCCTGATTAATAAAGCAGCGATCTTTTCGATCCGTTTTCTATTGTAAAACGCCAACAAGCTTTCACCCGTATACGCTTTAAACAACCGCTGAAAATGATAAGGCGAATAATTTGCCACGGTAGCGATTTTTTCTACCGACAACGGTTCCTCCAGATGTTGCTCAATAAAATCCAGAGCTTTTTCCAACTGTTTTAAAAGTAAATCAGACATACGATACTAGTGCTACAATTCGGTCGAAGGTAGTCAAATTGAATTAAAAAACGCTACCGGTTTGGCGGTAGCGTATAGCAGTTACAAAATTTTAAAAGTATTAGTGCAGTTTATAGGCTACACCTACTCCAATAGCAGACACGGTAAAGTTATCGGATATACCACGGTAAAAGGCGAACAGATCGAAATTATCTTTGTTCCATCCCACTTTACCCTGATAATACAAACCACCGTCAGCGTTATTCAGACCAATTCCATAACCGATATCTGCGGTATAGAAAATATTGTGATCAAATTTTCCACGACCCGAAGCCGCCACAGGAATATAGCCGAAATCGTCGTAGGTAAAATCCATACCCGCCACCGTTACCGTTTTACCAAAAAAACGGGAATACCCGGTTGCGATCCCCAGATCCAGAAAGTCTTTTACTTTATAAAAGTAAACGGCACCATCTATTCCTAAATTAAATGACGAAACATCAGCAGCATCGCCAATCGGAAAACCAGCGTGTACGCCAACTCTGATATCCTGTGCACTCAAACTTTGAGAGAACCCGGCCACAACAGCAACCAGGAACAAGCTTTTCAATTTTGAAATCATATTTAATGCGTTTAGTGTTATCTATTAAAAATAACCATTTAAAACCGCTGTATTCTACTTAAAATCACTATTTTATTGACAAAATAAAGTGCTGATTTTTCGGCTTCAAAAAACGCAAAATGCCCTATTTTACAAGGGTTTCTTTTATTTCGTCCAAAAAGTTATAAACCGGAAAAGCATCACCCTGATTGGTAAGCACCATGATTGTTGTATTATTTTTTAAATCCCGCCAGAATAAACTTCTAAAACCAGCCAATCCACCGGTATGCATGGCAATTTTACCGTTTTCCTTATTTTCTACAAACCAGCCCAATCCATAAGGACCCGATTTTCCATCCGGGAAAACCGGTAAACGGTACATTTCTTCCGTATTTTGCTTATCAAGCAATAGGCCGGTACGCAATGCCTTATCCAATTTATATAAATCACCGGTTGTCGCATAAATACCGCCATCTCCGGTTGTAGATTGTGTATAATCATCTTTTTCTTTGTCCTTGTTATACCCAATGGCTTTAGCGGGGATATCCGGTTTTGTTTCGTCGTATACCACCGTATGTTGCATTTTTAAAGGGTGGATTATCTTTTCCTCTAAAAACTGTTTTACCGATGTTCCAGACACCTTTTCGATGATCAATACTAAAAGGATATAACCGGTATTACTATATTGATACTTTGTACCGGGTACAAATTGTAGTTTTTGATTTTGTAACCAATGCATGACGTCTTTATTCGTTAGCCCTTTGTTTTCGGTTAAGACATTTTCATAATCGCATACCCCTGAAGTATGCGTCAGCAATTGTCGGATCGTAATTTCTTTTAGATAATCCGGCAGGTCATTTATATAACGATTTACACGATCCTCGTACGACAATAGCTTCTTTTGTTCCAACAACATGATACCAATGGCCGTAATAGGTTTGGCCAGTGAAGCGATATAAAACGGCGTTTCCTTTTCTAACGGCCGCTGACTTTTAAAATCGGCATAGCCCAAAACCGTATCACAAACAATACTGTCGTTTTTTACAATCAAAACAGCACCATTCAGTTTCCCTTCTTTATAGTAATTCTGTACCACTTCTCTTGTCGTTTTTCGATCAATTTTACTGCAACTACAGAAAAAAATGCTACTCAAAAGAAGTAAAACGGCTATTTTTTTTATCATTGGATGGTTTATTATTTACTTCAGACAATGGAATCGTTTTGTAACATAGTGATCCTGATTCCTGTTTATTTTAAAAAACTAAAATACAAAAAAGGGCTCTATGTTTCCATAAAGCCCTGTTTACCCTAAAAATATTTAATTCCTTTTTATAATTCCAAAATCGGCTTTTCCAGATCATGATACAATAATAGCTTCCACTTTTCCGTGCGAGCCTGTTGCTCCCATTTTTGACGTAACGCCATAGCTTTTTTTCCGTCATAATCGGTTTTATAGGCGATATGGTATTTCAGATAGGATTCCTGCGGCAGATTGTCACCGCCATAAAATGCAATCTCATCCTGATCCCGGAACCAAAACACCTGATGAAACGGCGAATGCCCACCGGTAACTTCAAAGGTAATATGCGCTCCGATAGTACCTTTATCGGACTCCATATACGCCACATTGGGCAGTTCTTGTAAGGCCTTTAGTGTTCGCAAATTAAACGACGGATTGTCCGGTTGCGATAGCGCATAGTCCATTTCTCTTCGCTGCAAAAACAAGGTTGCCTTCGGAAAATAGGTTTCAAAATGATCATTAGTAAAAAAGCCCAATCCATCGGTGTGATCTTTGTGCAAATGACTTAACAAAACCTTTGTGATTTGTTCCGGTTCGTAGCCAGCGTCTTGCAATAACGAAACCAGAATTGGTTTTCCGTTGCGTTCAAAACCGAGTCCGGCGTCAACCAAAACCAGATCGTCCGGAAGTTGGATCAGAAAAGGACTTATTGCCATTTTTAACGCGCCCGGTTCGCCAACCGGAGCACTATCGACCAAGGTAAATTCTTTTGTTTTACTAGCCCAGAATATGCCTTCGCTAAGGGGTATGATTTTCATAATTAGAATTGTTCTTTGCTATACACTTCTTCTTTTATAATGCTATTGGTTTTCATTCGTTTCCAATACAGGTAGAATACCAGTATTGCTACAATACCAATGGCACCCTGAAAAACCACGGTTAAACGCACCCCGATCGATTCGGCTACAACACCAGCCAGAAGACTTCCCACCGGAATTAATCCCTGATAGCCCATGATAAAATAACTGATCGAACGCGAACGCATACTCGGATGTGCATGGGTTTGGATATAGGTATTGATAGCCGATGTTTGTGCCATCATTCCGATACCGGCTACAACCAATAGGATAACCGAAACGGCGATGAGGTTGGAACCCGCCAGTAACATCACGCTACTTCCAAGCATAAAACCGGCTATTATAATGATTTTAATAATATGATCGTATTTTTTCAGATTCGCCAGATAAACGGCACTGATCACCGCACCAAGACCAATCGCACTTTCGAACAAGCTAAAAGTGCTCGCGGTTCCGCTAAAAATATCTTTGGCAAAAATAGGCATCAGCGTATTAAACGGAATCACAATCAAACTGTTCATTGAAAGCAATAAAATCAAACTGATCAGCTCTTTTTCATGTACCAGATAATGAAATCCTTCTTTTAACTCGTACCACACATTATGGACCGGTTCGGTATTTTCTGAAATTCGGATATCCATTCGATACAAACAATACAAAACCGGGATATAGCTTAAAAAATTCCCGATAAAACAGAAATCCTCGCCCAGAGTTCCCAACACCAATCCTGCCAAAGCCGGACCGATGATCCGAGCCAGATTGGTCATGGTCGAATTTAACGCAATGGCATTGGGCAGGTCTTCTTTATTACCCACCATATCCATCATGAGCGTTTGCCGACAAATTACATCAAACGAATTGATGATACCCTGAAGCAAACTTAAACCTATCAGCGCCGGAATACTATAATATTTAAAATAGATCATTATGGCCAACGTACCCGCTTGTAGCATCGAAATTACCTGGCTTTTCATCATAATTTTAAAGCGATTGTGCTTTTCGATATAACTACCGGCAAAAGGCGATAGCACCAAAGAAGGAATCAGATTGGCAAAAGTGACCAACCCTAATAAAAAAGCCGATCCCGTAAGTCGGTAAACCAACCAGCTTACAGCCGTTTTTTGCATCCAGGTTCCCATTAAAGAAATAGATTGTCCATAAAAGAAAAGCTGGAAATTTCTATACTTAAGTGACCGGAACATATTCATTTTTACATCATTTTACACTACAAAGTTCCCCATAATTTATAAATTTGTAAAACGTTATTTTTCTATATCATCAATCGACAAAACCGATTTACAAATGGAACTACGTCAACTCAAATATTTTATAAAGGCCAAGGAGTTACTCAACTTTACCGCTGCCGCCGAAGCGCTTAATATTAGTCAGAGTACGTTGTCGCAACAGATCAAACAACTGGAAATTGAACTCGACACGCCGTTGTTTAACCGGATTGGTAAACGGATTACCCTTACGGAAGCCGGAGCTCTTTTTTACAGTTATGCGCAGCAAACCGTTAACAAAGCGAATAGCGGACTGACTTTATTAAAAGACCTTGGCGAACTCAAAACCGGCGCTCTTTCCATTGGTGTAACCTATGGATTGCGGCACCTGCTTACACCGGCATTAATTGCTTTTCTGACCGATTATCCCGGTATTACCGTAAAAGTGTACTTTGGTACGTCGGAAGAATTACATGACAAACTGATTGGTTTGCATTTGGATCTGGTTCTGGCTTTTGAAGAAATTGTAGCCGATGAAAACCTGACGTATACGCTATTATTCGAATCTCCATTGTGTTTGGTTGCCGCATTAAACAGTCCGTTGGCGGATAAAAAAGAAATCGATTTGGCTGAAATACGTCAGTTGCCCATTGTATTACCGGCTGCCGGTTACAGTACGCGTAAGTTTGTGGGCGATATCTTTGCTAAACACAATATTCATCCGAAAATATCGGCTGAAATCAATGATATCCCGACTTTGCTCGATCTGGTAAAATCCGGAAAATGGTATACGATCCTGGCCAAAACCACCGTTGCGATCGACAAAGAACTGGCTATAATTCCGATCAACAAAATCAATATGACCCGACGAGCGATGATCATCACACATCAGGATGCCTATCAGAAAAAAGCCGCCCGTTATTTTCTGGAACGACTCACAGCACCGCTTTCTAATTTCGGTGTATAACGAAAAAACCTGTCAGGAATTGTCTCACCCGACAGGTCTTTCTATTTCGGGCAAATTATTGCTAACGGCCCAATTCTTTTCTCTTTTCTCTTTTCTCTTTTCTCTTTTCTCTTTTCTCTTTTCTCTTTTCTCTTTTCTCTTTTCTCTTTTCTCTTTTCTCTTTTCTCTTTTCTACTCGTCTCCGCTATTCATTGTTTTCATCAGCAAGGTATAGGCATTTTGGATGACCAGTTTGGAACCCGAATTGATTTTATCCGATACAATTTGTTGTAATCCATCCTGTGCAATTCCCGCTACAACCGGTATCATTGCAAAACGATTTTCCGGTTGTGCTTCAAAAACGTATTTTTTTCCTTTCCAATCCACCACACTGGCTTCCGGAACGGTAAGTGCTTTTGTATAGCGCACCTGAATGGTACCGTTTACAAAAAGTCCCGGAAATAAAGCCGGTTGGTAGGATTCCAGTTTACAAATCACCTCAGCAGCACGATCCTCATTTAGAGAATGGTTAATATAAGCAATTGTTGCACGGTACTTCCGATCTGATTGATCATTCGTGTAGACTTCCAGTTTTTGCCCGGCTTGCAGATAGGCAATATCTTTATCAAAAGCAGTAAAAGACAGTACGACATCCTGCATATCGACCAATTCAAATAACATTTCTGTCGGTCCGACATATTTTCCGATATTGATATTTACTTTCGACACCAGTCCGTTTACCGGCGATACAATTGCAATGGACTTACTGATGGTAGCGGTAGACAATCGTCCGATATTGATTCCGAGTAACGAAAGTTTTTGCCCCAATGAAGTCATCGCAATCCGCAGGGTTTCGCGTTCGCTTGTGATTTGTTCCAATAGTTTGTCGCTACTGGCTTTTTTAGCATTCAATTCTTTCTGACGATTGTATTCCATTACGGCCAGATTGTATTTTTCTTTAGCCGTAAGATAATCCTGTTGCAACTGGATATATTGCATGTCTTCGATTTGCGCCAGTACTTGTCCTTTTTTGACGTGCATACCCGGCATTACGTTTGTTTTACGGATATAACCACCCAACGGAAACGTTACATCCACGCGACTTTGTGGTGGTACAATTACGGTTCCCTGTAAGGACAGAACGCCACTAAGTTCTTTTTCTGAAGGTTGTCCTACCGTTATTCCTGCATTTTGAACCTGTGCAGCACTCAGATTTACAATACCCGGTGAAGATGCTATCGAATCTTTTGGCATTTTGCTTTCCTTTTTACCACAGGAAATCAATGTCAAAAATACGAATGCGACTATGGAGATGCTATATTTTTTCATCGTCTAAAGGTTATTTAAAGATTGTACCCGAATCACAGCTTTATTATAATTATTAACCGTATCCAGGTATTCGTTTTTTATGGTGATGGCCTGATTAACTACCATTACCCATTGCAGGTAATCGATGTCCCCGTTATTTAACTGACTGTTTGCCGCATCGATGATCGTTTTGGCGTTTTCCAGTCCTTGTGATTCATAATACTGTAAACTTTCCCGGAATTTTTCCAGTTCTTTTGCAGCATTTAATTGTTGTGCCGAAAGTTCCGTTTTTATGGCTTCCGCCTGCGTTTTATAATAGTCCCATTCGGCTTTGGCGGCTTTACTACGCGCCGACTGACTTCCGAAAAACAACGGCAGACTTATCCCGGCATTTATATAACTAAACCGTTGTCCGCTGTCGTAATAAACTTCCTGTCCCGACGCATTGGTCTGAAAACCGGTAATACTAAGATTGTTATAGCCCACCGTAATATCCGGTAGCATTCTGGCACGTTCGGTTTTCCAACGCCAACGGGCACTTTCGGCTTCGTGTTGTGATAATTTTACCACGGGAAGATTTTCGGCAGCTGGTTTTTCAAGCGTTCCTTTTTCATCCATTTTGATGGGCGAATTTTCCGGAACATAGCTAATGCTATCTTGTAAAACCGTATTAAACGATCGTTGTGCAATCGCAATATCCTGAGTGATCATATTGAATTGATTCGTGTAAAACTGTCGTGCCGACTGCGAAGCACTTTTCTCCAATATATTCGTTTCGCCGACTTTAAACCGCAGCTTCGACTTCTCTTCCATCAAACGGTAAATACTATCTGCATAATGCAATAACGCTTTTTTATGCTGTAGCCAGATTAACTCATAATACCATTGGCGCACCTGCGCTTTTAGTTCCTGCTCCGTAAGTTGTGTTTGTGCCTGAGCCGCCCGAAACCCTTCGGTGAATGCTTTCTTTTGCCGGGAATATACCGTTGGAAAATTAAACGTCTGACTTATCCCAAAACGGGTATCTTTAAACTGACTGTTAAACTGTCCGTAATCGGCATCTACATTGGTTTTCGGGATATCATAAGCCGACTGACGTAACCATTCTTTCGATTGTTCGTTATGTCGCGCTGCCCGGATTCGTTTGTTGTTTTTGATCGCAATGGCAATCGATCCGTCCAGCGAAACCGGAACCGTTTCCTGTGCCCATAATCCTCCGGAAATCAAAAATCCGAACAAGAGTATCAGCAGGTTGCTGTTTTTATTTTTTTTCATTTTCTTTTGAAATTGTTTCGTGTGATACGTCATTAAATAAATGGCTGGTAATACAAATAAGGTTAACAAAGTGGCGGTTAGCAATCCACCGATAACCACTGTAGCCAGTGGACGTTGCACTTCGGCACCGGCACCATTACTCAGTGCCATGGGTAGAAATCCTAAAGAAGCCACAGCCGCTGTCATCAACACCGGACGCAATCTGTTTTTGGTACCGGTAATGATCAATTGTAACGGATCGGTAATTTCGCCCTGTTTTCGGATCCGGTTGAATTCCGATATCAGTACGATTCCATTCAGAACCGCAACACCGAAAAGCGCGATAAATCCAACTCCGGCCGAAATACTAAACGGCATATCGCGTAAGATCAGTGCAAATACGCCACCGATAGCCGATAGTGGTATCGCTGTAAAAATGATGATTCCTTCCTTAAACGATCGGAAAGCAAAATACAATAGCCCGAAGATTAACAGTAATGCCACCGGAACCGCTACCCCTAGTCGACTTTTGGCTTGTTGCAGATTTTCAAAAGTACCGCCATAGGTCACATAATACCCGGGATCGAATTTAATTTGGGTGCTTACCTTTTGTTGCAGTTCGTTTACAATACTCTGCACATCGCGACCACGCACATTAAACCCAACAATAATCCGGCGTTTGGCATCTTCCCGCTGAATCTGGTTTGGTCCTTCCACTTCCTGAACCGACGCCACCTGATATAACGGAATCTGCGCTCCAGAAGCCGTTGCCACCAATAAATTCCGAACGTCGTTAATGTCTTTCCGTCCGGCGGCATCGACCCGTACGACCAGATCAAAACGCTTTTCTCCTTCATAAATATTCCCGGCCACGGCACCGGCAAATGCAGCATTCACCGTACGGTTAATATCCTGAACATACAGTCCGTATTTTGCCATTTCGGCCCAGTTATAATCGATCACAATTTGTGGCATACCGGTTACTTTTTCGACATATAAATCGGCTGTACCTTTTACGCTACGGCTAATCGCTCCCAATTGATCGGCATATTGTGCCAGTTTATCAAGGTCCTCTCCATAGATTTTACAAACGACATCCTGTTTGGCTCCGGTCATCAATTCATTAAAGCGCATTTGCACCGGAAACTGGAAACCCGTTGTTACCCCTGGTGCGACTTCCTGAACCGTAGCCGCCATTTTTTCGGCCAATTCGGAAAATGAGGAAGCACTCGTCCACTCTGATTTATTTTTGAGTACAATGATCATATCTCCTCCTTCAATCGGCATCGGATCTGTTGGTATTTCGGCACTACCAATTCGGGATACTACCCGGTTTACTTCGGGATACTGTTCCTTTAGTGCGACGGATATTTTTTGTATGGTTTCGGTAGTTGTGGTCAGATTCGTTCCGAGTAACAATCGGGTTTCGACAGCAAAATCGCCTTCTTCCAATTGCGGGATAAATTCTCCTCCCATTCGGGTGAATAACAATACTGCCAACGAAAACAACACGATGGCAACCGCTATGATTCCTTTTCGGAAAATTAACGCTCTGGAAAGTAGTTTTTCATACCCGGCTTCCAAACGAGTCATTATCCTGTTGGAAATATTGGGTTGGTGGTTTACTTTTTTACTGATAAACAGTGCGCTAACCATAGGGACATACGTTAGCGACAAGATAAAAGCACCGAGAATTGCAAAAGCCACCGTTTGCGCCATCGGTTTGAACATTTTCCCTTCAATCCCTTGTAAAGACAGAATTGGCAAATAAACGATCAGGATAATAATCTGCCCAAAAACAGCCGCATTCATCATACGGGAAGCCGATCCGGTTACTTCCCGATCCATTTCCTGTTGTGAAATATCGGTTCGTAGTTGGTATTTTTTTTCCGAATGCAAATGATGCAATATGGCTTCTACGATGATCACGGCACCGTCGACAATCAGTCCGAAATCGAGCGCTCCGAGACTCATCAGGTTGCCACTTACCCCGAAAGCGTTCATCATACAAATGGCAAAAAGCATCGAAAGCGGTATTACCGAAGCTACAATAAGTCCGGCTCTTAGGTTTCCTAAAAAGAGAACGAGCACCAAAACGACAATCAGCGCGCCTTCGATAAGATTTTTCTCTACGGTTCCAATAGCATTATCGACCATTTTGGTACGATCCAGAAAGGGTTCAATCATAAGGCCTTCCGGCAGGATTTTTTCGATTTCGGAGACTTTATTTTTAACGTTGTCGATTACATTACTGGCATTTTCGCCTTTTAACATCATCACGATTCCGCCTACGGCTTCCCCGCGATCATCTGTGGTTAACGCTCCATAACGGATGGCGGATGCTAATTTTACTTCTGCTATATTTTTAACCAGTACCGGCGTTCCGGCCTGAGTAGTTTTGATCACAATGTTTTCGATATCGTTTATATCCCGTGCCAGCCCCACACTACGGATATAAGAAACGGTTGGCCCTTTTTCGATATAGGCGCCACCAGTATTCTGGTTACTCCGGTTTAGCGCTGTAAAAACATCGCTAATGGTTAGATTGTGTGCTTTTAGTCGGGCAGGATTAACGGCTACTTCATATTGTTTTAGCTTTCCACCAAAGGTTGCGACATCGGCAATACCGGGAGTTCCAAGCAACTGTCTCCTCACAGTCCAATCCTGTATGGTCCGTAAATCGGCCAGCGAATACTTACTTTCAAAACCTTTTTGGGGTTTGAGTACATACTGGTAAATTTCGCCTAATCCGGTGGTTACCGGTGCCATTTCCGGTCGGTTGGCATTTTCGTCGATAGCCACTTGTTGCAGGCGTTCGGTTACCTGTTGGCGCGCCCAGTACACATCTGCTTTTTCATCGAAAACGACCGTAACAACCGACAAACCAAAGCGGGATATACTTCTGCTTTCCTTTAGTTTTGGGATATTACTAATAGCCTGTTCAATCGGAAAGGTAATTAACCGTTCCACATCTTCGGCTCCCAAGGCTGGTGCCGTTGTGATAATTTGTACCTGATTATTGGTGATGTCCGGCACGGCATCAATAGGCAAACGGGTCACTTCGTAGGTACCATAGGCTACCCATACGAGCATGAGGATCCCAATTGCCAGTTTATTTTTAACTGAAAATTGAATGATTTTAGTAAGCATAACTTCATTTGAATTTATAGTAAATGCACCAACAGACCCGCTTGTGTCTTTGGTATTTTTTAAAATCCGATAAAAAAGTTATGCGATTGGAGGGCGAAACAAAGCACCCAAATGCGGATTAGGATATAGGTGGTTATTATAGGTAATTTTTAACCGGGAAGTATCCGGTATACGATTGATCGTTGTAGTATAGGTAATACGATTCGGAATAAATACCAAATGTGGCACATGGTGATCCACTTTTTTAAAAGGCAACTGCATATCGCGATCATCGTCTGAATCATTAATATCGTCGCCCCAATAATGCATGGCCAGAAAATCGACAAAGCCGAGATTTCCATTATCGTTTTGATGTTCTTCAAAGTGCTGAAACAAAACCGGCAGTTTGAACAATTGTACAAAGAAGCAATTGTTCAGGCTAATCAGGAATACAAGTATGTATACGGCCAGTTTTTTCACCCTGTAAAATTAGACAGTCCTGTTTCGGAAAGCAAGTCAATTCTTAAATTTAACGTATAGTTTAAATAGATTTTAAATTGCGTTATAGCGGGAGTGATAATAATGGAACCTTACTTCCGGATGCCATCGCCCGGGTTTTGCTTTTGTGAAGCATCGAATCCCAGAAACCATATTTATAAGGAACCATAATCAGCAAATCGGTTTCAGAAGTTATAATTTCATCGCGAATGGCTTTAATTATTTCAGACGACTGTACGTTTTTATAGGTATGCTGAATTCCGGATAATGTTTCTTCCATCGGATGTTTTTCGTCTTGTTGCTGCGTGATTTCTTCCGACTTTTCCCGAATATGAAATACTTCAACAGTAGCATGATAATCGGCCGCTACTTCCCGTACTCTATCAAGTACCGTTTTGTGTACACCTCTCACGATATCGCAGGCAAAAAGAATATGTTTAATACCGTTATATTCGGCTCCTAAAGGAATACTCAATACGGGGAATTTCAGCATACTAATAGCCGCGGTGGTTGTATTGCCCAACAAATCTTGCTCCACCGATCTTTCGGCCATTCCCATTACAACCAGTTCGGCATCAAATTGTTGTATACTTTTTACCAATTCATCGTAAAAATTACCCGCTACTACATGTGCCACCACTTCAACATGGTACATTTCGTTTAGAGCACTTGCCTTTTCGTTTACCTTATTTTTTTGTGCTTGAAACATTTTATCGATTTCCATAGCCGACAAGCGGGCATTTTGGGCATGAATGGAAGTATTATAGAGATTATAAAGTACAAGCCGATAGGCTTTTCCGGTAACTGCTTTTGCAATATATCTGACAGCATTTGTTGCTTCGGCTGAAAAATCAGTTGCGATGATAATCGTCTTCATAGTTATTGGCAGATTTTGAGTTATTCAGCCTAAATTCGGGCTATTCAGACTGTTTTTAGAATTCCTTAAATTTAAGGATTCTAAATTGAATCCCTTTCGTTTGAAGTTATAAAATCCTGTTAAATTCTTCCCAAATTCAAGATGCCAAAAGGAATATTAACGACACTCACAGCTATTTATAAATAAAAAAAGCCGGTTAACCACACCGGCAAAAAAAATGATCAAAATGCATTTTTTTGGATTAAATATGAAAAAAAAATAAATTATTTCACGCTGGAAATAGTAACTAACCCCAATAAATTTTTTCATAAAAATCAAAAAGCAATAGTTTAGCATTACATTTAATAGTCAAGTACTTTTTTAATACACATCAGTGCGAACAGTGTCTGATGATTTCGTTTTATATTTAAGGCTATGCTTTTTAAATCTTCCAAAGCGATTCCAGTATTCTGATCCAGAGCCTTACATTAGCTTAATTCATATTTGTTTTGATAATTATACAAATCTGAAACAAAGGAATAAATAGAAATTTCATTTTCAAATCATTCAATCTTTTAGTAAAGAAAAATGAACGATTGAGTAGCAATTTAAGATTCGTATTGCTACACTACAGGAGTTTATCTAATGAAAAATACATTTTTACAACTAAATTTTACACATTTTAACCATTTGTACCCGAATTAACTTTTTTTTATGTTTTCTTTATTTTTATAATATTTTTTAACTATATTTGTTTTATACTAAAAACAACCCGAGTAACCACTCAATAAGCCTGAAGCCAAAATACAAGGTTACATGTATTTAGTTTTTAATTTATGGAAATAAATTCTTCCATTAGTTACCCAAATAAGTTATCCTTAATGAAAAGGGATTTCTTATTTCTTTTACTCCTCCAAAATACTTACCCCCGCCTCCGTTAAAAAAGAATTAGTAATCTAAAATTTAATGCCTATGCGATAAAACCAAGACAAATTTACCCCAGTTTCGATTCCTCCCATTAGTAGATTATGATATGAATGATTACAGTACTCATTTGAATCATAAAGCTACAATTAGTGATATTGCCTCAAGACTATAAACTTTACACATCTGTATGATGTTCCAATACTATTGCACTAAACATTTATGTTAGGATAGTATAAGTATACTGTCATGAATCAAAAGATTAAGTTTAATTTTATTAATATCTTACTATGATGGAAGATCGTGTATTTAATTCAATTGAAACCGCCCGCTGTCTGACAAATGACCTTGTAAACGACGCACAAATAGTTCACTTTCAGACCAAAAGGCCCATATCAAAAATTAAAGCAGTCCTTAATTATAATATGATTTTTTTTCCGATTAAGGGCATTAAAAAAGTAATTATCAAAAGAAATGCTATTGCACTAAACAACAGCAATTATATGGTCTTCTCGACTGGTGCTCAATTTATTTGTGAGACGAGTTTAAAAGAAAATAATCATATTGAAGGTGTCTGCATTATGTTTAACAATAAGATTCTCAACGATTTTCTTTTAAAATATCCGGATTTTCTAAAAGTAAAGAACAACCGTACGGTTCGTTATCTGGAGAGTTACCTGGAATGTAACAAGAGTGATTTTATCAATAGTTGTTTTCTACCTTCTTTACAATATATTACTCATGGTAAAGCTCCAGAAAACATATGCCTTGTAAAATTTGAGGAATTTATGTTGGATTTGTTCAGCCAAAATCCCGATACGATTAACTGGTTTATTAATCTTATTTGTCGTCAAAAATCAGTAATACATCAAATTGTAGAGAATAATATATATAAAAACACCAGTATCTCTTCAATGGCATCCATGTGTAATCTCAGCCTTTCTACTTTTAAAAGGCATTTCATGCAGATTTACGGAATATCTCCAAAGAAATATTTTTTAAAACACAAAATGGATAAGGCTGTTGTTTTACTTCAAACAAAAAGCAAAGAACATATTAAAGTTTATGATTTTCTGGGATTCAATACCAACGAAAGCTTTATCAAATCTTTTAAAAAGTACCACGGTATTACCCCATCGGAATACAAAAAATCATATTTACTTAATTAATCCTACAAATTATAGCATTCGCTATTTTTATTATGACCTTATTATATAAGAAATGCCATCTGTTTAGATGGCATTTTTATATTTATAGTACTATTTATTTTCTGTTATTCAACGTACTCGTTGTTTATTATTCTGTTTTGCCTTTTCTTTTTCAAGTCGTTTCGCATTTTTTAACCGCTCTTTTTCAGCTTTGCTAACCGACTTCTCTTCCGAAGGTTCTTTTCTCGATTGCTGTGCTTTTTCCTGTTTACGAGCTTCTTTTTTAAGTGCCTTCTCTTGGGCTTGCTTTATTTTTTTTTCGCGTTTTGCCTGTTCTTTTCCAAGGCGTTTTTCATTTTTCAACTGTTTTTTTTCAGTGGTAGTAGTCGGATTTGTTTTAACTGGTTTATTTTTCAGTTCCAGATCCTGTTGCTCTTCAGCGTCATTCCGTTGAAGCAATTCTGTTATAGCATTATGGTTGTCTTTCGGTAGGTCTTTGCCTTCATTTTCAGCATGTTTTTTTAAAATATCAAATTGTAAAAAAGCCTCATGTGTTCCTGAAGTATACTCTCCAATAGTCCCCCCATTATAGTCATATGCATAGCCAACGGTAAAATCACCAATTTTAAAGCCCGTCAAAAAACTGAGTGCATTTCCCCATCTGTAAGACATTCCCAACTGAAGTTTATCATTAAAAAGAAAAGTTGTAGAGACATCGACTCCTAAAGGTGCCCCCTGAACTATTCTAATCAATGTTCCCGGTTTAAATTGAATCTTATCATCCAAATCAAACGAATAACCACCAGTAAGATAATAATGCATTTTCCTTTTAGCTACCGACGATTGTATATCGTTGTAAAATTTTGTTTCTAAAAAATCCGGTACCGACAAGCCGGCAAACCATTTTTTTGAATAAAAGTAAGCACCGGCACCAATATTTGGGGAGAATTGTGACAATTTCCCTCTTAGTTCTTTATCGGTCTGATCAAGAATTTGTAATTTATCATAGTTAATTTCCATGAAATTTCCACAGACATTTACCCCCAACGACATTATTATTTCGTCCGAAAGCATTACCGGATGTGCATAACTAAATGCCAAACGGGTATCTGAAGAAGGACCGATTTTATCATTGTCGACAGTAAATCCAATACCATGTCGGTTTTCTTTTATAGGGGTTTGTCCTGATAATACTATATTTTTAGGAGCTCCATCAATCCCTACCCATTGCGACCGATAGAGTCCAATGACACTAGGTATTCCAGTTGTTGCGGTATATCCAGGATTAAAAGACATTTTATTATACATATATTGTGTATACTGAACATTTTGTTGTGCAAACGAACAGACGAAACACAATAAAGTTGTTCCTATTGTTATAATTTTTTTCATCATTAACGTTATTTATATAGCCTGATATGTTTAAAGCATAATCCTTTTTATTTATAATCAAGCATTCCGGGTTCAATTGATATACAGATATCCTGCTTTCTTTTTAATTTTACTATTGGCTATTTTATACGTTAAAACATAAAAGTAAGTTCCCGATGGAAGTTTTTTCCCTTTATCGATTGTTCCTTTGACATTGGAATATCCTCTGAACCAGTTTTCGTGACTGCCATATTGATTCGCATCAAATACCTTAGCCCCCCATCGGTTGTATATTTCTAAAGTATTTTCCGTAGACTTTTCCAATCCATCAATAAAGAAATAATCATTTTTTCCATCATCATTTCCAGAAATACCGTTATAAACAATTATCTCATTGTTTTCATTGTTTTCATTGTTTTCATCATCAACATCCGATTTTTTAATCTTTGCCAGACCAAAAATACCGGCGCGTTTTATCATAGCTGTTGCTAATTTCTGATCGGTATCCACTATTGTCGTAAAGGATTTCCATTGCTGGGTTTCGATATCCCAGCTAACAATAGCAATTTCGGTATCGCCATCCGAATCCGGATCAGCCTCTAATAGGTTTTCGTCTATAGACAAGGTCAATGGAAATTCCTGTATTTCAGCATGATTGCATTCCAACATCCAGTAATGCTTCGTATCAAAAAACTGAATATTTTCCTCTTTTTGACTATGCGGATATTGCGAATTGGAGCTTTCCTTACGATAGGTACCTCTAAAAACGACATCGTCCCGTTGAGACATTCCGATAGTTTTAGGATTATAAAAACCGTTATGACCTACAGGAAAGTTAAATTCGTTTTTACCATGTCGTTCAACAAATCCTTCCACATGACTATCCATATCGGCATTATTATGTGTTGCACTCGCTTCAAAAATAAAACTACCGTTCTCTTCCACTTTTATAATTCCGAATTTAAAATCTGAATTTCCACCAATGCTGATTTCACCAGTAAGTAAAAGGGCGGGTTGTTCGGAATGATTATTAAATAGCGTATGATTTAGCTTACTCACAACAGCACCCGAGATATTTTGCTGTCGATCTCCCACAAAATGGGTTACGCCCTCCTGTGTTGGATTGTACTCAACAATTCCATCGTTATGAAAATTGGCATGGACAAAAAAAGCACCGTTATTTTCGAGACTCGCAGTATTGGTATTTTTAAAATCGCCAACGCTGGAAAATTTAGTTTCGGGCAACACTTTTAACTGTCCGCTATTCACTGTTTGACCAGAAACAGGAATACTTCCAAAGACAGCCGTTATAATTATTACAAAAATTTTATTCATAATTTCAATGATTCTTTTACTATTAAAACAGTATATAAATCCCTTTTAAGCACCTTACTTAAAAGGGATTCTATACTTTAAGTACTCCTAAGTATGAAGAAAACTATGACTAGTCAATTTTATTAACAGTAGCTTCCAATGCTTCCAGCTTTTCTTCCATTTGCTGTAAGCTTTGTTTCAATGTGTTGATTACTGTACTTTGCAACTCAATTTGTTTTTGTTGCTCCTTGATTTGTGCTGCAACAAATCCGTTAACCGGAATTAACGCTTCGATAAGTTCGCCGGTATTTACTGTTTTTAAAACTCCGGTCGAGCTTGCAACAACAATCCGATCTTCGTATTTATTCCCCTCTGTTTCGTTAATCTCGCGAATACGTACTTTTCCGGTACCTACATCCAGAGTTTCTTCTGGTCGTCGTACATCAAGCCCCATCAAACCATCGCGAAAGGTTATATTAGATTCCGGTGCCTTGATTTCAGAGCGACTAATGGTTTTTAGCACCCCATCGCTATCGGCCACAACAACTCTATCTTCCAAACCGCCCATAGCACTATTTATATCCCTGATGCGAACATTCCCGGATCCTACATCTATCGTTTCTGTAGGAGCATCCGCTTGTTTTTTAAAACCGGTATTTCCATTTTTTAAAACTGTAATCGCATTAGAGCGATCCGTTTCTTCATGTCCAGTTCCGTTTGCAACGACCAACAATCTGTCGCTATCATTCCAGTCTGTTCGCGATTTTTCGGTATAGTCGGTTTGAAAAGGCCCTATAATTACTTCGTGATAGGAATTTGCCATACTATGAGTTCCTCCTAATATCATACTAAATGCACCCTTAGCGAAACTACCTTCACTACCAATAATGGTACTTTTATTATTATATATCATATTGTTATTTCCCGCAATAATAGCCGAATATTCAGCAGCATTACTATCTCCTGATAAAATTCCATTCTGCGAACCTCCCAATATAGTAGCATAGTTGGCATTCCTCATAATATGCTTTGAACCACCAGCTATAAGTCCGTTTTCAGAATCGTCCATGTGACTTAAGGATCCAGCTATAATAGCCGAATGATTACTCGTAGAATCAACTGTACTAAAGTCTCCTCCCATGATCAGAGAATTTTCAGCTTCGACTCCACTATTCTTTCCGAATACAAAAGAATTATTCCCAGTAACTGTATTTCCTTCCCCTGCAACCAACGCATTAATTCCTATAGCTTTGTTTCTGGTACCTCCCAGAACCACACTACGCTCACCATTAGCAAAGTTTATTGATCCTCCCAGCGTCACACCATGCACACCATTAACCGTATTTGACTTTCCTCCCAGAGCCAGACCAAAAAAACCTTTAACAACATTTGTATCTCCTCCTACTGCAACACCTCCTTCGGTGGCCGTTATCTTATTTTTCCGTCCTGAGAAAATACCGGATGTATTTGTGTTGTCAGCTATAACATTATGATGTCCACCGTCTATTGTAGCCAGTATTGCTAATGGTTGAGTCGTATTGTCTTCTCCAGTGGCAAATGAATAGGCACCCTGTGCTTTGTTTCGAAGTCCAAAGGATGTTGAATAAGCACCAATTTCACCTCCAGTATTATCCTTACCACCACGTACGGCACCCCATACATTTAATCGTAAGCGTTCAGCCCATGGCAAAACTCCTCTGGGAAGTCCAATACAAACACCACCTTTTTGGTAAATATTTTGTCCATTCCATCTTGCTTTTTCGTTTGATCCCACGACCAGCCAAGGTTCGATCTGAGCATCCGGATTACGATTTAATTGTAAATCTCTTCTGTCTACCGTTCGCAAAACCCCATCGGCATCGGCCACGACCAATCTGTCCTCGTCACTACCGTCTTCATTCTGAATTTGTCGGATTCGTACCTTTCCTTCACCAACATCGATGGTTTCGGTAGGTTCTGAAGCTGAACTTTTAAAACCGGCATTCCCGTTTTTCAAAACCGTAAGGGCATTCGATCGCGTATCGACACCGTTACCTATTGTGAATATACGGTCATTTTCGTCCCATCTATTGCTTTCTCCAACCGGTGAATACAGTTTTGCTTTATTCCCTAAAACCGTTTCATAAACAGAAGGAGCCATATTATTGCTTCCGCCCAAAACCAGGCTATATCGGCCACCGGCAACAGATTCTTTGGAACCTACAATTGTACCGTTTTTTGCCTCAACACGATTGGCTTCGCCTCCAACAATAACACCAAATTCACCTTGCGCTGTTATGGTATTTTCTGTCCCTCCTACAATTGCCGTATTATCTCCGTGTGTTTCATTATGTTTACCACTTACCAAAGCATTCGCTCCTGTAGCCGTATTTTCGGCACCAATATTCACCGAAACCTTATGCTCATCATCATCATTCTCCGGATTAATTTTTACAGATCCATTTACACTTAAGGCTGTATCCGGAGCGGGCTGTCCTCCAATACCAACATTTCCGGTATGGTAAATATTCTCCGTATTAGATGTTGCGCTGACAGTTCCGCCAGCCGCATTCCATGGACTTGTGGTATCTTCCGGATTTTTCCCGATGGCGGGTAGGTTAACCCTGTTTCTGTTTCCTTGTTCATCAATATAAATCAAATCCTTACTCTCTTCATCATACACCAGAGCTGTCAAGGTTTCCGGGTTATTGCCCAAACCCGATAAATCCACTTCGGTAGTCGTTCCGTCCTCTGCACTATAACTCAGAGTAAATGTGCCAGTGTCATACGAAAGCCTCGTAATGGTTTCCGGGTTATTGGTTAAAGCAGCCAAATCAATGATTGTTTTATTTCCATCCTCCGCCTTATACGTAAGCGTATGCGCACTGGCATCATAACTCAAAGCTGTTAGCGTTTCCGGGTTATTCGCCAGATCAGTCAAACTAATGGACGTATTACTTCCATCCTCCGCTTTATAGGTAATCGTATGCGAAGTGGCATCATAACTCAGTGCCGTTAGCGTTTCCGGGCCATTGTTCAATAATTCCGACAAATTAATGGTGGTATTATTTCCATCTTCCGCTTTATAGGTAATCGTATGCGCACTGGCGTCATAACTCAAAGCTGTTAGCGTTTCCGGACCATTGTTCAAT